>JAABUN010007960.1_pt1 | contig 11115 bp, 11 predicted proteins | sample 5559311 | NCBI WGS metagenome assembly JAABUN01 (sample SAMN10711877, study PRJNA513370) | rock metagenome | isolation source: Antarctica rocks | place: Antarctica: Victoria Land, Siegfried Peak sud | reverse complement strand
CCTCAGCCTGCTGCGCGTGCGCGGCTGGACCAACATCGCCGCCGCCTTGCGCCACTACGGGGCCTATGCCACGCGCGCCCTCACCCTCCTTGGCGCACTCCCCGCCCGACTTTGACATCCCCCTGGTGATAAGTCGTGAGTCGGGGGTCGTGAGTCGTGAGAGGAGAGTCGGCGGTCGGCGGTCGGCAGTCGGCGGAAGGGGCGGGTCTGTGGCCCGTAGTCTGTAGGGTGAGCGGCGTGTCTTTCTGGCTACCGACCACTGGCTACTCCTCAGCGGCTGCGCTACCCTTAAAGGTGCGGGATAGCGTGCGCCGCGACGGTGCCGCCCGACTCGCCCGAGAATGCCGAGCCTACATAGTCAGGATACCGCGATGACGATGACCGCACCCGATGCCCCCACTACGCAACTCGCCCCGCTCCCCGTGTGGCAGCCCGACCCCGCCGATCCGCCGGTCGCGTGGCGCGTCAATGCCGAGACCGCGACGCTGCTCGGCTGGGGCGCGGCGGTGCTGCTACAACTGGCGCACCCGCTCGTCGCGGCGGGGGTGGCCGACCACAGTATCGCGATCAGCCAGCCCGAACGCCGCTTCGAACGGCTGACCGCGACGATCCGCGCGATGCTGCTGATCACCTTCGGGACGGCGGAGGAGCGCCAGCGGACCGCCGACCGGATCAACCGCATCCATGATCACATCCACGGCGAACTCGGCGACACGGTGGGCCCGCACGGCGCGGGCGCGCGCTATTCCGCGCACGATCCCGCGCTGCTCGCCTGGGTGCAGGCGACCCTCGTGCTGACCCTGCCGCGCGCCTACGAGCTCTTCGTCGGGCCACTGACCATCGCCGAGAAGGACCGCTATACCCTTGAATCGACCGCGATGGGGCCGCTGCTCGGTATCCCGGCGGGATTGCTGGCGCGCGACTATGCGGCGGTGGAGGCGGAGGTCGCCGCGCGGATCGCCGACGGCACGATCACCGTCGGCCCGACCGCGCGCGCCCTGGGGCGGGACATCGTCTCGCCGCGCCGCCCGCGCTGGGCACCGCTGCTGAGCCCGCTCACCGCGCTCCCCACGATCGGCCTGCTCCCCCCCGCCGTCCGCGACGCCTACGGCTTCCCGTGGGGGCCGGGCCACGAGCGCGCCCTGCACCTCTTCGCCGCGCTCACCCGCGTCGTCATCCCGCGCCTCCCGCGCCTGATCCACCACTGGCCGGGGGCACGGCGGGCGTACAGGCTGCTGGGGACGGGGAAATTAGAGTACTAGCAAATCTTGTAGGAAGGTCCGTCATGGACAGCATCACGCTTGGTCCCTGGGCGATTCACTACGATGCCGAAGCCACGCGCGATGCCTATGCCGCGATCGCCGCGAGTGGTGAGGTGACCTGTTCGTGCGCGCATTGTCGCAACTTCTGACTCGCTCAGGAGCAGGAATGCGCGTTCCCGGCTGAATTCCTTGCGCTGTTGCACCGGCTCGAAGTGTCATTTCGTCATCCGGCGGAAGTCTATGTACAAGGGTCGCACGACACGGCTGGCTGGCAGTATGCGGGCTGGTTCCATTTCGTTGGTACAGTGACGGTCGGCGATCTGGACATCGTGTTCGGCCCGATCGCGGAGGCTCCCGGCCTCCGCTACGACGGCGTATTTTTGGTGTGGCCAGGGGCTGGTACAGGGCGCGGGTGCTGGTTCGCGCCTGACCGCGCGCTCCTCCCCCAGTCCTTCACCGGACAGTCCACGGTGCAACTTGAATTCGTGGTCGATGTGCCCTGGCTGCTGGAGGTGCCCGCCTCGCCCTTTGCGGAGGGGTAGGCCACGTTCCAGTCCGCGCAGGCTGGCTTCGTGGCCGGGGCCATTCAGCCGAAACCTCGGTCTAACGGCCATCCCACGTTGGTGCGGCCCTCACCCCGGCCCGGCTAACGCTCGCCATCCCTCTGCCGATCCGGGAGAGGGGCGTGCCGATTATAGGGTTGTCCGTGGGCGCGGTGGCACCGCGTACATCCTCACCCCGGTGAACTGCGCCCCGGGCGCGCACGCCGTGCGCGCCCGCAACTGCCAGCCGGTGTCGGTCGTCAGTCGTTTCACCCTTTCCATCATCGTTCGCACAGTTCTTCAACGTCTCGTGGCATGGTTCGCGCCGTTGCTCCCGGTGGCTCGGCGGAGGGGCTATTTGGCAGGATCGCGCGCGTGGCGTAGACTCGCATCGTCACGCGGGCGACGGTCGATGTTGAATGGTCGGGCCGCGTGGTCGAGCAGTTGAGAAGGGGGAACGATGACAGTGTTTGGTCAGGAAGCCGCGCGCCCGGAAGAGCATGTGCGCGGCGGATCGCGCCCGAGCGAGTTGCGGATCACCGACATGCGGACGGCGACGGTCGGCTGGGCCAACTGGCACTTCACGATCGTCCGCATCGACACCAATCAGGGGATCAGCGGCTACGGCGAGGTGCGCGACTTCGCCAGCAAGAACTATGCGCTGATGCTGAAGAGCCGCATCATGGGGGAGAATCCCTGCAACCTCGACAAGCTCTTCCGCACGATCAAGCAGTTCGGCGGCCACGGGCGGCAGGGCGGCGGCGTCTGCGGCGTCGAGATGGCGCTGATGGACCTCGCCGGGAAGGCGTACGGCGTCCCGGCCTACGCGCTGGTGGGCGGCAAGTTCCGCGATCGTATCCGCATGTACTGCGACACGCCGAACGAACTGACCGGCGAGGCGATGGGGAAGAAGCTGCAAGCGCGCCTCGACCTCGGCTTCACGATGCTGAAGATGGACGTGGGCGTGCAGCCGCTGATCGGGATTCCGGGCGCGCTGAGCTGGCCGCAGGGGATGCTGCCGGGCGATCCGGGCGATGAGGTGGAGCGCCTCTTCAACTCCACGCAGATCATGCACCCATTCACCCATGTGCGCCTGACGCCGAAGGGGATCGACCTGATCACCGAGTACGTGGCGCAGGTGCGCGCCGTGGTCGGCGACGAGGTGCCGATCTCCGCCGACCACTTCGGCCACATCGGCGTGGACGACTGCCTGCGCCTCGGGCAGGCACTGGAGCCGTTCAACCTCGCCTGGCTGGAAGACCTGGTGCCGTGGCAGTTCACCGACAAGTGGGTGCAGCTGGAGCGGGCGCTGAACACGCCGGTCTGCACCGGCGAGGACATCTACCTCCTCGACGGCTTCAAGCCGCTGCTGGAGGCGCGCGCCGTGAACGTGATCCATCCCGACCTCGCGACGAGCGGCGGGATCATGGAGACGAAGCGGATCGGCGACTACGCGCAGGAATACGGCGTCAGCATGGCGCTGCACATGGCCGGGACGCCGATCAGCACGATGGCGAGTGTCCACTGCGCGGCGGCGACCGAGAACTTCATCGCGCTGGAGCATCACTTCAGCGAGGTGCCGTTCTGGAGCGACTTCATCAGCGGGCCGGGGAATCCGATCATCCAGGGGGGGCACATCGCCGTCCCGGAGGCGCCGGGCCTCGGCTTCACCCTCAACGAGGATGTGGTCAAGGAACACCTGGTCGCGTGGGACAAGGGTTTCTTCGAGCCGACCCCGGAGTGGGACCGTCGCGGCAGCCACGACCGCCTCTGGTCGTAACCACGACGCGGCAGGGGAGCGGGGCACTATTGCCCCGCCCCTGGCCTCAGAGGCGCAGAGACGCAGAGAACGAACGAAAGATTAAGGGACGGAACAAGAGGCACAGAGGCACAGAGGACGGAAGGGAGAAAGATTCGGGGTGGTCCAGTCCGCGCAGACGGACATTGTGCCCTTCATGGGTATAAGTATGCCCTTCATGGGTACTTCAGTCCAACGGCAACCCACGCCCGGTGGCTACTCACATACGTGGGAAAGCCCTCACCCCGGCGAGCATTCGCTCGCCACCCCTCTCCCAATCTGGGAGAGGGAATCGCCGGGTGACGCTGCGGCGTGGGGATCAGATCCCAGCCCGCGCAGGAGGGTAGTATGCCCTTCATGGGTATTGCAACCCCCGGAACACCGGGCCAAGCGTTTTAAGCACCTCTCTGAGCTCGACTTTGGCCCTTCCATCCTGGATCAGATTACGTGTAGCCTGGGGAAACAGCTGTCGGTAGAGGTTTTTGCATGTCAGGTGTGCAGGCCGACATGCAAAAACGCTAGCGAGGTTCTCCGCGACAATCGCGCGCTGTCCGCACAGCAAGAAACCCTCGTGCCATGCGTCAGATCTCGAAAGGCCAAAGTCGAGCTGAGAAGCGAACACGCTTATCGATGCGCGGCCCGCACTGTGTGGCGCTGCTCGCGCTGCAATCGATGTCGGTCGGGTCCTGGCCGAGCAGCGCTGGCTTGAAATCGAGGATGTACGGCGTGAGGTAGGACTTGCTCGCCTCGACCTCGCCGTACCCGTCGAGCCCCTCGTCTGTCACGACGCGGACGACCGGATTGCGCCCGATCACCGCGCATTTCAGATCCGTGATCCTCACTGTTTCCCTCCCGACCGCGCCTCGTCGCGCACCCGGCACCGTGCCCATACCCGGCGCGACGCCACTATAGGCGCGCGCGATCCGGTCGTCAACGTCTGATCCATCGCGCGCGATCCGCCGCGCGCGATGCGCGGTCGAGAGTGGGGGCGAGGTCGATCGGGCGCGGACGGGGAGGCATCCCCACGGCCGCACAATGCCGGGAGGGCGGTCATCACGACCGCCCTCCCGCTATCCTTGTTGGGCCTTGTGTGATGGACACCGCTCCCTACTGCGGCACCACGTCCAACTCCACCGTCACCCGCGCCTCATCCGCCACCTTCATGACCGGGTTGGTGAGGGTGAGCCCGAGGTCGTGGCGGTTCAGCACGGTCGTGGCGATGATATGGGCCGACCCCTGGCCGCTGTGCGCGTCCGGCGGGGTGACCTGGACATCGAGCGTGACCGAGTGCGTGACCGTGCGGATCGTGAGGTCGCCGGTCGCGCGATAGCGCCCGGCGGCGGCGTCCACCGGCTCGACCGTTCGACTGACGAAGGTGATCGCGGGGTGCTGCTCGACATCGAAGAAGTCGGCGTGGCGGAGATGCGTGTCGCGGCGCGCGTGGTCGGTGTCCACGGTCGTGGCGTCGATCGCGAGCTCGACCCGTGCGGTGGACGGCTGCGCCCCGTCGAGCGTCACGGTGCCGGTGACGCCGCCGAAGCGCCCAGGGACCTGGAGGTGCTTCACGAAGAAGAGTCGCTTGCCGATGACGAATTCGGCGCGCGAGCTTTCTGGGACGACCCGCCAGGTTGCCGGAGCAACGCCGCCCTGTGCGCGGTCGAGCGGTGCCGCTGCCTGGCCGATGGGTGCGGTCATGGTATTCTTGCTCCTTCTTTCATTCTCGGCGATCACACTGGTATGGATGGCGTGGTGCTGCGTACGGTATGAGCGATGCAATAGCGACGCAGTGATGATGGGTAGTGATGAGTCGAGCGCGGCGCCACTCACGAGGTATCGTCCAAGAGTGCCTCCCCGATCGCTTGTTGTTCTTCGCTGAACTCGTTCATCGCTGAACTTTCTGCTAAAAAAGAGAAATGTGGGGATCAGTCCCGCCCTGTATCGAGCTTGTCCAGGAGGCGGAATAATTCGTCGCGCTCGGCGGGTGTCAATCCGGCGAACTGCACGTCGATCAGCCGTTCGTGCTCCGGGAGGAGTCGCCCGAGCAGATTACGCCCCGCGTCGGTGAGGTGGAGCCCGTAGGCCCGCCCCTGGGGGATCCGCCGCACCAGTCCGGACCCCTCCATCTTATCCAGCAACTGCGAAACGTTGGCCTTGGAATGGCACAGCCGATCGGCCAATTCCTGCTGGGTCAGGCCCTCCGCCCTGCCGACGCTGATCAGCAGATCGAGTTGCCCCGCATTCATCCGGTGTTCGCGCAGATGGGCCGACACCAGACGCTCGGTCTCCTGTACCAGCCGCGCCATCCCCAAGAAAGCGCGGACCGTTGGAGGCAGGGGACTGCCCGGTGTGCCGCAGGATTCGGGTGCTCGATGACGCATACATCCCATACGCTGAGTTAACCACTTAACTCATTCGTTGTCAAGCCCTCGTTCGGTAGGAGAGGAGGCGCATTGTCGGCTCTCTCGCCGCCATGTCGATGCTGCGCCAAAAGCGGCGTGCTGCGGCGACGATGAGACCGGTAGCCGACCACGATGGCGGCCCTGGCCCTCGCCCGCCCGTGCCTCACGTCCCTGAGCGGGAGCCGCCGGACCCGGCAGCGCTGGCACCCGGCCCGAAACATTCAGAGACGCGACCTGGCGGGACGGACGGCGGTGGACCCCGACGGTATGCGGGGGGCGACTCCGCCTGTGTATCGGGAACGCCCTGGCCGGTGCGCCGCCCGGCCTGCGGCGATCAGATTTGGCGCAGGCCCGCGATCAGCAGGTCGACCAGGCGGCGGGCGTCGTAGCGGGGGTCGTTGTCGGCGCCCACGCAGAGGTTGCCGACGCCGTACAGCAGCGCGAGGGCATCCATGTCGGGGCGGATCTCGCCGGCCGCGACTGCGGCGTCGAGCAGCTGCGCGCACACCGGCACGAGGCGGTCGAGGAAGTAGGCGTGCAGCGCCGCGAAGCCGATGTCGTCGGACCGCAGCGCGGCCGCGAGCCCGTGCTTGGTGACCAGGAAATCGACGAAGAGGTGGATCCAGCGCCCGAGCGCGGCGTGGGGCGTCGGGCCGCTCGCCAGCAGGGTCGGGCCGGCCGCGGCGCAGGCCTCGACCTGGTGCCGGTAGACCGCGATGATCAGGTCCGCGCGCGTGGGGAAGTGGCGGTAGATCGTGCCCACCCCGACGCCGGCCCTGGCCGCGATGTCGCGCACCGGCACCTCCACGCCGGACGCGACGAAGAGCGCGGCGGCGGCGGCGAGCAAAGTCTGCTCGTTCCGCCGGGCGTCGGCCCGTTTATGTGGGGCTGCTGGTCCCCTTGGCACGTCGCTGTCAGCCATCGCGCCGCTCCCTTCCACCAGCCCACTTGACAAGCGGAGCAATGTTCCGTATATTTAGCGGAGCGTCGTTCCGCTTGCTTAGTATAGCAGAGCAGATCGGCGACGGCCAAAACCACGCCTGACACCCAGGCTTCACGCACAATGGAGGAACACCATCATGCAGTACCGCACCTTGGGCCGCACCGGCGTGCAGGTCAGCACGCTCGCGCTCGGCGCGATGAACTTCGGCCAGATCGGGCGCACCACCCAGGACGAGGCCACCGCCATCGTCGACGCCGCCCTCGCGGCCGGGATCAACCTCATCGACACCGCCGACATGTACAGCGGCGGCGAGTCCGAAACGATGGTTGGCAAGGCCATCGCCGGTCGGCGCGACGACATCGTGCTGGCCACGAAGGCGACGATGCCGATGGGCGACGAGCGCAACCACCAGGGCAGCTCGCGCCGTTGGCTGATCACCGCGCTGGACAACAGCCTGCGCCGCCTCGGCGTCGACCACATCGACCTCTACCAGATCCACCGCTGGGACCCGCGCACCAGCGACGAGGAGACGCTGTCGGCGCTGACCGACTTGCAGCGCGCGGGGAAGATCCGGTACTTCGGCTCCTCGACGTTCCCGGCCTACCGCCTGGTGCAGGCCCAGTGGGCCGCCCGGGAGGGGCACCTGGGCCGGTATGTCACCGAACAGCCCAGCTACTCGATCCTGCAGCGCGGGATCGAGGCCCACGTCCTCCCCGTGACCGCAGAGTACGGGCTCGGCGTGCTGGTCTGGAGCCCGCTGGCCTCGGGGTGGCTGTCGGGCGCGATCCGTGCGGGCCGGGAAATCACCACCAATCGCGCGACGGTCATGCCGCAACGCTTCGACACCGCCATCCCCGCCAACCGCGCCCGGCTCGACGCGGTCGAGCGATTGGTGGAGGTCGCCGACGAGGCCGGCCTGACGCTGATCCAGCTCGCGCTCGGCTTCGCGACCGCGCACCCCGCCGTGACCGGCGCGATCATCGGTCCCCGCACCCTGGACCACCTGCACGCGCAGCTCGCCGCCGCAGACACCGCGCTCCCCGCCGACGTGCTCGACGCGATCGACGCGATCGTCGCCCCCGGCACCGACCTCGCCGCGCACGAGAAGCTCGACACGCCGCCCGCCCTCCTCGACCCGTCGCTGCGCCGCCGCTGAGGACGCAGGCACACGCCCGCCCCGCTCGTCACCACATCCGATGCACCACACAATGCGCGAAAGGAAGATCGTTTCATGAGCAAGCCAAACACAGCGATCGCAGATGGAGTCGTTACCGCGCCCACTCCGGTCGTCTCGTTCAGCCCGCTGGTGCTGTCAGTTCCGGGGCGTGCCGTGGATCTGCAGCTGCGCGTCGCCGCCCCCGCGACCGGACGCGACCTCCCCATCATCCTCCTTTCGCACGGCCATGGGCGCTCGAACTATCTCTCCTCACTGCGCGGCTACGGTCCGCTTGTCGACTTCTATGCCGCCCACGGCTTCGTCGTGATCCAGCCCACCCATCTGGACTCGAAGACGCTGGGCCTCGATCCAAACGGCCCCGAGGGACCCCTGTTTTGGCGGTCCCGTGCCGAGGACATGCGCTTCATCCTCGACCACCTCGATCAGATCGAGGCGATCGTGCCGGGGCTCAGCGGGCGCCTGGACCGGGGCCGGATCGCCGCAGTCGGGCATTCCTTGGGCGGGCACACGGTCGGCATGCTTTCGGGCATGCGAGTGACCGATCCCACCGATGGGACGGAAGTGGCGCTGGCCGATTCCCGGATCAAGGCGAGTGTGCTGCTCGCTCCGCCTGGCAGTGGTGCCGATCTCGCCGCGTTCGCGACCGAGCACTACCCGGTCCTGGGAGGCACCAGCTTCGCCGGGATGACGACGCCGGCCCTCGTGGTCGTGGGCGATAAGGATGCGAACCCCGCCTTCTCCGCTCGCCAGGACTGGCGTGCCGATGCGTACTTCCTGAGTCCGAGCCCCAAGTGCTTGCTGACGTTGTTTGGCGCAGAACACATCCTCGGCGGGATCTCCGGGTACGACGCGGCGGAGACGACGGACGAGAACCCCGAGCGCGTGGCGGCGGTCCAGCGACTTACCTGGGCCTACCTTCGCAGTGCGCTCTACCCCGCAGACCCCGGTTGGCCCGCAGCGAGCGCCGAGCTGACGGAAAGCGCCAACCCACTGGGCCGAATCGAATCGAAGTGAAGCGCTGAGAAGCACACCTCACCCGGTGAGGCGCGCCGTCGATACCGTCGGGACAAATCTCGCGTGGCTACGACGGTGGGAAGACGATCAACGGACGGTAACGAAAGGACTAACGCCCCATGTCGCACATAACCCGACCGAGTTTCGGGATCATGACCGCGCCGATGCAGGTCGACTACCACGACATCCTACGGGTCTGGCAAGAGGCGGACGCGATCCCGACGATCGAGCATGCGTGGCTGTTCGACCACCTCCTGCCGATCGGCGGCGACCCGCACGGGCCGATCTACGAAGGCTGGACGACCCTCGCGGCCCTCGCCGCCCAGACCGCGCGACTGCGCCTCGGCCTGCTCGTGACCAGCAACCGCTTCCGCCCGCCCGCGATCCTGGCGAAGATCGCCGCGACCGTCGACATCGTCTCCGGCGGGCGGCTCGAGTTCGGCATCGGCGCGGGCTCGCGGCCCGGTCACCCCCTGGCCCGGCGCGAGTACGCGGCCCACGGCCTGCCCTTCCACGACGCCGCCCACGCGGTGGGGAGCCTCGCCGAGGCATGCACGGTCATCCGGCGGTTGTGGACCGAGGCCGAACCGTTCGACTTCCACGGCACCTACCACGAGCTCACCGGGGCGTTCGGCAACCCCAAACCGGTCCAGCGCCCCGGTCCGCCGATCACCATCGGCGGACGGTCCGCCGCGACGCTGCGCGTGGTCGCCGCGCACGCCGACCGGTGGAACATCCCCGGCGGCGACATCGGCGACGCCATCAGCCGCAGCGCGCTGCTGGACCGCTACTGCGCCGAGATCGGTCGCGACCCCGCCGCGATCACCCGATCCATCTACCTGCCGGTCTCCTACGACCAGCCCGGCACTACTCGGGAGGCGATCGGCGAAGCGATCGACGCCGGCTTCTGGCACATCGTCTTGGGACTGCCCGCGCCCTACCCCGTCAACGTCGCGCGGTGGGTCGCCGATGCGATCATCACCACGTCGGCATAAGCTTATGACTTAACCGTGGCCCGTGCCTGGGCAAGGCGCTGATGGCACCGTATCCGACGGCGGTGGCACACCTGCGCGCATGGACACGAATCACCGCGCAAGGCGCGGTGATTTCTACGCCTGTCGGTATCGGCGCGCCGACGCGATCTTCACGCTGGCCGAGGCCCTGCTGGCCGCCGGGGCGGTGCCGTCGCCCGTCCACCTGAGCGGCGAGCCATCCCACCGGCGTGGTTGGGGCAGCCGCTACGCCGCGCTGGTGCATGGGCGCATCGACGAGACCGGGCTGGAGGCGCTGCTCGCCGCCCAGCCGCTCGCCGCCGGCCAACCCGTCTATGCGGTCGATTGCAGCGTCTGGTCCCGCTGCGATGCGGCGGCGAGTCCCGAGCGCGGCTTCTACTACCACCCCACGCGCCATTCCGCCGGGCGGCCCGGCGTGGTCGGCTGGTCCCACCAGTGGCTCCCCAGGTCGGCTTCGCCCGCGAGCGCTGGACCGCGCCGCTCGATGTGCGCCACGTCCACCCGAACGAGAACGCCAACGCGGTCGCGGTCGAGCAGGTCGCGCGGCTGGTCCGCCGCTTGCCGCCCGACGGCCCCGTGCCGCTGGTCGTCTGCGACGCGGGCCTGCCGACCGATGCGCGTCCATCCTGGTGCGGCGGCGCTCCGGTCGGTGTCTCTACGGCGCCCCGTCCGTCGCGCCGCCGCGCCCTCAGGACGGGCGACCCATGTCGCCGCAACGCCCTCTGCGGCAAGTGACAGCGAATCGGCGGGCGAGGCTCTAGCACAGGAACCAGCGTGGTCGCGGGTTACCGACGATTGGGGGTATCGATTGGGGTAAACGCCGAGATTGGGACCAACAGGTTTTTTTCTAGGGCGGCAAACCTGCCCTGCGGGTGGTAGACTGCGCGCCTGACGTGTCGTCCCGGTCATTGAGGAGGCATCGATGGCGCGCCATGTCGCCCGACCCGCCGCCCCGCGCCGCTATCGG
>JAABUN010007959.1_pt1 | contig 11116 bp, 7 predicted proteins | sample 5559311 | NCBI WGS metagenome assembly JAABUN01 (sample SAMN10711877, study PRJNA513370) | rock metagenome | isolation source: Antarctica rocks | place: Antarctica: Victoria Land, Siegfried Peak sud | reverse complement strand
TGGCCGGGCCCTTCGGTTCTCGCGTGGGGGGACGGTGATGGGACGTCGCCGGCGCTGGTGCGGTTCCCTGGCCCGGGTGGCGGTGCCGATGCCGGTGGGCGCAGCAGCGGCGCGAGCGCGGCCCGGCCGCGAGCGCAGCGCGACTTCACGGTGCCCTCGGCGACCTGCAGCACGGCGGCCGCCTCGGCCACCGACATGGCGTGCATGTCGACGAGCACCAGGGCCTGGCGCTGGTGCTCGGGCAGCTGGGCCAGGGCGGCGTGCACGTCCAGCCGGGTCTCGGTGCGGTCGTGGTCGTCGCGGACGTCGGCCGGTTCGCTCGCGGGCAGCGGCACCGTCGGCCGGGACTTACGGCGGCGCAGCCGATCCAGGCAGGCGTTGACGACCACCCGGTGCAGCCAGGTCGTGACCGCGGCGTCCCCGCGAAACCCGCCCGCACCCCGGTAGGCCGACACCAGGGCGTCCTGCAGCGCGTCCGCAGCCTCCTCGCGGTCGCCCAGGGTGCGCACCGCGAGCGCCCACAACCGGTCACCGTGCCGGGAGACCAGAGCGGCGAACGCGTCCGGGTCACCGCTGACGTGGGCGGCCAGCAGCTGCCGGTCGGTGTGCACCGGGTCGGCTGCCGGATCCTCGCCTGCCGGGTCGTGCGGGTCCTCGCCCACCGTCACGAGACGGTGACCTCGGCGACGCCGACCCGGTAGCCGCCGTTGCTGGGGGCCGGCACCGGGAACCACAGCGCGAGGTAGCGCGAGGTGACCGCGGCCGAGGGGGTCAGGGTGAGGGTGCCGCTGGCGTCGACGGCCTGCGCGACGACCGCGGAGCCGGTCAGGGTGTCGCCGGTGGCGGTGCGCAGCTGCAGGGTCGAGCCCGAGCCGACCACCGAGACCTTCACCGACCGCACCGCCGTGGGCGCCCCGAGGTCGAGCAGCAGCCCGACACCGTCCTTGAGGCCGCCGAACCCGCGGCTGCGGTAGGTGTCGCTGGTCCAGGCGGTGCCGGGGTCACCGTCGAGCACCCGGGCGGCGATCGAGTTCTTCTCCGAGCCGTCACCCTGGGGGTCGAACCCGGTGACCGAGGTGACCGCGATGGGGGTGGGGGCCACGGTCGGCGTCCGCGTCGGCGGCGGTGTGCGGGTGGCCGTCGGTGCCGGCGTGGGCCGGGCGCTCGGCGTCCGGGAGGGATGGGGGAGGAAGGCGTTGTCCCCCAGGCTGCGCAGGCCGCAGTACCCGAGGAGGAGGAAGACCGCGACGAGCCCCGCGACAAGCACCAGGACGGTGCGGGTCTGGGTCTGGGGCGGGCGGTTGGCGGTGGCGGCGCGCACCGGCGGTGCCGGCGCGTCGTGCCTCTGGTCGGCGTCGTGCCCCTCGTCGGTGTCTTGCCCCTCGTCGAACAGGCCCGCGCCGAAGCCGGTGCCGAACCCGGCCGGGTCGGTGGCCTCACGGCGGGCGGCGCCGGCCTTGGCCCGGGTAGCGGTCGTGGCGGCGACCCGGGCGATCGCCTTGGCGGCCGGCCGCAAATCGGGTCGAGGCAGCGGGCGAGCCGGGGTCGGTGGGGTCTGGACGGGCTGGGTCTGGACGGGTTGGGTCTGGACGGGTTGGGTCTGGACGGGTTGGGTCCGGGCCGGGCCGGGCGTGCTGGCGCCGTCCGGGCTCACCCGGGCCCGGCTGGGTGCGAGCGCGATCGGGAACGCACCGGTGGTGCGCGTGGTGGGCCGGGCCTGGCCCCAGGGGGCGATCTGGGCGGCGAGCGCGCCGGGTGTGGCGGGGGCTCCGGCCCCGGCGAAGGTCTGCGCGCACAGCGTGTCCAGGTCGGCCGGCACACCACCGACGATCTCGGAGGGTGCCGCCGGCGCGCCCGACACCTGCGGCGCGGGCGGCAGTGCGGTGGGGCTCGGCAGCGGCCAGTAACCGGTGAGCCCGGCGTAGGCCAGGGCCACGAGCCCCTCGGTGTCACGCGCGCTGGCCTGGGCGGCGTCCGGCACCTCCACCCCGGCCAGCGCCGCGCTCACCGACAGGCCCCCGAGGCGCACGCTGTCGTCGTCCAGCTGGTGGACGTCGTCCGGGGTCAGCACCAGGTGGTGCAGGCCCCGCTGGCGGGCGTGCTCGAGCGCCAGGCTCGCCTCGCCGACGATGGTGCGGACGTCGGGCGCCGGCATCGGCCCGTCCCGCAGCCGATCCCCCAGGGTGGCGCCGGCGATCAGCTCGGTGACCACCCAGACCAGCGAGCTCTCCCGGCCGACATCCAGCACCCGCACCAGCCGCGGGTCCTCGACCCCGGCGGCGCGGCGGGCGGCGTCCAGCATCGCGTCGGCGTGCGGGTGAGACTCGGGCACCACCCGCACGACGACGGTGCGGTCCAGGGTGCGGTCGTGCGCCTGCCAGGACGCCTCGGTGTCGGCGTCGCTCAGCTGGTGGCGCAAGGCGTACCTGCCGCCCAGGAGGCTTCCCGGTCCGACCCCGTCCAGCACGCACCCCCTGCTGCCGTGCGCGTCGTGCCGCGCGTGTGAGCGAACGACCCCTGGTCGTCGGCGCCCATCGTAGAGTGCTCAGGCCGCCGGGGCCGGTCGCACCGCGCCGATGATCCGGCCGTAGCCCACCGCGCCGATCTTGACGACGCTCCCGGTCTGCGGTGCGTACAGCGAAAGGCCCGCCCCGACGTACAGGCCGACGTGGTGGATCGTGCCCGGGTCGCTGGTGTCGGTGGCGTAGAAGACCAGGTCACCGGGCTGCAGCTGGTCCAGCGCGACCCGGGGCAGCGCGGCGAACTGCTGCCGCGACGTGCGCGGGATCGCGATCCCGGCCTGACGGTAGGCCCAGCCGGTCAGGCCCGAGCAGTCGAAGGAGTCCGGGCCGGTGGCCCCCCAGACGTAGGGCAGTCCGAGCCGGGTGCGGGCCGCGGCGATGGCCCGGTCGGCGGCCGCCGTCGGTGCCGGCGCGTCCGGCAGGCGGACGTCGGGTGGCCGGGTCTGCGCCGGCCCGCCGGCGGGACCCTGGGTGCGGGTGGATGCGGTGACCGCGATGCCGAGTCGGGCGGCGCTGACCTGCGCCTGGGCCAGTGCGGTGGCCTCGGCGGCCCGGCGCTGCTGGTCGGCGACCGCGACGACCTCGGCATCGGCGTCCGCGAGCAGGCGGGCCTGCTCGGCCAGCGAGGCCTGGACGGCGGTGACGGCCCGGTCGGCCGCCAGCTGGCGGGCGGCGGTGAGCGCCCTGGACCTCTCGACGTCGGCTGCGGACGTGCGGGCAGCGGCGAGGTCCGCGCTGCGGTCGGCGGTCGTGGTGGCGTCCCCCCGGACGATGGTCTCGACCGCCTGCCAGCGCGACAGCGCGTCGACCAGGCTGGTGCTGTCCAGGACGGTGGCGGTCAGCCCGAGGGGTCCACCGCTCATGTACAGCGCCCGGGCGCGGCGGGTGCCGACGTCGTCGCTGTCCGAGCTGGCCAGCCGCGCGTCGGCCAGGGCGGCCGTCGCCTGGACCTGCGCGATGGTGGCCTGCTGCAGCGCCTCGGCGGCGGCGTCGTACTGCTCGACGGCCAGGCCCTGCTGGGTGCTGAGCAGGTCCAGCTGGTGGCGTAGTGCGGCCGCGCGCTGCTGCACCTGCCCGGGCGAGGGGTCGGCCCGGGCGGGCGCGACCGGCCCGACCGCCCCGCCCAGCACGGCGGTGAGGGTCATGGTGGCGCCGAGCAGGACGGCCCGGGTGCAACGCCTCACGATGTCGAGGCCGTGCCGAGGCCGCCGGCGCGCACCCTGGTGAGGTCGCGCAGCGGGCCGATCAGGCGCACCACGAAGGTCCGGGCCTCGCGGCTGACGGTGACGTGCACCGTGCCGGCGGGGTCGATCACGAAGGTCGAGGTGGCGACCTCGTTGCCGGCGTCGGCCTCGGTGGCGGTGCGCCAGGCGCTGTCGAACGCGCTCTGCGCGTCGTGGGTCGTGACCCAGTTCTCGGCCGCCGCGCGGGCAGCGGCACCGGCCTGGTCCTGGATCGAGAGCCGGCTCGAGCCGATCGAGATCGCGTCGAAACTCAGCACGCCCACGGCGGCCAGCACGGCGACCAGGCGCACCAGCCAACCCAGGACGATGTCACCCCGGTCAGCGCTCGAGACGTCGGGGTCCGTGCCGGCCATGGGTCGGGTATCGGCCGCCCGCCCGCCCGCCTTGAGCCCCTCGGCGGGCGGTCAGCGCCCGCGCAGGCGGCGCAGCAGTGGCCCGGTGACGTCGTCCAGCTCACGCACGTGCAAGGCCCGGCACAGTGCGGTGAACACCACCAGCATCACCCCGCCACCGACCACCAGGGCGACCGCGGACGCCGGCCGGCCGGCCAGCAGCGCGTGCGCGGCCCGTGACACCCCCCAGCCGAGCAGGCCCGCCACCCCAGCCGCGAGCAGCAGTCGTAGGTAGGTGCGCAGGACGCGCTGCCCGTCCATCGACCCGAGTCGTCGGCGCAGCACCAGCGCCGAGAGCACCGCGCCCATCGTGTAGGCCGTCGCCATGCCGAGCCCGACGCCGACCACCACCCGCCCGGGCGCGAGCGCGCGACCGCTGACGAAGCTGGTCACGGCGATGACCCCGGTGACGGGCAGCTGCACCAGGAACGGGGTGCGGGCGTCGGAGTAGGAGTAGAAGACCCGCTGGAACAGGTACTGCGCGCTGAAGGCCACCAGCCCCAGCGACATCGCCGTCGTCGCTGCACCGATGGCGCGCGCCTCGGGCACCGAGTTCAACCGGAACAGCGTCGTGGTCAGGTCGGTACCCAGGACGATCAGGGCTGCCGTCGAGAACACCGTGGCCACACCGGTCAGCCGCAGGCCCAGCGACAGGTCGCGCCGGACGCCGGCCGGGTCGTCGTCCGCCGCAGCCCGGCTCATCCGGGTGAACAGTGCGGTGACCAGCGAGACCGTGATCAGCGAGTGCGGCAGCACGAACAGCAGGTAGGCGTTGCCGTAGGCGGTCTGCCCTGGGCCGCCTCCGGCCCCGGCTCCGTTGACGGCCCGGGCGGTGACGACGTACGCGAGCTGCCCGACCAGTGCGGCAGCGAACGTCCAGCCCGCGACCCGCCCGGCGCTGCCCAGGCCGACCCCCCGCCAGCGCAGGCTGGGCCGGTAGCGAAAACCTATCCGCCGCAACGGGATCAGCAGCACCAGGGCCTGGACGGCGACGCCGAGCGTGGCCGTACCGCCGAGCACCGCGATCTGACCCGGGGTCCAGGTGGACGGCGGGTGCGGGTTGGTGACCTTGTCGTAGCCCCCGATCCACACGTACATCGCGGCGATGCCCGCGATCGCGACGACGTTGTTCACCACCGGCGCCCACATGTACGCGCCGAACCGGCCACGGGCGTTGAGCACCTGGCCCAGGACCGTGTACAGGCCGTAGAAGAACACCTGCGGCAGACACCAGAACGCGAAGGCCACGGCGAGCGCTCGGGTCGGAGCGTCCCAGCTGCCCTTGCTGAACACCACGGGCACCAGGGGAGCCAGCGCCACGACGAGCACGGTCACCGCGAGCAGCGCCACCAGGGCCACGGTGAGCAGCCGGTCCAGGAAGGCCTGCCCGCCGTCGGCGTGCTTGGCCGCTCGCGCGATCTGGGGCACCAGCACCGCATTGAGCAACCCGCCGGCGATCAGATTGTAGACGTTGTTGGGCACGGTGTTGGCGGTCAGGAACGTGTCTGCGGCCAGCGCCGCGGTGACGCCGAGCAGCCCCGCGAGCAGGATCGCGCGCACGAAGCCGAGCAGCCGCGAGACGAACGTGCCGCCTGCCATCACCGCGCTGGAGCGCAGCAGCGTCTGGTCGCTCACGGCAGCTCGATGACCTTCTCGGTGACGACCGGGGTGACGACCGGGGTGACGACCTGGGTGAGGATCCGAGCCCGCCGCGGGCGGCGCAGCGCCCTGACCAGCCCCACCAGCAGGACGAGGGCGGCGACGGCGCCGAGCACCCACAGACCCCAGGTGTCGGTGGGCTGGGCGCGCACCGTGACCTGCTCGAGCTGGCCCAGCGGGCGCCCGGACGGCGAGACCAGCTGGGCGTTCAGCAGCACCTTGCCGCTGCCCAGCGCCTGCACGGGCACCTGAACCTGGGCCCGGGTGCCGGCGGCCAGGTCGGGGGCCGGCACGTCACCACCGATCACCCGAAGCCGCGGGTTGCTGGAGGTGACCCGCAGCCGCAGCCCCGAGACCGGCTCGGGCAGGTCGTTGGCCAGGGTAATCTGCAGCCGCCCCGAGCTGGTCAGGAAGTTGACGCTGCTGCGGAGCACCCGCAGCCGGTCGGTGAGCGTGCGGACTGCGCCCGTGACGGCCGCCCGCTGCCGGGTGAGCTGGTCCGGGCGACCGCGCAGCGAGCACGAGAGCAGGGACAGGGTCGATCGCTGCAGGCCATCGGTGACCCGGCCCGGTGCCTCCACGACCTCACCGAGCGCCGACAGGGTGGCGCGGGTGCGGCGTACCGCCGCGACATGGGCCGCGGGCAGCTGGGCCGAGCCGACGGCGGCGGGGGGTGAGGTGGTCAGCCGCGGCAGGTCGGCCGATCCGTCGGTGGCGCTGCCGGGTGCGGAGCCGCGCAGGGCGGTGACCGGGACGACGCTCAGCCACGGCACGCTGGACGTGGCCCGCACGAGGGCGCGAAAGGCCGAGGGGTCGGGGTCCAGGTCACGCGGCGCGGTCACCAGCAGTCGTCGGGCCAGCCCGGGACGCTCGCTGGTCGCGGCCGCGGTCTCGGCCAACAGCCGTTGCACCGGGAGCACGCCGGCCGCGCCGGTGGCCGCCAGCGAGGACAGGATCGGGTCGGCCAGCCAGCCGATAATGCCGCCGGTGAGGTCGGCGCGCGCGTCGGTCGTGTACGGCAGGGGGTCGACCAGCCGCCGAGCCCGCGCGTCCAGGACGACGTCGCGGACGCCCACCGAGGCCAGCGCGGCCACGGTGGCGTCACCGGCCCATCCGTCGGCGGGCCAGGCCACCCCGGTGACCGGGGTGACCCCCAGCACCTGCTCGACGATGCCGGCGCCGGCGGCCTGGGCGGCGCGCACCAGGTCGGAGCGGCCGTCGGTGGTCACCGCGGCCAGGTCGGGATCGGCGTACGGCAGCTCGATCACCTGACGGCCGGCTGCTGCGGCGCGCAGGTCGGTGAGAAAGGCGGTGACGGCGGCAATCTCGGGGCCGGTCGCGGGCGCAGGTGTGGGGGCCGGACTCGTCGAACCGGGTGCGGCGACGCCGGCCAGCGCCTGCAGCAGGGCAGGGTCGACGGCCCAGCCGACACCGGGCGCCGAGGCCGCGTCGAGCAGGCGGCGCAATCGTGAGCCGGCACCGACCGCCTCGGCGAGCTGAGCGGGTGCGGGGTCGGCGCCGTCAGTGCCGGCCGGCAGCCCCGTGATGGGCACCAGCCAGGCCACCTGCTGGGCGGCGTACTCCTGGGGGCCGGGCTGCCACTGCACCGTGGTGCGCAGCAACCCGACCTGCTGGCGACCCAGCTCGCCCTGCGCGCGCACCTCGACGGCGACCCCGTAGGCGCCGAACGGCTGACCCGCCAGACCCAGCGCGGCGGCCGGCACCTGCAGGGCGAACGGGGCCCCGGCACCCACGGCGATGCTGCGCGGTTGGACGTCCAGGGTGGGCCCCACGACGGTGCCGGTGCGCTCGTCGGTGCCCTCGCTCCAGGCACCCACCTCGGACCGGGTGCCCAGGGGCTGGTGCACCAGTCGCAGCCTGGCACCAACCAGTTCGAGCGGAACCTGGCCGGTGTTGGTGATCGACCCGGTGACCGTCACGGTGGCGCGGGGGTCGAGCAGCGCGGGCCCGATCGAGGTCAGGGTGATGCCGGCGGTGGGCGTGTCGACGGCCGCCGCGGCGTGGGGGGCCGGGCCGACGACGAGCAGCGCCAGCAGGGTCAGTCCGGCGGCAGCCAGCCGACCGGACCGGCTCATGGGGGGTCCGCGGGCCGGGGGACGTCGGCGGGCGCGGCGCCGTCCGGGTGCAGGTGGCGGGCTGCGGCGTCCGCGATCCGCCGCTCGTTGGGGAAGGTCAGCCGCTCGTCGAGCTGGGCGAAGGGCACCCAGGCGACGTCGATGGCCTCGGCGTCCGGGTCGTCCTCGACGGTCAGCCGGCCCCCGACCGCCTCCAGCAGGTAGTGGTGCACGACCTTGTGGATGCGTTTTTCCGGCACCGAGAACCAGTAGTCGATGGTGCCCAGCGGGGCCAGCACCCGGCCGCGGATGCCGGTCTCCTCGGCCACCTCGCGCACAGCCGCCTGCTCGAGGGTCTCGGCGCCCTCGGGGTGACCCTTGGGCAGGCACCACTCGACCCGTCCGGCGCGGTTGCGTCGGGCGATCAGGGCGACGGCCGGGGGCTCTTGGGCCCGGTCGACGACGACCCCACCAGCGGACGTCTCCTCGACCGACGGCAGCCGTCGGCGAGGTCGCTCGCTGCGATGGGGCACGGCGTCACTGTAACGAGAGTGACTGTAACGAGAGGGGGTGGTGACCCAGGGTCGCCTCACCGGGACGTCGCCCGGCCCGGACCCGGTCAGCGCGAAGGATCACCCCGGTCAGGGCAGGGCGATCCTTCGGCGTCAGCGTCGGCGTCGGCGCGTGGCGGGTGCCGACCGTCGGCTCACCTAGGCTCGTGCCCCGTGTCGACCACCTCTGCGCCGCGCCGGCCCGAGCAGTCCGTGCCCGCCGTGGCCCTCGCCCTCGGCGAGCGCTTCGCCGCCGCGGGGCACCAGCTGGCGCTGGTGGGTGGCTCGGTGCGCGATCTGGTGCTCCGGCGTCCGATCAACGACCTGGACTTCACCACCGACGCGCGCCCCGAGCAGACCGAGGCGGTGCTCGCGGGGTGGGCGGACGCCACGTGGGACCTGGGCCGCGCGTACGGCACGATCGGCGCCCGCCGCGGGGACGACGTCCTGGAGATCACGACGTACCGCACCGAGGACTACGACCCCGACTCACGCAAGCCCGAGGTGGTCTACGGCGACACCCTCGCGGGCGACCTGGGCCGACGTGACTTCACGGTGAACGCGATGGCGCTGGTGCTCCCCGGTGCCCAGCTGGTCGACCCCTTCGGCGGGTTGAGCGACCTGGCCGCGTCGCTGCTGCGGACACCGGGCACCCCGCAGGACTCGTTCTCGGACGACCCGCTGCGGATGCTGCGGGCTGCCCGGTTCGCCGCCCAGCTGGGGTTCACCGTGGCACCCGAGGTGCAGGCCGCGATGACCGACATGGCCGGCCGGTTGCAGATCGTGTCGGCCGAGCGGGTGCGGGTCGAGCTCGAGAAGCTGCTGCTGGCGCCGCACCCCCGGGCCGGCCTGACCCTGCTGGTCGACACCGGGCTCGCCGCCGTCGTGCTGCCCGAGCTGCCCGCGCTGCGCCTGGAGCGCGACGAGCACCACCGGCACAAGGATGTCTACGAGCACACGCTGACGGTCCTCGAGCAGGCCATCGCGCTCGAGGACGACGACGTGCCGGGCCCCGACCTGGTGCTGCGTCTGGCCGCCCTGCTGCACGACGTCGGCAAGCCGGCGACCCGCCGCTTCGAACCGGCGGGTGGGGTGAGCTTCCACCACCACGAGGTGGTCGGGGCCAAGCTGACCACGCGGCGGATGAAGGCGCTGCGCTTCGACGCGGCCACCACCAAGGCGGTGAGCCGGCTGGTCGAGCTGCACCTGCGGTTCCACGGGTACGGCGAGGGGGCCTGGACCGACTCGGCGGTGCGTCGCTACGTCACGGACGCCGGCCCGCTGCTCTCGCGCCTGCACCGGCTGACGCGCAGCGACTCGACCACCCGCAACGCCCGCAAGGCGGCTCGCCTCTCCCGCTCCTACGCCGATCTCGAGGCGCGCATCGCCGCGCTGAGCGAGGCCGAGTCGCTCGCGGCGATCCGACCCGACCTGGACGGTGCGGCGATCATGGCCGAGCTGGGCCTTTCGCCGGGACCGCTGGTCGGTCGCGCCTACCGGCACCTGCTGGAGGTGCGGATGGAGCAGGGCCCGCTGCCCCCGGACGACGCCGTCGCCGAGCTGCGCCGCTGGTGGGGGGAGCAGCCCGAGTCGCTTAGCTGACGGCCAGGGTGCGCCGCGTGACCGTCTGGCCGTAGCCGAGCGCCGCCACGGCGTACAGGACGGCGATCAGCGCGTAGACCGGCCTGGAGCAGTGGCCGCCGCCACGACGAACGCCAGGTTGAACACCACGTCGTAGAACGAGAACACCCGGCCGCGGTAGTCATCGTCGACGGCGGCCTGCACGATCGCGTCCACGCAGATCTTGGACCCCTGCCCGGCGATGCCGAGCACGACCGCCGCGCCCAGCACCAGCGGCACGTTGATGGTGGCGACGAGCACGGTCTGGGTGAGAGCCGCCGCCGTGAAGCACCGCCAGATCCACCCCGACGCTCCCCAGCGAGCCGTGCCCAGCGGGGTGAGCACGGCGGCCACGGCGAACCCGGCGCCCAGCGCCGCGAAGACCAGCGCCAGCAGCGTGAACCCCGAGTCGACGTCGCCCGCAGCGGTGAAGTAGTTGCGGCACAACAGGATCGTGCTGATGAAAGAGATCCCGTAGGCGAACCTGTGCAGCCCGATCGCGGCCAGCGCATCGAAGGCAGCACGCCGCTCGCGCACATGGCGCGCGCCGTCCCGCAGGGCCCGCACACCGGTCGCCGGGCGCTGCTCATCGGCGCCGTCGGGCCCCAGCAGGCCGGCAGCCATCCGGGTGGCCAGCAGCGCCGACGTCGCGTACGCCGTCGCCGCGGCCACCAGGACGACCGCGTCGGTGCGGTCACTGACGCCCAGCGCCTCGCGCAGGCCGTACCCCACGAAACCACCGGCGATGGCCGCCAGCGTGCCGCAGGTCGGACTGACAGCGTTGGCCATCACCAGCTCGTCGGCAGGCACCACATGCGGCAGGCTGGCACCCAACCCGGCCAGGAAGAACCGGTTGACCGACAGCGCCGCCAGCACCACGACGTACAGCACCGGCCCCACCACGCCGGCCAGGATCAGGGCGGCCACGCCCAGCACGATCAGGGTGCGGACGGCGTTGGCGACCAGCAGCACCTGGCGCCGGCGCCACCGGTCGAGCAGCACCCCGGCGAACGGTCCGACCACCGTGTAGGGCAGCACGGACGCCGCGAGCGC
>JAABUN010007958.1_pt1 | contig 11121 bp, 9 predicted proteins | sample 5559311 | NCBI WGS metagenome assembly JAABUN01 (sample SAMN10711877, study PRJNA513370) | rock metagenome | isolation source: Antarctica rocks | place: Antarctica: Victoria Land, Siegfried Peak sud | reverse complement strand
GAGCACCTCCATCTACACCCTGGCCACGGTGGCGACCCGCAATCCCGCACTCGTGCTGGCCGCCGCCGTGATGGGTGCTCTCTTCGGCTTCCAGCGGCGGGTCACCGGCGGCATCCAGGCCTCGACGCTGACCCACCTGACGTGGTCGGCCCTGATGCTGCGCTACCTGCCGCCGCTGTTCCGCGACGAGAACGTCGGCACGGGGTCCCGACCCGCGGCCGGGGCCGCGCAGTGACCCCCGCGGCCGAGCTCCTCGTCGACGGCTTCGACCGGGTCCGTGCGGCGGTGCACCGGGTGCTCGCCGACGTTCCCGTCGAGCAGCTCGCCTGGCGACCCGACGCCGGGGCCAACCCGATTGGCTGGCTGGTCTGGCACCTCACCCGGGTCCAGGACGACCACCTGGCCGACGCGGCCGGGACCGGGCAGGTCTGGATGACGGCCGGCTGGGTCGAGCGGTTCGGCCTCGACCGCGACCCGGCGGCGACCGGGTTCGGCGACAGCCCGGCGGAGGTCGCCCGTGTCCGCATCGGCGACCCCGGCCTGCTGGCCGGCTACCACGACGCGGTCCACGAGCAGACGACCCATTGGGTGGGGCAGTTGTCCGACGCGGACCTGGCGCGCGTCGTCGACGACTTCTGGGACCCGCCGGTCACCCTCGGCGTTCGGCTGGTCAGCGTGCTCGACGACGACCTGGAGCATGCCGGGCAGGCCGCCTATGTCCGGGGACTTCTCGACCGCTCGACCTGACCCGCTCGATCCGCACGGTCTGGTGCGCCGGCCAGCTGGCCGATCGGTAGCAGGCTGAAGCGTGTGATCGCTGTGCTGTCGGCACCGACGAACCTCGGGCGGGTACTGGCTGCACATGGACGTCGACGTGCTCGATCCCGAGCATCTCCCGGCCGTCGACAGTCCCGACCCTGGCGGCCTGGACCCCGACGAGCTCACCGCGCCGTCGGCAGCCCTGGCGCCCGCGGCCGCCGGGGCGCACGTCACCGTGTTCGACCTGGACCGACCTTTGGAGCAACAGCGATGAGCACCGACATCTCCGGGGATACAGCCGGGCGGACCTGGGACGTGGCGGTCGTCGGTGCCGGGCCGGCGGGGTCGTCCGCCGCACTGGCCGCCGCGCGCGCCGGCGCAGCGGTGGTGGTGCTGGAGCGCGCGGACTTCCCGCGGTACAAGACGTGCGGCGGCGGGCTGATCGGTCCCTCGCTGGACGCGCTGCCCGACGGGTTGGACGTCCCGGTGCGCCAGGCCGTCCGTGAGGCGCTGATCACCTACCGAGGACGGTTCGGCGTCCGGGCGCGCCGCTCGCCGCGACTGTTGCCGATGGTCGACCGCGCCACGTTCGACGCGGCCCTGCTGACGGCGGCGGAGCAGGCCGGCGCGACCGTCCTGCGGCATACGGCCGTGCGCGGGCTGGCCGACGACGGCGACGAGGTGGTCCTGTCCACCGCCCGGGGACCGGTCCGGGCACGGTCCGTCGTCGGCGCGGACGGCAGCGCCGGCCGGGTCGGCCGCCACGTGGGCGTCCAGCTGGCGGAGGTCGACATCGGGCTGGAGGCCGAGGTGCCGCTCCCGCCGGAGCAGGCGGCGCGGTGGGTCGACACGCTGCTGCTCGACTGGGGGCCACTGCCCGCCTCCTACGGGTGGGTCTTCCCGAAGGGCGACCGCCTCACGGTGGGGGTCATCGCGGACCGGTCCGCGGGTGCCGCCGCGCGCGCCTACCTGGCCGGGCTGCTGGCCCGCCTGGGCCTGGCCGACGTCCCGGGGACGACCAGCAGCGGGCACCTCACGCGGTGCCGGACGCCGGACTCACCCCTGTCCCGCGGGCGGGTCGTGGTGGCCGGGGATGCCGCGGGCCTGCTCGAGCCGTGGACGCGGGAGGGGATCTCCTATGCCCTGCGGTCCGGCCGGGCGGCGGGTGAGACCGCGGCAGCGGTGTCCCGGGCCGTCGACGACGCCGCAGTCGCGGCCGCCACCGCGGCGTACGCGGCGACCGTCGGGCGCGTGCTCGGCCCGGAGATGGCCGCCGGCCGGCAGTTGCGCCGGCTGCAGGCCCGGCATCCCGCGCTGGTGCACGCGGTGTTCGTCCTGGCACGGACCCGCCGGGTGTTCGCCGCCGCGCTGGCCGGGGAGACGACGGTCGGGCAGGTGCTCGCGCGCCGCCCGGTCCGGCTGCTGACCCGTGTCCTCACCGCGGTGTGAGTGCGAGCACGCCTTCGATCAGCGCGGTCCGGTGCCGACCAGCCGCCACGCGGCCGGCAGCAGGACGGCGGCGGCGGCGACCTTGACCGCGTCGCCGACCAGGAACGGCACGATGCCTGCGGCCACCGCCGCGGCCGGCCGGAGATGGAGGACCGCCACCAGCCCGGACGCCCCGACGAGCAGGATCACCAGGTCCCCGGCCGCCATCAGCACGGCGGTGCGTGCCACGGTGCGGTCCATCCCCCGTCGGGCGAGCCCGCCGACCAGCGCGGCGCAGCCGACGAACCCGACCAGGTATCCCACCGAGGCTGCGCCGGCGCCGGGAGCGAACCAGGGCACCCCGGCCACGCCGGCACCGAGGTAGACCAGCGTGGCTGCGACCCCGCGGACGGGTCCCAGCGCGGCAGCCACCAGCAGTACGGCGAACGTCTGCAGCGTCAGCGGCACTGGCGTACCGGGCAGCGGCAGGCTCACCTGGGCGCACAGCCCGATCGCCGCGGCCCCGGCCAGGACCACGAGCGCATCCGTGACGCGTCCCGTCGGCAGCGCGTCAGCGAGTACCCGGGGTGCCGTCGGGGCGGCCCCGACGGGTGCGGCGTGGGTGGAAGCGGGAAACGGCATGGGATGGATTCCTCGGGGTCGGCGGTGGGCGCAGGCGGCAGGTCGTAGGTCGGTGGACGGCGCCCGCGTCAGCCGACTTCCGCTCCCGGCGGGGGGCCGGCGCGGTGCGGCCGGACCTCGGGCCCGGGATGGTCGAGTGGGCGGCGCGGCGAGGGGTCGGGCCGACGGCGCAGCGCCGCCTCCAGTGCCGAACCGGCCACCCGCTCCGCCCACCGGCGCTCCACGGGTGGTCGGTGGGCCGCGGCCTGCACGGGCGCGGAGCTTCCGGACCGGCCGTCCGCGGGCGCAGACGGGTCGACCGGGTCCGGATCAGGCCGGGTGCGGTCCGGGTCGCCCTCGTGGTGGGTCCGCCGTCGGTCCCCCCGCCCCCGTGGGGACCGCTCACGGTTGCGGACGGGTCCGTCCAGCGGCGACCCGCCGACCGGTGCGGCACCCTGCCCGGAGCCCTGGACCGTGTTGCCGCCGGCCCGTTTGGCCCGGTACATGTTGTCGTCGGCAACCCGCATCAGCTCCGCCTGGGTCGAGGCGGTGGTCGACGTGGCCACCCCGACGCTGATCGTCACCGGGAGACCGCGGGTCAGCTCGTTCCAGTCCTCGGCCGCCACTCGCCGACGGGCACGGTCACCCAGCTCGGCCGCTGCGCGCTCGTCGACGTCGGGCAGCACGAGCAGGAACTCATCCCCCCCGAGCCGGACCGCGAACGCCGGCTCGGTGAGCTCGACGTCGAGCAGGTCCGCGATCCGGCACAGCGCCGCGTCGCCGACCTCGTGGTCGCGCTCGTCGTTCACCGCCTTGAACCGGTCGAGGTCGACGATGGCGACCGACAGCGGGATACCGCTCGCGTCGTGCTCGCCGAGCATCGCCGGCAGGATCCGGTTGAGGTGTCGGCGGTTCCAGACCCCGGTCAGCGGATCGCGCTCGGCCAGTTCCTCGTAGAGGGCGCTGCGCCGGCGGGCCTCGTCGGTGTGCAGCACCGTCTGCAGCAGGACGGCCCGGGAGTCGGTCTCCCGACTGCGGACGGTCGCCCACAGGTCGTGGTAAGCCGTCGCCGCCTCGTAGGCCCCGCGGTAGTCGCCGCGCTCGGCCAGCAGGCGGGCCTTCTGCCGGAGCGCCAGGGCCCGGATCTCCGGCAGGTTGTGGTCAACCGCGAGCTCCTCGGCGCCCGCTGCCAGCAGGTAGGCGCCGTCGGCGTCCCCGCGGGCCCACCGGATCTCGGCCAGGGTCAACATCCCCTCGCCGGAGTTGAACCGGCTCGACGACGCGGCGTCCGGGGCGATGGCCGCCCGTGCCATCTCCTCGGCGCGCTCGAGATCGCCGGCGTCGAGCAGCACGCGTGCGGCCGTGTCCAGTGCGGCGGAGTTCAGCCGGATCCCGGTCCGCTCGGCTACCTGTCGCATCCGGTCGGCGGCGGCGGCGGCGTCCGCGGCCTCACCGCGCTCGTGGAGCAACCAGGCGTAGCTGTTCAGTGCTGCCAGCAGCAGGTCCGGCGTCGGCAGCAGCTCGGCGTCGGCGATGACCTGGTCGAAGGAGGACCGGAACCCGTTCCCGGACAGCTGCTGGGAGCTCATCAGTGCCAGCAGCATCGTGTGCTCGACCCGCAGGTGGGCCGGCGCGTCCGCGGGCAGCAGGCGCACCGCGTCGGCCGCGTGCGCGAGGGCCTCGGTCATCAGCCCGAGCCGGTCCAGCGAGCCGCCCAGCAGGTGGTGGGCCCGGGCAGCGAGCAGCGCGTCGTCGGCGAGCAGGGCCTCCACCAGGATGTCCCGCTCGGCCTGGGCGCCGTCTTCGAGTCGGTCCGCACGGGCCGAGATGTCGGCGAGGACGAGACGCGCGCGGGCGACCTCGTGGGTCCAGCCGTGCACGGCGGCGACGTCGCGCACCCTCTCGGCCGCCGCGACGAGACCGGTCAGGTCACGGTGGACGGCCACCTCGATCCGGTGCACCTCGGCACGGATGGTGTCCCGGTCCACCGGATCGGTCGCGACGGCCTCCACCGGCTGCCGGTCCGGGGGCTGTGGCCCGCCGGAACGGCCGGCCGCGCCGCTCACTCCGACGCCCCGCCCCTGCCGCCCAGCAGTGCGGCGGCGTCGCTGGCCGGTGACCGGCGTCCCGCGCGGGTGACCGTCATCGGCATCCGGGCGGCCATCGGCGGAGCGTAGCTCGGCCCGGCTGCCACGGACCGAGCCGGAGAGCGCACCGGGGGACAACCGGTGGCCGGCTCAGACGTGCGAACTACACGCGGGTGATGGTCAAGACGACACGCCGCGGTGGTGGTGGCGAACCCTCGGGGAAGGGGTTCGCCACCGCTGCCGCCCGAGAACAGGTGCCGAGTTCGCCGCGTCTCCGGGAGCCCGGTACGGGGGCACCGGGCGCATCGCCCTCGGCGACCTGCCGGCCGGGCGGGCGTCAGTGGGCTGCGGCCTTCTCCCGCTCGTAGGAGGCGATGATCTCCGCCTCGGCCTGCGCGCGGCCGGCCCACGTGGCGCCCTCGACGCTCTTGCCCGGCTCGAGGTCCTTGTAGACCTCAAAGAAGTGCTGGATCTCCAGTCGTTCGAACAGCGGCAGGTCGTTGATGTCCTTGAGGTGGTCCATCCGGGGGTCGCCGACCGCGACGCAGACCAGCTTGTCGTCCGGGCCCGCCTCGTCGGTCATCCGGAACATGCCGATGGTCCGGGCCAGGATCAGGCACCCCGGGAACGTCGGCTCGTGCAGCAGGACCAGCGCATCCAGCGGGTCACTGTCCTGACCGAGGGTGTTCTCCACGTAGCCGTAGTCGGCCGGGTACTGGGTCGCGGTGAACAGGGTCCGGTCCAACCGCAGCCGGTTGATCGTGTGGTCCATCTCGTACTTGTTGCGGGACCCCTTCGGGATCTCGATCAGGACATCGAACTCCACGTCCGTCCTCTCCTGGGCGATGTTCGGTGGGCAGCCCGTCCGGTGGGCAGCGGGCGGCCCGACGCTCTTGCATAGTGTCCCGCACGCTGTGCCGACGGGCGCGGCCCGTGGGGCGGTCGGAGAGGCGGGGCGCGTGCGCGACACGACGCTGAACCGCCCTGGGGGCCACCGCCGGGCCGCCCGGGTCCTGGTGATCGGTGCGTGCCTCGGCGCGGTCGTCGGGTCCGCGGCCTGCTCGGGATCGTCGGTCGGCACACCGTCGGTCGGCCCACCGACCGCTGCGACCCGATCCGCCGTTCCGTCGACCCCGGGGGCTGCGCCGACCGCGCGGCAGACCGGCGCGCCCGCCCCCCGGTCGCCGTCCGGGACGACGGCGGCTCCAGGCTCGGCACTGGCCGGTCGCCCGACCGGCCTGCCGCCCACCGCCGCCGGCGTTCGCGAGGCGATCGGCGGCCCGCTGGCCGACCCGGACCTGCGCGGCCGGGTCGGCATCGCTGTCGTCGAGCCACGCAGCGGCCGACTGGTCTTCGGTGCCGGCCAGTCGACGCCCATCACTCCCGCATCGACGTTGAAGCTGTTCACCGCGGTCGCGGCGGTCGACGTCCTGGGTGCGGGTACCCGGTTCCGCACCGAGGTGGTCCGGACAACGGCGCCGGCGACATCGGGCCCTGCTGCGCCGGTATCGCTGGTACTCGTCGGCGGCGGCGACGTGTCGCTGGCGCGTGTCCCCGTCACGACGGGCCGGCCGCTCGCCGACGGAGCCACGGCGGGGGCCGCCGACGTCACCACATTGGCCGCGCGGACGGCCGCGGCGCTCCGCGGGGTCCGCGAGGTCCGGCTCGCGGTCGACAGCTTCCTGTTCACCGGGCCGGCCGCCAGTGCGCAGTGGACCGCCTCGTACCTCGTCGCCGGCGAGGTAGCCGCCGTTTCGGCGCTGACCGTGGACAACGGCCGGGTCCGGTCGGGGCGCCGGCAGCGCAACCCGGTGCCGGCACTCGCCGCGGTCGACGCGTTCGCGGCGGCGCTGCGGTCCCGCGGGATCCGCGTGACCCTGTCGCCGACGCCGGTCCGGGCGCCGGCGGGCGCACCGGTCGTGGCCGCCGTGCAGTCCCCGACGGTCGCCGCGCTCATCGGCCACATGCTCTCGACCAGCGACAACGACTACGCCGAATCACTGCTCCGGCACGTGGCGCTCGGGTCGGGCCAGCCGGCCACCTTTGACGGGGGCGTCCGGGCCGTCACCGCCGACCTGCGCCGGCGCGGTTTCGACCTGCGGGGGGTCCGGATGGTCGACGGCAGCGGGCTGTCCCGGCAGGACCGCGCCACCCCGGCCGCGGTAGCCGCCGTCCTGGTCGCCGCACTCCGTGACCCCGCGCTGCGCCCGGTAGCGGACGGGCTCGGGGTGGCCGGTGTTTCCGGGACCGTCCGCGACGGGTTCCGGGGGCCCGCGGCCGCCGGCCGGCTCCGCGTCCGGGCGAAGACGGGGACCCTGTCCGGGGTCAGCGACCTCGCCGGGACCGTGAGCACGCCGACGGCCGGCGAGCTGGTGTTCGCCTTCCTCACCGACTCCCTGCCGACCACCTCCCCGGACGGTCCGCGTGCCGCACTGGAGTTGGCGGCCGCCCGGTTGGCGCAGTGCGGCTGTCACACGCCGGTTCGCCCTTCGGCGCGGTGAGCCGCCCCGGTGGCCGGTCGCGGTGGTGGGTGTGAGCGGCCCGGACCCGGCGGTCGCCGCCGTCCGCGCCGCGGTCCGGGTGGACCTGCGTGGCCTGCTCGGCGACGAGACCGGAAGCCCGGTGCGCCCGCTGGTGCTCGTCGCGTGCAGCGGCGGTGCGGACTCGCTCGCGCTGGCGGCCGCGACCGCCTGGGTGGCGCCCCGGCTCGGTGCCCGAGCCGGGGCGGTCGTCGTCGACCACGGGTGGACCGCTGACTCGCCCCGGGTGGCCGGCGCGGCGGCCGACGCCTGCCGGAGCCTCGGTCTGGCGCCGGTGCAGGTCGTCGCCGTCGCGCCGATCGGGCGCGGTGGGTCAGTTGCGCCCTCCGGGCGCGGTGGGCAGGTTGCGCCCTCCGGGCGCGGTGGGCAGGTTGCGCCCTCCGGGCGCGGTGGGCCGGAGGCGGCTGCCCGGGACTCCCGGTACGCCGCGCTGGAGCAGGCCGCCGCACGGACCGGGGCGGTCGCCGTCCTGGTCGGCCACACCGCCGACGACCAGGCCGAGACGGTCCTGCTCGGGTTGGCCCGCGGGTCCGGCACCCGGTCGCTGGCGGGGATGGCGCTCGTCCGGGGTCTGGTCCGGCGGCCGCTGCTCGGGCTGCGCCGGACGGACACCCGTGCCTGCTGTACCGCGCTGGGGCTGGTCCCCGCCGAGGACCCGGCGAACGCGGACCCCCGGTTCACCCGGTCCCGCGTCCGGCACCGGGTGCTGCCGGTGCTGGAGGCCGAACTCGGCCCGGGGGTCGCCGCCGCCCTGGCGCGGACGGCCCGTGCTGCCCGCGACGACGCCGATGCACTCGACGCGCTCGCGGGGGACCTGGGAGCCGCGCTGACCGGCGCCGACGGCTCGCTGGGGTGTGCGGAACTGGCCGCCGCCCCGGCCGCGCTGCGCCGCCGGCTGCTGCGCGCGGCGGCGGTGGCGGCCGGGAGCCCCGCAGCCGACACCGGCGCCGGGCACGTGGACGCCCTCGACCGCCTGGTCCTCGACTGGCACGGGCAGGACGGGGTCGACCTGCCCGGGGGCGTGCGGGCCATCCGAGCCGCCGGCCGGTTGGTGATCGGCCGGGCCCCGGGGGCCGGTCCCCGGGCCGGCCGGCGGGACGGCGGCGGGTCCCCGAGCGTGTGACAACCTGCGGCGGTGGACGCGACGGACGCCGCCGGCCTGCTCACCGACGTGCTCGTCACCGAGGACCAGATCCAGGCCCGCCTGCGGGAGATGGCCGCCGAGATCGCGGCCGACTACGCCGACGCGGGCCCGGGTGAGCTGCTGCTGGTCGGCGTCCTCAAGGGTGCGGTGATGGTGATGGCCGACCTGTCCCGAGCGTTGCCGTTCAGCGTCCAGATGGACTGGATGGCGATCTCGTCCTACGGCTCCGGGACCCGCAGCTCCGGGGTCGTCCGGATCCTGAAGGACCTCGAGGTGGACCTGTCCGGCCGGCACGTGCTGATCGTCGAGGACATCGTCGACACCGGGCTCACCCTGTCCTGGCTGGTCAGCAACCTGGAGTCGCGGGGCCCCGCGTCGGTGCGGGTGTGCACGCTGTTGCGCAAGCCCGAGGCCGCGACCCTCGACGTCGACGTCCGCTACGTCGGCTTCGACATCCCCGACGCGTTCGTCGTCGGCTACGGCCTGGACTATGCCCAGGAGTACCGCAACCTGCGCTGCGTCGGGACGCTTGACCCGGCGGCGGTCGCCGGCTGAGGGCAGCCCGGCAGGTGACCCACGGTTGCCGTCCGTCGGGAACGCGGTGGGGCGACCGCGCGTTGACCACTCGCTGACCTACGGCGGCGACGGGTCTGTCCGGTCGTCTCCAGCGACGTCGGCCGGCGGGGGCGATGGCCAGTCCTGACCCAGGCTGCGACTGCAGGCGGACAGGGCCCCGTGTACCGTCGAGGCGCGTTAGACACGTTTCCACCCGCACGTCAACTCCCCGCCCGGCCACATGGCAGGGCGGGGGTCGAGAAGCAGTCAGAACGGGCGGGGCGGGCACCGCGCTCCCCGGTTGTTCCAGGGAGAAGGGACGGGGCTACGGGCCCCAGCACCATGGACTTCAAACGTCTCCTGCGGGGACCGTTCGTATGGATCCTCCTCGCGGTCCTGCTCATCGCGGTCGTCATTTCGCTCTTCAGCCGCGGCAGCGGATACGAGACGAAGGACACCGGCGACATCGTCAAGCAGGTCCAGAACCACAACGTCAACTCCGCGACCGTCGTCGGCGGGACCGACCAGGTCATCCAACTCCAGCTGAAGAACCCGGCGACCGGCAGCGGCTCCAGGATCCAGGCGCCGTACATCACCCAGGCCCAGGCCGACCGGATCGTCACCCAGCTGGACGCGCAGAATGCGGCTGGTCAGCTCACCGACAACTACACGGTCCGGATTTCGCGGCCGAGCTTGATCGGTCAGCTGCTCACCGCATTCCTTCCGGTGCTGCTGATCATCGTGGTCTTCCTGTTCCTGATGAACCAGGCCCAGGGCGGCGGCGGACGGGTGATGAACTTCGGCAAGTCCAAGGCAAAGCTGATCACCAAGGACACCCCCAAGACCACCTTCAACGACGTCGCCGGCGCCCAGGAAGCCGTCGAGGAGCTCCAGGAAATCAAGGAGTTCCTCGCCGAGCCGGCCAAGTTCCAGGCGGTGGGGGCGAAGATCCCCAAGGGCGTGCTGCTCTACGGCCAGCCCGGTACCGGCAAGACGCTGCTGGCCCGAGCCGTCGCCGGTGAGGCGGGCGTGCCGTTCTACTCGATCTCCGGCTCGGACTTCGTCGAGATGTTCGTCGGTGTCGGCGCCAGCCGGGTTCGCGACCTGTTCGAGCAGGCCAAGGCGAACGCCCCGGCGATCGTGTTCGTCGACGAGATCGACGCGGTCGGCCGCCAGCGCGGTGCCGGGCTCGGCGGCGGTCACGACGAGCGCGAGCAGACGCTCAACCAGCTGCTGGTGGAGATGGACGGGTTCGACGTCCGCGGCGGGGTCATCCTCATCGCCGCGACGAACCGGCCGGACATCCTCGACCCGGCGTTGCTGCGGCCCGGCCGGTTCGACCGGCAGATCGCGGTTGACCCGCCCGACTTCGAGGGCCGGAAGAAGATCCTCCAGGTTCACTCCCGGGGCAAGCCGCTGGCGCGCGACGTCGACCTTGCCGCGGTGGCCCGCCGGACGCCGGGCTTCACCGGCGCCGACCTGGCAAACGTGCTGAACGAGGCGGCACTGCTCACCGCACGCACCAACAAGAAGCTCATCGATAACCCGGGCCTGGAGGAGGCGATCGACCGGGTCGTCGCGGGACCGCAGAAGCGCACGCGGCTGATGAACGAGCACGAGAAGAAGATCACCGCCTATCACGAGGGTGGCCACGCGCTGGTCGCGGCCGCGCTGCCCAACTCGGACCCGGTCCGCAAGATCACGATCCTGCCGCGCGGGCGGGCGCTGGGCTACACGATGGTGCTGCCCGAGGAGGACAAGTACTCCAAGACCCGCAACGAGATGCTCGATCAGCTCGCCTACATGATGGGCGGCCGGGCAGCGGAGGAGCTTGTCTTCCACGACCCGACCACCGGTGCCGCCAACGACATCGACAAGGCGACGTCGCTGGCGCGGGCCATGGTCACCCAGTACGGGATGACCGAGCGGCTCGGCTCGATCAAGTTCGGCCAGGAGCAGGGCGAGGTGTTCCTCGGCCGCGACATGG
>JAABUN010007957.1_pt1 | contig 11122 bp, 8 predicted proteins | sample 5559311 | NCBI WGS metagenome assembly JAABUN01 (sample SAMN10711877, study PRJNA513370) | rock metagenome | isolation source: Antarctica rocks | place: Antarctica: Victoria Land, Siegfried Peak sud | reverse complement strand
GACGGCGTAGCTGGCGCCGCCCACCTCCCGGGCCGGCGCACCCTCCAGCAACGCCGTGAAGTACGTGGGGTACGCCGCAACCGCCACTGCGACCCACTCCGGCCGGCCCTCGAGGATCGCCAGCGCAACCAGCAATATCGAGTACCAGGGCTGCACCGGGTTGGCCACCAGGAGCGCGGCGCCCACCGTCCACAGGGCCGCGAGGGTGACCGGCACCCGGGTCGGACTCGAGCGCAGCGCGGCCGCGGCCACGGCCCCGAGAACAACGACGGCGACCAGTGTCGCCGCCCTTCCGGACAGGCCCAGCAGGCTCAGCAGCACGAACCGGCCGCCGCCCTCGTAGTGCTCCTCGCGCAGATAGCCCGGCAGGTAGCCGAGCACCCGCGGGCCGACCGCCAGCACGTGCGGGAGGTAGGACGCCGTGACGACGGCGGCTGCCACGCCGCCGACGACGAGCGGTCGGCGCCGCATGGCCGCAGGAAGCAGCAGCGCCGGATAGAGCTTCACCGCCACGGCGGCCCCGAGGAGCAACCCACCGAGCGCCGGTCGGCGCCGGCCGAGTATCGCCAGGGCTCCCACACCCAGGACGACGGCGAGGACGTCCACGTGCGCGTCCGAGGCGATGTCCAGCCCGGCCAGCGGCGACCAGGCGTAGAGGGCGGCCAGCCGGGGGTCGCGGCCGCGACGCCGCAACAACGCCGCCAGCAGCCCGGTCAGCCCCAGCGATACCAGACCGGCGTACAACTGCTGGTGATGGTCACGACTGCCGCCCGGGAGCAGGTGTACGGCGGTGAACCACGCCTCGGCGACCGGCGGGTAGATGGTGCGCTCGGCCGGCCGGTTGATCCGGCTGCACTCGACGTCCCGCTTGCCGAGCCGCTCACAGGTGGCCGGGTCCGGCCACAGCCAGGGGTCGCGCAGGCCGCGCAGCTCGGGTGCGGCCGGCGGATACCGGTACGGGTCGATCCCGGCGGCCTGGACGCGGCCGTCCCAGGCGTAGCGGTAGAGGTCGTCGGAGATCTGGCTGCCACGGGAGGAGGAGAGGGCGGCGAGCTGGAGGGCCACCAGACCGACGAACACCAGGCCCAGAGCCACCCGGACCGGCCGGGCCCGCAGCAGCAGCCACGAGCCACCCACCGCCAGCGCCCACCAGAGCAGGATCAGCGCCAGCAGCCGGTAGCGCCCCGGCCCCACTCCACCCGCGCGGGCGACCGCGGTCTCGACCACCACCACGGCGACGAGCGCACCCGCCGCTGCCAGCAGGTAGCCACGGAACCGCACGGTGCCAGAGTGTCAGGGTGACGATCGAGGCCATGTCCCCCCCTCTCCGGGCCGGCCGGCGCCGCCGTACCTTCGCGCTGATATCGCTGGTGGCCGCCGCATCGTGTTCCCACAGCCGGCCCGCCGACGTCCTGCCGCCGGCTCCCGAGCCGGCCCGGGCCCCGGTGCCGGTGGCCATCCCGACCGGACGGGTCCTGGCGTTGGGCGACACGCCCGAGGGAGTGGCCGTCGATCCGACGACCGGGCTGGTGGTCGTCGCGCTGCGCCGGCCGGACCGGTTGGCCATCCTGGACGGGCGGGCGGCCCGGCTGCTGCGGGTCGTCGCGGTTCCCGCCGGCGCCCGGCACCTGACGATCGCCGGAGCCGGCTCGCCGGTCCTGGTCCCCGGCGAGGACACCGACCTGCTGCTGGCGGTGGCGCTGCCTGCCGGGAACGTCGTCCAATCGGTTCCGGTGGGCCGCCAACCGCACGACGCCGGGACCGCCGAGAACCGGACCTTCGTGGCCGACGAGTTGGGGGGCTCGGTCTCGGTGGTCGCCGGCGGCCAGGTCATCCACCGCTTCACCGGACCGGTCCAACCCGGTGGGGTGGCGGCTGCCGGGGACCGGGTCGCCGTGGTCGATGTGCGCGGCGCCATCCTGTTCGTTTACGACGCCGGGTCGCTGCGTGAGCTCGGCCGGCTGCCGGCGGGGAACGGGCCGACCCACGCGGTGGCGCTGGACGACACCCGAGTGGTCGTCGCCGACACCCGGGGCGGCGCGCTGCTGGTCTACTCGATGCGGCCGCGGCCGCGGCAGCTGGCCCGGCTGCCGCTGCCGGGTGCGCCGTACGGGCTGGCTTTCGACAAGACCCGCAACCAACTGTGGGTCACGCTGACGGCGCGCAACGAGCTCGTGCGCTACGACGGCTCGTCCATGCGCCGAATCGGCCCGGCGCTGCCGACGGTGCGCCAGCCGAACTCCGTCGCGGTGGACCGACAGACCGGCCGGGTCTTCGTCGCCGGTGCCGTTCCCGAGGGGCGGCTGGAGCTCATCGACCCTTGATGCAGTAAGAGCACAAGAATGCGGGCGGGGTGGCAGCTAGCCACCCCGCCCGCACGTCCGCTCGGGTCAGTGAGCGGTGATATGGGCGATGCCGATCAGCATCCGCGGCGAGAAAGCGGTGACCTTGAACGTCGAGTTCAGCGCCGCGGCCGCGTCGGAGGTGAGCTCCACCTTGGTGCCGTCGAGCTTCGAGTTGCCGGCGGAGTCCTTGCTGATCTTCAGGCCGCTGCCGTCCAGGAAGAACAGCGGGAAGCCGGGCTTGCCACCAACAGTGGCCGTCAGCATCGAGGCACCGGGGTCGACGACGAAGTCGCTGACCTCGAGCTTGGTCGTGCCCTTCGTGAAGGACAGGCCGCTGCCCTGGTGCATCACCTCTCCGGTCACGTACGGCGACACCTTGGCCTTGTCATAGACCTTGACGCTGCCCCCGGTGATCGGAAACGCGAGGGTCGGGCCGTAGGTCATGGTCAGCTTGCCCTTGCCTGTCGGCGCGGGTGCCACGCCCAGGCTGGTCAGCGCCGCGAGCACCTTAGGATCGACGGCCACGGCCGTGTCGACGCCGCTCAGGCTGGCGAACGACGCGACCGGCGTGTTGTCCGCCGGGTTCCGGGACTGGGTCTGGGCTGCCGGCTTGTTGTCGCTCGACCCGCCGCAGCCAGCCGCGCCGAGGGCAAGGGCGGCGGTCGCGGCGATGGCGAGCGGGAGTCGGGTGGAGATTGTCTTCATGGTCACATCTGTCTCTGTAGATGCAGCTGGTATCGCTGGTCACAGAGCATTCGGTCCGGCGAAGCGGGCGGATTGCACGCTGTGTAACAGTTTCGTTACGCAGTGTTACGCCGCCTGGTGGGTTATCTATCATTCGACCCCGCCGGCGAACCGGTTCGGGTCCCCCGGTCGAGGGCGCAACGCTCAGGAGGCGGGCGCCCGCATCGTCTCGGTGACCCAGGCCACGATGTCGCGGGTGGTCGCCCCCGGAGTGAAGATCTTGGCGACCCCCAGCCGGGTCAGCTCGGGCAGGTCCGCCTCGGGGATGATGCCGCCGCCAAAAACGACGATGTCGTCCGCCCCCCGCTCGCGCAGCAGGTCGAGCACCCGCGCGAACAGCGTCATGTGCGCGCCGGAGAGCACCGACAGGCCGACGCAGTCGGCGTCCTCCTGGATGGCGGTGTCGACGATCTGCTCCGGAGTCTGGTGCAGCCCGGTGTAGATGACCTCCATGCCCGCGTCGCGCAGCGCACGGGCAACCACCTTGGCGCCGCGGTCGTGCCCGTCGAGGCCTGGTTTCGCCACGACGACGCGGATGGGGGCCGCCGCGGTCATGACTGTCCCTCCAAAGGCCGGATCGTCGTCCGGAGCGTAGCCGGACCAGGGGTTACAGCCTCTCGACGGGGGCGTAACGCAGCAGCAGGCGCTTGCTACCCACCTCGGCGCCGAAGTCGATCGTGGCCTCGGCGTGGTCGCCGGACCCGTTGGTCGTGGTGACGACGCCGAGTCCGAAGGTGTCGTGGTTGACCCGGTCACCGGGGGACAGCGAGATCACCGGCCGCAGCCCGGGCCCGGCCGCCCGCCGGCCAGCGGCGGCGATGGACCGGGCCACCGCCGCCTGGGCCGGCTCGGTGCGAACCGTCTCGATCCGCCGCCAGTCGAGCAGTTCCTCGGGGATCTCGTCGAGGAAGCGGGAGGGCGGGTTGTACGACGGGGCACCCCACGAGCTGCGGACGACCGCGCGCGACAGGTAGAGGCGGGACCGTGCCCGGGTGATCCCGACGTACGCCAGCCGGCGCTCCTCCTCGAGCTCGGCGCTGTCACCGAGCGAGCGCAGATGCGGGAAGACGCCGTCCTCGAGCCCGGTGAGGAACACGACCGGGAACTCCAGCCCCTTCGCCGTGTGCAGCGTCATCAGGGTCACCACGCCGCCGCCGCCGTCCGCGTCCGGGATCTCGTCGGCGTCGGCCACCAGCGCCACCTGCTCGAGGAAGTCGGCGACCGTACCGTCGGGCACCCGCTCCTCGAACTCCCGTGCCACCGCCACCAGCTCCTGGAGGTTCTCGACCCGACCCTCGTCCTGCGGGTCGAGGCTCGCCTGCAGCTCGGCCAGGTACCCCGTGCGGCCCAGCAGCAGCTCCAGGACCGCGGCCGGGCGCGCGCCGGCCGCCACCTCCGCGCGCACGTCGGCCAGCATGGTCGTGAAGTCCTTGATCGCCTTGCCAGAACGGGTGGCGATCCCCGGCGCATCGTCGCAGCGTTCGAGCGCCGCCGAGAACGGGATGCGCTCCCGCTCCGCCAGCACCTGCACGCATGCCTGCGCCCGGTCGCCGATGCCGCGGCGCGGCGTGTTCAGGATCCGTCGCAGCGAGACGGTGTCGGTCGGGTTGGCCAGCACCCGCAGGTAGGCGAGCAGGTCGCGCACCTCGCGCCGCTCGTAGAAGCGCACGCCGCCGACCACCTTGTAGGGCAGCCCGACCCGGATGAAGACCTCCTCGAACACCCGGCTCTGGGCGTTGGTGCGGTAGAAGACCGCCATGTCGCCCGGCGCGCAGTTCTCGTCGTCGGTCAGCCGGTCGACCTCGCCGGCGACAAAGGCGGCCTCGTCATGCTCGTTGTCGGCGACGTACGCCGTGATCTTCTCGCCGGCACCGGCGTCGGACCACAGATTCTTGGGCTTGCGCCCGGTGTTGCGGGCGATCACCGCGTTGGCGGCGGAGAGGATGTTCTGGGTCGAGCGGTAGTTCTGCTCGAGCAGGATCACGCTCGCGTCGGGGTAGTCGGCCTCGAACGCCAGGATGTTGCGGATCGTGGCACCGCGGAACGCGTAGATCGACTGGTCGGCGTCGCCGACGACGCACAGCTCGGCCGGCGGCAGCGGGCCACCGGGATGACCCACGAGCTCGCGGACCAGCGCGTACTGCGCGTGGTTGGTGTCCTGGTACTCGTCGACCAGCACGTGCCGGAACCGGCGGCGATAGTGCTCGGCGACGTCGGGAAAGACCTGGAGCAGGTTCACCGTCGTCTGGATCAGGTCGTCGAAGTCCAGGGCGTTGGCCTCGCGCAGCCGCCGCTGGTAGAGGGTGTAGGCCTCGGCGAGCGTCTGCTCGAGTACGCCGGACGCCCGGCTGGCGAAGGTCTCGTGGTCGACGAGGTCGTTCTTCAGCGTGCTGACCTGAGTGGCCAGCGAGCGGGCCGGAAAGCGCTTCGGGTCGAGATCGAGGTCGCGACTCACCAGGGTCATCAGCCGCTGCGAGTCGCCGGCGTCATAGATCGAGAAGGTCGTCGCCAGGCCGAGCTTCTTGGCCTCCGCGCGCAGGACCCGGACGCAGGCCGAGTGAAAAGTCGAGACCCACATCGCCCGTGCCCGCGGCCCCACCAAGCCCGCCACCCGCTCCTTCATCTCGCCGGCGGCCTTGTTCGTGAAGGTGATGGCCAGGATCTCCCCCGGCTGGGCCCCTCGGGCGCCGATCACGTAGCCGATCCGGGAGGTGAGGACCCGGGTCTTGCCCGAGCCCGCCCCGGCGACGACCAACAGCGGGCCGCCCTCGTGCAGCACCGCAGCCCGCTGCTGCGGGTTCAGCCCGTCGAGCAGCCTGGCCGGCTCAACCGCCAGCCGAACCCGGGGAGGGGCGGATTCGGCAACCGGAAGTTCGTCGTAGAGACTCGACATCGCTTCCGGAGTCTACGGAGCGAACCGGTCACCACGGAGCGACGAGAGGCCACGAGTGCTGCCGGACGAAGACATCGAACGCGTACTGATGGTCGCCGCCCACCCGGACGACATCGACTTCGGCTCCGCCGGCACGGTGGCGCGCTGGACCAAGGCCGGGATCGCGGTTTCGTACTGCCTCGTCACCAACGGTGATGCCGGCGGCTTCGACCCTGCGATCCCACGCGGCCAGATCGCCGGTATCCGGCAGGCCGAGCAGCGGGCGGCGGCGGCGGAGGTCGGCGTCACGGACCTCGTCTTTCTCGGCTACCCGGACGGCCGGCTCTACGTAACCCATGAGCTGCGCCGGGACATCAGCCGGGTGATCCGGCAGTTCCGGCCGCAGCGCGTCGTCGGCCAGAGCCCGGTGCGCAACTTCGCCCGCATCTACCCCAGTCACCCCGACCACCTGGCTGCCGGCGAGGCGACCCTGTGTGCGGTCTATCCAGACGCCCGCAACCCCTTCGCGCACCCGGAGCTGCTCGCCGAGGAAGGACTTGAGGCGCACACGGTGGCGGAGCTGTGGATGTCCGGCGGAGCCGACCCCGAGCACTTCGTGGACATCACCGACACCTACGACCTCAAGCTGGCCGCGCTCCGGGCGCACCTCAGCCAGACGGCCCACATGGAGGATCTCGACGGCATGCTGCGAGGTTGGCTGGGGCTCAACGCGGCCGCCGCGGGGCTGCCGGTGGGCCGACTGGCCGAGGCCTACCGGGTGGTCAACACCGCGTGACGGGCGTTCTCGAGGCAACTCCCCGAGCCGTCGGGACCCAAGCCGGACCGGATCGTGGAAACCAAGCGGTGTCCCGGCACCGCTCAGTTTCCACGACCTCGCCGGCTGGTCGTCGCCGGACTTCGGCCTCGTCGAGATCTCCGGAGACGTCCTGATCGCCCACTCGCGGTCACCTCCCGCCGGTCTCGGGCAACGCCGGCGCGCGGAGTCGAGCCGCCCCGCACGTCACGACCGCCAGTGTTGTCCGGACGCTGCCGCTCGGCTACCCCCATGGCCGACCCTCAGCTGTGCATCGGGCACGCGGAAAAGGAGCGGTGCCGTTGGCACCGCTCCTTTCCGGGTGTTGCGGGTCAGCCGGTGAACGTGACGCTCGCGGTCACCGCCCGGGCCGGTGCCGCGGCCGACGCGCCGGCCACGCCGACCTTGGCCGGTGGGGTCACTCCGTGGTGAACCGGCGGCGTGACGGTCGGGGGGGTGACCGTAGGGGGGGTGACCGTGGGAGGCGTGACGGTCGGGGGCGTGACGGTGGGCGGAGTGACCGGCGGCTTGGCCGGCGTGCAGTTCGGCTTGGTCAGCGTGATCCGGTGAATGCCGCCCGGGACAAGGGTGGTGGTCCGGTGCCGAGTACCGCCGAACCGGACATCTACCTGGGCCACCAACTTGCAACCGGAACCAAACGCACTCATCGGAATCGTCGCGGACAGGGTCTTGACAGCCGGGTACCGGCCGATCGGACTCTGCGCCACCGTTGTCTGCGGAGAGACCGCGGCGTCATGTACGACGACGTACCACTTTCCATGGGTGCCCTTGGGAGCCGTCACCGTCGAGGTGACCGTCATCCCATCCACGGTGGTGGTGGCGTGCATGGACTCATCCGCCGCCGCGGGAAGTGACATTAGTAGTACTGACGAGACCACCGCGGCAGCACCTGTTGAAAATCGACGCACGGTATTCTCCTGATGCAGTACCGACCGGCCCGTCGCCGACCTCTTACTGACATGAAACGGATGCGACCCGTGCTTGGAAGTGGGCAATGGGAAAACATCACCCGATCGGGCTATCAAGTCGGCCGGGGCGGGCCTCCTGGCACCTTCGGGCACCGTCGGTGGGGGTTGTCGGGGGCCGCGTCTACTCCCACTCGATCGTGCCGGGCGGCTTGCTGGTCACGTCGTACACGACCCGGTTGACGGCCGGCACCCCGTTGATGACCCGGTTGGAGATCCGGGCGAGCAGGTCGTGCGGCAACCGAGCCCAGTCGGCGGTCATCGCGTCCTCCGAGGTCACCGCGCGGATCACCAGTGGGTGTCCGTAGGTACGCTCGTCGCCCTGGACGCCGACCGAGCGTACGTCGGCGAGCAGAACGGCGAAGGCCTGCCAGATCTCGCGGTCCAGGCCGGCCCGGCGGACCTCCTCCCGCACGATCGCATCGGCTTCCCGCAGCACCGCCAGCCGCTCCCGTGTGACCTCGCCCAGGATCCGGACGGCGAGGCCGGGGCCCGGGAATGGCTGCCGCCAGATGATCTCCGCAGGCAGCCCGAGTTCCTCGCCGACGCGGCGCACCTCGTCCTTGAACAGGTTCCGCAGCGGCTCGACCAGTCCGAACTGCAGGTCCTCCGGCAGTCCGCCGACGTTGTGATGAGACTTGATCTTGGCGGCCGTGGACGAGCCGGACTCGATGACGTCGGGATAGAGAGTGCCCTGGACCAGGAAGTCGATCGGCTCGCCGCCGGCCTGCAGATCCAGCGCCGCCTCCTCGAAGACCCGGATGAACTCCCGGCCGATGACCTTGCGCTTGACCTCCGGGTCGGTCACGCCCGCCAGCGCGGCCGCGAACCGATCGGCCGCCTTGACATGGACGAGCTCGACGCCGGTCGAGGCGACGTAGTCCTCCTCCACCTGCTCGGCCTCCCCGGCACGGAGGAGGCCGTGGTCGACGAAGACGCAGGTGAGCCGGTCACCGACGGCCCGCTGGACGACGGCCGCGGCCACCGCGGAGTCGACCCCGCCGGACAGTGCACACAGCACCCGGCGGTCCCCGACGCGGGCCCGGACGGCCGCCACCGCCTCGTCGACGATGTTCACCATCGTCCAGGTGGGCCGGGCGCCGGCGCCGTCGTACAGGAAGCTCTTGAGCATCTCCAGGCCGCGTGGCGTGTGCGCCACCTCGGGATGGAACTGCACGCCGTACAGACCCCGGTTCCGCTCCTCGAAGCCCGCGACCGGCGTGGCAGCGGTCGAGGCGGTGACCGTGAAGCCGGGCGGGGCGGCGGTGACCGTGTCGCCGTGCGACATCCAGACCGACTGCTCGCGGGGCAGCCCGGCGAAGAGCACCCCGCCGGTCGCGATGGTGATCGGCGTGCCGCCGTACTCCGCCAGCCCGGTGCGCTCGACCGTGCCGCCGAGCGCGGCCGCCATGACCTGATGGCCGTAACAGATTCCCAGCGTCGGTACGCCGGTCTCGAACAGCGCCGGTGAGACGGCCGGTGCAGCCGGCGAGTAGACCGACTTCGGACCGCCGGACAGGATGATCGCGGTGGGTCGCTTGGCCAGCATCTGGTCCAGCGGCATCGACCAGGGGACGATCTCGCTGTAGACGTGGCACTCGCGGACCCGGCGGGCGATCAGCTGGGCGTACTGGGCCCCGAAATCGACCACCAGGACGGTGTCGAAGCCGGCGGTCACGGCTCGAGAGCCTACCGAAGGACCAGCGTCAGGCGCTGACCTCGACACCCTTCCAGAAGGCGACCCGGTCGGTGATCTCTTCGGCGGCGGCTTCGGCGCCGGGTCGCCAGGTCGTGGGCGACCGGCGGCAACAGCGCCGGTGGGCGGTCAATTCCGCCACAGTGGCGGCATGCACCTTCCGGCGGCCACCGCCCGCGTTCGAGCGGCGACATACGCCGTCTGGATCGCGGAAGCGCTGGCGCACGGCGGGGAGGTGGCCGAGCGCGACGGCATCCTGGCCTGGCGCACCGGCGTACCCGTCCGGTACTGGAATGGCGCCCACGTGACGGCCCTGCCGACCCGGCCGGAGGCGGCGCTGCAGTGGGCCGCGCGCTGGTTCGCCGACCGGGCGACGCCGTACGGCGTGATGGTGCCGGTCGAGCTCGAACCGGCACTCGCGGCGGCAGCCGGTGCCAGTGGGCTGCGGCTGGCCCTCCTGCAGCGCTGCATGGCGCTCGCGGCCGGGGACTTCGTGGCGCCCACGGACGACCTGCCCGGCCTGGAGGTACGTCGTACCACCGCGGCCGACGTCGAGGACTTCCTCGCGGTCCAGGTGGAGGCGTTCGGCCTCGGGCAGCCGGCGCTGGCCCGCGCCTTCCTCGCCCCGCCGGTCGGCCGGCCGGGCTGGACCCACCTCACCGGTTACCACGAGGAGCGACCGGTCGTCACCGCCATCGGCGTACGCACCGGCGACGCGGTGGGCGTTTACGGCGTCGGTACGACGGTCTCGGCCCGCCGTCGCGGCTACGGCGCCGCCCTCACGGCGGCGGTGCTGGCGGCCGAGTTCGGCGCCGGGGCAACCTTCGCGCACCTGAACCCAAGCGAACTCGGCGCCGGGGTCTACCGACGGCTGGGCTTCCAGGAGGTCGGCGGCTTCGCGATCTGGTTGCCGGCCGAGGGGGGGTCGTGAGCCATCGACTACCGGCCAGCGTCCCGTTGTCGCGGATCAATCGTTGTTCCGTGTACTCGCAGAAATGCGCGAAATGTGCGGGTACACGGACCATTGGCTGATCGCCAACGAGCGTCTGCGGTGGCGGGCGTGGGGGGTGGACGGCGGCGGTCAGCCTCGGCCGGTTCCCATCCCGACGGCCTGGGCGTGCTGGAGGCTCTTGCCCTCGGTCTGCAGCGCCGGTGCCACCATGACCTCGGCCTTCTGGAACTCCTTGAGGTTGGCGTAGCCGGTGGTTGCCATCGACGTACGCAGCCCACCGAAGAGGTTCATCGTGCCGTCGTTGATCGCCGCCGGCCCGGTCAGGATCTCCTTGAGGGTGCCCAGCGTCGATGTGCGTACCCGGGTCCCCCGTGGCAGGTCGGGATGGAACGTCGCCATCCCCCAGTGGTAGCCGCGGCCGGGCGCCTCGACCGCGCGCGCCAGCGGCGAACCGATCATCACCGCATCGGCTCCGCAGGCCACCGCCTTGGCGATGTCGCCGCCGGTACGCATGCCGCCGTCGGCGATGATGTGCACGTAGCGGCCGCCCGACTCGTCCAGGTAGCGCATCCGCGCACCCGCGGCATCTGCGATCGCGGTGGCCATCGGTACACCGACGCCGATCACTCCGCGCGTCGTGCACGCCTGCCCAGGGCCCACGCCGACCAGCAGACCGGCGGCGCCGGTCCGCATGAGGTGCAGCGCCGTCGAGA
>JAABUN010007956.1_pt1 | contig 11122 bp, 11 predicted proteins | sample 5559311 | NCBI WGS metagenome assembly JAABUN01 (sample SAMN10711877, study PRJNA513370) | rock metagenome | isolation source: Antarctica rocks | place: Antarctica: Victoria Land, Siegfried Peak sud | reverse complement strand
AAGGCCTGCTAACTTGCCCAGTTCTTTGAGGTACTCGTTCAACCGCTGGTTGGTGATGGGGCGCGCAACCGGCCGCAGTCTCGGTCATGGCTTCCCATATCTTCTGGGCGCCTAGCAGCCTTAAGGTGCTCAGGCCGGATGGGAGAGGAGTAGCGCAGGCCAGTTGCGGGAAAGGCAAAAGCGGTTGCGAGCCTTGTCCAGATAAGAGCGTGCGGCAAGCTCTACTTCCTCAAGAGCCAGGACATCTTCGGCCGTGAGGAGGCATGATTTCGAATTCCTGGCGTTTCCGCGCTGGGCCTATCCCTGGGCTGCGTAGTCGCTGCACTCCGAGAAAAACAACGCTTGTCCCAGAAATCGTCCCAGGTAAAAGCAGAAACGCCCTCTGTGTGCTACAGAGGGCGTTTTTAGTAGTCCGTAGGGGAATACAACTCCCGGCCCTGAAGGCTCGCCAACCTTTTATTTATCAATCATTTACGCAAATGTCTGAGCCGGTTGCTCAGCAGTGGGAGCGTAAACGGGAGCGTCAACCAAACTATCCTTCTTCCGCCACCAGCTTGACATCATACCGGGCCGCCACGTCCAGTAGAATGCTCCGCAGGTGCTGCGAGTCGTGCGCCAGCATCTCCAGCAGCACGAGCATCCGGTCAAACGTCTCGTTGGTATTGGCCGGGATGCTGCCGGTCAGCAGGGCGTTTACCTGCCACAACTCTTTCAAGTCTTTTTGGGGTAGGAAAAACGGGTCGTAAAACCGGTTGTCCGATAGCAGCTCGATGGGCTCGTTTTTCTTCACTGGCCCGCGCAGGCGCTTTACCATCAGCCGGTCGTGCGTCACGACCACGTACACATGTTTGGGCTGAATCAAATCCATGCGCTCCGTGAAGGAGGCAATAACTAAGTCGCCGGGGCTGATGGTCGGCTGCATACTGTCGCCGGCCACTTCAAACGCTCGTACCGACTTGCCCCGATAACCAGGAACGCGGATGGTGTCTAGCTCTCCCAGCGTCTCTTCCACATCACGGGCAATCAGGTAGCCCGCCTGGGCCTTCGTGCTCACGATGCTCACTTGCTCCTCGCCCTTCTCGTTTACCGTCACCGCGTAGGGGATGCCGGGGTAATTATTCCCCGTTTTAGGAGCCTCCGGGGCCTGGTCCGTCCGAATCATCGGCGCTTCCCCGCGCATCAGCCATTCCGCCCGCAGTTCCGGGTAGTTTTCCAAAATGTCCATTAAAGTTTCGTAGCCGGGCTTCGATTTGTTCTGAACCAGCTTGTACAATTTTTGGGGACCCTCGTAGCCCATATTCTTGGCTAACTGGTAGGCAGACAGGCCATAATGGTTCATTAAGGCACTAATACGGTCGCCAACGTGCGCTCTTTGTTCCACTTTTATTGCTGTTAATGGGTAAACTTTTTTTGCTTATTCCAGCTTTGGTAGCCAGGTTTGTACGACCAACGTCTAAACAAAGATACATAACAGCAAACAAAATGGAACACTTGGCAAAGATTATTTCCGAACTGCGCGCCACGCTGCCTAAGCGCAACGACTACGCCCGCCGCACCGTGGAGCTGCTGGCCACCCAAGGCAAGACCTACTCCAAGCAGCAGGTCTACAACATCCTGACCGGCCGCTACCACAATGCCGACGTGGCCGAGGCCTTTATCAGCGTCGTGGAAACCGAGAAGAAGCGCGTCGCCGCCCTTGAAGCCCGCGCCACCAAAGTCACCGCCGCCTAGCCATGCAAGTCGCCCTACTCGTTCCCGAACAGGAGTGGCAGCAGTTGCTGGCCGACGTGCAGCGGCTCAAAGCCACCGAGTCCGCCACGCCCAAGCCCGCCCCGCCGCCCCCCGACCGGCTTTTGACCGTGCGGCAGGCCGCCGCCTACCTCAACATCAGCCCCGAGGGCGTCCGCAAAGCCCGCCGGGCGGGCCGCCTGAGCGGCTTGCGCCTCAACGAGAAGGAGTGGGGCTTCCGCGAATCCGAGCTAAACCGTCACCTCAACCGCTACAACCGGCAGCTTCCCGCGCTGGCGCAGGCGGCCTAACCCATTCTGCCCATGTCCCAGCTACTTCCCGTTGTCGGCCCAGCTAGTCCTACCGGCCAAGCCTCCGAAGCCTCTGTGTCCATCATCACCATTCAAAAGGCCAAGCTCAAAGACCAGCATTTGACGTGCGAGTTCACCGAGCAGCGCACCCACGACGCGCCACCCCGTGCCTTTGCCCTCACCTGCGCCGAGCAGGTACACCCCGACCTGACCCATGTTCTTAGCCGCCTGGTGCCGCACCTCTGCCTGCTAGCCGAGCAACTGACCGAAACGTCCGACTACTGGCCCGATGAGTCCGAGGAGCTACCCCCGTTGTTCGAGCCATTCACCGTCACCGGCTTCTCAATGGGCCGTCATCAAGGGGGCGTAACCCTCATTGGCCAGCGCGAGCTAACCGGCGGTCGGGTGCTGAACCTGACCACTCCCTACCAGTCATTCGACGACGAGCAGGCCAGCTACCCCTACACCGGCCTGCTGGAAACTACCCTGACCGCCGCCTTGGTCGAAGTCGAAGCCGCCCTACGCGGCAAATGCATCGACTACCGCCAGCTCGACCTTTTCGAGCCTTCAGCCGCCGAGCCTCACCAGCTAACCGCCGTCCGGTAGCATGAAGGCCCCCGCATTTATGTTTTACACGGGCGACTTCCTCAGTTCGCCCGATGTGCAGCTCATGGAAGTGCATGAGGTCGGGGCCTACTGCCTGCTATTGTTCAACTCCTGGCAGTCGGACCGCCCCGGCTACCTCCCGGCCGACGAAAACCGCATCCGCCGCACGGCCCGCCTCACCACCGAGCAGTGGGCCACAAGCCGCGAGCTGCTGCTGAGCAAATTCCCGCTGGCCCCCGACGACCCCACCCACCGCTATAACCCGCGCCTGGTGCAGGAAGCGGTGAAACAGGCCACGAAGCGCGAGCGGCTGGCTGCCAACGGCCGCAAAGGCGGCCGGCCCGAAAAGCAATTGCTTCCTGGAAACAACCAACTGGTTTCCCAAAATCCGCCCGCCGCGCCAGAAATTCCACCAGCAAAGCAATTGCTTTCTACAACGAAGCAAAAGCTTTCCACTAAAAAGCAATTGCCCCCGAAAGAGAAAGCAATTGAAAAGGCTTTCAATTTCACTTTCACTACTTCTAACGAAGTAGAGGGAGGGGCTGACGCCCCACCGTCCGCGCCCGCCAAACCGGAAAGGAAGAAAATCCCTACCCCCCCTCTGCTGGCCGACGTGCAGGCCTACGCTGCCGCGCAGCACCCCGGCAGCGCCGACGCCCAGGCCGAGGCCGCCGCGTTCTGCGACCACTACGAAAGCAACGGTTGGCGCGTGAGCGGCAAAACCCCGATGGCCGACTGGCGCGCCGCCTTCCGCGGCTGGATGCGCCGCCGCTCCCAATTCCAAGCTGCCCACGGCGGCACCCAGCCGGCCCCGTCCCGCGCCCGCACCGCCCCCAAACCGAATGACCCCACCCGCTGGAGCTAACCCATCATGAACCCATCCCTACCCCCTCGTTTCACCGATAACGCCCGACGCGCCGCCACTTCGGCCCCCACCAGCGGCCACCTGCCCCCGCAGGCCCTCGACCTCGAAGCCGCCGTACTCGGCGCTGCCCTGCTCGAAGCCCACGCCCAGCGCACCCTGCTGGTCATTCTGCCCACCGAGGAAGTGTTTCACTCATCGGCCCACCAGCAAGTGTACCTGGCCATCCGCGACCTGGTGCAGCAAGGCGACCACGCCGACTTGCTCACCGTCGTAGCCCAGCTGCGCCACCGCGGCACCTTGGAGCGCACCGGCGGCCCCCACTTCATTGCCCAACTGACGCAGAAAATCAATTCGGCCGCCCACTTCGACACGCATTGCCGCGTCTTGCAGGAGCAGCACGCCCGCCGCGTCGTCATCCGCGCCGGCACCGCGCTGGCCAGCTACGCCTACGACGACACCCGCGACCCGCTGGTACTGCTGGCCGACGCCCAGGCCCACCTGACCGGTCTACACCGTACCCTCGAAACCAAACCGGGCCAGACCGCCGAAGCGGCTTTTGACGCCACGTTCGACCGCCTCGCCCAGGCCGTGCAGCAGCAGGGCCTGACCGGCATCCCCACCGGCCTCACCCAACTCGACGGCCTCACCGGCGGCTGGCAACCTGGCGACCTGGTTATCCTGGCCGCCCGCCCGGCAATGGGCAAAACTGCCGCCCTGTTGCACTTCGCCCGCACCGCCGCCCTCGACCACGGCCACCACACCGCCATTTTCAGCCTCGAAATGCCCACCCTGCAACTCATGCAGCGCATGATTGCCAGCGAAGTGCCCGGCTACAGCAATTCCGACCTGCGCCGCGGCAACCTCCCCGGCGGCCTGGCCCAGGTTGCCCACGTGCGAGAGCAGGCCCAGCGCCTGCGCACCCACGGCCGCCAGCTGCACCTGGACGACACGCCCGGCCTGAGCATCCAGCAGCTGCGCGCCAAGTGCGCCCGCCTCCATGCCCAACACCCGCTAGGCCTGGTCCTGGTCGATTACATCCAGCTCATGCGCGGCGACACCAAAGGCAACCGGGAGCAGGAGATAGGCAGCATCAGCCGAGGCCTGAAAGAACTGGCCAAGGAGCTAAACGCCCCCGTCATTGCCCTCTCGCAACTGAGCCGCGACGTGGAGAAGCGGGGAGGAGAGAAGCGCCCGCTGCTCTCGGACCTGCGCGAGTCCGGCAGCCTGGAGCAGGACGCCGACTGCATCATCTTTCTCTGGCGCGGCGAATACTACAAAATAGCTGAGTACGAAGACGGTACCCCCACCGCCGACACGGTTCTGTTTGACATGGCCAAGCACCGCAACGGAGCCACCGACGAGTTGATTGCCGCCTGCAACCTGCGCCGCGGCACCTTCCAGGACCTGCAACCCGGCGGCGCGGGCCACCGCCCGCTACCCGCCTCACACTTCGACCAGCCCGCTTTCTAGCCCGTCCCCATGCCTACTCCCATCGTCATCAGTTGCTTTGACCTTACCACCACGCTCGTGCAGCCGTGGGCCGATGCCGGCTACCTCTGCTACTGCGTCGACCTTCAGCATCCGCCCGGTGAAACCCGCGAGGGCAACATCATCCGCGTCGGGGCCGACGTGCGCGAGTGGCTGCCGCCCTACGGCCCCGTGGCGTTCGCTGCCTTCTTTCCGCCTTGTACCGACACCGCCATTTCGGGTCGGGCCCACTTCCGCCGCAAGGGCCTCGGCAGCGTCATCAAGGCCCTACAGCTGTTCGAGTGGTCCGCCCGCCTCGCCGCCTGGTGCCAGTGTCCCTACTTCATTGAGAACCCAGTGAGCACCGTCAGCACCTACTGGCGGCCCCCGGACTTCCGTTTCGACCCCTGCGACTACGCCGGCTATCTGCCCGCCGAGCACCAGCTCAGCGAAGCCTACACCAAGCGCACCTGCTTGTGGACCGGCGGCGGCTTCCAGCTACCCGAGCCCAAAGCCGTGGTGCCCATTCTAGGCTCCAAAATGCACAACCTGCCCGACTCAAAGAACCGCGCCAACCTGCGCTCGGCCACGCCCGCCGGCTTCGCCCGCGCCGTGTTCGAGGCCAATCAGACCACGCCCTTAATCCTATTCGGGCAGTAGGACCCTATTCGCTTACTTCACTAGGTAGCTCGTTCGACTTTGCCCCAGCTACTAGCTCACGCACATCCACTATCGGCAGCGTTACGCCCTGCAATACGGTGCTTGCCGTTTTAGCCATTACCAGCCCTCGCGCCGTCGAATAAGCAATGCCTAGCAAAGTCAAGTACAGCGCCGGCGGAATAGTAGTTGTTTCGCCATCGTGAACTAACAGCTCCTCCAAATTCAAAACCTCAAACGTGAAGCGCAGCCAAAAATGCCCGTGGACCCCTACAGAATTCTTCTCCTCGTCCAACCCATCCAGGCTAAGACGTAACTCTATGCCCACAAAGCGGCGTTCCAGGTCGTGCAGGCTGTTCAGGGCATAGCTGAACTCGAAATCGTACACCTCCTCTGCCATCAGAGGATTGCCCGTTTCTCGGTTAGTTATAGCGCATTCCACAAACTGCGCGTCCCGCAGACGCAGTTGGTCAAGGCTAACGACAGGCGGCGTTACCGGTCCTTCCATAAAAGTATTCTAAGCGGCAATGGTAACGGTGCCCTCTGTGATAGTCTTCAAGCGGCGCACAGCCCCTTCCGGCTGCTGAGCACGGCTTGCGCCACTCACGCCAATCTTGGTCTTGATGTGGCCCAAGTGCGCCTCTGCCGTTTGCCCGCTCGCATCGCCAAACGCCAGCTCACTCACCTCGTGCCGCAGCTTGTGCGTGCCACCCACAGGGTTTACCGTTAGCTTCGTCAGGTGCCGCCGGTTAAAATAGCCGTCCGGGTTCAGCCTCGTCACCAGCAAATCCACCCCAAGCGCGGCTTCCAGCTTGGCAATGGTTTCCAGGGTCGGGTTGTGCATTCCGCTCAGCCATTTGCTCACTTCCGAGTCGCCCTTCTCCAGTAGCCGCGCCAAGTCGCGCTGGCTCATGCCGCGCTCCGCCAGTACCGCCGCCACTTGGTCGGCCATATCCAGGGCCTTGGCTACGAACACCTTGTTGTAGAGAGGGGAGCGGGCTCCAATCCGGTCAAATGCCGATTCCTTTTTCATGGTCATGTGTGAGTTGCGAATGATAAATAACGCTAGAATTGGACTTCAAATTCCAGCGGTTCATCATTGTAAGTATCAATGAAATAGCCCGTTGGCCACCAATCCTTATCAGTTCGGCACTTGTCTAACGCCTGAGCTATTTTAACGGCTTGGTTGAAATAAGGCCGAACCCGTGGGCACTCTTGGGCGGTCAATGGCCCCGGCGTCTTGATGTCGCCATTAAATAAAACCACAATCTTTTCGGTAACCCTATAGCAGTACAGGCGCACCTGCATGGGGTCGTAGCCTAAGCTTTTGAACAGCCAGCTGTCCGGCGGCATGGCCTGCATTCGGCCTTCATGCCGGAAGTATTGAGTTTGCGCACCCCGCCGTTCGCCCATCTCGACCAGCCAGTCACGAAACTTGTTAACCTCATCGGAATAATCAACGTCGCCATCGCCATAATCAGTAACCGTTTCCATCCGCGAAAAGAAGTCTTCCGCTTCGGTGTCGTCTTGGTCTTCGCGTTGCACCGTGTAGTAGTGCACGGCTCGCATCCTTCGGAACGACTGCAAGGTACAAATAGTTTTCACTTATAAGTAAAAAGTGGCCGGGTAGGACCGATGTCATCTGCTTGGCCAAGAGCCCAAGCTTGGGCTGTACTTAGCCAGCTATGCAGAACAGCCTGTTTCTGCTACCTAATCCTCAAACTCCGCACTGCCCAGCCCCAGGGTCCGCATATTCTCTTGTAGCACGCGCTGCAAGTCCAACGTAAAGCCCTCTACGTTGCGCGCCTCGATGTGCATCGTCACCGTGGCTCCCTTCGGCAGGTGCTTGATAATTTCCTTTTCCAGGGCTTCCGCATCCCGGAAAAAGCGGGTCACGTCCAGGTTGGCATCGGCATAAAACCGGGTGCGCTTCGTGCCCGAATCCTTGACCGTAGAGTCGTCGGTTCCACCGCCGGACTGGCCGTCTCCTCCGCCACCGCCCCCATAAGGCTGTCCTCCCTGGTTATCGCCTGGTTCGCCTTGCTGCTCGCGCAGCAGACGTAGCCGCTCGGCCTCCTCGGCGCGCTCCTGCGTCTGCTGCTGCGCCGCCGCTTCCGCCTTCACCAGCAGCCCCGAGCCATCCAGAGAAATAGTAGTGCGCTCTACGCCTTTCGTGTCGCCCGTTACCAAGCCCCGATAGCGCCCGGCCGCCTCGTCGTAGGAGTCGGCGTAGGCGAAGGAGTCGCGCTGCCAGGAGCCCAGGCGCAAGCCCTGCTCAATGGCTTTTGCCAATAGGTTGCCTTCCAACAGCCGCGCCAGGTAGAGGTATTGCGCGAAATCCTCCTTCAAAGTTTTCAGTGGCACGTGGGCATTGCCCCGCCACAGCAGGTCATCGTCCAAGTGCATCCGCAGCTCCGTCGGATTGAACTGGTCGTAAACCTGCGACTGGTTAATGAGCTTGTTTGTGACTCGGGTTATCAGCGTGTCCTGCGCCGAGCCGTTCAGGCGGCTTTCATTCCATTCCACTTCCCGGCTGCCCCGTACCTGCGTCGGGCTGAGCAGGCACGCAAACACCGTCGGAATCTGTGATTTCACCGCATCCTTGGCGGCGGCCACCCGTTGGTCAACCTGCGTTTGCTGAAAATGGTCCAGGTTCAACACCACCTGGTCGCGTTTCACCGACTGCCACCCCAGGTAGTTCTTCACCGCGCCGTGCAGCTCCTGAATCCGCGCCTTGTCCGGGGCCATAAACACCATTGTGTTGCGGTTCATCCGCGACCCCGAGCCCCGGTATTGCAGGACCAGTTCTTCGGCCCGGCGCTGCGCCGCGCTGGTTTGCTCACGGGCCACGTGTGCGTAATCCGGGCCCAGCACCACCAGCTTCATTTCCTGGTCGTCGGGAATATCCGCCCCGCTCGCCGGCATCACGTAGAAGCGCCGCAGCTTGCCCTGGCCCGCCCGGAGCAGCTCATCCAGCAGCTTCTTCAGGTAGTCTTCCACATCGGCTTTTTCCACGTGGCCCGCCCGCTCTTCGGCCGTGCGGTTCACGTTGTTCTGCGTCGAGTACCAGTAGTGGTTGTTCTGGCAATACACGTAGGTAGCCCGGTCCACGAGGTAGCGCAGGGCGTCGTTGAAAACCGGCACACTCTGCCCCGGCACCACGCTGCCCAGTTTCAGCCGCTGCTTGTCCAAGCCGCGCTGCCCGGCCCCGGCCATCGGCGCCGACCCAAAAAACAAGGCCCGCGCCACCTTTCGGGTTGCCGAAAGCCGCCCCAGGTTCAGGTTTTCTTTGTCAATCAGCCGGGGCAGGGCCGTGGCCCCGTCCACGTCCTTATGAATCACGGCCCGCCACGGCTCGTCCAGGTAGCGCATCATCTCCTCCTGAATGCCGGCATCATCCATCGGGATGTGGCCCGGCAAAATCAGCGGACTCGTGTCGTCGCTGGCCCACAGCAGGTGAATGATTTTGGCCATCAGCCGCAGAATGCCCCGCGTCTTCTGGAATCTCGGGATGCTGGCCCAGTTGTCGGCCAGCAGCGCAAACAGTTCCGGGTGAATGGGGTAGTAGTCAGCCAGCTGCTGCCGGTAGTCCACCTGCTGCGTGTCGGCCGGAAACTCGCCCCGGTTCTGCTGGTACAGGTCGTAGAAGCCCCGCGCCACCACGTCGCGCCTCTCAAACTGCCCCTTTTGGGTCAGGGGCGCAAACAGCCGGCGCGTCACAATCTTAAACGACTCCTCCGTCGTGGCCGCCGACCACGGCGACTCGGTCCGGCTCACCACGCTGCGCAGCTCGGCCGCCGCCCGCTGCCCCACGTCGCCGCCCATCTCAATGTCCGATTCCGGCAGGCTGATAACCACCAACGCCTCAGGCACGCCCTTGGCCGCTTCGCACAAGGCTTGCGCAAACGAAATGTGCGTGCCGTAGCTGCCGCCCACCGGCTGGCCGGTTTCGTGCAGCTGCCGCGCATACGCCACCCACTCATCAATCAGCACCAGGCACGGCGCGGTTTGCCGAAACAGCTCTTCCAGCGCGGCGCCGGGGTTGGTGCCGGCCTTGTCGCTGTCCTCCACCAGGGCGTAGCCGCGCGGGCCGCCCAGCTGCCAGGCCATTTCGCCCCACAGCGTGTGCACCACCGTGCCGTCCGGCTTGCGGTGCGGCACGCCCGGCGAAATGCGGGTGCCCACCAGCACCGCCTTGCTCACCCGCGCCGGCGGCTTCAGGCCCGCCGCATCCGTCCGGAAAAACTCCTCCAGGTCGCGCACCACGGCCAGGTCTTCGCCGCTGCACAAGTGGTACAACGCCAGCAGGGAGTGCGTCTTGCCGCCCCCGAAGTTGGTTTGCAGGTTCAGAATGGGGTCGCCGCCGTCGCCGTTCAGCCGCCGCAACGCATTCAGCAGCAGCCCCTTGATGCCGCCCGTGAGCAGTGTGCGCTGGAAAAAGTCCACCGGCTTGCCGTACTCGCCCGCCTGGCTGCCGCCCTGATACACCTGCCACAGGTCTGCCGCAAACTCGGCCTGCTGAAACCGGCCCGACGCCACGTCGGTGTGCGGGGCCACCACGTCCTTCCAGGCCGGCAGCCCACCCGCCGCGGCGTCGCTCACCGGGGCCGCCGCTTCCAGTCGGCGCACCTTCTTCCGCGCCGACTCCTCGAAGCGAATCCGCATCAGCTCGCTCTTCTGCGTTTCGGCCTCCGCCGCTTCCTCGCCCGCCGCCACGGCCAGCAGCAGCTGCTCGGCGGCGTCCAGTGCCCGGTACGCCTCATCGGTCGTAAAAGCATTGGTGCCCGTCTGGTGCGCGGCCTGGTTGCGGGCCTCCAGCAGCAGCGACGAATACGCCCGCTCGCTGTGGCCCAGCGTTTTCTTAAACACCGTGGCCCAGTGCGCCTGCATCAACGTCAGCAGCAGGCCCGCATCCCACTCGCCGGCCGGCTTGGGGCTCGTGCGGGCGTGGTGCGTAGGCGGCAGCGCCGCCACGGCCACCACCTCCCAGTGGCTGCCCAGCGCCGCGCCCAGCTCGCGCCCCACAAACGGCCCTAGCCCCCGCCGCAGCGCATCCAGGCCTTTATTTACTCGGTCTAATCCAGTCAGTGCCATTGCGCAATCCTTGATTTGTAATTTTCTAACTGCGCTCAATTTAGAGCAGTTCGTAAGTTCCTGTGTCGGTCGTCAGGCTCCCCCTCTTTTTTGGAGAGGGGGTAGGGGGGTGAGGTTTCTACAGCTCCAGCCGCCCCTGCTCGCCCGCCTCCGCCTTCGGCAGCTGCTGCGCCTGCGCCAGTATCCCGTTCCAGGCCAGTACCAGCGAGTTGTAAGCCAGCGCCTCCTGGCTCCAGCCCTTGCGCTCGCACAGCGTAAACAGGCCGTAGGCCAGCTCCCGCGCCGCGCTGGCCCGCCCATCCAGCGAGCGGTAGAGGCGCGCCGCGCCTTCCTCGCCCTTGCTTTGCAGGCGCTTTATCAGGTGCTGCGTTATTTCCCACACCACCGTGCGCCC
>JAABUN010007954.1_pt1 | contig 11122 bp, 10 predicted proteins | sample 5559311 | NCBI WGS metagenome assembly JAABUN01 (sample SAMN10711877, study PRJNA513370) | rock metagenome | isolation source: Antarctica rocks | place: Antarctica: Victoria Land, Siegfried Peak sud | reverse complement strand
GGGCGCGCCGCTTGTTCTCGCGGCGAGCGGACAGCTGGCCAAAAAGCCGGCAGCCCGCGGGTACACCAACCTGAGAACCGCTCTGGATGGTCGCGTACACCGCCAGCGCCACCAGCAGGCCGAGCAGAATGAGGGAGGAACCCTTGGTGCCAAAGCCCAGGCCCAGGGTGCGGTCCATGTAGTCGGACATAGTGGTGCCGGCCGTGCCGGGGCAGCGGCGGGCGTTTGGGTTTTCAGCCTGCCCGTGGTGGGCGCCGAGCTACTAAACCTGGCCGCCAACTACCTGCTGGCGCGCACCCGGCCCGACCTGTGGGTGTCGCTGACGCCGCTGACTTCCTATAGCTTCCCGAGTGGGCACTCGATGGCCGCCGCCGCGCTGGCGGCCGCCGGTATCGTGCTGCTGTGGGGCACGCGCTGGCGCTGGGTGGCCGTGGTGCTGGGCAGCGCGTGGGCGCTGGGTATGGGCTGGTCGCGCCTGTATCTGGGCGTACACTACCCCTCCGACGTGCTGGCGGGCTGGGTGGGGTCGGTGAGTTGGGTGTGGGGCCTGCACGTGCTCTTTGCCCGGCAGTTTGGCGAGCTGCGCGCGGCCTGGGGCGAAACCGGCCCCTACTGCGAGGCTCAGCCGCGCAGGCTCTTGCACGAGGGGGTAGGGCACGAAAAAGCCCGGCATAGCCGGGCTTCACGTAAGGTAAAAACGGCTGCTAATCTTCTGAGTCGTCGGGCTTGAGACCTCCCAGGACGCCGGTTAGCTGCCGCCGCAACTGCTTGCCCGAGTCGGCGGGGCCGGGCTCCTGGATGTTGTACTGCTTTTGCAGGCGCCGCCACTCGTCGAGAGGAATAAAAACCCCCGTAATAGTGCCCCTGGCATCGGAGAGATACTTAATATCCATAGCTACGCGCGGGCTTGAGGCCAGTAAGAGGGGGTAGGCACTACGCCGAAAACGACGAACCGCAGCCGCAGGTGCTCTTGGCCTGGGGGTTGTTGAAGATGAAGCCGCGGGCATTGAGGCCGTCCTGGAAGTCAACCTCCATACCCAGCACGTACATGGCGTGCTTCTTATCCATGATGAGCTGCACGCCGTCGAGGTCATACACTTCATCCTGGTCCTTGGCCTTGTCGAAACCCAGCAGGTAGCTCATGCCCGAGCAGCCGCCGCCCTGCACGCCAATGCGCAGGCCATAATCGGCGGGCACGCTTTTCTCCTGAATAATATTCTTTACCTCAACTAACGCGCGGGGCGTGAGGCCGATAGGCGGGGCTAGCGTGGTAGTAGCCATAAGGGATGAGAGTTTAGAATGAATGTAGATAAGACAAATATACGTCGGCCGCCGGGTGGGCCGCCCATTTTAACAAGGTAGGATAGGTGGCGGTTCACGGTAGCGGGTGGGGATAGGGCTTTGCGGCGCAAAAGAGCCATAAAATCCGGCGCTACCGTAGTTTCACGGCAAGCTATAGCATTTTCTTGCATTTTATGGACGCGACCACTTATTTCTTTGACTTACTCAAGACTATTCTGCCCGCACTCATCGTGGCCGGGGCTATCTACCTGCTTTTTCGCCAGTATTTAGAAAAAGACCAGCAGCGCCGGCTCATCGAGCTACGCCTCGACAGCAGCAAAACCACCCTACCCCTGCGTCTGCAAGCCTACGAGCGCGTAACGCTGCTGCTGGAACGCATCGCGCCCAGCAATATTCTGGTGCGCCTGAGCAGCGCCGGCCAGAATGCGGCCGACTACCACCGCCTCTTGCAGCAGGAAATCCGGGGCGAGTTTGAGCACAATTTTTCGCAGCAACTCTACATGAGCCCCGAAGCCTGGGGCCAGGTGAAGCAGGCCAAGGAAGACGTGCTGACGATGGTAAACCGCGCCTTTCACGGCCTCCAAAACCCCACCCAGCTGCGCGGCACCGAACTGGCCAAGCGCATCCTCGAAAGCCTCATGACCGACGCCGCCGACCCTACCGCGCAGGCGCTGGCCGTGGTGAAGCGTGAGGCGGCGGGCTTGTTTTAGGATATGCTGACCCTAGCCTCTATTGAAACCGTGGTAAAGGCGCTGGCCAAGCAAATAGGCGCACCGCCTATCCTGCTGCCTTCCTTCGGGCGCAACTACGATGCCGCGCAACCCGAAGTGCGCGTCGATGCGGCCGGTTATCACTTCGTGGTAATGGAGCGCGGCCGGGAGCTGCGACACCAAATTTTTGAGCAGCTAGACGAGGTGTTGTTCAAGGTATTCAGCGACGTTACATTCTCTATGGCCGGAAGCTATGAGTTGCACCACCGCTTGGCTGGCCAGGGCTCTCGCATTTTATTGTTTGCTAAACAGTGTAGAGCTGTTGTCGCAGCTTGATGCAGGCTGGGCCTCCCGGTGCCGCGCCGAAGCCGACTGGTACCTGGCCGGCCAGCCGGGCCCAAGGCCAGCTTAATTTGACAACTTAAACTCAGCAAAGCCATTTGGCACTTTACGCAAGTAGTATGACCAAGCAACGAATTGCCATTGATATGGACGAGGTAATGGCTGACTCCATTGCCCGGTTTCAGGAGTGGTACGGCCGCGACTTTCAGATAGAACTGACGCTGCAAGCGCTACGCGGCAAAAGCCCCTACGACGTGGTGGCTCCCGAGCACCAGCCCGCCCTGCGCGCCTACCCTAATGCCGAGGGCTTCTTTCGCGACTTGCCGGTTATTGAAGACAGCCAGCGCGTTATCGAGGCCCTGGGGCAGAAATACGAGGTGTTTATCGCCACGGCCGCGATGGAATTTCCGAATTCCTTTCTCGATAAATACCAGTGGCTGCAACGGCATTTCCCGTTTCTGCACTGGCGCAACTTCGTGTTTTGCGGCGATAAGAGCATTATCAACGCCGATTATCTTATTGACGACAATGCCTACAATTTCGACGGTTTTCGGGGGGTAGGGCTGCTATTCGACGCGCCGCACAACGCGCACGAAACCGGTTTTCGCCGCGTGCGCGGCTGGCAGGAGGTGGCGGATATCTTGCTGTAAATGTGCGGTAAGCTTTAGCTTGCCGGGGTAGAAATCTGGTGATAAAGGTGCTAAAACGGCAAGCTAAAGCTTACCGCACGCTCAACGCCAGCTGCGCGGCGCGCTCGTAGCAGGCTTCGTACAGCGGCACGATGTTGCCCACGGCAAACTCCTCGGCGCGGGCGCGGGCGGCGGCTTTGAAGCGCGGCAGGTTGGCGTCGTCGAGCACGTAGAGGGCGTTTTTAACCATGTCATCGATGTCGCCGATGTTGCTGAGCGTGCCGGTCACGCCGTCCACGTTCAGTTCGGGGATGCCGCCGGCGTTGGTGCTGACCACGGGCATTTCGCAGGCCATTGCTTCGAGGGCGGCGAGGCCAAAGCTCTCATTCTCAGAGGGCATCAGGAAGAGGTCGCCCACGCTGAGGACTTCCTCCACGGCTTCGAGCTTGCCCAGGAAGCGCACGTCGCGCTGGCAGTCGAGGTCGCGGGCCAGCTTTTCCATGCGCGAGCGGTCGGGGCCGTCGCCCACCAGCAGCAGCTTGGCCGGAATGACCTTGCGCACCCCGCAGAAGATGCGCAGCACGTCTTCGACGCGCTTTACCGCCCGGAAATTGCTGGTGTGGATAAGGAGTTTCTCGCCCTCGGGCGCAATAGCGGCCCGGAAGTGACTCTTATCCTGCTTCTTAAAGCGCTTCAGGTCGATGAAGTTGGGGATGACCTCAATCTTGCGCTCCACGGGAAAGTACTCGTAGGTTTCGCGGCGCAGGTCGGCCGATACGGCCGTCACGCCGTCGCTCTCGTTGATGCTGAACGTAACCACCGGCTCGTAGCTGGCATCCTTGCCCACGAGCGTGATATCGGTGCCGTGCAGGGTAGTAACCACGGGCACCGTGATGCCCCGCGAGCGCAGAATCTGCTTGGCCAGGTACGCGGCCGAGGCGTGCGGAATGGCGTAGTGAACGTGCAGCACGTCAAGCTTTTCGTTCTGCACGATGTCTACCATTTTGCTGGCCAGCGCCGACTCGTAGGGCGGAAACTGGAAAAGCGGGTAGGTAGGCACGTACACCTCGTGGTAGAAGACGTTTTCGTTGAAAAAGTCGAGCCGCACCGGCTGGCTGTAGGTAATAAAATGCACGCGGTGGCCGCGTTGGGCCAGGGCCTTGCCCAGCTCGGTGGCAACCACGCCGGAGCCGCCAAAGGTGGGGTAGCAAACAATGCCGATGTTCATGTGGGAAGGGTAGGGGGGCGAGGGGCTAACCGGAATACGCGGCGGAGGTTTGGCCGCAACCTCGCCCGGCTGGTTGGTGACTTTACGCGGAGCGGGCGCGCAAAAGACTCCGTGAGCCAACCGGAGGCTGCCGCGTAGCTTTGAGTTACTATTTATTCTTGATTTGTTAATGAAGCACATTTTACTGGCAGGTTGCCTGGTGGCCGGGCTGGCCCTACCCACCCTGGCGCAGCCCACGCGCGCCAAAGCGCCCACCGCCAGGCCAGTAGGCTCCTCGCCGCTGGCGGCGCTGTTTACGAATTATTGGGAGGAGCAGGCCCGCCTTTACCCCCTGCAAGCCACCGCGCAGGGCGATAACCGCTTCAACGACCAACTGCCCAACTCCGGCACCCGCAACTTTCGCCAAAGCCAGCGCCGGCTGTATGAGCGCTACCGCGACCAGTTGGCGCGCCTCGACCGCAACCGGCTGACGGCCGCCGACCAGACCAGCTACGACGTGTTTCAGTACGAAATGACGAGCCGGCTCAAGGGCCTGGCGCAGCCCACCTGGACGATGCCGTTTACGCAGTTTAGCGGGCTGCCCCTTGAGCTGGCGCAGCTGGGCGCGGGCACGGGCGCGCAGCCGTTCAAAACGGTGCGGGACTACGACAACTGGCTGAGCCGCGTGCGGCAGTTTCCGGTGTGGGCCGATACGGCGATGGCCGACTTCCGGCAGGGAATGCGCCTGGGCGTGGTGCTGCCCAAGGTATTGGTGCAGAAAATGATACCGCAGCTGGAGGCGCTGGCCGTGGCCGAGCCCGAGCAGAGCGTGTTTTACGGCCCCCTTAAGCTGTTGCCGGCCACATTTTCGGCGGCCGATAAGCAGCGGCTGACTACCGCCTACGCGGCGGCCATTCGGGGCGAGCTGGTGCCGACGTACCGCAAGCTGGCGGCGTTTCTGAAGGACGACTACCTGCCCGCCGCCCGCACCAGCACTGGCATCGCGGCCGTGCCCGGCGGGGCCGATATGTACCTCACCGCCGTGACGTACTGGACCACCACTACCCGCACGCCGGAGGAAATCTACCAGACCGGCCTCTCGGAAGTGGCCCGTATCAAGGGCGAAATGGAGCGGGTGCGCCAGCAAATCGGCTACCCCGGCACCTTGCCCGAACTGCTGGCTTCGCTTTCGACTGACCCTGAATTTCGGCCTTACAAAACGCCGGAGGACGTGCTCAATGGCTTCCGGGCCATTCAGGGGCGCGTCGAGCCGGGCCTACCCCGCCTGTTTGGCCGCATGCCGAAGACGGCCTTCGGGATTCGGCAGACGGAGGCGTTTCGGGCCGCCTCGGCCAGCGCGCAGTACAACCGGGGCGCGGCCGACGGCTCGCGGCCGGGCATCTTCTACGTGCCCATTCTGGACGCCACCAAGTTTAAGACGCCGGGCATGGAGTCGCTGTTTTTGCACGAAGCCATTCCGGGCCACCACTTCCAGGTGTCGTTGCAGCAGGAAAATACCAATCTGCCCAAGTTTCAGCGGTTTGCGTTCTACTCGGCCTTCAGCGAGGGCTGGGCGCTCTACACCGAAAGCCTGGGCAAGGAGCTGGGCATGTACACCGACCCCTATCAGTACCTGGGCGCGCTGAGCGCCGAGATGCACCGTGCCATCCGGCTGGTAGTCGATGTGGGGATGCACGCGAAGGGCCTTACCCGCGAGCAAGCTATCGACTATATGCTGGCCAACGAGGCCACCACTGAGCAGGGCGCCACCTCCGAAATTGAGCGCTACATGGCCTGGCCCGGCCAGGCGCTGGCCTACAAAACCGGCCAGCTCAAGATTCGGGAGTTGCGCACGCGCTATGAGAAGCAGCTGGGGCCGAAGTTCTCGCTCAAGGCGTTTCACGATGAATTGCTGCTTGACGGGGCCATGCCGCTGGCCGTGCTGGAGCGCCGAATGGACGCCTGGGCCGCCCGCCAATAGAACGCGGAGTTTCGCTAAGTTGGCAGAGTTTCGCAGAGCTTTTAGCTATTCATCCTCTGCGAAACTCTGCCAACTTAGCGAAACTCTGCGCTAAAAAATTACTAACTACCAACACGTATGAAACACAGATTCCACCTCCTCGCCGCCCTGGCGCTGAGCCTGCCGCTGGCTGGCCTGGCGCAGAAAAAGGCGCCTACCTCCACCACCAACGCCGAAAGCGCCATTAAGGAAGCCGACATCAAGCGCGACCTGTTTGCGCTGGCCGACGACCATTTTCGGGGCCGCGAGGGCGGCACGCTCGACGAGCTCAAAGCCTCCGTGTGGCTCGCCGACCAGATTCGGGCCACCGGCATGCTGCCGGCCGGCGACGACGGCACCTACTTCCAGTGGTTCAATCTGCAGCGTACCCGCCTCACCAAGGCGAGCACGCTGCGCATCGGCACGCACGAGATTAAGCTGAACGAAGAGGGCGCGGTGGTGGCCCCGACCAACGTCAGCGTGAACGCCCCACTGGTGTACGTGGGCACCGGCTCGCCCGCCGAGCTGGCCAAAGTCGACGTCAAAGGCAAAGCCGTGGCCGTGCAGATTGCGGGGGCGCCCACCGACGGCATCAGCTACCGGCGCTACGTGTTTGGCAAGTTTGCCGGGCAGGCCGGCGAGCTGACCAAGGCCGGCGCGGTGGCGGTGGTGTTCGTATCGGATGCTCCCTCGCAGGCCATCTACGACCACTGGAGCCACGTTTTTGAGCGCGGGCGCTATAGCCTGCCCGGCGCGGCCGGCACCAAAGTGGTGAGCACGCCGCCGGTGATGTGGCTGCCGGCCAGCGCGGCCAGCTGGGTGCAGCAGGCCGGCCAGCAGCTCACCGCCGAGCTGAAAGTGGAGAGCTTCCAGTACCCATCCGTCAACATCGTGGCGAAGATGCCCGGCACCGACCCGCAGCTGAAAAAGGAGTACGTCCTCTTCAGCACCCACCAGGACCACGACGGCGTGCGCGCCCCCATCGCCGGCGACTCTATCTACAACGGGGCCGACGACAACGCCACCGGTTGCGCCGCCCTGCTGGCCATCATGCGGGCCTTTAAGCAGCAGCCGGCCCGCCGCTCGGCGCTATTCGTGTACCAGGGCTCGGAGGAGCGCGGGCTGATTGGCTCCACCTACTTCTCGGCCCACCCCACGGTGCCGCAGTCGGCCATCGTGGCCGTGCTCAACGCCGAGATGATGGGCCGCAACGCCCCCGACTCGGCCGCCCTGCTGGGCTCGACCCCGCCCCACATGAATTCTTCCGACCTCGTGAAAACCGCCCTGGCGGCTAACCAGGCCGGCCCAAAGTTCAAGCTCGATACCGAGTGGGACAAGCCTACCCACCCCGAGGGCTGGTACTTCCGCTCCGACCACCTGCCGTACGCGCGCCTGGGCATCCCGGCCATTATGTACACCTCGCTGCTGCACGTCGACTACCACACGCCCCGCGACGAGGCCAAGCGCATCGACTACCCCAAGCTCACCAACATGACCCGCTGGATGTACCTCACCGGCTGGGCCGTGGCCAACCGCACCGCGCCGCCCGCCCGCGACCCCGGCTTCAAGCTGGAGCGGTAGGGTAGGGGCTTCTGTAAAATCGCCTTCAAACCAGGTATATCTACCTGATTTGAAGGCGATTTTGCTTGGGATGGTAGGTCGTGGACTTTATTTGCGGCGGTGGAATCAACCCTTCATTTCAATGCTACTACTTACCTGCTCCTATGATGAAAACACGACTTTTCGCGCTGCTACTTTTAACCGGCCTGTGGAACCCGGCGGCCCAGGCCCAAGCGCCTACCCCCCCCCCGCGCCCCTCGACCTAGCGGCGCTTGATGCCACCGTGGCCCGCACCCTGAAAGCGTTTGACGTGCCCGGCATTGCCGTGGCCGTGGTAAAAGATGGCAGGTGGTGGTGGCCAAGGGCTACGGCGTGCGCTCGCTGGCCACCAAAGAGCCGGTGGATGCCAATACGCTCTTCGGCATCGCCTCCAATACCAAAGCCTTTACCACGGCGGCGCTGGGGCTGCTGGTAGATGAGGGTAAGCTGCGTTGGGACGATAAGGTGACGGACTACATCCCGGAATTCCGGATGTACGACCCCTACGTGACGGCCGAATTCACGGTGCGCGACCTGCTGACGCACCGCAGCGGCCTGGGCCTGGGCGCGGGCGACCTGATGTTTTTCCCGGATTCGTCGGACTGGAAGCAGGTAGCCGTGGCCCAAAAAGCCGCCCCCAAAAAGCCGGATTACAGCGCCTGCCCAGGCCGCTACCACGATGCCTGGCCCGGCGACGTGAACCTGTATATGCAGGGCAACCAGCTGTGGCTGCGCGCCGTGCGCGCCCCGCGCTTGGTGGGCCAGATGCTGCCCTACCGCGGCAACACCTTCGCGGTGCGCTGGAAAGCCCGCAGCTTCAACGCCGACGCTTTCGCAAGCTTCGCCCTTGATGAGATGGGCCGCGCTACGGGTATCAAAATGAAGCCATTTCGCCGGCCACTGATTTCAGCTACGACTTCCAAGACCTGGCCTTGCAGCGGGCAGAGTGAGCAGCTTATCGGTTTAATGCCCAGGATTGGGCGGCGGGATGGGTGGCGTTGGGCGGGCAAGCTGGCCGCGCTGGCTATTTTTGCGGGCCGGCTTGCAGCGTCAAGCCATTTTTCGCGTTAGTAGCAGGCGCGGTGCGTTTTCAGCTCAAAACCGCCCGTACGCTTCACCGGCGCCACATTTTAGCCTGCCTTTTTGAAATCGCTACCCCTCCTTTGCCGCCTGCCGCTGCTGTGGCTGCTGGCGCTTACCTACTCGGCCAGCCAGGCGCAAACCGCCTTGCCCATGCCTCGCAACCTGCGGGCTACCTACGCCAAGGGCACCCGCTCGCCCGATGGCCGGCCCGGCCCGCGCTACTGGCAAAACACGGCCGATTACACCATTCAGGTCGATTTTAATCCGGCCTCGCGCAAGCTCGACGGCACGGTGAAGGTAGTGTACCAAAATAACAGTCCCGATGAGCTGCGCGAGCTGTGGTTTAAGCTCTACCCCAACATCTATCAGGCGGGCGCGCCGCGCTCTACCAGGTTTCGGGCCGAGGACATTGGGGGGGGGGTAGTGATTGAGAAGCTGAGCATTGCCGGCCAGCCGCTGGCAGTGAAGGCGCTGGCGGTGGACAATACCAACATGGTGGTGCCGCTGGCGCAACCGCTCGGGCCAGGGCAATCGGTCGAGGTCAGCGTGGACTATTCTTACGTGCTGAACGAGGGCTCGCACCAGCGCACGGGGGAGATTGAGCCGGGCGCGGCGTTCATCGCCTACTTTTTTCCGCGCCTCGCCGTGTACGACGATATCGACGGCTGGAACAAGGTGCCGTACACCGGTGGGCCGGAGTTTTATAACGACTTCTGCCACTTCGCGGTCGATATCACCGTGCCCCACAACTACGTGGTGTGGGCCACCGGCGACCTCACCAATGCCAACCAGGTGCTCACCAAAAAATACGTGAGCCGCCTGCACGAGGCCAGCACCAAAGACGGTATTATCAGCATTATCGACAGCACCGACCTGCGGCGGCGCGACTACTCGGTGGGGCGCGGCGACCTGACCTGGCACTTCGACGCGCGCGACGTAACGGACTTTGCCTTTGCGACTTCCGAGCACTACGTGTGGCAGTCCAGCAGCCTCGTGGTGGACCCCGCCACCAAGCGCCGCACCCGCGTCGATGCCGTGTACAATACCCGGCACCGCGACTACCGCGACGTAATAGAGCTGGCCCGGCGCACGGTGCAGGCCATGAGCTACACCTTCCCGAAGTGGCCCTACCCCTACGCCCACGAAACGGTGTTTGATGGCCTCGACCAAATGGAGTACCCGATGATGGTGAACGACAACCCTTCGCCCAACCGCGAGGCGGCCATCACGCTCACCGACCACGAGATTTTTCACACGATGTTCCCGTTCTACATGGGTATCAACGAGACCAAGTACGGGTGGATGGACGAGGGCTGGGCCACCATCGGGGAGTGGATTATCTCGCCCCTCATCCAGCCCGGCCTCACCGACGACTATGGCCTGGTGCCCTACGCCCGCGCCGCCGACACCGAGGACGACCTGCCCATCGTGACCCTCACGACCCAGCAAACCGGCGCGCCATTTTTCCTCAACTCCTACCCCAAGCCGGGGCTGGGCTATCTCTACGTGAAGGACTTGCTCGGTGATGAGCTGTTTACCAAGGCCTTGCACAACTACATTCGCACCTGGCACGGTAAGCACCCGATGCCCTACGACTTCTTCTACTCGATGAACGCCGGGGCGGGCCAGAACCTCGACTGGTTCTGGCAGCGCTGGTTTTTTGAGGGCGGCTACCCCGACCTGGCCATCACGAGCGTGGTGCGCCCCGCCGACAAGCCCGCTCAAATTACCGTGACCGCCAAAGGCAGCAAGCCCGTGCCCGTGGACCTGACCGTGACTTTCGACAACGGCGACGAGGAGAAAATCCACCGCACCATCGCCGTGTGGCAGGATGGCGCCCGGAGCGTGACGGTGCCCGTGCGCAACGGCCGCACCATCAAAAAAGTGACCCTCGGCAGCCTCTACGTGCCCGACAGCTACCCGGCCGATAACGTGTGGGTAGCGCCGCAGTAGGGGGTAGGGCTCACAGCGAGAAAAAGTAGGTGCCCGTGAGCTGCGCCACGCGGTTGTAGGCCGCGTCGGTATAAGGGGTTCTTGTTGCAAAAGGGCGGATTTACACGCTAAGCAATTAAGCGACTGATTTAATGATATTTGGCAGTATTATACACAGCGCTTATCAAAAAGGGATTCCTTTTTGATAAGCTGCCAATACCCACTACACTGCTTGGAATCGGCCTTTTTTCGCCTGTTTCCGAGCCACCCTTTCTGATGAGGAGGCTTAACGTGTAAATCCGCCCTTGTATGATTGCAT
>JAABUN010007953.1_pt1 | contig 11123 bp, 7 predicted proteins | sample 5559311 | NCBI WGS metagenome assembly JAABUN01 (sample SAMN10711877, study PRJNA513370) | rock metagenome | isolation source: Antarctica rocks | place: Antarctica: Victoria Land, Siegfried Peak sud | reverse complement strand
ATGCGTCGCACACGCGCCGGTGGCGGCGCGCACCACTTGCACGGTGACGCCGCCGCCGCCGCGGTCCGCGGCCGGCAACTCGGCGCCGGCCACCCTGGCGCCGCTGCAGGCACTGGTCAGGCTGCGTCGGGCGCCGACGACCGAGCCGAGGGTCTTCTTCGCCAGCTGGTCGACGGCCGCCGGTAGCTCCGGCCATCGGCAGTTCGTCGTGCTCGCCCTGCTGTCGGCGCTCCCGCCGCTGCTGCTCGCGGCGGGGGCCTGCCCCGCACCGGCGCTGCCCGCCGCGGGGGTCGACTCGGAGCCGGACGCCGACCCCGACTGGAGTGAAGCCGCCGAGCCGGATGAAGCCGCCGACACGGTGGCTTCCGACCTCGCCGGCGCCGAAGCGACCGGCGACGCACTCGCTCGGGCGGATGACGTCGCGGCACTGCCGGTATCCGGCGACGATCCGGCCGAGTCGGAGGCAGACATGGCGGCGGATCCGGACGCGGGACCGGATCGGTCGGCGCCCGAGCCGTCTGCGGCCGTTTCGCTCCGGCCCGACTCGGCTGAACCGGTGCCGGGCGCCGGGGCCGCCGGACCGTAAGCGCTGGCCCCGCTGGTTGCCGCCATCTGACCGGCTTGGTTTGCGCTGGTACCGCTGCCCGGGTTCGCGGACTGCAGCGCGATCGGCACTCCGACCGCCAGCACGGCGGCAACCGCTGCCGCGGCGAGCAACCCACCGCGGCGTCGCCGCCGGCGGGCTGCCAACTCGTCACCGGGCCAGGCCGGGGTCGCCACCGGACGCTCCCGGCCACCCAGCATGCGATCGTCAAAATCCGGCGCCGACGTCCCGGAAGACGGTGCCGCCGATGCCCGGTCGATCACCGGCAGCCGGTCGGTCACCGGATCGGTGCGGCCGCCCACCGCGTGCCGTATTCCGCTGTCACCGCGAGCGGCGGCCAGGATCGACTCGACCGTCACCGCAGAGGGGGGCGGGTCGGCGACGTCGGCGACGAACAGGGCGCGCAAGAACAGCTGGTCGGCGTCGGAGATGTCGGCGACGGCGTCGTCGCGCTGCTGGTCGTTCATGGCCTGTCACCTCCCGTCCGCTCGTTCCGGTCATTCTTTCCCCCGGTTCCCGTGCTCTTCGTGCCCGCCGGGGCGGCAGCGCTCCCGTCATCGGCCGCCCGATCACCGGCTCCGAACGCCGCCAGCCCCTCCGGTCCCAACGCCGACTTGAGCGCCTGCAGGCCGCGCGCGGTCTGCGACTTCACGTTCCCCTCCGAACACCCCAGCGCCTGCGCTGCCGCGGCGACGTCCAACCCCTCGTAGAACCTCAGTACCAGCACCGCTCGCTGTCCCGACGGCACCTGCTCCAGCGCCTGGCGCATCAGCTGCCGATCCACCACCGCGCCCGACATGTCGCCGGCCACCGCGGGACCGGTCGGGCCGCCGAAACCGCTCGGGGCGGCCGTCCTGACCCGCTCCGGCAGCTCCTCCGTCGACGTCTCCCTCCGCCACGGCCGCCGGGACTCGTCGACGGTGGCCCTGACCAGGCAGGACCGGACGAACGAGTCCAGGGCGCCCCGGTCCCGCACCGTGTCCCAGGCGCCGTACAGCTTGACGAACGCGGTCTGGGTGAGGTCGTCGGCCTTGTTCCAGTCGCGGCACATCAGGTAAGCGGCCCGTCGGACATGCTCGCGCCGGGACGTGACGTAGGCAGCGAATTCCGCCTCCTCCTCGGGCCTCACTCGGGTGTCCTCCCGCCCTGGTCGATGGACGGAACCTAGCGCCTCGGAGGTTGCACCGGGCGCAGAACGCGGACCATCTGCCCAGTTGTCACCCACTCGTTGCGCGCGCGAGCATCGACGGGCGGCGGCGACGTCCGGCGGCCGGACCGGTGCCAGGGACTGGCGATCTTCAGCTGAGCAGACCCGTTCGGCGGCGCTCACCCTGGACGGCCTGCCCCCGGTCTCGGCGGATATCCCTTGATCTGGCGCCGCGGGGCGGGCTCAGCGTCCGGCCGCACTGTGCCGATCATCGAAGGGGATGGCCGAGTGCATTCGCGGTCCCGACCCTGTCGATCCGCGGACCACCAGCTCGGGGGCGAACAGCAACTCGACCCTGGTCGGTGCCCGGCCCGCGATCTCGTCGACAAGTGCCTGCACGGCAGCCGATCCCATCGCGAGCACCGATTGCCGGACGGTGGTGAGCGGCGGGTCTGTGTAGGCCATCAACATCGAGTCGTCATAACCGACCACCGAGATATCGTCTGGCACCGAGAGATCACGACTGCGCACCGCTCTGACGGCGCCCAGAGCCATCAGGTCGGTGCTACAGACGATTGCGCTACATCCCTTGTCCAGCAACACCTTTGCCGCAGCTTGGCCACCCGCGACAGTGAACAGGGTGACCTGAACAAACTGCTCCGCCTCGGGCCCGAGGCGTCGGCGCATCGCGCGTCGGTAGCCGATGACCTTGCGGTGCGCGGGCACGAACCGTTCAGGTCCGGCGGCCAATCCGATAGCGGTGTGGCCGAGCGATACCAGGTGGCCGACGGCCAGATCCATCGCTGCGACGTCGTCGTCAGAGATGAAGCAGCCGTCGATGCCCTCGGCATAGCCGTTGATGAATGCCAAGGGCAACCCCATGTCGCGGAGCCGGTGGTAGTGCGAGAGGTCCGCGGTCGAGTCGGCGTGAAATCCGGAGACGAAGATGATCCCCGCGACGCCGTGCTCGCCCAGCAGGTCGATGTACTCCTCTTCGCTCACCCCGCCGGGTGTGCGCGTGCACATCAACGGAGTGAAGCCGTGTTGGGCGAGGCCGGACTCGATCACCTGGGCGAACATCGGGAAGATCGGGTTCTCAAGCTCCGGGATCATCAGACCGATCAGGCCGGCGCCGCGGGGCCGCAGTTGCACCGGCCGGTGGTAGCCCAGAACGTCGAGCGAGGTGAGGACCGCCTGCCGGGTCGTCTCGGCGACCCCTGCCCTGTCATTGAGTACCCGGGAGACGGTCGCCGTACTGACGCCGGCGTGGGCGGCGATGTCGGACAACCGCGAACCCATGGACGGCAGCGTACGTGGGGACGAGATGCTTGCAAGGGGTTTCAACTGCTGAAAATCCTTGCTATGTTCTCGCCACCTGTTCCGACCACCGACGTTCCGGATGCCGCCATCGGCGGCGCAGCGGTCGTCATTGCTCCTGGGAGAACAATGAAGCTGCGTTCCTTCGCCGCTGCCGCCGTGACGGCGACGCTGGCGCTGGCGCTGGCCGCCTGCGGCGGCAACAGCGCAAACACCTCCACCACCCCCTCCAGTGCGGCTGGTTCTGCAGCACCGGAGGCCTCCAGCGCGGCCGACTCGGCGGTCGCCGGCACATCGGCGACCGGCTCGGATACCAGCAGCGCAGGCTCGTCAAGTCCGGACAGCTCGGTGGCCACCTCCGCCGGAACCGCAGCCTCCTCCGACGCCGGGACCGCATCGGGGGCCGGCACCGCGTCGGGGGTAGGAACCGCATCCGGCGGCGGGGGCGCCGGGACAACGATCACGATCTGGGCCGACGAGACCCGCGCCAAGCCGCTCGGCGATATCGCCAAGAAGTTCGAGGCCGACACCGGCGCGACGGTGAAGATCGTTCAGAAGGACTTCGGCAAGATCCGGGACGACTTCATCTCGCAGGCACCGACCGGGAAGGGCCCGGACATCATCGTGGGGGCCCACGATTGGCTCGGCAAGCTGGTTCAGAACGGTGTGGTCGCACCGCTGGAACTCGGCGACCAGGCCGCAAAGTTCCAGCAGGTCGCCATCAACGCGATGACGTTCAATGGCCAGGTCTACGGCCTTCCGTACGCCGTGGAGAACGTGGCGCTGATCCGGAACACCGCGCTGGCTCCGGAGGCGCCGAAGAACTACGACGATGCAATCGCGACCGGCGACGCGCTGGTGAAGGCGGGCAAGGCCAAGTTCCCGTTCCTGCTGCAGCAGGACCCGACCAGTGGCGATCCGTACCACATGTATCCCTTCCAGACCTCTTTCGGTGCGCCGGTTTTCGGGTTGAACGCCCAGGGTGGCTTCGATTCCAAGAATCTTCAGATGAAGGGCGCAGCGGGGGAGAAATTCGCGGCCTGGCTGGCACAACAGGGCAAGGCCGGCATCTTCCGCGGGACGGTCACCGGCGATGTGGCCAAGAACGCATTCCTCAAGGGGCAGGCTCCGTACATCGTGACCGGGCCTTGGAACGCCGGTGACTTCACCAAGGCCGGCATCAAGTTCAGCGTCGAGGCGATCCCGTCCGCCGGCGGCCAGCCCGCGAAGCCGTTCGTCGGGGTGCAGGGTTTCTTCGTCTCGTCGAAGTCGAAGAGCCAACTGCTGGCCGACAACTTCGTGCTCAGCTACCTGAGCACCGAAGAGGTGCAGCTGGCGCTGTATTCCGCCGGTGGCCGCCCACCAGCGCTGACCACCGCGTTCGACAAGGTGAAGTCCGACCCGATCATGGCCGGCTTCGGCAAGGTCGGCGCCGCCGGCACCCCGCAGCCGAACATTCCCGCGATGGACGCGGTGTGGAGCGACTGGGGTTCCACCGAGCTCGCCATCATCAGCGGAAAGGGTGACCCGAAAACCCTGTGGGACAAGATGAGCAGCTCCATCGAGTCCAAGATCGCCGCCGGCTGAGACCCGCGGGGTGACCACAGCGCAGCGCCCCCCGGCATCTGTGGCAGGTCGGGGCCGGGGGGCAGAGATGGCCGCCAGGGCAGGTAGGGGCTTCTACCTCAAGCTCGTGCTGATGGCGATCGTCGACGCACTTGGCATCTACGGGTTGTTCGCGCTGGCCAGCAATGCGTCATGGATCCCGTTCGGGATCATGCTGGTGGCGCTGCTGATCGTCAACGTCGTCTACTTCCATCCGAAGCTCACCGCCAGCAAGTACCTGGTGCCCGGCCTGATGTTTCTGCTGCTGTACCAGATCTATTCGGTGCTGTTCTCCGGATACATCGCCTTCACCAACTACGGCGACGGGCACAACTCCACCAAGGACGACGCAGTCGCGGCCATGCTCACCCAGAACGAGGCCCGGCTACCCAACTCACCCCAGTACCCGTTGACCATTGCCGTCCAGGGCGACACGGTCGCGTTTCTGGTGGTGAACCCCGACACCCAGAAGACACAACGCGGCACCGCCGCCAGCCCGCTGGCCGACGCTCCTGATGCGACCGTCGTGAACGGGAGGGTGACGGCCGACCCCGGCTGGCGGGTGCTGAAGTTCGTCGACATCCTCAACCGGGGCCAGGCTTTTCAGGACCAGGTGACCCAACTGCGGGTTCCGCGGTCGGACAATGCGGCCGACGGCTCGATCAGAACCCAGGACGCGCAAACCGCGTTCGTCTTTCAGTCAACGCTCAGATATGACGCCGGCGCGGACACCGTGACCAACACCAAGACCAACGTCGTCTATCGCGACAACGGCAAGGGCAACTTCGCCGGGCCGGACGGCTCTGTCTTGACACCCGGGTGGAAGGTAGCGATCGGGTTCACCAACTTCTCCAACGTGCTCAGTGACAAATCGATCCGCGGTCCCTTCCTCGGGGTGTTCGTCTGGACCTTCGCGTTCTCCATTCTCGTTGTCCTGCTGTCGTTCGCAGTCGGCTTGTTCCTGGCCGTCGTGCTCAACGACACGAGGATGCGGGGTCGACGGATCTACCGGTCGTTGCTACTGCTGCCGTATGCCTTTCCGGCGTTCCTGTCGGCGCTGGTCTGGCAGGGCCTGCTGAACAAGGACTTCGGCTGGATCAACCAGATCTTGCTGGGTGGCTCCCACGTCGATTGGCTGGGCGACCCGTGGCTGGCCAGGCTGTCGGTGATCGGAGTCAATTGCTGGCTCGGCTTCCCGTATATGTTCCTGGTGGCAACCGGTGCGCTGCAGGCGATTCCGGCGGACCTGATCGAAGCGGGCGCCATCGACGGCGCCACCCCGTGGCAGATCTTCCGGCGACTCAAGTTCCCGCTGTTGATGGTATCCCTTGCGCCGCTGTTGATCACCTCGTTCGCGTACAATTTCAACAACTTCAATACCATCTTTCTGCTCACCGGTGGCGGCCCGAAGGATCTGTCGGCATCGGTCAATGTGGGATCTACGGACATCCTGATCACCTTCGTCTACAAGCTGGCCTTCGGCGGCGTCAACCGGCAGTACGGCCTGGCCAGCGCGATCTCCATCATCATCTTCATTGTGGTGGCGGCGATCTCGGCGATCAGTTTCCGCAAGACCCGAGTCTTGGAGGACCTCAGCTGATGGGTGCGAATCCAGTTGCGACAGCTTTGCTGGTACCCGAGCGAGCCGCCGAGAGTGCACAAGCGCCGCTCCGTGAGCCTTCGTTCTCCCTCGGTCGATGGTTCAGGGCGACCGGCTGGCGCCACCTGATCGGCATCGCCGCCCTGGTGGTCGCCATGTTCCCGTTGATCTTCGTGGTCTCGGCGTCGCTGTCCAAGGTGGCGACGCTGACGGGATCCAATGCACTGTTCTCGTCGATGTCGCTGGACTCGTACAAGGCGCTGTTCAACGACCCGCTTCACCCGTACGGCTGGTGGTGGCTGAACAGCATGTGGATCGGAATCGTCACCGCGGTTCTGACGGTATTCCTGGGCGCCCTCGCGGCATACGCCTTCTCCCGCTTTCAGTTCCGCGGCCGTCGCGGCGGCCTGCTGTCGCTGATCCTTGTACAGATGTTCCCGCAGATGTTGGCGTTCGTCGCGATTTTCCTGCTGCTGTCCGGCCTGCAGGACGTGTTCCCTGCTCTTGGGCTCGGCACCAGATGGGGGCTGATCTTCGTCTATCTCGGCGGCGCACTCGGGGTCAACACCTATCTGTTGTACGGCTTCTTCAACACGGTGCCCAGAGACCTCGACGAGTCGGCCAAGATCGACGGCGCCGGGCACGCCCAGGTGTTCTTCACCATCATCCTGCGTCTGGTGGCGCCGATCCTCGCCGTCATTGCCCTGCTGTCCTTCGTCGGTGTGCTCAACGATTTCCTGCTGGCCTCGATCACCCTGACCGACCCCAAGACACAGACCCTTGCGGTGGGGCTGTACGCGCTGGTCTCCGACCAGTTCAACCAGAACTGGGGGGTATTCGCCGCCGGCGCAGTGCTCGGCGCGATACCCGTCGTCGTGCTTTTTCAGTTCCTCCAGCGGTACATCGTCGGCGGTTTGACCGCCGGTGCGGTGAAAGGCTGACCGTTGTAGCCGCCGTGGCGGCTGTCCCCGTCGCCCGGGTCGCCGAGGGCGCGCCGGAACCGGGCGTGGGCGAACCGGTCCAGCAGCACCGAGTACAGGAGCTCATCTCGCCAGTCGGCCGGGGACGGGTACCACCGCCGCGGAGCACCAGGCTGCGGCTGGTGCGGCTCCTCCAGGGAGCGGTCATGCGCCGTCGATGCGCCACAGCCGGATCGCCGGACCATCGGCGGGCAGCGTTACCGCGCCGTCGCGCGCGGCAACATCGGCCGTCTCCCCCAGACCGGTAAGCGAGGCGTCAAGCGGCAGCGTCACCCGGGAGCCGCTGGCCCGCCGGGCCTGCACCAACACCGAACCGTCGGCATGTTCCCGGCTGAACACCAATGTGTCGGAGTCGGCGTACCACCAGCGCAGGCCACCCTCGCGCAGCGCGACCTGCGCCGCCCGCAACCCGAACAGCGAGCGGTACGCGGCGTGCGTCTGTTCGTCCCGATCCGCCGGCCGGTTCCACGGCATCGGGATGCGACCCCACTCACCGGTGTCGGCGGTCAGCCCGAACTCGCTGCCCGCGCAGATCATCGGCACGCCGGGCAGCGCGGCCTGCAGGCCGACAGCGACGATATGCCGCTCGCGGCTGCCGACCACCGAGCGGATCCGCGCGCAGTCGTAGGAGTCGAGCAGCTGCCAGGAGCGTGCCCAGGCGTTCCAGGACATCTGCCCGGCGAAGGCCCGCAGACTGGTCAGCGCCGCCGGCCCGTCCCGATGCGGTACCCCGCCCGGGACGCCGATGAAGTCGATCGCCGTGGCGTCCTCGCCGGCCAGCCAGGTCCACACCGGGCGGGTGAAGCCGGCGTAGTTCATGGTGCCGTCCCACCCGTCGGCGTCCAGGTCGGCCGAGGCGTCGTACATGTGCTCGGCGACCAAGGCGGCGTCCGGGCGGGTCTTGCGGATTGAGTCCCGCATCAGCTGCGCGACGTCACGGGTGCGGTCCTCGGCGCCGAATCGGCCGGTCATGTTGGCCACGTCCACCCGCCAGCCGTCGTAGAACTCCAGCCAGCGGCGCACCACCGCGGTCATCTTGTCCCGCACCAGCGGGCTGCCCCAGTTCAGCTTCGGCAGGCTCGGCACCCCGTACCAGGCCTGGTAGCTGCCGTCCGGCGCGAAGTAGAACATCTCGCGCGCGGCGGCCATCGGGTCGGCGATGGCGCTGCGGAACCACTCGTGGGTGTCGCCGCAGTGGTTGGTGGTGATGTCGCCGATCAGCCGCATACCTCGAGCATGCAGCGCGTCGGTCAGCCGGCGCAGCGCGGGCACCCCCCCGACCAGTGGGTCGACGGTGTCGAAGGTGGTGGCGTTGTAGCGGTGGTTCGACTCAGCCGGGAACACCGGCCGTAGGTAGACGGTGTTGGCGCCGAGATCGACGATGTGGTCGAGGCGTTCGACGATGCCGTCCAGGTCGCCGCCGTAGATCTGCCGCTGGCCAAGTGGGCCGCTGCCTTGTACCGGCTCGGCGTCCCAATCGCAGGCCACCGCCCAGCCGGGGACCTGTGGAGGCTCAGTCGCGCCGCCGCCGCGCGCGAAGCGGTCCGGGAAGATTTCGTACACCACCGCGGTGGGTGCCCAGGCCGGGCCGGGGTCGTAGGTGACCAGCCGGAAGTCGTCGTTGTCGGTGACGTCGAACGCGTGGACACCGTTGGCCTGCAGCCAGCGGGTGCCCGCGTTGGTGGCCAGCAGGAAGCGGTATCGGCTGACCGGGTTGTGCACCGGTACCTGCGTCGTCCACCACGTGTGGCCGCGACCGTAGCCGCCTACCGGCCGACCGGTGCGCTCGGCGTCGATCTCGGCGGCGGTGAACATCTCCGCACCGTCCGGCCGGGTGCGCAGATACACGGCGTGCACGTTCGCCTCGGCCGGCACTCTCACCCAGACGCGCACCCGCTGCCCCAGCGACGGGGTGGCGTTGTCGGTGTAGAGCGGCGAGCCGTCGTGGTGCGGCTGCTGGTGAAGCGGAACGGTGTACCGGCCAGTGGCAAGGGTCATTGTGGCCGTCAGTTCTGCCAGTTGACGGTCACCGCCGACGTCCCGGAGCACGGGGTCGTCATGGTGTGATTCGCGCCAGCTTCCCAGGTGACCGCGCCGCCACTGGCGATCCTGACGAACTTGAACTGGATGTTCGTGCAGGCCGGCACGCTGGCCACGCCGAACCAGTTCGGATAGTTGGGCGTGAACAGAGACCCGACCGCGGCGGCCTTGCTCGCCGTCCAGTTGCCGAGCTCGGCCACGTTACCGACCAGGTAGATGCCGTCGCCGACGGTGGTCTGCGGGGCGCTGTTCACCGTGAAGGTCACCGGTACCTGCGGCGCCGTCAGCATCGTGATGTTGTAGCCGTTGCTGGTGCCGCCGGCGGTCGTCACGGTGACCGACGCGGTGCCTGGTGTCACCCCAGATGGCACCGTGGCGACGATCCGATTGGCGGTCCAGCTGCTGGTGGCGGCGGTAACGCCGCCCACCTTGAGCGTGCCGGAGGTCCCGAAGCCGCGGCCCTCGACGGTCACCGTGTTGCCCGCCCGAGTGACGGTGGCGCCAACACTGCCGACCAGCGGTGTGGCCGGCTCGGCCGACTTGTACGACCACACCGCGGTCTGGCCGGCCTTGAGCAGGTACCCGCCGGCGGGGTTGTTGCCGCCGGAGCCGGCCGAGACGGTCAGCGTGCCGCCGCCGAACATGCCGCCGAGGTAGTCGGAGTACGAACCGGCGGGCAGTGCTGTGTTCAGGTTGGTCAGCGACTGGTCCGTGGTGCCCTTGTTGATGGCGACCAGCACGACGTCGGAGCCGAACCGACGCTCGTAGACGTAGGTGTCTCCGGAGAGCCAGCGCTGCTGGTGGGTGCCATAGGCCAGCGCCGGGTTGGACTGACGCAGCGCGGACAGCTTGGTGATCTCCTGGTAGGCCGTGGTGGTGGTGGAGAAGCCGGGCATCATCGGGCGGTTGTAGGGGTCGCCGCCGCCGCTGGTGTCGTTGTGCAGGTACTGCTCGGTACCGTAGTAGACGCACGGAGTGCCGCGCACGGTGAGCATGAACGCCAGCGCCTGGTGCAGCAGCCCATTGTTGTTGTTCACCGTGAGGAACCGGGACATGTCGTGGTTGTCCAGGAAGGTCACCAGGTTCTCCTTGTAGGTGTAGTCCGCGCCGGTCTTGGTGATGGCGGCGTCCAGCGCCGCCATCGAACCGCCCTGGGCGAACGCCTGGCGCATCGCGTTGTTCGTGTAGAAGTCCAGCACCGACACCCCGGAGGTGTTGGCGAACTTCACGTTGTCGGCGTAGGTGGGGTCGCTCTGCCCACCCAGGTACCACTCCCCGAAAAGCGTGGTGTCCTTGGTGGCCTGCATGGCGTCGGCGAAACTCTTCTGCCAGCCCAGCGTCATGTGCTTGACGGCGTCCATCCGGATGCCGTCGACGCCGCGGTTCATCCAGTACTGCGCGTCGGTCTTGGTGATCGAGTTGATGGTGGAGTTCTGCTGATCCAGGTCTGCCAGATCGGCCAGGTTGTAGAACTGGTCCTGATACAGGTCGTCGTAGTTGGTGATGCCGCCGTTGTGGTGGTACAGACCGTTCGGATCGCTGGAGTAGCTGCCGATCAGCGTGCCGTTGTCGTAGAGCTTGCCGTTCTCGGCGAATGACGGGTTGGCCGGATCGGCCGGGCTGGTGTGGTTCGGGGCCCAGTCCATGATCACCTTGATGCCGTTGGCGTGCGCAGCGGAGATCAGTGCGTCGAAGTCGGCCAGGGAGCCGAAGTGCTCCTCGGTTTTCTTGAAGTCCCGCGCCCAGTAGCCGTGGTAGCCGGTGTTGGTGACGCCGTTGTAGACCACCGGCACGTCGACGTTGTCCACGTGCGGCGAGATCCAAATGGAC
>JAABUN010007952.1_pt1 | contig 11125 bp, 10 predicted proteins | sample 5559311 | NCBI WGS metagenome assembly JAABUN01 (sample SAMN10711877, study PRJNA513370) | rock metagenome | isolation source: Antarctica rocks | place: Antarctica: Victoria Land, Siegfried Peak sud | reverse complement strand
GAGCCAGCTCTGCCGGCCCAGCACCGACAAGACGCGGTCCCCCACGACGCGAACCTTCTCCTCAGGCCGCCCCACCCGGACGTCCGAACGCGGCTGCGGACTCATGTCGTCATCACGCGTCTCCTCAAAGTCCCGCAGCGAAGGTGCCTGCGCCGGCAGCCCCGTCACAGACTGCCCCGCCAGGGCTGCGCAGTCACCTCCGTGGACCTCAGACGTTCGGCGTCCTTCTTCCAGGCGAACGACAGAGACCGATGCCGCCGGTCGGCATCCCGATACCGGGCCCGCCACCGCAGCCCGACACCGATCCGCCCGTCCGATCTTGCTGCCGTCCAGCAGCGCCCGCCACCGCCGGGTGGCGCACCTCAGTGAAAGCCTCACCGGACCGGTCTTGCGGGACGCCGGACGATCCCACGAGCTGGAGGCTCCCGAATCCGTTGTCGCTGTTCACTCCACGTTCGGCTCATGGCACGGAGGCGGTGCCACCGGCCGGAGGTGACGTGAGCCCGTGCTGGTTGGTGAACCGTTATGGTCGTTGCGTGACTTCGGTCGTGAGCGCCTTCGTCGGTGGTGCCGAGGGACCGTGGCGCGTCGAGCGGCTCGACGCGGTGACGGGGCCCCCGCTTCAGGGCGTCGAGCGTGTGAAAGTCGTGGAGGGCCCGGCCGCCACCGGCTCCTTCGCCGGGTCGGCGTGGGTGTTGCGGGGTGCAGCCAGCTACGAGCGGTACGTCAGACGCGTCGAGCACGACGACCTCGCCGCCCGGTCGCCCGAGTTGGGGCGTCCGGAGGCGACGCGGGCAGCACTGATCCCGATCTCGAAGTCATCGGCGTGGTGGGCGCTGCCTCAGGACGAGCGCCGAGAGATCTTCGAGGAGCGGTCGCATCACATCGCGACCGGCCTCGGCTACGTGCCGGCGATCGCCCGCCGCCTGCACCACGGCCGTGACCTCGGCGAGCCCTTCGACTTCCTCACCTGGTTCGAGTACGCCTCGGCCGATGCTGACGCGTTCGAGGACCTCGTCGCACGACTGCGGCGGATCGAGCACTGGAGGTATGTCACCCGCGAGGTCGACATCCGCCTGGTCAGGGTCGAGGATTGACCCTCGCGTCGGTAGCGGTGACGAGTGCAGCTGCGACGTACGGGGACTTGGTGCTCAGGTCCCCCGCGACGAACTTCGGCCTCAAAGAGCTCACGCTCATCACGCGGACGACTCCGAAGACGCACACCGTTCTGCCCCACGATCGAGGTCCGGGACGACTTGCGTTGTTCAGCAGTCTCAGGCGTGCCGCTACGTGCCCGATCGGAAGGCACGAGCACGGATCCGGGGAGAAGGCCCTGGACACGATCGTGGCACTGACCTGCGGAACAGACTCTCCCGGACGTCCCCGGACCCCCTAGAGGGCCGGACGTCCAACCTGGCTGCGCGGGATCGATTCCCGTCGCCCGCTCTCAGCGACGTCACAGGTCAGGCGGTACTCAGCTCGCCATCGGACGATGGACAGCTCTGCTGTTGATCTCCGCGTGCCCGCGACGTGCCCATGGCACGTGGACGTGCCTGCCGCTGAGCCAGCAGAGCGGCGTCGAGACCGCCAGGCGCGACCGCTGTGTCGCTCCCGCGCGGAGCGTCCGGACAACCGCGCATCGGGCCGCTCGGGTCGCCACCGCCTGCCGGAGCCTGTCCGGGCGGGTGGCCGTTGCGTACCCGATCGGCGGGCACGGGCGCGCATTCCGGCGTCGCCGGCGGGTCGGCAAACGATCTCAGATCGGTCATCATTAACATCCGTGTGGCGGCACGGTGACGGGGTAGCGCGAGCGCGAAGCCGTGAGGAGATGAGACATGCAGGCGTACGTCGGGGCGTTGGCCCTGCTCGTGCTGGTCGGAGCCGGGGTCGCCGGCCTGTACGTCGTCGGGCGATGGGCTGCGGTGTCTGCGGACCCGCTGCGCGCGGCGCCCTTCAGCGGCGGCGTGCTCCCGACGGAGCACCCGCTGTCGCGCTACCACGCCCGCTGGTACGCGATGACGCTCGTGTTCTTGGCCTTCGACCTGGAGATGCTGTTCATGTACCCCTGGGCACTGGTCGTGGCGCAGGTCGGCCCGTCCGCCGTGGTCGAGATGTTCGGGTTCCTCGCCATGCTGCTCGTGGGGGTCGTCTACGCCTGGCGCGAGGGCGCCTTCCGGTGGGCCTGACGGAGCGGCTGGCGCGAGCGGCGGTCCGACGCCCCCACGTGCTGCTGGTCCCCGTGCCGGGTCAGCGGCCGCTGCGGTGGGCGGCGGAGGACGCGCTGGACGAGCTCGGGTGGGCACGAGCGGCCTCGCCGGCCGAGGCCGACGTCCTGCTCTGCTGCGGCGATCCCGGTCGCGACCTGGCCGAGCACGTCGAGGTCGCCTGGGAGGGCATGCCCGGCCCTCGGGCCCGCGTGAGTGCCGCGACGGTCAGCGACGTCGAGCCGGCGCTGCGGGCTGCCGTCCGCGAGCTGGCGGACGTGTCGAAGCAGCGGCAGGACGCACAGACACGTGGTGCCGCTCGGCTCTCCTCGGCCGATCGAGGCGACGTCGCCGAGGAAGCGCACGACGGCTCCACGGGCGACGCGACGCACCCCGACGGGGCCTCGACGGACGCGCCCGGCATGGACCACGACATGTCGACGACCGGCGAGACGGCTGGCATGGACCACGACATGGAGATGTCGGGTGGCGCGACCGGCGGCACGGACCACTCGATGGACATGGACATGGGCATGGGCATGGACCTGCCCGGCGGGCTCGTCATGGCCGACCGGGTCGAGGACCGCGACGGCCTGCGACTGGAGGGGCTGAACCTCTCGCTCGGCCCGCTGCTGCCGAGCTGGCCCGCCGGGCTGCGCCTGGACGTGCTGCTGTCCGGCGACGTGCTGACCCGAGCCGACGTCGTGCGCCTCGACCCACGCCCAGAACCGCCGGCACCGCCGGCCCTGCTCGCCCTCGACGCGCTGGCGCTGCTGCTGGAGGCTGCCGGCTGGTCCGACGGCGCCCTGCGCGCCCGGCGCGCCCGCGCGGCGGGCGGCTCGGGGCCAGCGACGGAGGACCTGCTGCGCCGGCTGCGCCGCGCCCGGCTGCTGCGCTGGTCGTTGCGCGGGCTGCCCGCGCCTGGCGGTGGGGACCTCGTCGCCCACCTGGACCTGCTCGTCGCCGCCGTCCGGGACGAGCCCGGGCTCCCGGCGGCCGACGACGCCCAGCTCGCCGCCGACGTCGTCGGGCTCGACGTCGGCCCGGCCGCGCTCGTGCTGGCCGCACACGCGCCGCTCCTGCAGGTGCCTGCGCATGCCTGAGCTGCTCCTCGCGCCGCTGGCCCTGCTCCTTCTCGCGGGGCTCGCCGTCGTCTCGGTCGTCGCCGACCGCGCCCTGCTCGCCCGCGCCGCAGGCCGCCGACTCGCGCTGGCCGAGCTGAGCCCCTGGCCCGACGTCGCCCGGCTGCTGGTCCAGCGCCGCCGGACGACCACCGCGCCCGACGCGCTGCTGTGGCGGACCGGCGGCGCCGGTCTGCTGGTCGCCGCCGCCCTGATGCTGGCGGTGGTCCCGATCGGCGACTCCGTGATCGCCGACCTCCCGGTCGGGATCGTGTGGTTCAACGCCATGGACGTGCTGCTGTGGGCGTTCGTCTGGCTCGTCGGCTGGGGCGCGGCGAGTGCCACCGCGCTGGTCGGCGGCTACCGCTACCTGGCGCAGGCGCTGGCGTACGAGCTGCCGTTGATGTTCGCGCTCACGGCGCCGGCCGTGGCGGCGGCCAGCCTCGACGTCCGGGAGGTGGTGGCGGCGCAGGGTGATCGGTGGCACGTGGTCGAGATGCCGATCGCGTTCGTCGTCTTCCTGCTGTGCGTGGCGGCGTTCTCTCTCTGGGGCCCCTTCCGCGCACCGGCCGGCAGCGACCTCGCCGGCGGTGTCCTCGCGGAGACCTCTGGCGTGGACCGGCTGCTGCTGCTGGCCGGCCAGCACGCGCTCGTCGTCGCCGGTGCGGCCTTCGCCGTACCGCTGTTCCTCGGCGGTGGCGCCGGGCCGCTGCTGCCGGACTGGACCTGGCAGCTGGTCAAGACCCTCGCCGTCCTGCTGCTGCTGGTGGTCGCGCGCCGGCGCCTGCCGGTGCTGCGGCCCGAGCGGTTCGCCGAGGTCGGCTGGGTGCTGCTCGTGCCGCTCACCCTGCTGCAGGTGCTGGTGACCAGCCTGATCGTCCTGGCGGAGGCCCCGTGACCGCAGACGTCGTGACGACCGTGGTCTTCGTGCTGCTCGCGCTGGTCGCTGTCGGCTTCGGCTTCCTGGTGTTCCGGGTCGACTCGATGGCGCGGGCGACCTTCGCCCTAGCGGTCAGCTTCGTGGCGGTCGGCGGCATCCTGCTGCTGCTCGACCTTGACTACCTGGGCGTCGTGGTGGTCGTGATGATGGTGATGGAGATGGCCATCATGGCGGTGTTCATGATCGCGTACATGATGAACCCGGCCGGGCTCATGCCGATGTCGATGTACCACGACAAGCCGCCCGCGATGAGCATCGCGGTCGGGACCTTCGTGGTGCTGGCGGGTGGAGCACTGCTCGTCGACTGGCCCGAGCGGCAGGGCGCGCCGCCGGCCGACGTCACCGAGCAGGTCGGGCTCGGCATCATGGGCAGCCACATGCTGGTGATGATGGGGATCGGCGCGGTCATCCTCAGCACCATCGTCAGTGCGCTGGTGCTGGCGTCGGCGCGCAGCCGCTACGACCGGCTCGGCGACGACCTGAAGGCCCGCCCGGCGCGGGACCCGATCCGCGGCGGGGTCGGCCCGTGAGTCTCGAGGCGCTGCTCGTCGTCGCCGCGGCGCTGATCGCGATCGGGCTGTACGGCGCGCTCTCCCAGCAGTCGATCGTCATGCTGATGATGGGCCTGGAGCTGATGCTCAACGGCGTCATCGTCGCTGCCGCGTCGTTCTGGTACTACGTCGCCCCGTCCCGGCCCGACGGGCAGGTGCTGGTGCTCGTCGTCATCTCGGCCATGACCATCGAGATGGCGATGGGCTTCGCCGTGCAGACGGCCATCTTCCGCGCCGGCGAGGTCGAGCTGACCGACGAGGCGACAGAGCTGTCCGGGTGAGCGCCGCCCTGCTGCTGGTCCTGCTGCCGGCGGCCGCCGGTCTGGCGCTGGTGCTGCTCGGCCCGCGGGTGGACCGGTCGGCGCCCGCGCTCGGCGCGGCGGCGACGGCGGCGACGCTCGGAGTGCTGATCGGCACCGGCCGCACGCCCGAGGTCGCCTACCCGTTCCTGCTGGGCCTGCCGTGGCGGCTCGGTGTCGACGGGCTGTCCCTCGTCCTCGGGGTCACGGTCTGCGTCGTGACCCTGTGCGTCCTGCTCGTGGCGCCGTCGCAGGTTGCCGAGCGGCGCGGGCGGTTGGCGGGCTTCCTGCTGCTGTTCCTCGCCGCGGTGCTGCTGACCCTGCTCTCCCGGGACCTGCTGTCGCTGCTCGTCGGCTGGGAGCTGATGGGCGCCGCGTCCTACCTCCTGATCGCGCACGAGCCGGGCAGCCGCCGTGCGGTCGACTCGGCGACGACCGCACTGCTGACGACCCGCGCCCTGGACCTGGGGCTGTACGCCGCGGCCGGCGCCGCGCTGACCGGCGCCGGGACGCTGGGGTTCGACGCGCTGCCGGGGCTGTCCGGCTGGCCGCTGCACCTCGCGGCGCTCGGCGTGCTGGCTGCGGCGCTCGGCAAGGCCGCGCAGCTGCCGGTGTCGTTCTGGCTGTCGCGGGCGATGGACGGCCCGAGCCCGGTCAGCGCACTGCTGCACAGCGCGGCGATGGTGGCGATGGGCGGCTACCTGCTGGTGCGCTTGGCGCCCCTGCTCGCCACCAGCGGGTGGGCTGATGACGCCGCGGCGTGGGCCGGCGCGCTGACCGCCGTCGCCCTCGGCGTGGTGGCGCTGGCGCAGTCCGATCTCAAGCAGCTGCTCGCCGCCTCGACGGCCAGCCAGCTCGGCGTCGTGGTGCTGGCCGCCGGAGTCGGCGGCACGGCAGCCGGCGGCGTGCACCTGGTCGCCCACGCGTCGGTGAAGAGCCTGCTGTTCCTCGTCGCGGGCCTGTGGCTGCACACCGTCGGGACGAAGGACCTCGACGGCCTGCGCGCGGCCGCATGGCGGGCGCCGGCCGTCGGGGTGCTCGCCGCGGTCGGACTGCTCTCGCTGGCCGGGTTGCCACCGCTGGCGCTGTGGGGCAGCAAGGACGCCGTGCTGGCCGCCGCGCTCGAGCACAGCCCGCTGCTGTACGCCGCCGGCCTGCTCGCGGCCGGACTGTCCGCGGCGTACGCCGGCAAGGCGCTGGCCGTCGTCCTCGCCCGTCCCGCCGGGCGAGCGCCGCTGCACGTGCCGTGGACCTCGTGGGCGCCGATGGTGCCGCTCGCCGCCGGCGCCGCAGCGCTGAGCCTGCTGGCGCTGGGCGCCACCGGGCAGCGCTTCGAGGAGCTGCTCGGCGCCGACCTGCCGCCGGTGGAGCCGGTCGGCCTGCTGGTGTCCGGCGCGCTCGCCGCGACCGTGCTGGCAGCGATGTGCTGGCGAGGCGAGCAGCTCACCGCAGCGATGCCGGCGGCGGCCCGGCAGTGGCTGCACCTCGAGTGCGCGGCGCACGCGGTGGCCGTCCGGCCGGTGCGGGCGCTGTCCGCCGCGCTGGCCGCCTTCGACGACCACGTCCTGGACCGCGCTGTGATGGCGGCGGCCACGTCGACCGGGCGGCTCGCCCGCACCCTGGCCAGCGCCGACGGCCGGTTGCTCGACCGCGCGGTGGAGGGCGCCGCCGCCGGCACCGTCCGTACCGCCCGGGCGTCCGGCCGGTTCGATGTCGACGGCGTCGACGGGCTCGTCTCCGCAGTCGCCGCCGCGACGCGGCGGCTGGGCGCGCAGGCCCGCCGCCCGCAGACCGGGCAGCTGCACCAGTACTACGGCCAGGCAGCTGCGCTCCTGGTCGCCGCCACCGTGCTCCTGCTGATCGTGAGGTGACCGTGCTCGACCTGCTGGTGTTCCTGCCCGTGCTCGCGGCCGTCGTGCTCGCGGCGCTGCCGCGGCTGTCCGACACCGCGGCGCGCGCTGTCCTGGTCGTCGTGACGGGCGTCGAGCTGCTGCTCGCGCTGGGGCTCTGGATCGGCTACGAGCCGGGCGGCGGGGTCACCGGCGACATCGCCTACGAGCGCGAGCTGCAGTGGATCCCCAGCGTCGACAGCGGCTACCACGTCGGCGTCGACGGGCTCTCCCTGCCACTGCTGCTGCTCACCACCGGCATCTTCTTCTGCTGCGCGCTCTACGCCTGGCGAGAGCAGCTGCGACCACGCACCTTCGCCGCTCTGCTGCTCTTCCTGGAGACGACCTGCCTCGGGGTGTTCGCCAGCCTGGACCTGATCCTGTTCTTCGTCTTCTTCGACCTGTCGATCGTCGGCATGTACTTCCTCATCGCCGGCTGGGGCCACGGTCAGGCCGCCCGCTCGGCACTGAAGTTCTTCCTCTACACCTTCCTGGGCAGCCTCGCGCTGCTCGTCGGGTTCCTCGCGCTGTTCGCCGGCGCCGACCCGCACACCTTCGACATGGTCAAGCTCGCGCAGGACCCGCCGCTGCAGGGCAGGCCGCTCGCGGGCGGGCTGGCGCTGCTCGCGATCGGCATCGGGCTGGCCGTCAAGACCCCCACCGTGCCGTTCCACACCTGGCTGCCGCCGGCGCACACCGACGCCCCTGCCGTCGGCTCGGCGATCCTGGCCGGGGTGCTGCTCAAGATGGGCACCTACGGCTTCGTCCGCATCGCGCTCCCGATGCTCCCGGACGCCTGGCGCACCTGGGCGGTCGTCGCCGTCGTCATCGGCGCCGTCAGCGTGCTGTACGGAGCGCTCGTGGCGCTCGCCCAGACCGACCTCAAGCGCATGATCGCCTACACCTCCGTGGCGCACATGGGCTACGTCCTGCTGGCTCTCGGGGTGGCCGGGATGCTCGGCGGCACCGACGCCGAGGCCCGCACCGTCGCCGTGACCGGCGCGGTCACGCAGATGGTCAGCCACGGCTTCATCACCGCCGCGCTGTTCCTGCTGGCCGGCGTGCTGCAGGACCGCGCCGAGAGCTACGACCTCGGCTCCTACGGCGGGCTGTTCAGCTCGGCGCCGCGGTTCGCCGGGCTGTTCGCCGTCGGCGCCTTCGCCAGTCTCGGCCTGCCCGGTTTCACCGGCTTCATCGCCGAGTTCCAGGTGCTGGCAGGCTCCCTCGGCTCGGCTCCCGCGGGCGTCATCGTCGCGCTGCTCGGCCTGCTCGTCACCGCCGCGCTGTTCCTGGTGGCGATCAACCGGCTGCTGCTCGGCGAGCCCGGGCGGCTGACCGCGCGCGTCAGCGACCTGCGCCCCAGCGAGCTCGCGGCGGTCGTGCCGCTGCTGGGCCTGGCACTGCTGCTGGGCGTGCTGCCCCGCCCGATGCTCGACCTCATCGAGCCGAGCGCGCGAGTCGTCGTCGAGCTCGTCAGCCGGTGACGCCGGAGTGAACGAGGACCCGGTCGCGCTCCTGCCCGAGCTGATCCTGCTGCTCGGCGCAGCCGCAGTGCTGCTGCTGGGCAGCTTCCTGCCCCGTCAGCGGCAGTGGATCGCCCGGCTGGTCACCGCCGGGCTGCTCGTCGCCTCGGCGGTCGCCGCGGCCGTCGCGCTCGCCGGCGCCGACCGGCTGGTGTTCGACGACACCTTCGCCGTCGACCCGATCACTGGGACGGCTCGGCTCGTCGGCACGCTGTCCGGGCTGCTCGTGCTCGGGATCCTGGCCGAGGACATCCACGGCGACCATCGGGAGAGCGAGCAGTACGTCCTGCTGCTGCTGGCCGTGCTCGGCACCCAGGTGCTGGCCGCGAGCGCCGACCTGATCGTCCTGGCCGTCGCCTACCTCCTGGCGAGCGTTCCGCTGTACGCCCTGGCCGGCGCCGCCCGCGACCGACGCGGGACCGAGGCCGCCCTCAAGACCTACCTGCTGGGCGCCTTTCTCGGCATCGCGATGCTGCTGGGCATCGCCCTGCTGTTCGGCGCCGCCGGCGGCACCGGTTACGCCCGCCTCACCGACCTCGACCCGCAGCAGCGGCCCGTCGTCGCCGTCGGCCTGGTCGCGCTGCTCGCCGGGCTGGCGTTCAAGGGCGGCTTCGTGCCCGGGCACTTCTGGGTCCCTGACGTCGCCGAGGCGGCCCGCCCTGGGGCGGCGGCCCTGCTCACCACCGTGCCGAAGGTCGGTGGGCTGCTCGCGGCCTACCGGGTGCTCGACGCCGTGCCGAGCGACGTCGTGGACTGGCCGCTGCTGCTGGCGGTGCTGGCTGCGCTGACCATGACGCTCGGCAACCTCGCCGCCTTCGGCCAGGAGTCGGTGCGCCGGCTGCTCGGCTGGTCGACGGTCAGCCAGGCCGGCTACCTGCTCATGGCGGTGGCCGTCGCCGGGCGCAGCGACCTCGCGCTGCCCTCCCTCGCGCTCTACCTGGCCGCGTACGCCGTCACCAACCTCGGCGCGTTCGCCGTGACCGCCGCCCTGCCCCAGGCGGGGCAACTGGCGTCGTACCGCAACCTCGCCGCCCATCGCCCCGCGCTCGCGCTGTCGCTGCTCGTGCTGCTGCTGGGACTGGTGGGCACGCCGCCTACCGCGGTCTTCGTCGGCAAGCTCACCGTCTTCGCCGCCGCCCTGGACGGCGGGCTCGGCTGGCTCGTCGTCGTCGCTGCGGTCAACACCGTGGCGAGCCTGTTCTACTACCTGCGCTGGCTGGCACCGGTGTTCGCGCGCGAGGGCGCAGCACAGGCTGCGCCACCGCCCGTGCGATCCGTCGCGCAGGCCAGCGCGGTCACCGCCGCCGCCGCCTCGCTCGCGCTCGGACTGGGCGCCGGAGCTGTTCTCGCCGTCGTCGGGTGACGTGCGGTGCCCGTGCAGGCGGTCACTCTCACGAGGGCGACAGCCTCCCGGCGGCCTGGTGCTACCGCGCTGCTTCCTGGTAGCGGACGTCGAACGCCCTGCCGCCATCGGTGGACTCCACGATCTGGCCGTCAGCGGTCGCGACGTACACGACATCGGCCGCCGCGGTCAGCGCGGCGGGCTGACCCCCGACCGTTCCGCGCCGCTCCCAGCTCGTGCCGCCGTCGTCACTGACGTGCACGATGCCTTGCGGGTCGACGCCGACGATCGCCCCCTCGTCCGTCCACGTGACCAGCACCATGAGCGGAGCGTCCGAGACCACCGTGAAGGTCTCGCCGCCGTCGGCGCTGACGGACAGTCCCTGCTCGGTGGTGGCGACGAGCGTGTCCGGGTCGTCCGGGCTGACAGCAAGGTCAGCGAGCCGGATGCTGGCCCGCTCGTCCCACGTCTTCGTGTCGCGCGACACCAGCAGCCGCCCGCCGGCGTGGCCGTACACCCGGTCGTGCCGCGCCTCGAGCGTGTGGAAGTCGACCTCGCCCCGCAGGCTGAGGCTGTCCCAGCTCGTGCCGCCGTCGGTGCTCTCGATCAGGCCGAGGTTGGGCGGCGCATCCGCCTGGTCAGCCCCGGGATGGCCGCTGGCGAGATAGTTGTCGGCGCCGGCGACGGTGAAGCCCATGAAGTCCTGCGTGGGACCGACCTGCTCGACGGTGCCGTCCTGGCTGACGCGGAAGGCGCCGTAGTGCGTGCCGGCGAGCAGTGCGCCGTCCTTCGGGTCGATCCCGAGGCCGTGCACATGGGCCATGCCGAACGGGGCGCCCGACGTCGTCACCGCATCGCTCTCGCTACCGCCGTTCCCCACCAGGACGATGCCGCCGACCACGGCGACAGCGGCGAGCCCGGCCGTGGCCGCCAGGAGCACCGGGCGGGCCCGGGAACTGCTCGTGCCGGCAGCGCTCCGGGCGGACGTGGTCGTGCGGGCGCTCATGGGTCTCCTCGACGTGGCCGGCGGCATCGCCCTGTGTCAACGATGCGTCCTAGTAGACAACGCCGAGCGAGACGACGGCGTTCCGGGCGGCGCGGGTCAGCCGGGCGGCAACCTGCAGAGGTCGGCGTCCGCGTCGCGGTCGGCGAAGTGCGCGTTCAGCAGCGCCGCGCACGTCCGACTCAGCTCGTCGTCGTGGCTGAACAGATGGACGTGCACCACGTGGTCGCACCAGGCGTGCAGAGCCACCACG
>JAABUN010007951.1_pt1 | contig 11127 bp, 11 predicted proteins | sample 5559311 | NCBI WGS metagenome assembly JAABUN01 (sample SAMN10711877, study PRJNA513370) | rock metagenome | isolation source: Antarctica rocks | place: Antarctica: Victoria Land, Siegfried Peak sud | reverse complement strand
GCCCGCGCCACGCTCCAAGGTGCCAACATCCACAGGTGGTTGCGAAAACTCAAACCCGCGCCCAACACCGACCCACCGTTTCACTACAGAAAAAACAAATCCTTATGAAGACAGACTCTTAGAGGTTAGAAAACTCCCTTCTAACCTCTAACTTCTATTCTCTAACCTCTAAAAATCATGTTAATTATCACCGCCGTTGGCCCCGACAAACCCGGAATGGCGCACGCGCTCGCGCAGATTTTGTTTGAAAGCGGCTGCAACATCGAAGACACCACCATGACGCGCTTGTCGGGCCAGTTTTCGATGATTTTGGCCGTCACGCCGCCGCAAAACAGTGATTTACACGGCCTGACGCGGAAATTGGAAAATTTGCGCGCTCAAAACGGCCTGATTGTCGATGTCAGCGAAGTTTCCGATGCCGAAATCGCGGCCTCGGACGCGCCGCGCTTTTTGCTGACGGCTTATGGCGCGGAACACACCGGACTTCTGGCCAAACTGACCGGAATTCTGGCGAAAAACGCGGTCAACGTTACCGATGTGCAAACGCGCGTCGCCTCGGCGGGCACGGTTTACGTGATGCTGCTCGAACTCGAACTGCCGCCGGAATTATCGCCCGAAAGGTTGCAAAGTGAACTCGAAAGCGGTGCCAGCGACTTGCAGATTTCGCTGCGCGCCATCGACGAGGAAACGCTTTAAAGCCGATGATTCGCCCTATCATTCTGGTGCCGGACAAGCGCCTCAACACGCCGTGTGAAATCGTCACCGAGTTCGATGCATCGCTGCGAAAACTCGCGCAGGATTTGGAGGACACCATGCGCGGCGGCGTTGGAAGCGTGGGCGTCGCCGCGCCGCAAATCGGCGAAATGCGGCGCGTCACGGTCGTCGATACGTCAATTCATCGCAAATTCGGCGCGGAAAGCCAGGGATTTTTTACCCTCGTCAATCCCCAAATCATCGCGCGCGAAGGCGAGCGTGAAGGCCGCGAAGGTTGTATGTCGCTGCCCGATTTCACCGCCAACGTGCGCCGCGCGATGCGGGTTTGGGTGCGTTTTCAGGATTTGGAAGGCGAATTTCGAGAACTTTGGTGCGAAGATTTCGAAGCCGTCGCCATGCAGCACGAAATCGATCATTTGGACGGCATTTTGTTTTTAGATCGCGTGGCGAATCTGCAAACCGATGTGTTTCCGCGCAAGGCGAATCGGAAATGAAAACTCATGTGTTACTTCATCAGCGTGGGACTTCCAAAATCGGCGCAGCAGAAATGGATTGAATGGCTGCCAGAAAAAATGCACGCTTGGTCGTCGCGGTATGGAGGATTATCCGCAAGAATGAACGGTTTTCCGGTCGTTTTTGTTGGACTTGGAATGTGTTCCTGTGATTTGTTCAATCAATCAAGGTGCGCCAGAAGGATCCTTCAAAAAATATGAGAAGAAAGGCTGGTCGGAAAGCAAAATCGCGCGAGCTATCGAAAATCGTAAAAAATCGGATTTACCCCCCGATTTTCGCCGTGTGTCGGGCCAAATATCGTCGTGTCGTGTTCGATGCAAAAGTTGACGCTGCGCTCAGGGAGGTGTGCCTGGAGATCGCGGCGCGCTACGAGATCCGCTTCTTTGAGATTGGCACCGATGGAGACGCTGCAAGCCTTGACTCAGTTGTCCAAAACCCGCCGCATCGACCTCAAGCGCGTCATGGTGTTGCGCGCCGTGACCGACTTCGATTCGCCCCCAGCGGGTCTAACCGCCGCCGAATCGCTGGTGCGCGGGCGCGGCGGCGCCTACTTCGCGTATGGCGAAGCCCTCGAAGCCGCGCACCGCACCGGCAGCCGCGTCGTGCGCGAACTGGTAACTCAGTGGAAAAGCTACGAGAAGTCGCCGCCACAGTGAGTCCGCCTTCAAACTCCGCCTCGATTTGGCTTAAACTGCCATGCAATTGAGACGCGACCGCCCTTTGCGATTTCGCGTCCTGAAATATCATGCGAATCGACCAACTTTTCGGCTCCGCGCTTCCCACGCTTTCTTTCGAGTTTTTCCCGCCGCGCAACGAAGAAGGCGAAGCCCAGCTTCTGCAAACCATCGAAGAACTGCGCCCGCTCAATCCCAGCTTCATTTCCGTCACGCGCACCGGCGGCGGCGCGCCGCCCACCATCGACCTCACCGCCAAAATCCAGAACGAACTCGGTTTTCGCGCCATGAGCCATCTCACCTGCGCCGGCTACACCCAGGAACAGATCGGCGAACTTTTGGATAAAGCCTGGAATGACGGCGTTCGCAACATTCTCGCGCTGCGCGGCGACGCGGCGCCCGGCGAACAGACCTTTTCCGTCACCGAAGGCGGCTTTTCGGCGGCCTCGGATCTGGTGAAATTTACTAAAGAGCGCCACGATTTCTGCATCGGCGTCGCCGGCTATCCCGAAGGCCATCCGACGGCTCTCAATCTCGAACGCGACGCCAAATATTTCAAACTCAAGGTCGATAACGGCGCCCATTTCGGCGTGACGCAATTGTTTTTCGACAACGCCGATTTTTACCGTTGGCGCGACCGCATTCAGGGACTGGGCGTCGATATTCCGCTCGTGGCGGGCATCATGCCGATTCTCAACGTCGCGCAAATCAAGCGTTTCGTCGGGATGTGCGGCGCCAAAATCCCCGAATCCTTGCTTTTGCAACTCGAAAGTCTCGAATCCGACCCGGCCAGCGTTCACGCCGCGGGCGTCGAATTCGCCATTCGCCAGTGCGAAGATCTGCTCGCCAACGGCGTGTCGGGACTGCATTTTTACACGCTCAATCGCTCCAAAGCCACGTTTTTGATTTCTCAAGCGCTCGGCATGAAACACCCGTCGTAATCTCATCCCTCAAAATTCACCGCAAAGACGCGGAGACGCAGAGATTTTTGAGGGAAAACCCTCGTTTTCTCTGCGTCTCCGCGTCTCTGCGGTGAATTTTTTTATTTATGAATCCCGAATCGCAAGAAACGCCCGAACGCGAAGCCGCGCCGCTTCAAGACGAAATCGACCACGAAACCGGCGCCGAAAACCGCAAAATCGACCGTTTCGCCGTCCTCAAAATCCCCGATTATCGCCGCTATCTCATCGGCGGCGTGTTCGCGGCGGCTGGCTCGCAGATGACTAATGTCGCCGCCGGTTGGGAGCTTTACGAACGCACCCACAACCCGTTTTCGCTCGGACTTTTGGGACTCATGGGCGCTTTGCCGGTCATTTTCCTGGCGCTTCCGGCGGGAACTCTGGCCGACCGCAAAGACCGGCGCCGCATCGCTTTAACCGCTGAAATGGGCGCCGTCGTTTGCCTGCTTTTGCTGGCGCTGATTTCGTGGCAAAAGCTGCCGCTGCCGCTGTTTTACGCGCTGATTTTGTGCAACGCCGTCTGCGGCGCGTTTCTCGGCCCGGCGCTGGGCGCGCTCATCACTAACGTCGTGCCCGAAAACCAGATTCCCGCCGCGATCAAATTCGGCTCGATTCGCTGGCAACTCGCCGCCACGCTTGGCCCGGTCGCAGGCGGCTTTCTCATTCATTATTTCGGACGCGCCGCGCCGATTTACGCGCTCGACTCGCTGGGACGCCTGGTTTTCTGCGCGTTTTTGTGGCCGATTCGCCCGCGCCAGCAGCAGATTTCGACCGAAAAACTCGATTGGAGCAGCGTCGCGGCGGGCTGGCATTTCGTGCGCTCCAATCCGCTGATTTTAAGCACCATCACGCTCGATATGGTCGCGGTGCTGTTCGGCGGCGCGACGGCGCTTTTGCCGGTTTACGCCAAGGATATTCTCGCCGTCGGCCCGCAAGGGCTTGGCCCGCTACGCGCCGCGCCAGCGCTCGGCGCGATTGTGATGGGCGTGACGCTCACCCTTTTGCCGCCCTTCAAACGCGCGGGTTGGACGTTGATTTTGGCCGTCGCGGGCTTTGGCGCGGCGACGATTGTCTTCGGACTCTCCAAAAACTACGCGCTTTCCCTCGGCGCGCTCTTCACATTGGGAGCTTTCGACAACATTTCGGTCGTGATTCGCCACACTTTGCTGCAAATTCTCACGCCCGACGCGATGCGAGGCCGCGTCAACGCTGTCAACTCGGTTTTCATCGGCACTTCGAACGAAATTGGCGAACTCGAATCGGGCAGCGCGGCGGCGCTTTGGGGGCCGATTCCCGCCGTCGCCCTCGGCGGCGCGGTCACGATTTTGGTGGTGGGTCTGGTCGGCGCGCTGTGGCCGCAAGTGCGAAGGTTGGGCGGTTTGGAAAGCGCGATGAAAGGCGCGGAGTGAATTCGTGGGGCAATGACCTGTCATTGCCGTTAAGCAACATGACGCGAGTGATTTTAATTTCGTTTGCGTCCTGTTATCGAGCGGCAATGACAGGTCATTGCCCTACAACCCACAAAAACATCCGAAAATGCGGCCCTACGCCCGCGATTTCAAACTCTTCGCCCACGCTTTCCAAACCCAGCGACAGATAAAAATCCAGCGCCGCCACGCGCGCGTTACACCACAAAATCGCGCCTTTTTCCGTCGTCACAAAACGCAAACTCGCCTCGATTAACGCCGCGCCGATGCCGCGCCGTTGAAACCTCGCATCGACCGCCATCCCGCGCAGCCGATACGCTTTCAAACCCACATCGATCTGCCAACTTTCGCGGTAAATCGAAGCGATTCCGACGATCTCCTCGCCGCAAAACGCGCCGAAATGCCGCGTTTCGGGCGCGTCATCGCCAGGGTAAATCAGCGCGCCGGGACGCAGCACCGCGCCGGGACGCAGCACCGCGCTTCGCAAAGCGTGCGTTTGCGCGGCTTCGATGGGCCGAACCCAAAAGTTTTCCATGCGAATCAGGGCAAAAATCGGCAGTTAAACCGCGCCATAACGGTTATTGCGGACAGTGCCAATTTTCTAAATCATCGCTCCACGCCCAGCCGAGCGCCGCGCCGTGCGGCGCCTGCCGGTCGCCGTGAAAAAACATCGTCCAGCGGCCCAATTCGGCGCGCGTATCGAGAACCATCGCCGCGGTTGGGCCGCCCGATGCCCACCCAAGCGCCGGAAAATCGAGATAACGCACTTCGCGCCAGTGAATGAGATCGGTCGAGCGCGCGGTTCCGATGCCGCGTCCGTCGCGGCAGGGCGCGAAAAACAGCACCCATTCCTCGCCATCGCGCACGGCGCAGGCGTTTTCAACTGTCGCGCCGTCGGGCGTTTGTGCGTCGCTCAAAACCGGCGCGTCGGGGCTGGCTTCATCCCAGTTTTTCAAATCATCCGACACCAACAAGCCCAATTTGCCATCGGATTTGTAAAAACACCAGAATTTGCCATCGTGTTCGACCAAATACGGATCGATTTGGCGCTTTGAACGGCACCAATTCGCCCGACAACCGCGCGGCTCTAACAGATAGGGTTCGCCCCAGTTGACTAAATCTTCGCTTTCCATTAACCACAACCGCGAGTCGTCGCTACCATACGCATTTCCGGGTTTCGTCGGATAGGATTGCAGACACAAAACCCACTTGTCTTCGAAGCGAATCACATTACCCGGCGAAGAGTAATTCAAACCTGGTTGGGTGAGTCGTCGCGGCTCCGACCAAGATGTTAAATCGCGGCTGACCGAAACATCGACGAACAAGTGATAATTGCCCTCAATGATCTCGACAACTGTATAAAAACAATGGAAAGTGCCGTCGTGGAGGATGACGGCAGGATCGCGTAGCGCGGCACGGGGTTCGAAATCTAAAAATGGATTGGGCATGGAGGTGAGTCAGGCATCGCCCATCGCGGCGCGAATCGTGTTGATATCTTTGTCGCCGCGCCCGCTCAAGTTGACGATAATCGTCTGATCTTTCGCCATTTGCGGCGCGATTTCGCCTAAATACGCCAAAGCGTGCGCGGTTTCCAAAGCGGGTAAAATGCCTTCGATTTCGCACAGTAACTTGACCGCTTCGAGCGCCTCGGCATCGGTTGCGGCGACATACTCCGCGCGTCCGCTGTCCTTCATTTGCGCGTGTTCCGGGCCGACGCCGGGATAATCCAGGCCCGCCGAAATCGAATGGGTTTCGGTGATCTGGCCCCATTTGTCCTGCATGATGTAGCTCAAACTGCCGTGTAAAACGCCCTTCGAGCCGCGATTGAGCGGCGCGGCGTGTTTTCCACTGTCCAAACCGTCACCCGCCGCTTCGACGCCGATAAATTGCACCGATTCGTCTTCCATAAACGGATAAAACAGGCCCATCGCGTTGCTGCCGCCGCCGATGCAGGCGATGCAAATATCCGGCAGTTTTCCGGTTTGTTCGAGGATTTGGGCGCGCGCTTCTTGCCCGGTGACGGCGTGGAAATCGCGCACCATCGCCGGAAACGGGTGCGGCCCAACGACCGAGCCGATGATGTAATGGGTGTCGCGCACATTCGTTACCCAGTCGCGCATCGCTTCGTTGGTCGCGTCTTTGAGCGTTTTGCTGCCGCTCGTCACCGGAATCACGCGCGCGCCCAAAAGTTTCATGCGAAACACGTTCAAACTCTGGCGCACCGTGTCCTCTTCGCCCATGTAAACGTCGCACTCGAAGCCAAAACGAGCCGCGACGGTCGCCGTTGCGACGCCGTGTTGTCCGGCGCCGGTTTCGGCGATGAGGCGCGGTTTGCCCATCCGTTTGGCCAGAAGCGCCTGGCCGAGCGCGTTGTTGATTTTGTGCGCGCCGGTGTGCAGCAAATCTTCGCGTTTGAGGAAAATTTGCGCGCCGCCGAAATGCTGAGTGAGTCTTTCGGCGAAATAGAGCGGGGTGGGGCGCCCGGCGAAATCGCGCAGCAAAAGCGCGAGTTCGGCGCCAAATTCCGGGTCGCTTTGGGCCTGGGCGTAGATTTCTTCCAGTTCGCGCAGCGCCACCATCAAAGTTTCGGGCACGAATTGCCCGCCGTAAGGCCCGAAATGACCTTTGATGTTTTCGGCGAGGTCGGATTGCTCGAACTGCGCGGCGACGGCCTGGGCGACTTCGGCTTGAGGTGAGTTTTCGGAGATTTGCATAAGAACCACAAAAGTGCCGCGGTTTGGTTCGCGGCGCTCTTTGGTTTAGCGGAAATGGAGGATGAGAAACGGTGGGATTGCTAATGGCCGCTTGGTGAACGGCTACTGATCGCCGCGCATCCGCGCGCCATAAAGCGGCGAATTGACCGCGACGCGAAACGCCTGCAACGCGCCGGGCGAGGAATCGAAGCGGTAATTGGCCTCGCCAAAGCCGGTTTTATCGCGGCAAAACCAGTTGACGAGTTTGACGCGCGGATATTGAGCCGGAATGTCGCACAGCAAAGTTTGCGAAATCCACGCGGCTTTGCTGGTGCCTGACGGCGCGCCGCTTTCGGTCGCGCCCAGTTCGGCGATCATCATCGGTTTGCTCGAAATCTGGGTCAGGGTGCGATAAGTGCCGTCGAAAAGGTCGGCGAAAGTGCGCCACGACTGCTTGGAGGTGTCGTTATAAACCGACAAGCCGATCCAATCGACGTAAGCATCGCCGGGATAGAGCGCGGCGAGGTCGGCGCGCTGGTCGCCCTCGGAGTTGAAGCGGTTGAGAAACTGGATGTTGGGCGCCCACACCCACTGCACGTTGCGCGCGCCTTCGGCGCGGAAAATCGCCACGATATGACGCCACATCGCCACGTAGCTCCCCGGCGAATTGCCGTTGTGACGCCGCGAACCCGACGTATACGCCGTGCCCCACGGATACCAGTCGCCGTTCATTTCGTGCGCCAGGCGAATCATCACCGGCACGCCCGACGACTTCACCGCGCGCGCATATTGGCGGATATAAGCGTCCTGAGCGCCACCCGCAACGCTCCGGCAACTCCATTTCGCGGCGCTTTGATCCCCGTTCCACGGCTCCCAAGTCACCAAAAGTCGCCCGCCCAACTGCCGCGCGCGGCGCGCCTCAGACGTGGGAAAACCGTTCCAGCCCGTCCAACCCTGGAAAATCATCCACACCGCGGGAAGTCGGCCCGCCCGCGATTGGTAAGCGCTGACGGCATTGGCATCGCCGGGCGCACACTGGCCGTTTTGGTAAAAGTAGGCGCCCAAAGCGATGGAATTGGGAGCGGCCAGATTGGGAGCGGCCAGATTGGGAGCGGCCAGACTCGGCGCGTCAACGATGGCGCGCCGCGGATGATAAGCGCGCTCCGAGCGCGGCAGACTCGCCAAACGCGTCGGCGCCAAACGCGCGGAAGCGTAGCGAATCGGCGGACGGTAGGCACCCGAAACCTGATTGCGAATCAGAGAAATCGACAAGCGGTTGAGTCCGCGCGAAGGCAAAGCCCCGCGTCGCAGCAAAAGTTGGCGCGACGAGGCACGACTCTGGGCCAGAGCGGGAAAGGTGAGGAGTGCGCTGAACAAAAGCGCGGCGAAAATGGCGGCAAACGACGAGGTGCGGCGACGAAACGTCATAAAAAGCGGAGAGTGATGCTGTGATGAAGAGTGCTAAATCAATCGGCTAACGCTTGCGCCCGCAGTGTCGAAGACCGCGCGGTAAGTGTCAAGTCACGATTTTGCAAAAGCGCGCTTTAAACCACAAAGCGCACGCCTCATCTTCCCCGATTCTCCCAGGAAAATGCTCGCATCCTCATCGAAATCCGGGCGCAGCGGCCAGCGTAAGTCACACTGACTATTGCGAAGTCCCGGCGGGCGAAAACGCGAAGTGGGAGCGATTAAACAACTTATTGGCCTTGTTCGCCGGCACGAAACCGCCAAAGCCCAACGCTCTCCCCACTTTTTGCGCCTTTTTCAGCCGAGCAATTCGCGGATCGCCGCGCCCGCGTCGCCGCTTTTCATCAAACTTTCGCCCACCAACAGCGCATCGGCGCCCGCCGCGCGCAGTCTTCGCGCATCCTCGCGGGTGAAAACGCCGCTTTCCGCGACGACGGTAATATTTTCTGGAATCAGGGGCCGCAAACGCTCCGTCACGGCTAAATCGACCTCGAAACTCTGCAAATTGCGGTTGTTGATGCCGATGAAATCCGCGCCGTTGAAAAGTGCGCGTTTCAATTCATTTTCGTCGTGAACTTCGACCAAAACGTCCATTCCGAGCCGCTTCGCCGCGCTTTTCAACTGGCGAATTTCCCAATCTTTGAGCGCGCCCACGATCAGCAAAATGCAATCGGCGCCCGCGAGCCGCGCTTCGACGATTTGAATCTCATCGACGATGAAATCCTTGCGTAAACACGGCTTTTCCGAGACCGCGCGCGCAGTTCTCAAATGCTCCAAATCGCCCAGAAACCACTGCGGCTCGGTTAAAACCGAGAGGCAGTCGGCGAGCGAATCGCGGTAAATACCCGCCTGTTTCGCCGCGTCAAAATCGGGCGCGATGATGCCTTTGGAGGGCGAGGCTTTTTTGATTTCCGCGATTAAACCGAGGCGATTCGGGTGTTTGAGAGCGCTCACAAAAGGGCGCGGAAGTGGCGCGTCGCCGAGCTGTTTTTCCAGAGTGAGAAGGTCGGTTTGCGCTTTGAGGGCTTCGACGCGAAGTCTTGTCGCGGCGATGATTTGGTCGAGAATCATGAGTGAGGTTAATCTGAAGTTTGCTCTTTCCTTTTTCGCTCTGCGATGCGCGTCTGCCAAGACGTCGGAGGCCACACGCTCACTCGACCTCCGATGGCACACACTGCGTGAAAGCCATTCGGATCTTGAACATTCCACGGCTCATATTGAAATCCTTCGAGAGTTGCAGGGCATTGAATGTGAACTCCGTTGTCGAAATCGAGATGCAAAAAGGCGCTGTGTCCTATTTCATATGTCATACGTTGCAGCGTTACGCCCACAAAGCATTCGAAAAATGCTTCGTTGAACTCGTCAGAGACTTCGCTTCGGCGCCAACTTGAAGTTTCCTGAGCTATCGAACAATCAGCCGATAGCTCAATCCAGGTTTCAAAATCATCATCCAACCTAAATTGAATGAACCCATAAGCATTAATCCGCGCGATCTTCGCACCACTGCATTGAAATAACATCCGGCCCTCTCCATCGGCTTTGGAAAGCCTTGGAGCATCCCAAGATTTACGCGGTGGTGAGGACTTTTTCATGCCGACTCGGAGAATTGTTCGGTGAAGCCCTGCAACTGCGCCAGTTTCTCGCGCGCCGCGCCACTCGCAACACTCGCGCGCGCCAGTTTCAACGCCTCAGGCCAATTTTCGGCTCCATCGGCGAGCAAAAGGATCGCGGCGGCGTTGAGACACGCAATATCTGCGCTTGGGCCTTCGCCGTCGTGCATTATTTGCTGAATCAGCGTCGCGTTTTGCGCCGCGTCGCCGCCGCTCAAAAGTTTGGCGTCCAGACAGCTTAAATCGAGGAAATCGGGTTCGAGACGGTGTTCCAAAATCGCGCCGTCCTTGATTTCGAGGTAATTCGTCGGCGCGCAGGTCGAAAACTCATCGAGTCCGTCGTCCGAATGCACGATAAAGGCGCGCTCGCAGCCGAGTTCGAGCAAGGTTTCGGCAATCGGGCGCAGCCATTTTTGCGCGGGAACGCCCATCACTTGCCGCGTCGCGCCCGCCGGATTAGCGAGCGGGCCGAGCAGATTGAAAACGGTGCGAATTCCCAGTTCGCGGCGAAGCGGGGCCACATTTTTCATCGCCGGATGATGCGCGGGCGCGAACATGAAACCGATGCCGATTTCGTCAATCGAGCGCGCAATCGCGTCGGGACTGAGGCTCAGATGCACGCCGAGCGCTTCCAAAACGTCCGCCGAGCCGCTTTTGCTGCTGACGGCGCGATTACCGTGTTTGGCGATGCGCGCGCCCGCCGCCGCCGCGATAAAACTGGCCGCCGTCGAGATATTGAAGGTGCCCGCGCCGACTTTGGGCGCGTCGCCGCCGGTTCCGCAGGTGTCGATGAGCGGCGCGCTCTGGCATTTCACCGGGATCGCGCGATTTCGCAGCCCGCGCGCGAAGCCGGTCAGTTCCGACACGCTTTCGCCGCGCCCGCGCAAAATCCCCAGCAGCGCCGCGACTTGCAATTGCGATGGCTCGCCTTCCACGATGTCGCCCAGAACCAGTTCGGCCTCAGTCGCGGAAAGAATTTCGCCGTGTGAGACGGCTTTGAGGGCTTGAGAAACGTTCATGAATTGCGATTTATCCGTTCGGAGTAGCGCCGCGAGGCGCGTTTGAAAAGC
>JAABUN010007950.1_pt1 | contig 11128 bp, 12 predicted proteins | sample 5559311 | NCBI WGS metagenome assembly JAABUN01 (sample SAMN10711877, study PRJNA513370) | rock metagenome | isolation source: Antarctica rocks | place: Antarctica: Victoria Land, Siegfried Peak sud | reverse complement strand
AGGCGCGTTTGGCAGCACCGATACGCTGTCCAAACGCGCCTTGCGGCGCTACTACAAACGGGCGTGTCACCCCGCGGAGCCACTACCAAAAATCAACATTGAACATGGAATGCTGAACTTTGAACATCGAAAATATACAGAGAGAGAGGGATTCGAACCCCCGGAGACTTTCGCCTCGACGGTTTTCAAGACCGTTGCATTCAACCGCTCTGCCATCTCTCCAACTCAAATTTTACTGATGTTAGCGGCGTCCGGTGTGTCCGAAACCGCCAATTCCGCGCGCCGAACCGGAAAGCTGCTCCACGACCTCGATTTCGGCGCGTTCGACTCTGGCAATCACCATTTGCGCGATGCGGTCGCCGCGCTTCACCTCGAACGGCTCTTTTCCAAAATTGGAAAGGATGATTTTGACTTCACCGCGAAAATCCGCATCGATGGTGCCGGGCGCATTGAGCAATGTCACGCCATGCTTGGCCGCCAGGCCCGAACGCGGGCGCAATTGCGCTTCGAATCCGGGCGGAATTTCCATCGAAAATCCCGTCGCAACCAGCGCGGTTTCGCCCGGTTGGAGCGTCTTCCCTTCCGAAGCCCGCACATCCATGCCCGCTGCGCCTGCCGTCTGGTAATTGGGCAATTCCAAATCGTCAGCGGGATTTTCGCGCTTGAATTTGATAGTTAGGCTCATTCCTGGCCCGCTTTTTCACGCTCGATTTCGCTGTGCGCTTTGCGGCCCAGCGCCTGAACCAGCGCTTGTTGTTCTTCATCCGAGAGCGCCTGTTCCGGCTGGCCGCCGACGATCATTTTGCCGAAAGTGCGCGACGAAGTGCGCCCGAAAATCGAGGAAATCACGATGCCGTTGTCGCCGCCATCCAAAAACGCGAGCGAAAACGACTGCTGGCCGGTCACATCGGGAAACGCGTCGTAGCGCACCAGGGCGAAGTGTTGCACGCAGCCGCGCATCTGCAAACTCATGAGTCCGACCTGCGATTCCGCGGCTTCGCAGCGCGCGGCGGCGGTGTCGGCGACTTCCATGGAGCGGCGCAAAAGTCCCTCGAAATCCTCGCCTTTTGGCCCGGCGAAGAAATCGCGCACCATTTTCGACTGGCGCGCCAGGCGCGAGTTGAGCGAAACCACCCACACGAAAAGCGCGAAAATGAACGCGAAACTGAGGGCGCAAAGCGGCGCGAGAAAAGGCTGCAACTGATCCATACCAAGTCAAAAACTCTATTTGGTGCGCGTTTTTAGCGCCGCGCCGCGCGAAGTCTCGCGCACCGAAATGTTGGTGCGACTGGCGTCGCGCTCGCCCTTGAGACGGGCCGCTTTTTTCTCTTCCCAGCGATTCCACGCCACCAAAACCATCGACGCGTTGAAAATTGAAGAATAAAGGCCCGACGCGATGCCGATCAGCATGGCGAGCGTGAAATTATAGATGCTTTCGCCGCCGAACATCAGCAAAACGAAGAGCATAATCAGCACCGTCAAACCGGTGTTGATGGAGCGACTCATGGTTTCGAGCAGCGAATCGTTGATGACGCGGTCGAAACTTTCGCCGCGCCGGATTCGCAAATTCTCGCGCAAACGGTCGAAAATGACCACCGAATCGTTGATTGAATAACCGACGACCGTCAAAAGCGCCGCGATAAAACCGGAGTCGATCTCGACGCGCGGGTCGATTTTGCCGATGAGGGCGAAAATCCCGATCAGAACCAGGACATCGTGAACCAGGGCGACGATGCCCGCCACCGCGTAGCGCAGTCCGTCGCCGGCGAAGTTGTAGCGAATATAAATCCAGCACGCGATGGCCAGCACGCCCAAAACCACGCCTTTGACGGCGTTGGAGCGCAGCTCGTCGCCGATGATGGCGCCGACTTGCTGGCGACCTTCGGGCTTAATCGAGGCCACGCCGAGCGCTTTAGCGACCGCGCCCGAAACCACGCGCTCCTGCGCGTCGGCTTCGGCGTTGGTCTGGGCCGAGGTGTTGATGACCAAATCTTGCCCGCCCGCGATTTGCGGGCGCGTGCCGATCAGTTTGGCCTCGCCCAAACCGTCTTTGATTTTGCCGAGCAGCGCGGTTTCCTGTCCGCTTTGCGGGCGCGCCGAGGCGGGCAAACGGTAGGTGAACTGCGAGCCGCCCTTGAAATCAATGCCGAGATTGAGACCGGTTGGCGGCGTCAACACGCCGATCAAACCGAGAATCATTACCGCGAGCGACAAGCCGAACCACAGCTTCATCTTGCCCACGAGATCGATATTTTTACCGCGAAAATCCATGATAATTTGTCTGCAAAAGCTGTCCGGAGGTTTAGCTACCTTTCACCGCGACCGTTTCGACTTTGGGCAGTTTGCCCGCGAAGAAACCTCGGTGCCGCTCGCCCACACCTGACGCGCTCCACATGAAGAGCCGCGTCACCGAAATCGCCGAAAAAAGCGACAGCAAAACGCCGATTCCCAGCGTCAAGGCGAAGCCTTTGACCGGGCCGGTGCCGAAATAAAACAACACCGTCGCCGCGATGAGTGTGGTGACGTGCGAGTCCAAAATCGCTGTCCAGGCCCGCGAAAACGCGGCGCGCAGCGCGGCGGCGAAAGTCGGCTGAATCACCATCTCTTCTTTGAGTCGCTCGAAAACGAGGATGTTGGTGTCGAGCGACATCGCCAGAGCCAGCAAAAATCCCGCGATGCCCGGCAAGGTCAAAGTGCCGCCGACGAGGACGAAAACCGCGAGGTTGAGAACGCAGTAGACCACCAGCGCGCAGTTGGCCAGAACGCCCGCCAGACGATAGTAGAGAACCATGAAAACCGCGACGCAAATCAGCCCGATCAGACCCGCGCGCAGCGATTTGACGAGCGAATCCTGGCCCAGCGTCGCTGAAACGGTGCGGTTTTCCACCACATCAATGGGCGCCGGAAGCGCGCCGGAGTTGAGCAAAACCGCGAGTTCGCGCGCCTGGTCGATGCCGTTATTGCCCATGGTGATCTGGCCGCGCCCGCCGGTAATCGGGCTTTGCACCGTCGGCGCCGAAATGCAGTTGTCGTCGAGAAAAATCGGGATATAACGGTTTTTTCCGGCCACCTGCGTCGTCACATCGGCGAATTTGCGGCTGCCTTCGCCTTGCAGTTCGAAGAAAACCGCGGCCTGCGAGCCTTCGGCAAAACCGGCGGTCGTGGTCGGCTTGACATCAATGCCCGACACGATGAGTTCCGATTGCTGGCGCGCGGCGCTGGACGAGACGAGATTGCCCTGCGCGTCGGAAAACAGCGTGTTGTTGGGGTTTTTCGGGTCGTTGACGGGCTGCAAATTGGTGGGCAAAAGCCGGATTTCCATCTGCGCCGTAGTGCCGATGACGGCGACGGCTTTTTGCGGGTCGTTGACGCCGGGAAGCTGCACGATGACGCGGTCGGGCAGCTGTTTTTGAATGAGCGGCTCGGAAACGCCGAGTTTATCGACGCGCGAACGGATGATTTCCACGGTTTTGTCGAGCAGTTGCGAACTGCCGTCGCCGCTGTAGCCGAGTTGCTTGCTGACGCCCTCGTCGGGCAGATAAAACTGCGGTTTTTTGGCGCTGCTAAAAGTCGCGCCCTTGACGGTTTTGAGCGCGGCGTCGATGGCTTTGGTCTGCAAATCGAACTGGGCGCGGTCGCTCGCCTGGGTGCGAACTTCGAGCTGGTCTTTGGCGCTGGCGTTGAACAACACATCGGCGCCGCGAAGTCCGACATTCTGGTCGGTGCGCGCCAGCGCGGTGCGAACCTGGGCCAAAAACGCGTCGCGCCCGTCTTGATTCGTCGGCGCGCCGGTCGCGGTGTAGGCGAACAAAGCGCGGCGCACCTGCAACACCAGGTTGACGCCGCCTTGCAAATCGAGGCCGAGTTTGACGGCGGGAACTGCCGAGCCGTTCTGGGTTTTGGGCGGGAAAACCGCGGTGTTTTTTCCGAGCGGAAACAGCGGTTTGACGGGCAATTTCTCGATGCTTTGCGCGAAATCCGGCGCCAGTTTCACGCCTTTGAACTTTTTGTCGAGCGCGGCGACGATTTGGCCCGCGCGCTCGGTCGCTTCGGCCTGAGTTGTCGCTTTGGCTTCGACCGTCGCGGTTTTTGGATCGGCGCCGACGGTAAGCGCGCCGGGCAAAGTCTGGTCTTTGAAAGCGGCGACGAAGGCGGCGTCGGCGACATCGGGCACTTTTTGCGTCGAAGCGATGAGTTGCTGAAACGGTTTGGGCGCCACGAGGGGCACCATGAAAGGCTGCGCGTCGGGACGCGCGCCGATGGGCAAGAAAATGACGGCGAGGCTGAAAAGCAGCAACGCCGCCAGCCCCAGATATTGAACAGGACGGCTTTTCATTGGAATTAATCTTCACCCACGCCTTAAGTATCGGTCTTTGGAAGTGCCCAAGGATTATAACCCCAACTTTTGCGCGCCCGCAAACGCGCCGACGACGGCGCCCGCGATGCACAAACACGCCGCCGCGCCCATCAAAAGCCACAACCGCGACGCGCTTTCGCGCAATGCGAACCAATAAGGCACCACGACGATTTTGTGGCGCTCCGACCCCACGCAGTCCCAGAACAGGTGCGAGCCGATGCCCAGACTTGTGCCGAGCAAAAGCGGCGAAAAAAAGGAGTAATTCGCCAGAAAGGGCCATTTCCACGCCGCGCCGAGCAATAATCCAGGTAAAAGCGGCGAATGCGTCAGCCAGTTGCGATGCGAAGCCGGGCCAAGCAGCAGCACGTCCCAATCGGGCAGGGGATAGTGAAGAAATTTGAGCGCGCCCTTTTTCGACCAGCGATCCGGCACGAAAAACAGCGCCGAAGAAGAAATGAGCAGCGGCAATGAAAACGTGATTTGGCGCAGATAAAACGTCGCATCGGCGTGCGCCCAGACGCCAAACGCGACGGCAAAAGCCATTGCCGCCGCGAAATGCCACCAACCGGAGAAAACGTAGGACACGCGGTAGGGTTTAGCGGAATTGCAAAAAGTTCAGGTTTGCCCGCTTCCAATTTTCCCGGCTAACGCTTACGGCGAGGGGGAAAAATTGGTAATATCACTGGTATGAATTATGATGGCGTCTGCTCCAAGGTCAAATTATGAAAATAATCTCTTTTGCCAAAAAGAAAAATCGGGAGCTTTGGTTGATTCTCTCCTTGTTAGTCGCTGGTTTCTTGGGATGGAAAGTTTTCACACCGCCTAACGATTATCCGACGAGTGATGTTGTCATTAATCCGGTGACGGGGAAATACGATCCACAACTGGAATCTTGGGTTGTTCCTATCACGTCGCCGTCCTTGGATGATGACACGGTTGTCATTGATTTGGAAGATCGTGGTGGAGTGGCCAACTCAATTGGAGCAGACGTTCTTTTCGTGCTTTCTCCAGTTATCAGGATGCATCCGAAGACGAAAAAATTTATTGTTACATGGCAAATGACTGGAGGGCTTAGCAGCGGAAATGATAGGTTTGAATTGATTTACCGACGCGATACCAAAAAAGTGTTTTATCATGCGGTCTGGTTCTTTCAGGGCAAAGATCTTGACAAAACAGATCTCATTGCTTCCAACATCAAAGATAGCGACATCCACAATACGATAGCGAATCATCGACCTTATACCGATCTTGGAAAATGATTCTGGAAAAAGGGCGCGTGAACTTTCGTTCACGCGCCCTTTTCAACTTGTCTCAGATAGCGTCGTGTCACACAAACAGCGGCGCCATTTCGCGCGCGCCCATCAGCGTTTCCATCGCTTCGTCCGAGGCCTTTAGCTCGCCCGCGCGACTCGCCGCTTCCAAAACACGCGGCAAAACGTGAATATCGCCGACGGTGTTGAGAAACAATCCCGGCTGTTGCAAAAGCCAGCCGACCGCCATGTCGATGTCTTCCTGCTCGCGCAGCGGCTCATACCAGGTCGAAGCGCTCCGCTCCTGGCCTTGACCCCAAGGCCGCCGCGTCACGGCTTTGATGGTCTGCACTGCGACGTTTTTCTCGCGGCAAATCGCCACCAACTGCGCGAATTCCGCGGCGTAAACCTCGTTGCGACTCATCGGAAAATTCCACGGCAGCAAAACCGAGTCGAAATCGAAGAGTTCCAGCGCTTTCATGTGATGGCGCGCGATGTTGAGGCCATGACCGGTCACGCCGATGAAGCGCACCAAACCTTCATCACGCGCTTCGATGGCGGCTTCGAGCGAACCGCCCGCGCCCATCGCGGCTTCCCAGTCGGCGGCTTCGCCGAGCGAATGAAGCTGAATTAGGTCGATTTGCGAGACGCGCATCCGTTCCAGCGAACGGTGAATCTGCTCCCTCGCTTCGCTTTTGGTGCGCTTTTCGGTTTTGGTGGCGAGAAAAAAATCCTTGCGGTGATGCTCCATCCACGGCCCGATGCGATCTTCGGCGGCGCCATAAGACGCTGCCGTGTCGATGTGGTTGATGCCGTATTGGAGCAGGGTTTCCAGCGTGGCATCGGCTTCTTGCTGGGTCACGCCGCCCAGCGCCGCCGCGCCGAACAGGGTGCGCGTGCTTTGGTGACCGGTGCGGCCAAAAATCAGGTTTTCGATCATAAGGAAGCCGTTTGCAGAGAGTTTCGTGCCGAAAATGGCGTTTTGGGGTCAACGATGAGAATCCGCCGCCAGACTCGCTGCGACCGCACTCGAAACCGCGCGCCGGAGCGCGATAACGCTGGCCGCAGGTTGCGCGTGAACCGCATTGGAAAGCAAAATGATGAAGGTTTGCGATGCTGGATCGATCCAAATCGAAGTTCCGGTGAAACCGGTGTGACCAAACGACTGGGCCGACAGTTCGCGGCGAATCGAGTAAGCCGAATTCATATCCCAGCCCAAAGTCCGCTCGCCCGGAACGGCGGGCGATTGCGGCGCCGTCCACATTTTCACGGTTTCGGGCCGCAAAATCCGGGCGCCGTCCAGTTCGCCGCCACCCAAAATCATCTGGCAAAAGCGCGCCAGATCGTCGGCGGTCGAGAAAAGTCCGGCATGGCCCGCGACGCCGCCGAGCGCGCGCGAAGTCGGATCGTGGACTTTGCCGCGCGTTGCGGGCGTGTCGTCGCCCGCCGTCGTCGCGGCGATGCGTTGCAAAAGTTCAGGCGCGATTTCCGCTTCGTTGCGACGAAAAAAGGTATGGTTCATGCCGAGCGGCGCGAAAATCCGATTTTGACAAAACGCGTCGAGTTTTTGGCCCGAAACCGCCTCAACGACCGCGCCGAGCGTGATGAACGAGAAATCGGAGTAGAGAAACTGCGTTCCCGGCGCCGATTTGGGTTTGGTAGCGGCGATTTCACTCACGATCTGCGACAAAGCGCGAATTTTTCCCGCGTAGGCGCCGCCCGCCGGAAAACCCGCCGTGTGGGTCAGCAGATTTCGAATCGTGATGTTTGCCTTATCATAACGGCGAAACGCGGGCAGATAAAACGCGACTGGCGCGTCGAGTTGAATGCGGCCTTCTTGAAGCAGAATCATCGCCGCGGTCGAAGTCGCCACCGGTTTGGTCAGCGAGGCGAGATCAAAAATCGTGTCGGCGCTCATCGGGCGCGTTTGAGGCCGCAGACCGGCATTTCCAAACGCTTCGCGCAGCGCGATTTGCCCCTGGTGACCGATCAGCAACACCGCGCCGGGCACCGCGCCGGGCACCTTGCCATTTTCGACCTCGGCGCGCACTAAGGCGGCGGCGGGCGAAAAATCGGGCGCGGCGCGGGCGATTTGCAGTCCGGGCGCGCCGAAACAAAGAGCAAAAATTAGCGGGAGAACGGAAAAAAAACGGGACATAAGTTTCCTCGAAATCAAAGCGGAGTCAGTGTGATTTCCGCGCCGCTGACGCTCACCGCGTAACGTTTGAGCGGCGCTTTGGCCGGGCCGCTCAACACTTTGCCATCGACGGCAAACTGCGATTCGTGACACGGGCAGCGCAGCGGGATTTTGGCGCGTCCGTCCCATTCGACAGTGCAACCGGCGTGCGTGCATTTGGCCGAAAGCGCGCCGCTGGTGCCGTCTTTGGCCTTGAAAATCAGCCCCGGTTCGCCGTTGGGAAAATTGAAAGCGCGCCCCGCGCCCGCTTGGAGATCGCCGATACCGGTTAAAACGATGGTTCCATTGGTGCCCGCTTTGGCAGACGGCCCCACTGCCGGCTGCGCGCCGCAACCGGCGAGCGAAACGCCCACAATCGCGGCGCTGCCTTCCAAAAACTGCCTTCTGGTAAAAGAATCCATGCTCAGAGAATACAAAACCGGCCACTGAAGAAATCTATGTTTTTTTTAAATCACACGGCGCTTTTCGTGACTGGAACCGATACCGGCGTTGGAAAAACCGTGGTAACGGCGCTTTTAGCGCTCAAAATGCGCCAACTCGGCGTCGATTGCACGGTTTTTAAGCCTTTCGCGTCGGGTTGCAGACTTGAAAACGGCGTTTTGGTCTCGGAAGATGCCGAATTCTTGCGAAAAGCGCTGGATTTAACCGATGCGATGGACGAAATCTGTCCGATTCGCCTCGAAGAACCGCTCGCACCGCTCATCGCGGCGCGTCGTGCTGGCATTTCAACCGCCAAATGGCCGCAAATCGCGCGCGAAGCCTTCCAAAATCTGCGCGCTAAACACCAATTCGTCATCGTCGAAGGCGTGGGCGGAGTTTTGGCGCCGATCTGGGAAAACGAGGGCGGTTTTGGCACCAATTTCGACTTGATGCGCGACTGGGATTTGCCCGCCGTTTTGGTGGCGCGGCGCGGCCTGGGCACCATCAATCACAGCTTGCTCGCGCTGCAAATGCCCGCGAAGTGGGCCGGAATCGTCTTCAACGACGCCGCGCCGGTTGACGAGAATGACATCGCCGCGCAAAGCAGCCCCGCTTTCATCGCGGGCGCAGTTTCGATTCCGATTTGGGGCCAAATCCCGTGCGCGCCCGATTTCGAAGCCGAAACTTTGAACGAAATGACCCGCGCGCTCGAAATCCGCCTTGAATAACGCGAAAACCGCCCATTGCATTTGCTACGGACGGTTTTTGATGGTCTGAAAGGGCGATTATTCGCTGTCGTCGCCTTCGCTGGCGCTTTCGGCGTCGCCTTCGACCGAGTTGTCGCTCACGGCGGCGGCTTCGGCGGCTTCGGCTTCGGCGGCGGCGGCGGCGGCGGCTTTGGCCGCTTTGGAGTTAGCGCGCGGTTTGGCGGCGACGGGCAAAATCTCCTCGACGGGCGTGGGCGCGCTTTTCTCGGCGGCGAGCGCGGCTTCGGCGGCTTCTCCGGCGGGCATCGCGTCGGCGCCGAAGCGGAAATTGATTTTGCCCTGCACGATTTCATCAATCGCCACGCTGAGGGGATTGGGCGTGCGGACTTCAACGAGCGGCGTCACCTGTCCGCTTTGCAGTTGGCGCGCGCGTTCGGCGATGGCGCGAGCGAGGGTATATTTTCCGCCGGGCACGCGGCGTTTGAGTTCGCTAAGGTTATCTAAAGGCATGAGTTTGAGCTTCTCCCTCAAAGGGTGAAGCCGCAGTATAACGAAAATTCAAGCCTTTTCAAAAGTCCCGCGAATGAATTCGCAGCCAGAAAAAGCCGTCAACCTGCGTTGACGAAATCCCGCAGCAACGTGGTTGCATCGCTGCCAAATGCATTCGTCGGCGCAGGCCGACGGCTTTTTCTGGCTGCGAATTTATTCGCCGAACTTATGAAAGCGACTAATCCCCTTTGAACATCGAACGGTGCGCGCCTCGGCGTCCTTTGCGCTGAACATCACGAAACGGCACGAATCCGGCTTGGCCCCGTCTTTCCAAGCCTTCAAACTCCCAAATCATGTCAGACACCCTAACTTCTCACCCTTCCGTCGCCGCTCTCATCCAGCAGGGCGCGCGCGACGGCCAGGTTTCCTATTCCCAGATCAACGACCTCTTAATCGACCTTGAACTCGACGAAGAAGCCGTTGACGAACTTTTGGACGCCCTCGAAAAACGCGCCATCGCCGTCACCGACGCTGCGCTCGACACGCCCGCGCCGGTTCTCACGCCTAAGAAAACCGCGCCGCAGCCGCAACGTCAAAAATCGGCGCCAACCGAAGCCAAAAAACCGGCCTCAGATCACGAAGATTTGGACGATTTGCTGGCCCAACTCGACGAATTCATGCCAACCGACATCGGCGATGTGGCGCAAATCGCCGAAGATACGCCCGAAGAGTTAGACGATGAATTCGCGCCCGTCGAAGACGCTTTGAAGCTGTATTTGAATCGCATGGGCCAGATTCCGCGCCTCAATGCAGAAGAGGAGCGCGAACTCGCCCGCATCGCGCGCGACGGCAGCGAATCCGAAAAACACGACGCGCAAAACAAGCTCGTCGAAGCGAATTTGCGCCTCGTCGTCCATCTCGCTCACCACTCCGCGCCGCGCACCACGCTTTCCATCACCGATTTGCTCCAGGAAGGCAATCTCGGACTTTTGGACGCCGTAACTCGCTATCGCCCCGAATCGACCAAAACTTTCGGCGCTTATGCGACCTGGTGGATTCGCCGCGCCATCAATCGCGCCATCACCGAGCATTCGCGCTCGATGAAACTGTCCGGCGATTTGTATGAAGCGATTCAAAAGATGCAGGGCGCCAATCGCCAACTGACGCAGACGCTGGGCCGCACACCCTCGCGTCAGGAAATGGCGGAGTTTTCCGGTTTAACCGTGAATCAAATCGAAGAAGCGCAGCGCGCGGCGGTCAATCCCTTGTCGCTCGATTCGCGCGGCGGCAACGACGACGACGGCGAAGGTTTGGGCGAAAATTTGGCCGATGAGGAGGCCGAATCCATCGAAAACGCCGCGATTCGCCAGGAAGTCGGCGTCGGAATCACCGCGCTGTTGGACGATCTCAGCGACCGCGAAAAACTCATCGTGCAGATGCGATTCGGTCTCGGCGCCTACGCCGCGACCGGCTCGCGCGCGAGTGAAGATGTGGCCAAAGAACTGAAAATCTCGCGCGACCGCGTGCATGAAATCGAATTGCGGGCGCTGCGGAAACTGCGGCGCAAAGCGAAAGGCAGCGGATTGGCGAAGTTGTTTGGCGATGAGGAGTGAAGGCGAATGAATTCGCAGCCAGAAAAAGCCGTCGGCCTGCGCCGACGAAATCCCGTTGTTAAGCGGTTGCGTGGCTGTTAAATGCATTCGTCGGC
>JAABUN010007949.1_pt1 | contig 11130 bp, 9 predicted proteins | sample 5559311 | NCBI WGS metagenome assembly JAABUN01 (sample SAMN10711877, study PRJNA513370) | rock metagenome | isolation source: Antarctica rocks | place: Antarctica: Victoria Land, Siegfried Peak sud | reverse complement strand
CGGGGGTATAGCTCAGTTGGTAGAGCACTTGCTCGGCAGGCAAGGGGTCAGGGGTTCGAGTCCCCTTACCTCCACCAAAGGGTTCATAGTCGAACACCGGTCCATAAGCCGGTTTGGCGTTCGATTATGATCATTTTCGGTGTGGCGGCACCCGAAGACCGTCGCTGATAATCCCCGTGCGTCTTATGCACGGTCGACTGATCTGCTCGCGCATGCGCATGTACGTCGCCGCGTCACTGATCTCCTTGAACGGCTGCCGTGAACATGTCCTCGTCCTGGGCGTCCACCCGATGTAAGTCACGAACCCGCGGCTGAGCAGCCGGCGCTGATCGTCTGGCGCTCCGTCGTCGCCGCCGGCGGCCAGCTCCCGCCCGGCCTGCCGGCGTTCCCGTCCGACACGCTCTTGTTCAACCCTCAGAAGATCGAGGGGGATGGCTTCGGCTTCGGCGTGGGCTAGCCGTCAGCTCTCACAGCCGACCCCGTCGTGGTCGCGGTCGAAGCCGTGGGGTCGGGCGGGAGAACGGTGAAGTCCTGGTACGGCACGTCGGGACAGTCGAGGTCGGGCGGCGCCGGCGGGATGCAGACGCCGGGGTAGGCAGGATCACAGTTGCTGTGCGGCGGCGGCGGCGGAGGCGGCGGAGGAGGCGGCGGAGGAGGAGGCCGTTTCATGACCGCTTTGGCCCCCGCTGCCGCAGCCTGGGCCTGGGCCGCGGCCGCAGCGGCGGCTGCAGCGGCCTTGGCTCTCGCATCCGCTGCCGCCAAGGCGAGCACGGCCGTCTGCGCTGCAGCAGCGGCCTTCGCCCTAGCCTGGGCGGCAACGTTGGCTGCCAGCAGGGCCTGTGCCTGGTCGGTCGGCGCCGCCACCTTGGCTGGCGGCGCGGGAGCCGCGGTCTTCTTGGTCGTCGTACCGTTACATCCCGCCAGAGCGAGTGCGGCAACGACTGCGACGCCGGTCCTGGCGAGAGTGCGCAAGGCTTGTCCCTCTGAGCCGTGGGTTCTCAGCGGGAGAGGCCGTGGGACACACACTCGACCTGTTCGTACCGATACGCAAAAGGCCTTGATCGAGCAGATGATCAAGTACTTCAGCGAGCCGAGGCGTCGAGGCCAGGGCATGTGCTGCGCTCAGTTGGTCAACGCGGTGCGCGGGAGCTGCGCATCGCCTTGGTCAACCTGAGTGGCGCTCCGGAAGCGTTCCGCCGCTGACCCGATACGAACTGCGCGTATTCGGCAGTCTCCACGCCGATGAGGGCGATGCGGCCGTCGGCATCAGCGTGTATGCCCCATCCGTAGCGCTTGCCGAGATCCGACGAACGCAGGCACGCCTGACTCCGCGAGTAGAACTCGTTCCGCGCCGCTGCGCGTTCGCGTTCCGGAATGCCGCGGCGGTCCGCGAAGACGGTGAAGATGACGTCCCCGGACGTGTACCGGTAGGGGTGCTCCGAGACCAGCTGGAAGCTGCGCGCCGCGACCGACAGTTTGTCCGGAGCGCTCGGTGGGACGGTCCCTGCAGTCGCTGCGCTGTCGTCCGCGACGGCGATGAACGTGTCGGCGTAGTCCACCCGATCCACATCGCGACCCTAGCGGCTTCGTGGGCCTCCCACAGCCGCGATCCAGGGAGCGGGACCGGCCGGGACCGGTCTGTCGCTCCCTGGATCATGTACCTGTGGACCGGGCGATTGATCGCCGGTCGGCGGGCGGCTAGGGGGTACCTGGGAAGAGCGCCAACCCCTGGTGGGTGCGGTCGGAGGCGCCGGCGAAGGTGAAGTCGCCGCCCACCAGCAGTCCCTGTCCAACGGCGGCGAAGGACCAGACGCCCATGGCCGTGTTGAACTCCGGGCGGTCGGGGAGCAGGGTGCCGGACGCCGCGTCGAACACGTAATAGCGCTGCTGCGAGACGTTGGTGTGGTTGGTCGGGCTCGCCCAGCAGTAGCCGCCGCTGCCCTTGTCGCCGCCGTGGGTGCCGTAGTAGAAGTTGCCGTTCACCTCGAGGGTGCCCTGCATGCCGCCGTTGCAGCGCGTCATCCAGTTGAGGCCGTTGGTCTTGCTGGCCGAGAGGTTGACCGCGTCCCACTGGTACACGAAGTCGGGGCACAGGTCGCCGCCGTACAGGCGTTTGCCGTCCGCGGACAGATAGAGCCGGGTGACCCAGTCGCCGCCGGCGAAGCAGCTCTGGATGCCGCCCAGCTGGTTCGGCAGGAGGGCGCCGGTGAGACCGTTGACGACCGCGATGCCACGGCGCTGGGTCCCGTTGACCGTCTCGAACGGGCCACCGAGGTAGACCTTGCTGCCGTCCGGGGCAACCTGCATCGTCTGCACCATGCCGCCGGCGCGCAACGGACCGGAGGGACCAATGGTGTCGGCCTTGAACGCCGGGTCCACCGAGCCGTCGACCAGTGAAAGCTTCGCGGCGTGGTTCTTCAGAATCGATCCCACCCGCTTGAACTGACCGCCGATGTAAAGGGAGTTGTTGGCGACCCCCACATTCAGTACGTCGTTGTTGGGGGCCGGCTTGAAGGCGGAGTCCGGTGTCCCGTCCGTGGTTAGCACAGAGGCCAGCCGGTTCCGGGTCTGGCCACGCACGGTGGTGAAGTGACCACCGAAGTAAAGGCGACTGCCATCCGGCCCCAGGACCATGTCGAGCACCATGTCGTCGGTGTCGGCGTTGAAGGTCGGGTCGAGCGCTCCGGTGCTGGCGTTGAGGGCCGCGACTCCCTTGCGCACCGCTCCGTTGACGCTGGTGAGTTCGCCGCCGACGAAGAGGTTCGAACCGGAGGCGGCCAGGGTGAAGATCCTGTTCGAGGCCACCGGGTTCCACCCGGCCAGGGCGCCGCTGGGGAGGGAGAACGCCGCCGCGTCGTGGCGCGAGGTGCTGGCGGACTGTCCGAAGCGGCCGCCGACGTACAGGGTGCTGTTGGCCACCTCCAGCGAGTCGACCTCCGGGCTGCACGGCGGGTTGGTGTGGGCGAACTTGGTGACGTGCGGGGTGTTGCAGCCGTTCAGGGCAGCGTCGAAGGAGAGCAGGCTGCCGGTGGTGGACAGCCCGGCCAGCTTGGCTCGACCGGTGCCGTTCACTGTCTGGAAGAGCCCACCGGCGTAGACGTTGCCGGTGCCGGGGTCGGTGGCCACGGCCAGTACCGTGCCGTCGGCGCTGGGCGCCCAGGACAGCAGCGAGCCGTTCGTCGTGCCAAAGGCCGCGAGCCGGCTGCGGCCCTGGGACGACGAGCCGTCGGCCGCCGAGGTGAAGTCGCCACCGACGTAGAGAGTGCCGCCGTCAGGTGAGAGTGCCGCGGACTTGACGCTGCCCTGGGTCTTGCCCGCGAAGGCGGGGTCGACGGCTCCGGTGGCGGCGGCGAGACGGACCAGACCGCCACGGGCCTGTCCATTCACGTTCGTGAAGTCGCCGGCGGCGTACACCGAGCTGCCCGAGACCAGGAGGCGGCGGACGGTCTTGTCGGCGGATGCAGTCCAGCCCGGAAGGACGGTGCCCTTCGTGGTGCTCACGGCCGCGAGGCGGTTCGCGCTCACGGAGGGGTTGCCCAGGCTGGTGAAGTCTCCGCCCAGGAAGACCGAGGTGCCCGCGACCGCGATGGCGTCGACCGGGGCGCTCGGCTTCGGGTTCCAGCTGGTGACCACACCCGCGGAAGTGATCTGGGCCGCGCGCATGCGTAGCACGCCGCCGACATGCCTGAAGTCGCCGCCGACGTACCAGCCGCCCGCGCCGTCCGGCGCAGCGGCGTACACCGGTCCGTCGATCAGCGGAGCGCCGCTGAGCTTCACGCCTGACCCGGCGTTGACCCCCACCCCGTAGCCGGTGGCCGGACCCACGTAGTCGAAGCCACCGGCGATGTACACCCGGTTCCCGACCGGCAGGATGTCGGTCACCCGGTCGTTGGTCCCCCACCACGACGGGTCCGGGACGTAGGTCAGGTTCGGGATGGAAGCCGAAGCGGCGAGCGTCGTCATTCCCACGGTCATCGCCACTGTGGCTGCGACTGCGATCAGTCGGTTACGCATGAGTCTTCTACCACCGTTTTCGTTGAGGCCCCATTTACGAGGCGTGGCCACTACATCGCTTTCCGTTAGCATGGGAGCAGGGATAAGCGACGTGTAGCGCCGGATGGCGTAACCCCACCAACTACACGACTGCTGCATTCAGCCGTTCGGCTAATTCTTGGGGGGGTTGGCAGCGCGAGCCGGCCGCTAACCGTTCGGACCGCCAATTGCCGGTACGCCGAATGCCACCGGCGCCAGAGCCGATTGACCCGGCGGCTGCGGCTGCCACGCCCGTGGGGACACCTCGGCTTGTGGTCCTCGCCGCCGTGCACCAGCATGGCGGCTCCCACGAGGAGGTTCGCAATGACACTGCGCGACGAGGACATGGTCACGACCACCCGGCCCACCGCCACGACGACCGAGCCGGCTGATGCGGACGGCACCGACACCCCGATGGAGCCGCTCGGCACGGATGCGGACGGCACCGACACCACCGGCACCGACACGACCGGCACCGACACGACCGGCACCGACACGACCGGCACCGACGCGGACGGGCAGGACCGGTAACCGCTTCGGATGTCTCGCCGGCCCTCGGCCGCTGCGTCGGCGACGCGGACAGCTTCCGCCGCGAGTACTGGTCTCGCCGGCTGCTGCTCTCGCCCGCCGCCGAGCTGCCCCGCGGGTTCCTGGACCTGTTCAGCCCCGAGGCGGTCGACGAGCTGATCGGGGAGCGCGGCACCCGTACGCCTTTCTTCCGGCTGGTGCAGGACGGCGCCAGCCTGCCGGCCAGCAGCTACACCCGGTCGGCGACCGTGGGTGGCCGTTCCATCCCCGACCTGGCCGACCCGGACCTGGTGCACGAGGCCTATGCCGGCGGTGCGACCGTCGTTCTCCAGGCACTGCACCGGACGTGGCCGCCGCTGGTCGGGTTCTGCCGCCAGCTCGCCGGGGAGCTCGGTCATCCGACGCAGTGCAACGCCTACGTCACTCCGCCGGGGTCCCGCGGTTTCGGGGCTCACTACGACACCCACGACGTTTTCGTGCTGCAGGTCGACGGCACAAAGCTGTGGCACGTCTACGAGCCGGTACTGACGCTGCCGTTGCGCTCGCAGCCGTCTTCGGCCCGAACCCGCGGGGGCGACCTGCTGGCCGCCGACGCGTCCCCGCTGCTGTCGACCGTGCTGGGGCCGGGCGACGCGCTCTACCTGCCGCGCGGCTACATCCACGCGGCCGAGACGGCGGAGAACCGCTCCATCCACCTCACCGTGGGTGTGGCGCCCATCACGTGGTACGACGTGCTTTCTGACGCCCTCCGGTTGGCCGGCGACCAGGAGGACTTCCGACAGGCGCTGCCCGCCGACGCGCAGACGGAGGTGCCGGGCTTCCTGCAGACCGCGGCCAGGTGGCTGGAGCAGCTGCCGCCGGAACGGGTCGCCGACCTCGTCGCGAACCGCCGGGAGCGGTCGCTCCCGGTCGAGCCGATCGGCGTGCTGGAGCAGACGGACGTCGTACGCCGGTTGTCGGCCACGACACCGATCCGCGCCCGTGCAGGGCTGAGCTGGTCGATGTCCGGCGACGGCGACGTGGTTTCGCTCACCCTGACCGACCGGAGCATCGCGATGCCGGCCGTCGTCGAGCCGGCACTGCGGCGGATGCTCGACGGGTCCGCACACACGGCCAGATCACTGGCCACGGCGGAGCTGTCCGAGCCGGACGTCCTGGTCCTGCTGCGCCGACTGCTCCGTGAACGCCTGGTGGTACCGGCACCGTAACGTTGGCGCGAATGACCGCCTACCGTTGCTCGGTCGCGTCCCTCGAGCGGGAGGAGCCGCTCTTCGCCACAGCCAGCCGGGTCGACCGCTGGCTCGCGGTGGAGCAGCGCGGGCCTTGGAGTGCCGAGACCGTGCCGCGCTCGCGACTCGGAGAATCGCTCGCTGCGGCTCTCGGATCGATCGCCATGGCCGGCGACGCCCGGCTGATGCTCATCCGGCGCCCCGGCGGTGTTCCGGCCACCGGCCGCCGCGTCTTCTATGCCGACTCCCGACCCGGTCGGGAGCAACTGCTGAGCCGTGTCGTTCACGACGACGCGGAGCTGGCACGCCTGGCGTTGCCGGGCTCGCAGCCGGCCGGCTGGATCCCGGTGGGCAACCGGCTCCTGCTCGTCTGCACGCACGGCAAGCACGACTCCTGCTGTGCGATCTGGGGCCGACCCGTCGTCCGGGCGCTCGCCGCCCGCTACCCGCAGGAGACGTGGGAGTGCAGCCACTCCGGCGGCGACCGGTTCGCGCCCAACCTCGTCGTACTGCCGGAGGGCTACTACTTCGGCCGGTTGCCGGCGGCGACCGCGGCCGACATCGTGGCCGCGCTGGACAACGGCCGGTTGACGACCCGGCACCTGCGCGGGCGCAGCAGCCTCGGCCTGCCCGTGCAGGCCGCCCAGCACTTCGCCCGCGAGCGCTTCGGCACCGACGACGCGGCCGACCTGACCCCGCGCGGCGTGCAGCGTGGCGACGACGGCTCGTGGCAGGTGCGGCTCGGTTCCGCGGAGCGCGGTGAGGTGGCGGTGACGGTGCTGCGGGTGGCTCAGCCGGAAGCGCACCGGCTCACCTGCTCCGCCCCGGCGCCGGCCGAGGCCTTCAGCTGGGTGCTGGTCGGGCTGTCATTCGCCCACTGACCGACGGGCCGGTCTCCTGCACGCTAACCGCGCGGCGGACCGTTACGGACGATCTCTTCCACGACTGCCGCCGGCGGCTCGCCCGGTCCGAAGCTGTCCAGCATCCAGGTGGCGCCGGCCCGTTCGAGCTCGCCGAGGGTGTCCGCGACCGTGGTGGGGTCCGCCAGCGACAGGGCACAGCGGATGACGAGGTCGTATCCGGGCCCGACGCCCAGGTCCTCGAGCGCTTGCCGGATCGCGCGCACGTCCGCGGGATCGGGTGGCGGCGGCGGGACCGGCGCAGGGAAGATCGGGAAGCACCCTTGCAGGCCGGCTGCCCGGATCAGCGGCCTGCGGTTCGGCCACCTGCAGGCAGCCCAGATCGGGACCGGGTTCTGGATGGGCCGCGGCTGGAACGCGCTGGTCTGCACCGCGTAGTGCTGACCGTCGTACCGCACGGCGTCTCCAGACAGCAGAGATTGCAGGAGGTCGAGAGCCTCATCGAGGATCCGGGCGCGCTCGACGGGATCGGTCTCCTCGCCGAAGGAGCTGAATTCGCCCCAGCCGTCGTCGCCGAGACCGGCGCCGGCGACGAGTCGGCCGCCGGAGAGCCGGTCGAGCGTGACGATCTGCCGCGCCAGCACCCATGGCCGCCGACGGGCCAACGGCGTCACCAAGGCGCCGATCCGTATCCTGCGGGTCACCGCTGCGATCCCCGCCATGGTCGTCCAGCAGTCCGCGACCGGCGTCCCGGGGGCGGCCAGCATGTGGTCCCAGAGGAAGAGACCGTCCCAGCCGGCCTCCTCGGCCGTCCTCGCCAACCCGATGACCCGCTGCGGCTCGGCGAAGTCCAGGAAGGGCGGAAGGAACAGGCCGAAGCGCATGCCGCGCAATTCTGCCTGGCTTCGCGGGTTACCGGTTTCTGCTCACCTCCCGACGCCCAACGCGTCGAGCGCCGAGACGTCGGCGGCGGAGAGCTCGAAGCCGTCGATGTCGGCATTGGCCACGATCCGCTCCCGTGCACGTGACTTCGGGATGACCACGACCCCATGCTGGAGGTGCCACGCGATGATCACTTGGGCAGGCGTGCGACCGAGACGCTCGGCGATGGCCACGATGACGGGGTGCTCCAGTGTTCCGCCGCGCAGGGCGCTGTACCCCTCGAGCACGATCCCGCGCTCGCGATGGCCGTCCAGCACGGCCCGGTCGAACAGCAGTGGGCTCCACTCGATCTGGTTCACCGAGGGGGTGACGTCCGTGGCGGCCGAGAGCTCGTCGATCTGCGCCAACGAGTAGTTGCTGACCCCGACCTCCCGGGCCAGCCCCTCGTCACGGGCGCCGATGAGCGCCTTCCACAGATCGACGCCGACACCCCGCGGGGGCGGCCAGTGGATCAGCCAGAGGTCGACGTACTCGGTCCTCAACAGCTCCAGGCTCTCCGCCAGCGTCCTGCGCTCGGCTCCGGCCCGATTCGGTGGCACCTTGGTGGTGACGAAGACATCCGCCCGGGGGAGCCCGCTGGCGCCCAGCGCAGCGCCCACCTCCCGCTCGTTGCCGTAAACCGTGGCGGTGTCGAGGTGGCGGTATCCCGCCTCCAGGGCCCAGCCGACAGCGTGACCGGCCCCCTCACCCGTGATCTGCCAGGTACCGAAACCGAGCAGTGGCATGCCGTGCCCACTGGGCAGCGAAGCGGTGCGGCGTGCGGCGGGGTCGGAATGCTGCGGGGTCATTCCCGCAATCGTGCCGTACTCAGCTCTCCGTGGGGACGACGGCCCAGAGGACGAGGTAGATCAGAATCTGCGGACCGGGGAGCAGGCAGGAGAGCAGGAAGACCAGCCGTACGCCGGTCGGCGACCACCCGTAACGGTTGGCCAGCCCGGCGCACACGCCAGCGATCATGCGACCCCGACGGGGGCGGACCAGTCCGTTCATGCCCCAGCCACCAGTCCCTCCTGAATTTCCTCGATGCACACCGAGGATCAGCCGAGCGGATTCCTCCCCGAACCTTACGGAAGCGACCGAAGTCGTGTCGGGGGAGTACCCGACGCGCCATGCCGCCTGGCCGGGCTCAGCCCGCGCTGCCGCCGGTGAAGTTCCAGCCGCCCAGGTGCAGGGAGGGCACCGCGCAGGTGCCGATGTACGCCGGGATCAACCGCAGGTCGGACCCGACCGCCCGCACGTTGCCGGGAGCCAGCGCCCCGATGTAGGACTGGGTGAACCGCAGGTTGCGCACCGGCCGGACGACCCTTCCGCCCTCGATCAGGAAGACCCCGTTGCGGGTGAGCCCGGTCGCCACCTGCGTGCGGGGATCCAGGACGCGGGTGTACCAGAAGTCGGTCACCAGCAGTCCGCTGTCCACGCCGGCGACCAGTTCGTCGGGCGAGGTCGCACCCGGGCCGAGGAACAGGTTCGTGGGCACCGCGCCGAAGCTCTCGCCGCCATCGATCGCCGAGCCGGTGCTCTCCGCTCCGGCGGCGCCCGCCGTACGCCGGTCGTGGGCAAGGCCCGCCGTCCGCCCGTCCACCACCAGGTCGACCCGGCGCTTGGGTGTCCCCTCCGCGTCGAAGGGCAGCCCGACCGAGCGCAGATCCGTCGCGTCGTCCCAGACCGAGAGCGACGGGTCGAACTGCATCTCGCCCACCCGGGCGAACGACCGGCCCTCCGCCACCGCCCGGGCGTTGAAGCCGTAGATGGCCAGGAAGAGCAGCATGTCGGCGACACAGCCGGGGCCCAGCACCACGTCGTACCGGCCGGGCTCCACGTCGACCGCCTCGGCACCGTCACGGGCCAGTCGGGCGGCCGCGGAGCCGCTCGCCGTACCGTCCAGCTCGGCGACTGCGGCGGAGCACTGCCGGCCACTGCCGTCCGCCCGCTCCGAGCGGGCGACGCCGTCCAGAGTGGCGGTCGTGGAGCGCCCCCGCAGCCGTTGCCCGGCCGAGTTGGCGTAGGCCGCCTCGACCGCGCTCGTCTCGCAGAAGCCGGCAGCCTCCAGCCCGGCGGCGGCATTGACGAAGTCGGCCACCAGCTGAGCTCTTACGTCGGGGGAGGCATCGGCGGTTGCGTCGTCCCACGTCGCCGTTGCCGCCGGACCTGACGGCGGAGCGAGTCCAGGCCACGCGGGATCCGGGCCGCGCACCCCGGCCGCCGCCGCCGTCGTGCGTACCAGCCGGCGAAGGGCGTCGTCGTCGGTCGAGGTCGCGCTCGCCGAGGCGGTCCGGCCGCCCAGGGTCACGGTCAACGCCACCGTGCTGGTGTCGTCTACGACGTTCTGGTGGATGAAGGAGTTGGCGAAGCGGGTGAGCGCAGCCCGGCCGGTCCGGACGGTGACCTGGGCCTCGGCGCTGCCGTCGACCATCTCCGCCACCAGGCCGAGCGTCCGGTCGCAGAGGTCGAGCTGTTCGGTCATCCCCGCACCCCCACCCGGACGCCCCGGAACCGCGCCGGCACCGCGGGATGGCCGGTGTGCCCGACCTGCATCGGCTGCCCCTTGCCGCAGTTCGGCGTACCCCAGAAGACCCACTCCGCCTCGTTGCCGATCCGGTCCATCGACCCCCAGAAGACCGGGCCGATCCCGGTGTAGGTGGGGTTGCGCAGCAGCCGGCCGCGACGGCCGCGGTGGATCTCCCAGGCGATCTCGCAGCCGAACTGGAAGTTCAGCCGCTTGTCGTCGATGGACCAGGAGCGGTTCGTGTCCATCAGGACGCCGTCCTCGGTCTCGCCGATCATCTCCTCGAGGGAGGAGTCGCCGGGGAGCAGGCCGACGTTGGTCATCCGGACCATCGGCAGCCGGCTGTAGCCGTCGCCGCGAACCATGCCGCCGGCGGGCAGGCCCGCCAGGGTTGCGGAGTCCCGGCCCGACAGCACCCCGACCCAGATGCCGTTCTCGACGATGGGCACCCGCTGGGCCGGCGTGCCCTCGTCGTCGTACCCGAAGGAACCGAGGGCGCCCGGCAGCGTCGCGTCGGCGGTGATGTTCATCAGTTCCGAGCCGTAGCGCAGACTGCCGAGCTGCCCGAGGTCGAGCCAGGAGGTGCCGGCGAAGGCCGCCTCCCACCCGAGGATGCGGTCGAGCTCGATCGCGTGCCCCACCGACTCGTGGATCTGCAGCGCCATCTGCTCGCCGCCGAGGATGAGGTCGGTCGTCCCCGCCGGGCACTCGGGGGCGGTCAGCAGCGCCTGCGCCTCGGCCGCGATGCGCTCGGCGTGGCCGGGGAGGTCCAACCCGCGGACGAGCTCCCACCCCTGCGTGCCGAACTGACCTCGGATGCCCGGGTAGGAACGGCGCTGCGTCTCCGACTCGCCGACGGCCGTCGCAGCCAGCCCCGCACCGCACTCGCGGATCCGCTGCGAGATCCGGGACCCCTCGCTGGTGACCAGCCACTTCTCGGTGTCCCAGATCTCGTACGACGCCTGGGCCAGCGGTACGCCGGCCCGGTGCATGGTGCCGGTGACCTCGACGAGCAGGTCGCCCTTCTCCGACA
>JAABUN010007948.1_pt1 | contig 11131 bp, 10 predicted proteins | sample 5559311 | NCBI WGS metagenome assembly JAABUN01 (sample SAMN10711877, study PRJNA513370) | rock metagenome | isolation source: Antarctica rocks | place: Antarctica: Victoria Land, Siegfried Peak sud | reverse complement strand
GCACCCGCTCTTCGCTCACGTGACGCTGACAAGGAGCGAGCGCAGCCCCATCGCCGCCCTCGTCACCGACCTGCTGGAGGGCCTCGAGCTCTGAGCCGCCCAGCAGTCGAGCGCGCCGTCGCGAGCCCCGCCCCTCGCGCGCGCGGGCAGGCGTGACGGCATACGGGCCGACCTGTCTCTGGGGGCGACGGAAAGGTCGACGTCAGGAAGCGGGACGGGACGTCTGAGGTGCCGAGGACCGCCAGTCGAGCTTCACGTCCGACGCGCCCTCGTAGAAGCGGGCGATGTGTTCAGCCACCAGGTCAGCAGCGCGTGGCCCGTCTCCCGCAGCGATCGCCGCCGCGATCTGCCGGTGCTCCTGCACGAGCCTGCCGACCATGCCGTCCCAGTCGTCGACCCGCTCGAAGGCAGTCTCCATGTGCACCCGGACAGCCCCCCGCAGTGCCTGCATCAGGTCGGCCGACAGGGCATTGCCCGACGCCCGGGCGATCGTGACATGGAACTCCGTGTCGAGCTCGTGGAAGACCGAGTGCTCCAGGCCCTCCCTCTCCATGTCGTCGATGAGTGCCATGAGCAGCGCTCGGTCCGCGGGACCCGCTTGCCCTGCGGCGCGGGCCGCGGCGGCACGCTCCAGCTGGATCCGGACCTCCACCAGGTCGGCCAGCTGGAAGCGGGACAACGCCATGTGCAGGCGGAGAAGGTTGCTGAGGGCGTCCGACGCGCGGCCAGACACGGTGGAGCCGGCGTCCCGGCCCGAGCCCACGTTCGCCTCGACGATGCCCATCGACTCCAGGATGCGCAGCGCCTCCCGCACGCTTCCCCGGCTGACCCCGAGGGCACCGACGAGCTCGCGCTCGCTGGGCAGTCGGTCTCCCACCTGGAGCCGGCCGTCCAGGATCCGCTCAGCTATCTGGGCGAGGACGTGCTCGTGGGTGCGGAGCCGGCGGACCGGCTGCCAGGAATCGTTGCTCGTCACGGCCGGCTCCCTGATACGTCTACGGCCGGACGCCAGCGACGCGCCTGACGCTGCCCGGGCCGGTGGCTCGCCGTCCTGAGCGATGGAAGGCTGCTGCTTGACGCGGTCCGATGGGTGATGGTTGACACTGAAGGCTCCTCCCGGCCGGGGAGGGAGGGCAGGTGCCCGCAGCCTGACGACGGCGTGCCTCCCGCGCTCCGACTCCGGTCCGTATTCCGCGACGGATCACCTGCGTGGAGCCGAGGTTCGCAGCAGGTGCTCCGGCTTGCCCTGCGACGCCGGGGTGTCCAGCGTGTTGACGGCCTACGGTTGCGGGTCAGCGCCGGACTTCGACCGGCTTTCCCTGTCCACGGACATTCGGTGCTCGCACAATCCCATGCACCTGGCGGGCTGTCAAAACGGCGGCGTCCCTGGGCCGGTCGCTGAGCGTGTGCCCGGCGGGTCGTGGAGAAGCGTGTGCCTGGCGGGTCGTGGAGAAGGTTGCTGGCCGAACACCAGGTCAATCTCGGACTGATCCTCTGCTGGGCCTTGCTCCTGTGGTACAGCCACCTCTATGGTCCTACCACACCTACGCAACGAGGAGCAGTCGTGACATCTGGGGACGCGCCCGAGCAGCCGATCCGCGTCATGCTGGCCAAGATCGGGCTGGACGGGCATGACCGCGGCGTCAAGGTCGTCGCCCGCACGCTGCGGGACGCCGGCATGGAGGTGATCTACACCGGCCTGCACCGCAGCCCGGCCCAGGTCGTGGAAGCCGCTGTCCAGGAGGACGTCGACGTCCTCGGCGTGAGCTTGCTGTCCGGGGCCCACATGCCCATCTTCAGAAAGATCTTCTCGATCCTCGAGAGTCAGAGCGAGCCGCACCGGTTCATCATCGTGGGCGGCGGCGTGATGCCTGACGAGGACGAGAAGGCGCTCATGGAGATGGGGGTGGCCGCCATCCTGGGGCAGGACGCTCGGCCGGAGGACATCGTCGAGAGGATTCGCGCTCTCGTCGCGCGGCAGGCCGCGGCTCAGGACGTGTGAGCGTGGCACTTATCCAGATGGAGGAGTGGCGATGGCCGCCCCGCTACGACGAGGGGTATGCCCCACCCGCCGACCAGCGGCTCTGGTTCCCCCACCGCGAGACGATGGACCCCGAGCAACGCGACCAGGAGATCCTGGTGCGCATCCGCGAGGTCATGTCGTACGCCTGGGAGCGCTCGCTCTTCTATCGGCACAAGTGGGATGACGCAGGGATCCACCCCTCGTCGATCAAGACGTTGGACGACTTCGGAAAGGTGCCGGTCGTCCGCAAGGAGGAGATCCGGGCCGACCAGCTGGCCAACGAGCCGTTCGGCAGCTACCTGTGCGTCGACCCACAAGAGGTCAAGCACGTCAACGGCACCTCGGGCACGACAGGCAGGCCAACGGCCTTCGGACTGAGCCACCCCGACTGGCGCAGCGTCGCCAATGCCCATGCCCGGGTCATGTGGGCCATGGGCATCCGGCCGACCGACACGGTGCTCATCGGGTCACCCCTCTCGCTCTACTTCGGTTCGTGGGGGGCCTACACGGGGGCCGAGCGCCTGGGCGCCCGCGTGTTCCCCTTTGGCGCCGGGACCTCAGGTCAGACCCTGCGTACCGTGCGCTGGATCAGGCAGATGGGCGTGACCGTCTTCTACGGAACGCCGTCGTACGCCTTGCGCTTGGCAGAGGTGGCTGCCTCTGATGGGATTGCGCCGGGGAGCCTGGGAATCCAGAAGTTCTTCTTCTCCGGAGAGCCCGGCGCCAGCGTCCCGGCGATCCGGGATCGGATCGTCGATGCCTTCCAGGCCGAGGTCTACGACTCGGGCAGCATGGCTGAGGTCAGCCCCTGGATGCACCTCGGTGGGGCAAGCAACGAACCTGGAATGCTGGCCTGGCAGGACCTCGTCTACACCGAGGTGTGCGACCGGAAGACGCACCAGCGTCTCGACTACGGCGAGCAGGGTACTCCTGTCTACACGACTCTGGAGCGCACCAGCCAGCCCATGGTCCGACTGCTCTCGAACGACCTGACGACGTGGGAGGCGCCCTCCGCGGACCGCGGTCGCACCTACCCCTTCCTCCCCCGGGGGATATACGGGCGCATCGACGACATGTTCACCGTCCGCGGGGAGAACATCTACCCGAGTGCCATCGACGACGTCGTCATGGGATCACCGGACTACGGCGGAGAGCACCGCATCGTCATCAGTCGGGCTCAGACGATGGACGAGCTCACCGTCCAGGTGGAGCACGCCGAGGGCCTGGACGAAGCGTCGGTGGCGGCGTGGGCGGGTCGCATCTCCGCTCGGCTGCGGACAGCGCTCGGGGTGGGCGCCAACGTGGTTCCCGTGCGCCGCAACACCTTTGAGCGCACCGAGTTCAAGGCTAGGCGGGTCATCGACGACCGGGACGTGCTCAGCCAGGTCAGCGGTTCCTCCGGGAGAGGAGCTGCCCTGTGAAGCTGGACGCCGCTCTCGCGGACCGGGTGCGCTCAGGTGAACAGGTCGCGATCGCCCGGATGCTGACCCACGTCGAGCGACGTACCGCGGGAGTCAACGAGGTGCTCGCCGAGCTCCATCGGCACACGGGTGCGGCCCACGTCCTGGGCGTGACCGGCCCGCCGGGGAGCGGCAAGAGCACCCTCGTAAGCGCTTTGACGGCTCGGCTGCGCGAGCAGGACCGCTCGGTGGGCATCATTGCCGTCGACCCGTCGAGCATCTTCTCCGGAGGAGCCATCCTGGGGGACCGGATCCGGATGTCCGACCTGTCCGGCGACCCGGGGGTCTACATCCGCTCGATCGCGACCCGCGGCGCCCTCGGGGGACTCTCCCGGGCGACCCTGGACGCGATCACCGTGCTCGATGCCGCCGGGATGGATGTGGTCGTCCTGGAGACGGTCGGCGTCGGCCAGGCAGAGGTGGATGTGCTCAGCGCCGCACAGTCCGTCGCTGTCGTCAGCGTGCCGGGCATGGGGGACGACGTGCAGGCGATCAAGGCCGGCCTGCTGGAGATCGCGGACATCCACGTGGTCAACAAGGCGGACCGCGACGGCGCCCTCAAGACGGTCTCGGAGCTGCGGGAGGTGCTGCGGCTGGCCAAGCGGAAGGCCGGGCAGTGGAACGTCCCGATCCAGCTGACGACGGCAACCGGAGGCGAAGGGGTCCCCGAGCTGGTTGAGCAGTTCGACGCCCACTATGCCTGGATGCAGCAGCACGGGGAGCTCGAGCGTCGTGCGCGCCGCAACAGCGCCACCCGCATCCGTTGGCTGGCCGAGGAGATGATCCTCGATCGGCTCCGGACCGGACGACCGGAGTTCGACGAGGCCGTGGCCGAGGTGACCGCCCGCCGGGGCGACCCCATGACCGCCGCGAGGCGGCTCGTACAACAGATGTAGCCGACCACCACCGGGGGCGCCACCTCGGTGAACACGATCGAGACCGTGAGGACACCATGATCGAGGACCAGAGCCAGACTGACCGGAGTGAGACGTCGTTGGCTACCAGCGCGCTCATTGAGGCGGTCGAGGAACAACTGGCCAACTGGGAGGGTAGCGAGCTCGCCCAGTTCGTCAGCCGGGCGCCCGAGTCGCGCGACGCCTACCTGTCGGGCAGCGGCCTGCCGCTCAAACGTGTCTACACTCCCGCTGACCTTCCCGCCGACTGGGAGTCCGTCGGCCTGCCGGGACGCTATCCCTACACCCGCGGTCCGTATCCGACGATGTACCGGGGGCGGACCTGGACCATGCGCCAGATCGCCGGGTTCGGACAGGCGGAGGAGACCAACAAGCGCTTCCAGTACCTGATCGCCCAGGGACAGACGGGGCTCTCCGTCGACTTCGACATGCCGACGCTGATGGGTCTGGACAGCGACGACGAGATGAGCCTGGGGGAGGTCGGCCGCGAAGGCGTGGCCGTCGACGTCCTCTCGGACATGGAGGCGCTGTTCGAGGGGATCGACCTGGAGGAGATCAGCGTCTCGATGACGATCAACCCCTCGGCGTGGATCCTGCTGGCGATGTACATCTCGGTCGCCGAGGAGCGTGGCTACGACCTCAACAAGCTGTCGGGCACGATCCAGAACGACATCCTCAAGGAGTACGTGGCGCAGAAGGAGTGGATCTTCCCGGTCCGTCCCAGCATGCGCATCGTCCGGGACACCGTTGCGTACTGCTCCGAGCGCATGGCGCGCTACAACCCCGTGAACATCAGCGGCTATCACATCAGTGAGGCCGGCGGAAACGCTCTGCAGGAGATCGCCTTCACCATGGCCATCACCAAGGCGTATGTCGCGGACGTCGTTGCCGCCGGTGTGGACGTCGACCAGTTCGCGTCCCGCCTGTCGTTCTTCTTCGTGTCGCAAGCGGATCTCTTCGAGGAGGTGGCCAAGTTCCGGGCGGTGCGTCGCTACTACGCGCGGATGATGCGTGACGAGTTCGGGGCCAAGGACGCGGCGTCGATGCGGATGCGGTTCCATGCCCAGACGGCCGCGGCCACGCTGACCAAGCCACAGCCCCTCAACAACATCATCCGGACCACGCTGCAGGCCCTGTCCGCAGTCCTGGGTGGAGCCCAGTCGCTGCACACGAACGGTCTGGACGAGGCGTACACGATCCCCAGCGCGATGGCGATGAAGGTCGCCCTGCGCACGCAGCAGATCCTCGCCGACGAGACGGGTGTCACCTCCGTGATCGACCCGCTGGGAGGGTCCTACTACGTGGAGAGCCTCACCTCCGAGCTCGAGAAGGGCATCGAGCGGTACATGGAGCAGGTCGACGAGATGGGCGGCGTGGTAGCGGCCATCGAGCAGGGCTTCTTCCAGCGCGAGATCTCGGACACGGCATACACCTTCGCCCTTCGGAAGCAGAGCGGAGACCGCCCGGTCGTCGGCGTCAACAAGTACGTCGACGAGGTGGAGGACCACAAGGTCGAGGTCCACACCCTCGACCCGGAGTCGGAAGCGCGTCAGATCGCGCGACTGCGGAAGACCCGCGAGAGCCGTGACAAGACCCGCGCCGACCAGGCGATGGAGAAGCTGCTGGCGGTGGCCAGGGACGACCAGGCCAACCTCATGCCGGCAACCATCGAGGCGGTCCGGGCACAGCTGTCCATGGGCGAGATCACCGGCGCCCTGCGCGCCGTCTTCGGGTCGTACACCGAGACACCGGTCTTCTGAGCGCAACGCCATCCATCTGCCGAAACCCGTCGCCAGAACCCTCAAGGAAGAGAGCGCGATCATGGTGGGAAAGCCATTGGAGAACCTGTCACGGCGGGAGATGTTGCGTCTCGGTGCGTTTGCCAGCGCCGGCGCCCTCGTCCTGCCCTCCCTCGCTGCCTGTGGTGGGCTGGAGTCGTCCGGCTCGGGCCAGGCGTCGGGCGCGGCGGGGAAGGAGGGCATCCTGCTTGGAGTGCTGGACTCCCTGACCGGGGTGTATGCCGCGTCCGGCAAGAACGAGATCGACGGCATCACCCTGGCGGTCAACGAGATCAACAAGGCGGGTGGAGTGCTGGGCGGGCGGCAGGTGAAGATCGTCCAGCGTGACGACGGCACCAAGCCGGACATCGGCGTGCGCGGCGCGCGTGAGCTGGTGCAGCAGGAGAACGTCGACATGCTCGTTGGGGTGCTCTCCTCGGGCGTGGCACTTGCCGTCTCGGAGGCGGCATACCAGTTCGGCGTACCCTTCATCTGCTCCGGGGCCCACGACGACCAGGTGACCGGGGCCAAGGCGAACAAGACGACGTTCCGGTTCACCGTCGAGAGCACGATGATCGCGCGGGCGGTCGCCCCCTACATCGTGGAGAAGGGCGGAAAGAACTGGTTCTTCATCACTGCCGACTACGCCTACGGCATCGGTGCGGAGAAGGCCATGACGGCAGAGCTGACGAAGCTCGGCGGTCGGGTCGTTTCCAGCGAGCACACCCCGTTGGGCACGACCGACTTCTCGGCCCAGCTGACCAAGGCCCGCAACTCCGGGGCGTCGGCGGTGGTCCTGGTGCTGTACGGGCCGGACCTGGTTGCCGCGACCAAGCAGTTCGCCGAGTTCGGCCTGAGCCAGAACATGTACCTCGGGGGGCACCTGCAGGGACCAGAGATGGCCGTGGGCATCGGGTCTGCCGCCATGCAGGGCATCTACGGCTGCGCGTGGGACGGCAGCCTCGAGCCGCAGGCGTCCAAGCAGTTCTTCGACCAGATGAAGGCGGCCAGCGGGGGCACCCCGAACTGGCGGCACTACCTGGGTTACCTGAGCGCGAGGGAAGGCCTGCAGGCCATCGACCGTGCCGGCACGACGTCGGCCGCGGAGGTCGTCAAGGCGCTCGAGGGCCACAAGTTCGACCCCCTCAAGGGCGGAAAGGGCTACTGGCGGGCGTGGGACCACCAGGCCATCACCGACGTCGCCGTGATCGAGGCGATCCCCGAGAAGGACTGGAGCTATCCCGGCCAGTACTTCAAGGTGGTCAAGCTCGTCGATGGTGACTCGGTATCCCGCACGGAGGCGGAGAACGCCGAGGGCAAGAACCGGCTCGCGAGCCAGACCATCCCCCAGCGCGCGAACTACACGGCGAAGACGAAGTAGGTCGCACCGTGCGACAACTGGTCGACCTGTCCCTCAACGGGGTGATCCTCGGGGGGATCTACGTCCTGCTGGCTTTGGGGCTGAACATCATCCTCGGCATGATCGGCGTGCTCAACTTCATGCACGGCGCCTTCTACATGGTCGGGGCCTACCTGGCCTGGACGTTGACGGGCGTCGGAGTCAACTTCCTCCTCGCGGCGCTGGTCGCGTCCCTGGGTGTCGCCGCTGTGGGACTGGTCATGGAGGCGACGCTGATCCGACGGCTGTACGGGCGGATCTCCGAGCACGCCCTCCTGCTCACGTTCGGTCTCACCCTCATCGCGGTGCAGGCGGTCCGGTACCTCTGGGGGGACGCCCCCAGATCCCTGCCCGCTCCGTCCTTCCTGGCGGGGTCGCTGGCGCTGTTCGGATACCAGTTCCCGTTGTACCGCCTGTTCGTGGTGGCCGTCACCGTGGCCGCGGTGGGGGCGGTCTGGTTTCTCATCAACAGGACCAACATGGGTCTGGTCATCCGTGCGGGGATCACTGACAGCGAGATGGTCGGGGCTGTGGGCATCAACCTCCCACTGGCCTTCACCCTGACCTTCGGGCTCGGCAGCCTGCTGGCCGGACTCGGCGGCGCGCTGGTGGGCCCCGTCACCGGGCTCAACACCGAGATGGGCAACTCCTTCATCATCCTCGCCTTCGTCGTCGTCGTCATCGGCGGGCTCGGCAACTTCTGGGGATCGATCATCGGTGGAGTCCTGGTCGGGGTCATTCAGTCCGTGATGGTCTACTTCTGGGGGCCGGCGTCCGAGATCGTTCCTTTCGTCCTGATGATCCTCGTGCTGCTCGTGCGTCCGCGAGGCCTGCTCGGCGTCGAGGGAGTGTTCGACTGATGACGACACAGACGACGACGCAGACCGCCTCACGTTCCTTCAACGCGGTCCGCAGCACGGTGGCGAAGCATCCGATGCCGCTCTTCGCCGTCGCCCTGTACCTGCTGCCGTACGCGGCGGTGGCGGCCGGACTGTCCCCCTTCAACGCTGCCGAGTTCCTGGTCTGGGGCCTCTTCGCGCTGTCGGTCGGACTGCTGTGGGGCTATGGGGGAGACCTCAGCTTCGGTCATGGCATGTTCTTCGGCTGGGGCGCCTACGTGGCGGGGCTGGTCTCCCAGAAGGTCCCCAACATGCCGCTGGCGCTGCTCTGTGCCGCCGTGGTGTCCGCGGTTGTGGCCACTGCGCTCGCCGCGATCATCGTGCCACGGGCACAGGGGATCTACTTCGCGATGATCACCCTCGCTACCGGACAGATCTTCTACTTCCTCGCCTTCCGCATGGACGCGGTCACCGGGGGCGAGACCGGGCTCGGGGGCATCCAGAGGGGTGGCCTGCTGGGCCTGAACCTGGCCAACAACGTGCCGTTCTACTTCTTCACCGCCGCCGTGGTACTCCTTGCCACAGCGGCGGTCCTGCGGATCATCCGGTCCCCGTTCGGTCTCGTGCTCAAAGGGGTTCAGCAGAACCGGTCACGCGTGCCGTACCTCGGGTTCAACGTCGTGAGGTACCGGCAGGGCGCCTTCGTCCTGTCCGCGGCGCTCGCGGGGGTGGCTGGCGGGCTGTCGAGCTTTCTCTACCTCACCGTCCCGCCCGAGCGGCTCAACTGGACGACGACGGGGGCCGCGATCATCATGACCATGCTCGGTGGTCTGGGCACCCTCTTCGGCCCGTTCATCGGCGCCGCGCTGTACAAGTACCTCGAGGGCTCGCTGAACTCGATCACCAACTACTGGCCGGCGCTCGTCGGCCTGGTGTTCGCGGTCGTGGTGCTCGTGGCCCCCAAGGGAATCGCGGGGCTGCTCTCGCAGCTGTGGGTTCGCGTCATCGGCCGACCCGCGGAGCCTCCCGCCGCCGCGACGCTCCGGCGGAAGGTCACCGTGCCGGGGCGGGACGGGCCGTGAGTACGACGCCGACGACGCACCCTGCGCTCAGGACCAAGGACCTGTCGATGTCCTTCGGTGGCCTCAAGGTGCTCCAGGGCCTGAACCTGGAGATCCAGCAGGGCGAGAAACGGTCGATCATCGGCCCGAACGGGGCCGGTAAGACCACCCTGTTCAACATCCTGTCCGGGGCGTTCGCCCCGACGAGCGGCACGGTGGAGGTGCTCGGGCACCAGGTGACCGGCGCCCGCCCGGACTCGTTCCACCGTCTGGGGCTCAGCCGCTCGTTCCAGGTGACGAGGGTCTTCCCGGACCTCACGGTGGAGGAGAACCTCCGGCTGGCGCGGATCGCGTCGCATCCGCGCCAGCCGGGACTGCTCCGCCGGCCCTCGTGGGTGCGGCAGCTCTCGGAGGAGGTGGGGAGGCTGCTCGAGGACCTCCAGCTGGCACCCCTTGCCCGACGTACGGCCGGCACGCTCAGCCACGGTGACCAGCGACGGTTGGACATCGCCCTCTCCATGGCCTCGGACCCCTCCATCATCCTGCTGGACGAACCCACCGCGGGCATGGCCCGCAGCGAGGCGCAGGAGACCATGGGTCTGCTGGAAGGCCTGTTGGGGGGTCGCACCATCGTTCTCGTCGAGCACGACATGGATCTGGTCATGCGCATCTCCGACCTCGTGTCGATGCTGCACTACGGCAAGGTCGTCGTCACGGGCACCCCGAGCGAGGTGCAGGCGAACCCCGAGGTTCGCAAGGCATATCTGAAGGGTGGTGTCGAGTAGTGCTCGAGCTCCAGACCCTCGAGGTGAAGTACGGGAAGAGTCAGGCGGTCTACGGGATCGATCTCGAGGTCGCAGAGGGCGAGGTGGTCGCGCTGCTCGGCCGGAACGGCGCGGGCAAGAGCACCACGCTGAAGTCCATCATGGGCATGCTCAAGCCGTCTGGCGGCTCCGTCACGTTTCGCGGTGAACGGATCAACGGCAGGGAGCCGTACCGCATCTCACGGCTCGGAATCGCGTACGTCCCTGAGGACCGCAGGGTCTTCGCCAACTTGAGCGTCGACGAGAACCTGCGTCTTGCCGCCATGCGTTCCGGTGAAGGCACCTGGGACCGGCCTGCCATCTACGAGCTCTTTCCTCGGCTGGGCGAACGTTTCGCCCAGCGCTCCGGCACGATGTCCGGCGGAGAGCAGCAGATGCTGGCCATCGCCCGGGCCCTGGCGGCCAACCCCAGGATCATCCTCCTCGACGAGCCGCTGGAAGGCCTGGCCCCCGCGCTGGCGCAGGTCGTCGAGCAGTCGATCCATGACCTGAAGAAGCGGGGCATGACAATCCTGCTGGTGGAGCAGAACTCGGACATGGCCCTGCGCGTTGCCGATCGCGGCTATGTCCTCGAGCTGGGTCGGGTGGTCATGTCTGGCAGCTCTGAGGACTTCGCGTCCGAACGCGACCAGCTGCACCGCTACCTGTCGGTGTAGTCCCGTGCCGGTGACCCTGTGTCGGGTGATCCCGGCTGACGTCGGAAAAAAGGCTCTCCTGCTGGTTCCGTGGGTGGATTCACGCGGCTTCACGGCCGGGTAGGGCTGGGCAGTACCCGCCGAGGTTGAGCATCGCCAGGGCGATCATGGCCTCCGGGCTCTTGAAGCCGAAGGCGA
>JAABUN010007947.1_pt1 | contig 11132 bp, 12 predicted proteins | sample 5559311 | NCBI WGS metagenome assembly JAABUN01 (sample SAMN10711877, study PRJNA513370) | rock metagenome | isolation source: Antarctica rocks | place: Antarctica: Victoria Land, Siegfried Peak sud | reverse complement strand
ATCGCGGCCTGAGCGGTGTGGTGCGGGTTCGCCAGCGCATCTTGCACGATCGACGTATAAAGCGCCTCACCCCGTCAGACTGTGTGGAACAAACTCGCGCACCGTCGTCGTTCTGCAACTAGCTCGTAGGATACGAAAACTCCTTAAGATATCCATCTGAGAAGAAACATTCTGCAACTATACGTTATATTTCGATATAGGATCAAAATCCAGAGACGCTCGGCAAATTTGGAGTATTCCAAAAGGCCGACCTAAGACGCTTTGTTGCTAGTCGAAAAGAAAAATAGTTATGTAAGGTCGCTGACATGATGAATGCATCTTTACGAGGCACCACGGCTCTCTAATCTCGCCCAATGGCAAACGTCCAATACTGCTAGCGATGCCGCTCCGCTTGGAATGCCACCGCCGGGCGGCCGTAGCCTTGCCGCCACCTTCGCAAACCCTGCCCGCTGCTTCGCCACCGCCGCCGGCTCCAGCAGCAGCGGCAGCAGCGCCGCCGCCAGCCCCGCCGGCGTGCACGCCTGCTGCAGCAATTCCGGCACCACCTCCCGTTCCGCCAGCAGGTTGGTCAGCGAGACGTGCGGCACCTTGATGAGCCGCCGCACGATCTCCGCGGTGATCGGGTTGACCCGGTAGCCCACCACATGCGGCACGCCGGCCACCGCCATCTCCAGCGACGAGGTGCCGGACTTGATCAGCCCGGCCGCCGCCGCGGCATAGGCATCGTTCTTCCCGGCGGCGTCGCGCAGCAGGATGGGCGCTGCCGGCCAACCGGAGGTGCCTTCCCGCACCGCGTCCTCGACCAGCCCGGCCAGCGGCACCACGGGGCGGAGGCCGGGGATTTCGGCCGCCAGCAACCGCAACGCGGCGCCGAAGACCGGCAGCAGCCGCGCCACCTCGGAACGTCGGCTGCCCGGCATGATGACCAGCGGCCGGTCTTCCGGCGAAACGCCGTGCGCCACGCGGAAGCGTGCCGCGTTCCCGGCGGCGGCGCCGCTTTCCAGCACCGGGTGGCCGACGAAGGTCACCGGGATGCCGGCCGCCTCGAAGAACGCCGCCTCGAAGGGCAGCAGCGCCAGGATGCGGTCCACCCGCCGGCCGATGCCGGCCACTCTCCCCGGCCGCCAGGCCCAGACCTGCGGCGCCACGTAGTGCACGATGCGGATGCCGGGCGCCGCCGCGCGCACCCGTTCCGCCAGCCGCAACGTGAAGCCCGGCGCGTCGATCGTCACCAGCACCGCCGGCTGCCGCGCCACCACGTCGGTTGCCGCCTGGTGCAGCCGGCGAGCCAGGCGGCGGAGGTTCGGGAGCACTTCCAGCAGCCCCATCAGGGCCAGTTCGTCCAGCGGGAACAGGCTGTCCAGGCCCTGTTCCGCCATCCGTTCCCCGCCGATGCCGGCGAAGGCCAGGTCCGGGCGCCGGCGCCGCAGCGCCGCCATCAGCCGGCCACCGAGGATGTCGCCGGAGGCCTCGCCGGCGGCCAGGTAGACCAGCATGTTGCGGCGGCGCTCAGCCCGGTTGCCGGGCCGCCCGGTCGATCGCTTCCTGGATCAGCCGCCGGGCCTCGGCGGCGTCGCCCCAGCCGGCCAGCTTCACCCACTTGCCGGGTTCGAGGTCCTTGTAGTGCTCGAAGAAGTGCTGGATCTGCTCCAGGGTGATCGGCGGCAGGTCGGTGTAATTCGCCACGCCGAGGTAGCGCTTGGTCAGGTGCGGCGAGGGCACCGCGATGATCTTCTCGTCGCCGCCACTGTTGTCCTCCATCCGCAGCACGCCCACGGGCCGCACGTTGATGACCGCGCCGGGCATGATCGGGCGGGTGTTGGCCACCAGCACGTCGATCGGGTCGCCGTCGTCCGACAGGGTGTGGGGCACGAAGCCGTAATTGCCGGGGTAGCGCATCGGGGTGTGCAGGAAGCGGTCGACGAACAGCGTGCCGGCTTCCTTGTTCATCTCGTATTTGATCGGTTCGCCGCCGATCGGGACCTCGACGATGACGTTCACGTCGTCCGGCGGATGGTTGCCGATGGCGATGGCGTCGATCCGCATGGGCTCTCTCCGGTGTGGGGGTGGGCTGCACATACCACGTCCGGCCGGTTTGGCCCTGTCACCCTGCGGCGAGCGGCCCTGTTCCGAAGGCGGCCCCGCAGCGTCATCCCCGGTACAGCGTCCGCGGGTCGACCTCCGGCTGCGAAATCTTCGTCACCTGGCCGTCCCGCAGCGCCACGAAGAAGCAACTGCGCCGCCCGGTGTGGCAGGCGACGCCGGTCTGCTCCACCAGCACCAGCAGGGTGTCGCCGTCGCAGTCGACGCGCAGGTCGACCAGCCGCTGCACCTGGCCGGAGGTCTCGCCCTTGCGCCACAACGTGCCGCGGCTGCGCGAGAAGTAGGAGGCCCGGCCGGTCGCCAGCGTCTCGGCCACCGCCGCGCGGTCCATGTAGGCCAGCATCAGCACCTCCCCGGTGTCGTGCTGCTGGGCGATGGCGGGCACCAGGCCGCGCGCGTCGAAGCGGATGGCGCCGAGCAGCCGGGCGTGGGCCCCAGGGTCAGCGGCGGGGAGGGCGGCGGCGGGTTCGGATTGCGGCATGGGGCGGTCTCCAGTCGTGCCGGGTGCGGCCGGTCGGCGGGTTGCCTGGTGCCCGGCCGCAGCCAACATCCAGGATCGCTGCTATCATGGCCCCCCATGCCACAGGAGAACACCATGCACTCGCCGGCGGCGCCGCTGGACCGGGCCGGCGCGCTCTGCGCCAGCCGCGGCGCGCAACTCACCGAACTGCGCCGCCAGGTGCTGCAACTGGTGCTGGAGGCCGACCAGCCGGTCGGCGCCTACGCATTGCTCGACCGGCTGCGCGGCCTGCGGGCCGGCGCCGCGCCGCCCACCGTCTACCGGGCCTTGGACTTCCTGCTGGAACACGGGCTGATCCACAAGGTCGAGCGGCTGAACGCCTATGTCGGCTGCATCGAGCCGCCCACCCACCAGGCCGGGCACGACCACGCCCACCCGCACCAGTTCCTGATCTGCCGCAACTGCGGCGCCACCGCCGAGATCAGCGACCCCGCGGTGGCCGCCGCGCTCGCCGCCGCCGCCGCCCGCGCCGGCTTCACCCTCGGCCTCGCCACGGTGGAGGCCGAAGGGCTTTGCGCCCGCTGCAACCCGGACGCCGCGCCGCCGCCGCCCGGCCACGCCTGAGTGCCCGCGGCGGGGATGCTTCCTGCCGAAGCGCCCCCGCCGCGGGCCTGGTTCCCGAGGGGGCGACCGCCTCCGGCCTGACCGGCCGCGGGCAATCGCACCCGGCCGTTCAGGCGAACACCTGGTCCGTGCCGCCGAGGCCCGCGAAGTCGTTCACGACCATCAGCATCAACTGGCCACCCTGCACGATCTCCTGGCGTTCGGCGCTGCCCTCCGCGCCGAAGGGGTAGTGCGCCTGGGTGTCCACCAGGAACAGCCGCTGCCCGGGGTCGCGCGGGAACAGCTCCGTCACCTCGACGATGCCGGACGACTCCTCGTCCTGGTTGAACGGCGCCACCGGCGGCGTGCCGAACCGCGCCGGGTCGTGCTGCGCCACCTCGGTCAGCCCGTCGGTCGCCGGGTCGTAGGACCACACCTTGGAAAGCCGCGTCTGGTTGCCGACATCCTCCTGCAGCAGCACCTTGCCGTCGGCGGCGACGGTGAGGTTGTCGAGCATCTGCTGACCTTCGGTGCCGTCCAGCAGCGCGGTGTAGGTGCCGCCCCATTCCGGGTTCTTCACGTCGAAGAAATCCAGCGCCCAGAGCCGGCTCGGCTGGTCGAAGGCGTTGGTGGTGGCGAAGTAGAAGCGGTTCGGGTTGATGGTGTCCCAGGCGCCGTCCTCCGGCCGCAGCCAGGCGGTGGTGGCGACCGCGTTGCTGTAGTCCTGCAATTGCTGGCCGGTGCTGCCGGAGACATCGCCGCTGTCGGCGACGATGAAGCGGCCCTCCAGCGACTGGCCGACCGACGTCTCGAACGCGAAGTCCGCCTTGATGCCATACAGCAGGCCGTTGGTGAGGCCGGCCTTCTCGATGTCGTTGCCGGTCGCCTGCTTGTCGCCGACATACAGGTAGACCTGCCCCGGCGTGGCGTCATCGGTGCCCATGACCACGGTGCGGGCGCCCGAAGCCGGCGAGGCGAGCATGTTCTCCCACGAGAACTTGCCGAGGTGCGGCAATTCCCAGACCTCGCCCTTGTTCTCGCCGGAGGCGATCCAGGCGAAGCCGCGGCCCTCGACGCCGGTCTCCTCGCCGTTCAGGAAAATGCGGGCGGTGGTGCCGAGGCCGCTGGCGGCGTCGTAGAACGCGGCGGCGTCGGCCAGGTCGGCCGAGCACAGCCGGGCGAGGGCGTCGGTGTCGAGGCCCCAGGTGCCGGTGGCGGCATCGTACAGGTACAGGCTCTTGCCGAGGTCGTCGGCGCCGACCACCGCCAGACTCCGCCAGTCGATCGTCAGCTCGGACACGAACGAGCCGATCGAGCCGTGGTCGCGGACGATGCCGTTGGTCGGCCCGATCTCGTGGTTGACCAGCACGGTCAGCGTGCCGTCCTTGTTGTCGAAGGCGCCGATGCCGTCGGGGATGCCGACGAAGCGCCAGGGCGAGCCGTCGGGGTTGGTGGCGCCCGGCACGGTGTCGCCGGCGCTGAGCAGGGACACGAACTGCACGTTGGGGTCGGTTGAGGTGAGGTAGGGGGTCTGGGTGGTCGAGGGACCAATGATCGGGGCCGCCATGGGGTTCTCCTGCCTGTCGCGGTCGTCGCCGCGGCAAGGGGCAGAATATCGAAGGGGCGGCGTCGGCAATCGCGCGGGGCGAAAATGCTTTCGTGAAGAAACCACGCCGGAAAGATATGATTGGCGTAACAAGAATGGCAAAACCGGACAGGCTGCACTCAGCCGCAGAGTGAATAAAACCTTGCGCCAGGGCGATTGCATTGGGTCGCCAACGCGGCGCATCGTTCGATACCCAAAAGCCGCGGGATCAGAGCAATTCGGAGGCCCCGCCGACCTGGCTTGCAGAACGATCCAAGGCGATCGCCCTGCACCGATGGGAATGCCGCGGCGTCAGCCCGCCAACCGCGACTGGCCCTGTTCCAGGTCGGCGATCAGGTCGGCCGGTTCTTCCAGGCCGATGTGGATGCGCGCCATCGGTCCGCCGAACTCGCCGGTGCCGGCGGTGCGGGTGACGAAGCCGGTGGTCGGCAGGGCCAGGCTTTCGAACCCGCCCCAGCTTGCGCCGATGCCGAACAGCGCCAGGCCGTCGATGAACCGCATCACGTCCTCGACCGAGTAGCGCGGCTGGAAGACCACGCCGAACAGGCTGCACGCGCCGGTGAAGTCGCGCTTGAACAGCGCGTGCTGCGGGTGCGAGGGCAGCGCGGGGTGCATCACCCGCAGCACCTCCGGGCGCCCCTCGAACCAGCGCGCGACCTCGATCCCCGAGCGCTCCTGCCGGGCCAGCCGCACCGCCATGGTGCGCACGCCGCGCAGCGCCAGCCACGCGTCGTCCGGCGAGGCGAACTGCCCGAGCAGCGAGGCCGTGCCGCGCACCGCCTGCCAATCGGCATCATCGGCCACCGTGACGCTGCCGAGCAGCACGTCCGAATGGCCGCCGACGTATTTGGTCAGCGCCTGGATGGAAACGTCGACGCCATGCGCGAAGGGCTGGAAGTGGTGGATGCCCCAGGTGTTGTCCATCAGCACCTTGGCGCCTGCTGCGCGCGCCGCGCGGGCGATGGCGGGGATGTCCTGCACCTCGAAGGTGTGGCTGCCGGGGCTTTCGGTGTAGACCACGCGGGTGTTCGGGCGGAGCAGCGCGGCCATGCCGGCCTCGTCCACCGTGGGATCGTAGAAGGTGGTCTCCACCCCCCAGCCCTGCAGCAGCGTGTTGCACAGGTTACGCGCCGGTCCGTAGACGCTGTCCGGCATCAGGCAGTGGTCGCCGGCCTTGAGATACGCCAGCAGCGGCACCGCCACGGCGGCCAGGCCGGTGCCGACGATCAGGCAGCGGGTGCCGCCCTCGATCTCGGCGACCACGTCCTCCAGCGCGTAGTGGGTGGGGCCGCCCTGGGTCCCGTAGGTCATGTGCTGGTCGAAGCGGTGCTTGGCGCCCTCGCGCCGCGCCGCGCAATTCGGGTGCAGCACGGTGGAGCCGCGATGCACCGCAGGGTTGACGAAACCATGCGCATGCGTGCCGGCGCGGCCGGCGTGGCTCAGCCGCGTGGCGAAGCCCTGGCCCGCCCCTGGCGTGGCGCGGCTTTCGGGCGCGAGGTCATCGGGCATCAGCGGGTCGCCTTCGGGGTTTCGGGCCGGCCGGCCCATTCGGTCCACGACCCGTCATAGACCGCCGGCTCGGGAAAGCAAGCCCGCACCAGGCCGAACGCCAGCGCGCAGGCGGTGACGCCGCTGCCGCACGAGGTGACGACCGGCTGTTCCGCGGTCACGCCCGCGGCCTCGAACATCGCCCGCAGGGTGGCCGGGTCCTTCATGGTCAGGTCGGCGTTCAGCAAGTCCGAGGCCGGCAAGTTGGCGGCGCCCGGCATGTGCCCGGCCGGCAGGTCAGCGCGTGGCTCGGGCGTGGTGCCGTCGAACCGCCCACGCGCCCGCGCGTCGAGGATCAGCGCGGTGCCACCGCCTTGGCGCACGATGCGCTTCACGTCGCCGATGCCGCGCAGCCGCTCGGCCTGGAAGTCCGCGACGAACGTTGCCGCCGGGGCCGGCGCCGCCTCGCCGGTCTCGACCGGCCGGCCCTCGCGCCGCCATGTCGGCAAGCCGCCATCCAGCACCGCCGCCGCCTCGTGCCCGAACAGCCGCAGCATCCACCAGCCGCGGGCCGCGGAGCGGAGGCCGTGCTGGTCGTAGAACACCACGCGCGACGTGCCGGAGACGCCGAGCGCGCCCATCAGCTTGGCGAACCGCGCCGGGCTGGGGACCATGTGCGGCAGGTCGGCATCCGGATCGGCGATCGCGTCGATGTCGAACAGCCTTGCGCCCGGGATGTGCGCGGCGCGGAACGCCTCGTGCTTGTTGCCGGGCTCGTTCGGCAGGTACGTGGAGCAGTCGAACACCACGAGGTCGGGCTTGCCGAGTTCGGCCGCCAGCCATTCGGTGGAAACCAGCTGCGACATCGGTATCGATCCTGACGGTTGCGCCGCGCAGCCTAACCACGCAAGGCCGCAGACGCCATGACCGCCCCCGGCGAAAGCCGGCCGGCGGCGTCGTGCCGTCAGGCTCCCCGCTTGCCGGCGCTTTCGGTAGCCGCCAAGCGCGGCTTCAGCGCGATCGTCGAGGCGAGACGAGGACGTTGGCGAGACGCTCGCGTACGAAGCGGTCCTCCACCGCATTGGCTTCCCGCAGCCTTGCCGCCGCAGCCTGAAAATCTAAGCAGACTTCGCTAGCCCACCCCACAGATACTGCCATGCCAACCCAGATTGCCTGAAGCCGCGTGCCCTACCGTCCGGGGGGCAACCAGAAGAACTCTGCTTAGCTGCCGTCGTGCCGGGACGCCGTCCGTCACCGCGTCCTTCGCGGCCTCGGTGTGGCTGTTCCGCCGCACCAGTTGCAGGCCGCGTCGCGGCAGGCCGCTCACCGCCGACACCCGGTCCACCAACGTTTCCAACTGGTCGAACCGGCCGATGATGTAGTTCCGCTCGGCCAGCAGCCGATCGTGCTCGGAGAAGGCTGCGGCGCCGAAGACGTAGGCAAGCTGCCGGTTAACCGTATGTTCCCGGAACCGGTCGCTTTGCTCGAATGCGTCCAGTAGCGAGAGCGACTGCAACTCCTCGTGCAGCCAGTGCTTCGGCATCCGGCGGACATAGTCGTAGAATGACACTGCCCGGTCCACCGGGTCGCGCATCGCCGCGACATAGATGGCCCGGCGTCCGCGCGCGTTCTGCACCGCAGGATGATCAAACGGGATGTGGCCCGCGATCATCAGGTAGCGGTTATATACTCCGTCCACGAGAGAACCCGCAGACTCCGCACTTGAAAAGGCCCCTGATATCGAGACCGACTCGCCAGCCGCTTTTCGGGTTCTCACGCGGACAGAGTATAGAAGCCGGGTTGGTCCCAGGGTTTCCGTTCGGTCTTCGCCGCCGCCCGGAGCTCGTCCGGCGCGATGTGTCGGAACAAGCCGCCGCGCTTGGCCGATTGCCCGAACATGCCCTTGAAGCCGGCTTGCAACGACATGCCCGCCACCTTCGGGACGTGCAGGAAGAAGAACAGCGGCAGGGCGCGGAACGGCAGGCCACGAGGCATCCCGGATGCCGTGGCCGACCGGCCTACGACAGGTGGCTGGACCGGCTGCTCAGATCGGTTCGAACGCATTTCCACGGGATCAGCTCCGGGTCCCAGCTCGGCCGAGGCACAGCCGATCATTCGTATTCCATTTACAGCAAAGGAAGGTTTTTTGGAAGCTCCGCGAAGTCATACGTCGTCAATCCGGCAGCGTCAGGTACACCCGCCGGTTCTGCCGGCCCTTGCTTTCCAGCTTCGTCACCAGCACGCCGCCGATCTCCCCGGTCCGCCGCACATGCGTTCCCCCGCAGGGCTGCAGGTCCACCGGCGCGTCCTCGGCGCCGATCCGCACCAGCCGGATGCGCCCGGCGCCGCGCGGCGGCTGCACCGACAGCGTCCGCACCAGGCCGGGGTTGGCATCGAGTTCCGCCTCGGCGATCCAGCGCTCGCCCACCGCGTGGTCGGCGGCGGCCAGCGCGTTCAGCCGTTCGGTCAGCCATTCCTTGGTCGGCGGCGCTGTCAGGTCGAAGTCCAGCCGCGAGCGGTCCGCGCCGATCTGCCCGCCGGTGACGCCGGCCCCGGGGATCAGGCTGCACAGCAGGTGCAGCGCCGTGTGCATCCGCATGTGCCGGTGCCGCGGCGCCCAGTCCAGCCGCGCCGTGACCAGGGCGCCGACCGGCGGCAGGGGCGCGCCCTCGGCGGGCAGGTGCAGCACGGTGTCGTCGGCGCCCTTCACCGCCTTCGCCACCGTCATCGTGTGCCCGGCCCATTCCAGCACGCCGGCATCCCCCGGCTGCCCGCCGGCCTGCGCGTAGAACACGCTGCGGTCCAGCACCACGCCCGCCGGCCCCGCGGCCACCACGCGCGCCAGGCATTCCTTGGCGTAGGCATCCGCGCGGTAGAGCAACTCGGTCGTCATCGCCATTCCTCGCGCAGCCGCGTCCGGTGCTGGCGCAGCCAGAACAGGCATAGCGCGGCGGTCGCGTTCTCGATCCGGTTGGCGTCGAGCAGCGCGAAGGCGGCGTCAGCCGGCAGCACCGTCACCCGGATGTCCTCGTGCTCCGCCGCCAGCCCGTGCGTGCCCGCCGTGCCGGCCGCCGGCAGCGCGACGCGCGCGGCGTACAGGAACATCGTTTCGTCGCAGCCGCCCTGCATCAGCATGAAGCGGCCGATCGCCTCGAAGCGGTCGGGCGCCAGGCCGGTTTCCTCGACCACCTCGCGCCGTGCTGCCGCCGCCGGGTCCTCGCCCGGCTCCACCAGCCCGGCGGCGCATTCCGTCATCACCGGGTCCAACCCCGCCGCCAGCGCCGGCAGCCGGAACTGCTCGATCAGCGCCACCGCATCGGCCACGGGATCGTACGGCAGCACCGCCACGCCCCGGCCGCGCCGCCACAACTCCCAGGTCAGCTCGCCGGAGGGCGTGCCGTCGAACCGGGTGTGGCGGAACCGCACGCGCTGCAGCGGGAAGCGGCCGTCCCAGACCACCTCGTCCGCCAGCACCGTCACGCCGGGATGCGCCGGGATCGGCGGCGCCTTCGCTGGTCTGGCCTTCATGCGGCGCGGACCCTAGCCTTCGCCCGATACGTCGTCCATGCGGCGGGGACCGGCCCCCTTCCCCGGCCCCCCTCCCCGGCGCGGTCTCGGCTACCGCGCCCCGACCCGCACCACGTCATTGAGGAACGCCGCCGTCTCGCGGTCCAGGCACGCCACGTCCGCCGGGTTGCCGCCGCCGGCCGAGGCATGGCCGGTCACGCTGCCGGGGCTGATCGTCACCACCCGCGCCCCGGGAATGGCCCGCGCCGCTTCCTGCGGCTCGTATTCCGGGTTCAGCAGGTCCTTGGTGCCGAGCAGGATCAGCGTCGGCGCGCGGATCGTCCCCAGCGCCTTCGCCAGGTCGCCGCCCATCCCCGGCGTCGCGCCGACATCATGCCGCTCGTAGGCCCAGCTCTGGTAGAGCCAGTCATTCGCGTCGAACGCCCCGATCAGCGAGGTCTCCTGCGCCGTCAGCCAGGGCAGCACCGCCATCGGGTCGGCCGCGAATTGGTCGCGGTACATCTCCGGGCTGCGGGCGGCGAGGAAGCTCACCATGTCCCGCCACAGCCGGATGCCGCGTTCGGGCGGCGCGGTGTAGTTGCCCTCGTTCCACGCCGGGTCCAGCATGATCGCCTTCCGGCTCGCCTCCAGCACCGCCACCGTCCAGGCCGGCGTCCGCGCCAGCGGCACCATCGCCACCAGCGCATCCATGAAGCCCGGATGGCTGACGCCCCATTGCAGCGCCTGCATCCCGCCCATCGACGGCCCGACCACCGCCACCACGTGGCCGATGCCAAGGTGCTCGGTCAGCAGCCGGTGCTGCGAGGCGACCATGTCGCGCATCCCGAACCGCGGGAACCGCATCCGTGGCTGCAGCGCGCTGTTGCTCGGCGACGAGGTCAGCCGGTTGCCGATCGCATCGGTGGCGACGACGAAGTACCGGTCGGTGTCGAGCGCCTTGCCCGGCCCGATCAGGAAGTCCAGCCGGTGGTGGTTGCCGCCGACCGCGGTCACCATCAGGATGGCGTTGGACTTCGCGGCGTTCAGCGTGCCGTGCGTCACGTAGGACATGGCGAAGTCGCGGATGACCCCGCCGCCCTCGAGCGGCAGGTCGCCCATCCGCCAAAGCTGGTGTGGCGGCTGGTTCGGCCCGTGCGCCGCGACTGGCGAGGCCAGCGAAACCAGGCCCAGCGCCAGCAGCGCAAGCATCCGGCAGATCATGGAATCCTCCCTGGGAACGGTTCGATTGCCTTCAGCCTAGCCAGCCTCGTGCCGCCACGGCAACAGCCGCCGGCCGGGGCCGCCCTGCCGCGCCCGCTCAGGCTTCCAGCACGATTTTCCCGAAGTGGCCGTTGGCCCGCATGT
>JAABUN010007946.1_pt1 | contig 11133 bp, 12 predicted proteins | sample 5559311 | NCBI WGS metagenome assembly JAABUN01 (sample SAMN10711877, study PRJNA513370) | rock metagenome | isolation source: Antarctica rocks | place: Antarctica: Victoria Land, Siegfried Peak sud | reverse complement strand
GCTGGGCGACCGGATGTGGGTCGGACGGGGCAGCGACGCGGTGGCGGCTGGGCTCTTCGGGCCGGTCGTCACCGAGGTCGCGCGCCGGCGGATCGGGGACGTGGTCGTCGTCTCGACGGGCACGACCTCCGTGGTGCGCTCCGTCGCCGAGCCGATGTTCAGCCGCCTGCTGGGCCACCACGGCGCGCTGACCGACGACGAGCTGCTCATCCCGCTGCTCAGCACCTGAGCGGGGCACCTGAGCCGGGCTTCCGTAGGCTGACCGGCATGACCGAGACCAGCCCGATCAGCCCTGTCATCGACGAGCTCTGGGAGCGCCGGGACGGGCTCAGCCCCGCCGACGAGGACGCCCGCAAGCACGTCGTCGCCGCCGTGGACCAGCTCGACGCCGGTGAGGCCCGGGTCGCGCAGGTGGTCGGGGGCGAGGTGGTCGTCGACCAGCGCGCCAAGCGCTCCATCCTGCTGGCCTTCAAGGTGCTCCAGATGGTGGAGAGCAGTGCCGGCGACTTCCGCTACCACGATCGGGTCCCGCTCAAGACGCGCTTCGACGGCGTCCGGGTCATCCCGGGCGCGATCGCCCGCTGGGGCTCGCACTTCGAGCCGGGGGTCATCCTCATGCCGAGCTACACGAACATCGGCGGCTACGTCGGCTCGGGCACGATGGTCGACACCTGGGCCACCGTCGGGAGCTGCGCGCAGATCGGTCGCAACGTCCACCTGTCCGGCGGGGTCGGCATCGGTGGCGTGCTCGAGCCCGCCCAGGCGGCGCCGGTCGTCGTCGAGGACGACGCCTTCATCGGCTCGCGATCGATGGTGGTCGAGGGCGCCCGCGTCCGGGCGGGCGCCAAGCTGGGCGCGGGGGCGATCCTCACCGCCAGCACGCGGGTCTTCGAGGCGGAGACCGGCACGGAGCTGCCCCGCGGCGAAGCACCCGAGCGCGCGGTGTGCGTCGGCTCGACCCGGGTGAAGTCCTTCCCCGGCGGCGACTTCGGGATGCCGTGCCTGCTCGTGCTCCGCTACCTCGAGCCGGGTCAGGAGCACGACAAGCTGGCGCTCAACGACATCCTCCGCGAGAACGGTGTCGCCCCGTGACCAGCCCCGCCGCCAGCGCCGTCCCGCGGGCTCCGCTGGCCCGCTTCCGTGACCTCTGCGTCGATGCCGTCGAGCCGGCTCCGGTCGCCGCCTTCTGGGGAGCGGTCCTCGGCCGGGCGGTCCAGACCGACGAGGACGGTGACGTCTTCCTGCCGCCAGGACCCGACGGCGGCCCCGGCATCTACGTCAACACCGTGGCCGAGCCGAAGGCCGGCAAGGCCCGGCTCCACATCGACGTCACGCTCGAGCCCGGCGGGGAGCTGACGGACCTGCTCAAGCTCGGCGCGACCGTGGTGACCGAGCCGGGCGACGTCAGCTGGTGGGTCCTTGCCGACCCGGCCGGCAACGAGTTCTGCGCGTTCCTCCCGGTCGCCGACGCCAGCAACGACGCCGACGCCGAGGTGGTCGCATGAGCCTGGACCTCACCCGCGACCCGATCGACCTGACCGCTGACCTCGTCGACATCTCGAGCGTCTCGGGCACCGAGGAACGGCTCGCCGACCTCGTCGAGGACGCGCTCGTCGCGCTGCCCCACCTGTCGGTGGTGCGCGACGGCAACAACCTCGTCGCGCGCACCAGCCTGCGCCGCTCCCGCCGGGTCCTGCTCGCCGGCCACCTCGACACCGTGCCGATCGCCGACAACGTGCCGAGCCGCCGGGACGGCGATCGGCTCTTCGGCTGCGGCACGTCCGACATGAAGAGCGGTGACGCGGTGCTGCTGCACCTGGCGGCGACGCTGCCCCACCCGGCGTACGACCTGACGTTCGTGCTCTACGACAACGAGGAGGTCGAGGCCAGCAAGAACGGCCTCAAGCGGCTGGCCGAGACGCGACCCGACCTGCTCGCGGCCGATCTCGCCGTCCTCATGGAACCCACGGGGGGCGAGGTCGAGGCGGGCTGCCAGGGCACGCTGCGGGTCCGGGCCACCGTGCCCGGGCGGCGCGCCCACAGCGCCCGCGGCTGGCTGGGGGAGAACGCCATCCACGCCGCCGCGCCTCTGCTCACGGCCCTGATCAGCTACGACCCGCGCAGCGTCGAGATCGACGGCTGCACCTACCGCGAGGGGCTCAACGCGGTGAAGGTCGAGGGCGGGGTGGCCGGCAACGTCATCCCCGACGCCTGCACGGTCACCGTCAACTTCCGCTTCGCGCCCGACCGGTCCGAGCAGCAGGCGCTCGATCACGTGCGCGAGGTGCTCACGGGCTACGACGTCGAGCTCACCGACTCGGCGCCGGGAGCTCTTCCGGGCCTCACCGCGCCCGCCGCCGCCCACTTCGTCGAGGCCGTGGGCGGGACGCCGAAGGCGAAGTACGGCTGGACCGACGTCGCGCGCTTCGCCGCCCTCGGCATCCCGGCCGTCAACTTCGGACCCGGCGACCCCGACCTCGCCCACACCCGCGAGGAGTCGGTCGAGGTCGAGAAGATCACGGCGGCCGAGCGCGCCCTCCGCAGCTACCTGTCCTGACCGGGTGACCTCACCGCGCACGCTCACCGACCGGGTCCCTGACCCGCCCGAGGCCGATGCGGTGTTCGACGCCTTCACCGGATGGGCGTCGGAGCAGGGGCTCTCGCTCTACCCGGCGCAGACCGAGGCGTTGCTCGAGATCGTCACCGGATCCCACGTCATCCTGTCGACGCCGACCGGCTCGGGGAAGTCGCTCGTCGCCGCGGGGGCGCAGTTCGCCGCTCTCGCCGACGGTCGGCGCAGCTTCTACACCGCACCGATCAAGGCCCTGGTGAGTGAGAAGTTCTTCGCGCTGTGCGCCCAGTTCGGCGCCGCCAACGTCGGCATGATGACCGGTGACGCGACCGTCAACGGCGGCGCGCCGATCATCTGCTGCACGGCGGAGATCCTCGCCAACCTGACGCTGCGCGAGGGCAAGGACGCCGACGCAGGGCTCGTCGTCATGGACGAGTTCCACTACTACGCCGACCCTGAGCGCGGCTGGGCCTGGCAGGTGCCGCTCCTGGAGCTGACGAACACGCAGTTCGTCCTCATGTCGGCGACGCTCGGGGACATGACGCGGTTCCGCGACGACCTGGTCCGACGGACCGGCCGGGAGACGGCCGTCGTCACCAGTGTCGAGCGCCCCGTCCCGCTGTCCTTCGAGTACGTCACGATGCCGCTCCACGAGACCCTCGAGGAGCTGCTGACGACCCACCGGGCGCCCGTCTACGTCGTCCACTTCACCCAGGCGGCCGCCGTCGAGCAGGCGCAGGCGCTGATGAGCATCAACGTCTGCAGCCGCGAGGAGAAGGACGCGATCGCCGACCTGATCGGTGACTTCCGCTTCACCGCCGGCTTCGGCCGCACGCTGTCGCGACTCGTGCGTCACGGCATCGGGGTGCACCACGCAGGGATGCTCCCGAAGTACCGCCGGCTGGTCGAGCTGCTCGCCCAGGCCGGGCTGCTCAAGGTCGTCTGCGGCACCGACACGCTCGGCGTCGGCATCAACGTCCCGATCCGCACCGTCCTGTTCACCGGGCTGACCAAGTACGACGGGGTCCGCACCCGCCACCTCAAGGCCCGCGAGTTCCACCAGATCGCCGGCCGGGCAGGTCGTGCCGGTTATGACACCGCCGGCTCGGTGATCGTCCAGGCACCCGAGCACGATGTCGAGAACGCCAAGCGCATCGCCAAGGCCGGCGACGACCCCAAGAAGCTGAAGCGAGTAGAGCGCAAGAAGGCTCCTGAGGGCTTCGTGTCGTGGGGGAGGCCGACCTTCGAGCGGCTGGTCGCGGCCGAGCCCGAGGTCCTGACCAGCTCGTTCAAGGTGAGCCACGCGATGCTGCTGCAGGTCGTGCAGCGCCCCGGCGACGCGTTCGCCCACGTGCGCCACCTGCTGCTCGACAACGACGAGCCCCGCCCGTTGCAGCGGCGGCTCATCCGCCAGGCCATCAACATCTACCGCGCGCTGCTGCGGGCCGGGGTCGTGGAGCGGCTCGACGAGCCGGACGAGGACGGCCGTACGGTCCGCCTGACGGTCGAGCTGCAGCAGGACTTCGCGCTGGACCAGCCCCTCTCGCCGTTCGCCGTCGCCGCACTCGAGCTGCTGGACCGCGAGAGCCCGACGTACGCCCTCGAGGTCCTCTCGGTCGTCGAGGCGACGCTCGACGACCCGCGGCAGGTGCTGGCCGCCCAGCGCAACAAGGCCAAGGGTGAGGCCGTCGCGCTGATGAAGCAGGAGGGCATCGAGTACGACGAGCGCATGGAGCTGCTCGAGCAGGTCACCTACCCGATGCCGCTGGCCGACGAGCTCGAGGCCGCGTTCGAGGTCTACCGGAGCGGGCACCCGTGGGTGGGTGACGAGGAGCTGTCACCGAAGTCAGTGGCGCGCGACCTGTCCGAGCGGGCCATGACGTTCGTCGAGTTCGTCGGCTACTACCAGCTGGCCCGCTCCGAAGGGCTGGTCCTGCGCTACCTCGCCGACGCCTTCAAGGCGCTGCGGCGCACGGTGCCCGAGGCGGCCCGCACCGAGGAGGTCGAAGACCTCATCAGCTGGCTGGGAGAGCTGGTGCGCCAGGTGGATTCGAGCCTGCTGGAGGAGTGGGAGTCGTTGCGATCACCGGCCTCGGAGGTCCCGACGGCCGTGCCGGTCGACGAGAAGCCACCGCCGGTGACCGCCAACGAGCGGGCCTTCCGCGTCCTCGTCCGCAACGCGCTCTTCCGTCGCGTCGAGCTCATGGCGCTGCGCCGCTGGATCGACCTCGGCGAGCTCGACCCGGAGTTCGGCCAGGACGCGTGGGAGGAGGCGGTCCGGGCGTACTTCGAGGAGCATGACGAGGTGGGGACCGGCCCCGACGCGCGTGGCCCGTCGATGTTCTCGATCGCCGCCGAACCGGGCGCCTGGGTGGTGCGCCAGACGCTGGACGACCCGGCGGGGGACCACGACTGGGCCGTCACGGCCCGCGTGGACCTCGCCGCCTCGGACGAGGCGGGCACGGCTGTCCTGACCGTGACCGCCGTCGAGGCGCTCGGCGGCTGACCGCCGAGCGCCTGCCGACGATCGGGTAGCGGTCAGGCCTTGCCGCGGACCAGCCGGCCGGCGATCTCGACCGCGCGGGTCGCGCTGTAGGCCACCGCCGTGAGGTCCTGCTCCTGGGGCGGGTTCGCGCCGTTGTTGGAGATGTGCGAGGCGCCGTAGGGGTTGCCGTCGACGAACTTGCTCGGGTCGGTGTAGCCGGGCGGGACGATGATCCCGCCGAAGTGGTAGAAGCTGTTGTACATCGCGAGCAGCGTGGACTCCTGTCCACCGTGGCTCGTCCCGGTCGAGACGAAGCCCGTGTAGACCTTGTCCGCCAGCTCGCCGGCGCTCCACTGCGGGCCGAGCGTGTCGAGGAACTGCTTGAGCTGCGCGGCGACGTTGCCGTAGCGCGTCGGGGTCCCGAAGATCACCGCGTCGGCCCACACCACGTCGTCGGCAGTGGCCTCGGCCACGTCCTGCGTCTCGAGGGCGTGCTTGCTCCAGCCCTCGTTGGAGTCGATCGCCTCCTGGGGGGCAAGCTCGTGCACCTTGCGCAGGCGCACCTCCGCCCCGGCCTTCTCAGCTGCCTGCACGGCCTGCTGGGCCAGCTGGAAGACGCTGCCGGTCGCGGAGTAGTAGATGACGCTGACCTTGACGTCGGCCATGGGGTCCTCCTGAGGTGTACGGGTGATTGTTGCTGGGGCAACAACCTTGTCCCCCTCGCGTCTTCCGGCAACCGGGCGGCCCGCGCCGCGCCTCGAATAGGGTCGGCGGCATGCCCGCCTCCATCGACCCTGAGCGCCTGCCCACCTCCGCTGCCGGTGCCGACGCACCGAGCGACGACGGGTGGCGGACGCCCGAGCGGCAGCGCGGACCGGTGACGCTGCGGCGCGGCCAGGTGCAGAGCACCACGACCGACCAGCGACTGCTCGACACCCGGGGTGACTCCGGCTGGGTCCACTCCGACCCGTGGCGGGTCCTGCGGATCCAGACCGAGTTCGTGGAGGGCTTCGGCCTGCTGGCCGAGCTGCCGCGCGCGGTCAGCGTCTTCGGCAGCGCCCGCCTGCCGCCGGACTCGCCGGACTACGCCACCGCGCGGGAGCTCGGCGGCGCACTGGCCGACGCCGGCTGGGCGGTCATCACCGGTGGCGGCCCGGGCATCATGGAGGCTGCCAACAGGGGCGCGTCGGAGGCCGGCGGACTCAGCGTGGGGCTCGGGATCGAGCTGCCCTTCGAGCAGAGCCTCAACGAGTGGGTCGACCTCGGCCTGGAGTTCCGCTACTTCTTCGCCCGCAAGACGATGTTCGTGAAGTACGCCCAGGCCTTCGTCATCCTGCCCGGCGGGTTCGGCACGATGGACGAGCTGTTCGAGGCGCTGACGCTCGTGCAGACCCACAAGGTCAACCAGTTCCCGGTCATCCTCATGGGCAGCGACTTCTGGGCGCCGCTGATCGCCTGGCTGCGCGACACCTTCGTGCCGCGCGGGCTCATCTCGCCCGGTGACGTCGACCTGTTCCGCGTCACCGACGACGTCGCCGAGGCGGTGCGCATCATCGACCGGGCCTTCGAGGACCGGGCCGACAAGCCGCCTGTCGCCACCGGTCAGGAGCACCCCGGCTCCGTCGACAGCTGATGCCGGCGATCTGCGTCTACTGCGCGTCGAGCACGCGGATCGACGCCCGCTACGTCGAGCTGGCCGCCGAGGTCGGCACCGAGCTGGCGCGCCGTGGCCACGTCCTCGTCTCGGGGGGCGGGGACCTGTCGATGATGGGCGCCGTCGCCCGAGCCGCCCGGGCCGGCGGGGCCCACACGGTGGGTGTGATCCCGGAGGCGCTGCTGGCGCTGGAGGTCGGCGACCAGGACGCCGACGAGCTGCTCGTCGTCGACGACATGCGGGTGCGCAAGGGACTGATGGACTCGCGCTCGGACGCCTTCCTCGCGCTCCCCGGCGGCCTCGGCACGCTGGAGGAGCTGTTCGAGGTGTGGACCGCCCGCACCCTCGGCCTGCACGCCAAGCCGGTCGTGGTGCTCGACGTCGACGGCCTCTACGCCCCCCTCCACGAGCAGGTGAGGCTGATGGTGGAGCGCGGCTTCGTCCGGCAGGAGGCGGCGCAGGCCCTGGTCTGGGCGTCCGGGGTCGTCGAGGCGCTCGACGCCGTCGAGTCCGGCCTGGAGCACAGCCGGCTCATGACGCCGACGCCGGCCGAGGTCCTCGAGGCCGAGACCGAGTAGCCGGCCGGAGCAGCGCCACCGTGCGACCATCGCACCGTGGTCACCGCTCTCGCTCTGCTCGGCGTCGTCGTCGTGCTCTTCGCCGCCGCCGCCCTCGCCACCCGCGAGCAGCCGCTGCTCAGCGACGCGCCGCCGGACACCGCCGATCTGGCGCTCCCGCCCGGCCGCCTCGGGCCGCAGGACGTGGCGGCCGTCCGCTTCGAGACGACGCTGCGCGGCTACCGGATGAGCCAGGTCGACCAGGTGCTGGCCCGGCTCGCCGACGAGCTGCGGCTGAGGGACGAGCGCATCGCCGAGCTCGAGCGCGACCGGAGCGACGCATGACCGCCGTCCTCGAGCTCCGGGTCGACGTCGACGCCCCCGTCGAGGCCACGTGGGCCGGTGCCACCGACTGGGCCGGTCAGGGCGAGTGGATGCTCGGCACGTCCGTACGCCCCACGGCGCAGGGCGGCCAGGGAGTCGGCGGGGGCATCGCCGCCTTCACGGGCATCGGACCGCTCGGCTTCCTCGACACGATGACCATCACGCGCTGGGAGCCGCCTCACCGCTGCCACGTCCTGCACACCGGCCGGATCGTCCGGGGGACAGGCGAGTTCAGGGTCGAGCCCCGCGGCGCGGGCCAGTCGGTGTTCGTCTGGCGGGAGGACCTGGAGCTGCCGCTCGGTCCGCTCGGCCGCCTGGGCTGGCTGCTGGGCAAGCCGCTGTTCGCCTTCGGGGTGCGCCTGTCGCTGAGGCGGTTCGCCCGCTGGGTGGAGGCCGGTCGACCGTCGGGGCACGCCGCGGCGTAGGGGCTGCTGGTGCGTGCTGTCCCAGCTCGAGGGGCCCGGCAGCCGGCTGCTGCGTGAACGGCTCGGCGGCCACCCCAGCTGACTCATGCTCAGACCGCCCGAGGATCCGACCGCACCTTCCCGACGCTGTCCCTGCAGCACGTCCCGCAGTCCGATCGGCAACCGGGGCACCACCTCGCGTCACGCCGCCATCCGGCACGCATCAGAGGCGCTCGAGTGTTGGAGGGGCATGGTCAGGCCCGCTGTGAGGGTGGCTGCGCAGCCTCGGGTCCGCGGACTCGCGGCTCCGGGACCCGGCTGGCGGGCAGCCCGAGGGCGACCCCGCCGGCGACGACGGCGAGGCGGACCCAGACCAGCTGTCGGGATCCGGCTCCGGCAGGAGCTGCGGCCCGAGGACGATCGTGTCGACGGCACACCCGGCCCGTCCGAGGTCGTGTCAGGCGCTCGACTCGGACGGCGTCGTGGTGGCGACGACGAACTCGCGGATCGTTCGTGCCAGCAAGCCAGGCTGGTCCTGCGGCATGAGGGTGAAGCTGTCGTCGACCTCGACGAGGCGGGCGTCAGGCAGCAGGTCCGCGAATCGACGGCCGTGCTCCGGCCGCATCACCCGGTCCTCGGTGGCCCAGACGACGAGGGTGGTGCGCTGGAAGGAGCGCAGGCCTTCCGCAGCCGCCATCATGTCGCCCTCCTTGGCAGAACGGAGGTACTTGACGAGGTCTCGCCGCACGCCTGGCTGCTCCAGCAGCGGAGCGACCCACCGGTCCATCACCTCCCTCGGCACCGGACGCTTCGACATCCAGCCGTAGGACATCGGGAGCTGGCGCATGGCTGGCAGCCGAAGGGTCTGCGCCAGCACGGTGACCCCACCAGGGACCTTCGCGGCCAGGCTGAGGTTGCGGCCGGGCAGGCCGGGCGGGAAGTTCTCGAAGGCCTCGCAGGGTGTGATGACCAGGCGCGCGATCCGCTCCGGAGCGTTGGCGGCGGCGAACAGGAAGGCCCCTGAGTCGTTGCCCACCAGCGTGACGTCCTCGAGGTCCAGCACCTCGAGGAGCTCGTTCTCCAACCGGGCGATCCCGCGTGGTGAGAGGTCGGCGTCCTCGTTCATCGGCGCGCGGTGGCCGCCCATGGGCAGGGTCGGGACGATGCACCGGTAGTCCGGGCTCAGCTCGGCCACGACGTGGCGCCACAGCGAGCCCTGCATCCCGAGCCCGCCCAGCAGCACGAGGACCGGACCGGGACCTCCCGTGTCCTCGTACTCCATCGGTCCCGCGGAGAGTGCAACGCTCTTCACTGCCCTCCCTCCAGGTCGTCCCACCGCGTCCTGGGACGTCGACGTGCGGGCCGCCGGAGCATGGCACGAGTGGGCCCCGAAGGCGGCCGTCGTGACGGGCCGGGTGGCTACCGCCCGGCGAACACCGGCGCCTGCTTGGCGAGGAAGGACCGCACCGCGCCGTGGTGGTCGGCGGTCGCTCCGGCCCGTGTCTGCAGCTCGTCCTCCTTGGCGAGGGCCTGCTCCAGGGTCGCGTCGGCGGCGTAGGCGATCGACTCCTTGATGCACGCGTAGGCCGCCGTCGGACCGGCGGCCAGTCGCGTGGCGAGCTCGACCGCGGTGGGCAGCACCTGCTCCGGAGCGACGGCGGCGTTGAGCAGCCCCATCTCGAGCGCCTGCTCGGCGGTGAACGGCTCGGCCAGCAGGAGCATGGCGGTGGCGCGGCCGGCTCCGACGAGCCGCGGCAGGGACCAGGACAGACCGGAGTCGGCGGTCAGCCCGATGCCGGCGAAGGCGGTCGTGTAGCGGGCCCCGGCCGCCCCGATGCGCAGGTCGAGCGCGCAGGCGAGGCCCAGCCCCGCGCCGGCCGCCGTGCCGTTGATGGCGGCCACGGTGGGCTTGCCGAGCTGCGCGAGCATCGTGACGAGCGGGTTGTAGTGCTCGCGCACGGTCCGGAGCGGGGCGTCGTCACCGGCCTCGAGCAGCGCGGCGTGCTCGCGCAGGTCCTGGCCGACGCAGAAGGCGCGGCCGGCGCCGGTCACGACGAGCGCCCGGACGCCGTCGTCGTCCCGCACGGACGACACCGCCTCGAGCAGGCCGAGCTTCATCTCGAGGGTGAGGGCGTTCATGCCCTCCGGGCGGTTGAGCGTGAGGACGGCGACAGCGCCGGTGAGCTCGAGCAGGACGGTCTCGGTCACGGGATCAGCCTTCTGTCGGGGGTGCGGCGGGCGGGGGCAGGAGGGCGGACGGTGCTTCTGAGTCGAGGCAGCTGGCGATGAAGCGGCGCGCGGCCGGCAGCAGCATCGCTGCCTGCTCGCCGAACCACGAGGAGGCCTTCGTGCCGGGCCAGTCTGCAGGCAGCAGCGCCCGCGGCAGGTCCGGGTCCACGAACAGGAACTTGCGGTACTCGTGCACGAGGACGCTCCGCGCGGCGAAGGCGCCCTCGTCGCTGCTCGTGTCTGCCGCAGCAAGCGCCTCCTGCTGGTCGGCGAGGAAGCGGGTGTACGACCGGGCGAGACCGTCGAGGTCCCAGGCGCGGCTGGCGAGCAGCTGGGCGTCGCCGTCGTGCTCGGCGGTGAAGCGCTCGGCCCGCGTGCCCGCCTCGGCGAGGATCGCGTCGAGCTCGGCGGCCGGCCGGGGGGCGACCCAGGCGCCACCGCCGAGCGGGCCGTAGCCCTCGAAGGCCAACGAGGCGTGCAGCCGCTCCCGCTCGGTGCGCACCGTGATCGGCGGGTGGACCAGCACGAGGTGCCAGCGGCCGTCCCAGGTCGGTGCGGACGTGCGGTAGATCCGCTCGGCGGCGGCGTCCACCCGCCGGGCCGCCCGCGGCGTCAGCGCGTAGCCCGGTCCGGCGTCGAGCCGGACCGCCTGGAGCCAGCCCTGGCGGACCATCCGGGACACGGCGGTGCGCACGGCCGGGGGCTGCAGGCCGAGCGGGCCGAGCAGCCGCACGAGCGCGGCGACCGGCGCCTGCGTGGGGGAGCTGGGCTCGTCCCCCGCCAGCCGGCGCAGGTGGTCGCCGTAGAGGTCGAACAGCGCGGAGCGGGCGTGCACGGCACCTCCTGGA
>JAABUN010007945.1_pt1 | contig 11137 bp, 10 predicted proteins | sample 5559311 | NCBI WGS metagenome assembly JAABUN01 (sample SAMN10711877, study PRJNA513370) | rock metagenome | isolation source: Antarctica rocks | place: Antarctica: Victoria Land, Siegfried Peak sud | reverse complement strand
TCGCCCCCGATGAATCGTGACGACTCGCCGGGGTGCGGTTCGTCAGGGTTCTGGACTCAGGCTCAGGATTCGCCTGTGCTGGCTCTTTATCTAGCCAGGTGGCTCGGATGGATAAAGAGCCAGCATAACGGTGCGGCAGAGATGACCGGCATGCTGGGGCGATACGACGGGACTGCGGTGTGCGGCGTGGGATCCTGTGCCGGTTGCGGGTCGGCTTCTTCCTCGTGGCCCTCCTCTTCCTGTTTCTCCTCTTCCTGCTTCTCCTCCTGCTTGACCGACAGCAGATCGAAGAGCGCCGCGAAAGCCACGCCGCCCAGTGCCGCCGCCCAGAGGGCCGGGGAGCGCCCCAGGCCCATCGCCAGCGCCACCGCCGGGTTCAGTACGCCGTTGGTCAGGAGCAGCCCAGCGCCCAGGGCCGCGCCGATGGCCACGCCACCGCCCGCCTTGGGTACCCACTTGTCCGAGACCGCCACCACCGTAAGGTGTCCTGGCCGTTTGCTCATCCGGCGATGTCACGCGGCGCGCTGGTAGTCGTGATGCAGGCCGCCGAGGACGGGGATCGCGTGGACAGGCCCGAGCCGTTCCCGCTGGGACGGTCCTCCGGCTGGCGCGTCGGGGGACCGCTGATGCAGAGACTGATGGGGCCGGGCCCGATTGAAGAAGTCCGCATACTCCCGCAGCATGCGTCGCAAATGCCGCTCGCCGAGGACCGGCACATGGTCGAGGCACTCCCGCCGCACGCTCCCGAGGAACCGCTCGCAGGTGGCGTTCTGCCGCGGCGCGCGATAGGCCGTCCGCACCTCCGCGATGCCCGTAGCCGCGGCGACGCGGGCGAATAGTGGCCCGTACTTGCTGTCGTTGTCCCGGATCAGGTAGCGCGGCCGCTGCTCGAACGGCGTGGCCTCGCGCAGTTGCTGGGCGACCCACGCATCGGTCGGGTGGCGCGTGACGCCGACATGGACCACGCGGCGCGACCCGAGCGCGACCACGATGAACGCGTAGAGCGGCCGGAAGCACAGGTCCGTGACCGGCAGGAAGTCGCAGGCCCAGGTCTGGCCGCCGCGGCGCGGCGGGCGGGCGTCGCGCATGTGCCGCTGGACCGTGGTCTTGGCGACGCGGATGCCGAGCTTCAGGAGTTCGCCGCGGATACGCTCCGCGCCCCAGAGCCGGTTGGCGACGGCCATCTCGCGGATGAGCGCGATCGTCTCGGCCGCGACCTTCGGCGACGGTGTCGCCTGCCCCCGCGAACGCCAGCGCCATGTCCGGCGAAACAGCCGGCGATGCCAGCGCAGCACGGTCTCCGGCTGCACGATGACGAGGGCCTGGCGCCAGGCGCGGACGCGGCTGGCGAGCAGCACGAGGAGCGCGCGGTCGGTCGGGGTGCAGCGCGGGCGCTTGACGCTCCGCCGGAGGACGAGGAGCTGCTGACGCAGGAGGGCGTTCTCGGCGACGAGGGCGGACCGACTGCGCACGAGGTCGGTGAGCGCGCCCGCCGTGACGGGCGGCCCGGCGGGCTTCGTCGCGGTGAGCAGGCGTCGCCGGAGCGCGCGGGCCAGCGCGCCCCCGAGCCGGGCACAACGGCGGACGAGGTCAGTCAGCATCAGAAGGCTCCTCATCGGGCGCAGGCGGTGTTGAGGATCGGCGCGCTCTGAGCGTGTACCGCTGCCGCTCGATGTGTCAATGCAGGGCCCGACACGAACGGATATCCCAAACGGCCAACACAGGTGTCGCGCCACGCCGATGCGCTCAGGGTGCTCGCCGCGACTCGCCCGGGCGCGGATCCGCGATGAGGGCGACGAGCCCGAGCGCGAGCAGGCTCCCGAGCACGGCCAGCAGCAGGACGGGGCGGATCCCGAGCGCCTCGATTGCCGCGCCGCCGACGCTCAGGCCGATGACGACGCCGACCCAGGTCGTGGCGCCGAGGAGCGAGAGGGCGGTGTCGAGCGCGCCCGCCGGGAAGAGATCGACCGCCAGGGCCGAGGCGACGACCCCGCTGAGACCGAGCACCGACCCGAGGATACTCGTGGCCCAGAAGTGCGGTGCCCGCTGTGCGACCGTGAGGACGAGCAGCCCCGTCGGCGGCCCCAGGAAGCAGAGGAGCAGGAGGGGCTTCCGCCCGAGGCGGTCGGAGAGTCGGCCCACGATGAGCGGCAGCGGCAGGGTGACGAGCGAGCCGACCGCGGCGGCGGTGGTGATCGCGGTCGGCTCGAAGCGCAGGCCCGCCATGAGCAGCGGGCGGGCGAGGCCGAGGACGATGTTGGCGGCATAGCCGACGACGCTCGCGATGAAGAGGGCCAGGAAGGTGCGGTTGGCGACGACGACGCGCGCCGAGACGGCGCGGCCCTCGTCCCGCGCGCCCGCCCGCCCCTCCCGGATGAGCAGGCCGACGAGCGGGATGAGCAGGTAGCCGCCGCCGAGGGCGGCGAACAGGCCGCCGAAGCCCCAGCGCTCGACGATCGGCCCGCCGGCCAGGCTGCCGAGGAAGAGCCCGACGCCCGCGCTCAGGCCCATCAGCCCGAAGCCGCGCCCGCGCTGCCCGGGCGCGGCGGACCGGGCGGTCAGGAGGCCGACCATCGCCGCGACCAGACCGGTCGCGAACCAGAGGCACGCCAGCAGGAGGGCCAGCGCGACCACGGTCGCGGCCCCCCGCAGGCCCCACGCGAGCGGCGCGGCCGCGAGCCCGCCAAGCCTGAGCCAGAGGGTGCGGCGCTGGAACCGGGCGGCGAGCTGCCCGGCGGCCAGCGCGCTGAGCGCGAGCGACAGATAGGCCACCGCCAGGACCAGGCCGGTGCTCGCCGCGTTCCCGCCGATCCGCGGCAGGTAGAGCGGCAGCAGGTTGAACAGCGCGCTGACGCCGATGAAGGCGACCGCGTTGCAGGCGCACAGGCCGAGCAATTGTCGTTTGTCCACGTCCCCCTCCTGGCCCGCGCTCATGCCCCGCCCCGCGGCCCGGAATCGCCCCTCCGATCAGCAGATTAGCGCTGACACTAGGTGTGCCGGATCTCGCCTTTGATCCGCGCTTCCGCACCAATCGCCAGCGCATAGCCAATCGCGACATTCTGATGCCGCTGCTGGAAGCGGCATTGCTGGCACAGAGCGCGACCGAGTGGAACGACCGCTGCTGGGCGGCGAATATTCCGGTCTCCCCGGTGTTGAAAATGCCCGAGGCGCTCGCCGATCCGCACGTCGTGGCGCGTGGCATGGTGACCGAGATCACGTACCCGACCGCCGGGGTGTTGCCGCTCGTCGCCTCGCCGGTCCGTTTCAGCGCCGATGCGCCGCAACCGCAGCGTCACCCGCCGCTGCTGGGCGAGCATAGCGTCGAGGTGCTGGCCAAGGCCGGCTATGGTGCCGAGGAGATCGCGGGGTGGCTCGCGGATGGGACAATCGTGCGGCAGGGGTAACGGGGACGGGCTTCTACGGAGCGTCCTGTTCATCATCGGCACCAAAGAGGAGGACCACGGCTCCCGTTTGCCCATCGACCGCCACGATTGTATTCGGCGTTTCGCCGCTGACGTGGCAGGTGCAGCCATTGGGCGCGAAGGCCACGCCGCTATAGGTGACCAGCCAGACACGACGGGTCGTTTGGTCGGTTTCGAGGGTCAGGGCGACGAAGCGGGCCTGGATCGCGGTCGCTGCCTGAGCATCGGCGATCACCTGGGCCGCCTGTATTCGCGCCGTGGCCTCACTGATCGCGGGCCGTTCGCTGAGCGGCTTTTCTACGGCATCGAGGCGTTGCCCGTCGGCGGCGACGAGCGAGCGGTGCGCCGCCGACGCTTGTCCGGCTGGCACGCGTCCGCAGCCGCCGAGCGCCGCGATGACCAGCGCCAGGGCTATGAAGGCGAGCAATAGTGCTTTTCGTGCGCCAAACATGGCCAGACTCCCCTCATGCCCGCGCGACGACCGGCAGGGCGCGTCGGTTCCCGGTATCGGCCTTCACCGGGCGATCCCGATAGAGGAAGCAAGCCGCGTACTGATCCGGCGCGACCTCGTAGAGTGGCGGCGGCGCGGTGCGGCAGATCTCCATCACCTGGGGGCAGCGGCGGGCGAAGCGGCAGCCGACCTTGGCGGCGAGGCGAATCTCGTCCTCCGGTGGCAGCGCCACTTTGTCGCCCCAACCAGCCGCTGGATCGGGGATCGGCACCGACTCGACCAGCAGCTTCGTGTACGGGTGGTGCGGATTCTCGATCACGCGCGCCACGTCGCCATGTTCGGCCACGCCGCCGAGGTAGAGGACAAAAATATCGTCGCTGATCTGATAGGCCGTGGAGAGGTCGTGGGTAATATAAAGGAAGGAGATCCCGAGATCCCGTTTCAGATGCAGCATATTGTCCAGGATCAGCGCCCGTAGCGAGGCATCGACCATCGAGACCGGCTCGTCGGCGATGATCACCTTCGGGTTCGGCAAGATGGCGCGGGCGATCATGATCCGTTGCCGCTGGCCGCCGCTGAGTTGGTGCGGGAACCGCCCCAGGACCGCGTCAGGCTGGAGACCCAGCGAGGAGAGGGTCTCGCGGATCAGCCGATCGCCGTCCTGCTTCCCTTTCGCTAGCCGGAAATTCTTGACGACCGTCTCCAGAACATGGTCGATCCGGTAGAACGGATTGAAGACCTCGAACGGATCTTGGAAGATCGCCTGCACCTCGCGCCGGAACTCGGTCCCGCCGCTCGCGGAGAAGCCGGTTGTGTCCTGCCCCTGGTAGAGGATCTGGCCCGAGCTGGGCGTCAGCAGGCCGAGCAGCAGGAGGGCGAGCGTCGTCTTGCCGCTGCCGCTCTCGCCGGCGATGGCGGTGATCGTCGGGTGGGCCGGGTCGATCTGCATGGAGAAGTCGTCGAGCGCGACGACCTCCTCCTTCTTGAACACCCCTCGGCTGAAGACCTTGCCGAGGTTGCGTACTTCCAATACCGGCGCGGCCATACGTTGTACTCCTCGTCCTGCTATGAGCGGTCTGCGGAACTACTCGCGGGCTGTTCTATCACCGCCCGTGTGACCCGCTTCGGCGTGATCAGATCGCGTGCGCCCGCTTGGTCCTCGTTATAGAGATGGCAGGCGGCGACTTGCCCCGGTCCAACCTCGCGCGAGATCGGCGCGACCTCGCGGCAGATCGCCATGACGTGCGGGCAGCGCGGGTGGAAGACGCAGCCCGCTGGCGGGTTCACCAGCGAGGGTGGCAGGCCAGGAATCGGCTTCGGCAACGTCCGGCGCTTCAGTGAGGGGACCGACGAGATCAGCATTTGGGTGTATGGGTGGCGCGGCTGATTGAAGAGGGCTTCGACCGTGCCGACCTCGACCAGTTCGCCCGCATACATCACGCCGATCCGGTTGACCAACTGCGCCTGCAAGCCCATGTCGTGGCCGATCAGCAGGAGCGAGGCCCCGAGGCGCTCGCCGACTTCGATCAGCGTCTGCGCGACGACCCGCTGCACCACGACATCGAGGGCGCTGGTCGGCTCATCGGCGATGATCAGCGCCGGTTCCAGGACCATCGCCATCGCGATACAGGCCCGCTGTTTCATCCCGCCGCTGAGTTCGTGCGGGAACATCTTGTAGGCGCGTGCGGGGAGTCCCACGGTGCCGAGGAGTTTGACGATCCGTTCTTCCAGCGCCGCCGATGATGGCCTGGTGTTGGTGTGGTTGGTGATCGCGTCGGCGATCTGCTCCCCGACGCGCATCACCGGATTCAGGGAGTTCATCGCCCCCTGCATCACCAGGGCCAGTTTGCTCCAGCGCATCTGACGCAGCGCTTCGTCGGAGAGTTGGATGATATCGGTGCCTGCTACGAGCACCTTGCCGCCCGCGATATAGCCTGGTGGCCTGATCAGGCGCAAGATCGCGTTGGCGGTGGTGGACTTGCCGCAGCCCGACTCCCCGACCAGCCCGAATCGCTCACCCCGCGCGATCGTGAAGCTGACGCCGCGCACCGCCTGGGCCTCGCCCGCCGGCGTGCGGTAGCGCACCTGTAAATTCTCAACTCGTAGGACATCGTCGTGTGTTGCCTGCTCCATGTGCCGCGTCCCTCCGCGTGATTGGTCGCCGTGGGCGTTCATCCGGCACCCGTTACCCGCGCCGGTGTCCTTATTCGACCCGGACCCGGAGTCGCGGGTTGGCAACTTCGTCCAGGGCCAAGCTGATCAGGAAGAGGCTGATGAAGAGGATCACCAGCGCGAGCGAGGGTGGTCCCCACCACCACCACATCCCCTGGTAGAGGGCCGAGCCGGTGAAGGCGTATTGCAGCATCATCCCCAGGTTGGGCGTGAAGAGGGGACCGAGCCCCAGGAGTTGGATCCCCACCGCCGCGCCGATCCCACCCAGGACCGAGCCGACCAACCCGGCGGCGATGTAGGGGAGCAGATTCGGCAAGATCTCGCGCACGATGATCTGCATATCGCGCTGCCCCGAGATTTTTGCGACCCGCACGAAGGCGCGCTCGCGCAGGGTCAGCGTTTGCGCGCGGATCGCGCGGGTCGGTCCGGCCCAGGCGAAAACGCCGATGATCAGCCCGGTGACGGTGATCGTCGTCGTGCGAAAGTACGAGGCGACGACGACCAGGATGAGCAGCGCGGGGATGGTGAGGGTGATGTCGGCCGCGCTGCGGATGACCGTGTCCCAGAAGCCGCGATAGTAGCCGCTGATCAGGCCGAGCGCGGTGCCGACGACCGTGCCGACAAATCCGGCGATCAGGCCGATCTGCAAGGTCGGCGGGATGCCGTAGACCATCAGCGCGAAGATGTTGCGACCGGCGTTATCGGTCCCCAGCGGATACGCCGCCGATGGTGGTTGCTTGAAGGGGGCCGAGACGACCTCCGTCTGCGAATAGTCGACGAAGAAGCGCCCGATGAAGCTGAAGAGGAGGAGGCCGAGGAGCAGGGCGAGGCCGAGCGAGAGTTTCCAGTTGCCGATCCAGTAGCGCACACTCGACCCGCGCCAGCCCACACGCCGCGTGGGGGCTGGCGTCACGGTCGCCGTTGGTATGCCGGTCGTCGCCATCCGTCATCTCCTCGCGTAGGTGATCCGGGGATCGAGCTTCGGATAGACCAGGTCGAGCAGCAGGACCGCGCTGGCAACCGAGAGGACCAGGAAGAAGGTGATCCCCTGGATGACGGTGTAGTCCGACTGCGTGATCGACTGGTAGAGCCGGTAGCCGAGCCCTGGATAGCTGAAGATCAACTCGACCAGGGCGGCACCGGAGACGACATGGCCGAGCGAGATCGCGAGGTTGGTGAACTGCGGCAGCATCGCGTTACGCACGGCATAGCGCAGGAAGATCCGGCGCTTCTTGAGCCCCTTCGCTTCCGCCAGGGTCAGATAATCCTCGCCCTGAATCGTGACCATCATCCCGCGCATCCCGACCGCCCAGCCGCCGATACTGGCGAGGATGATCGATAAGGCCGGTAAGATCGAGTGGTAAATGATATCCATGAAATAGGCGAAATCGAAGCCACCGGACGAGATGCGCCCCGGTGAGGTGGTGCCGCTGGATGGAAACCAGCGCAGGATAAAGGCGAAGGCGAAGAGGAGGAGGATCGCCAGCAGGTAGTACGGAATCGGCGCGACGATCATGAAGAGCGGTGCGAAAAGGCGCGCGGCGCGCGGTGAGCCGTTCCAGACGAGGAGTGCGCCCGAGAGGATCCCGAGCGTGAACGAGATCACCGTCGAAACGGTTAGCAGCCCGAGGGTATAGGGCAGGGCGCTGCCGATGATCGACCAGACCGGCGTGGGGAAGTAGGCGAGCGAATAGCCGAGATCGAATCGGGCCATCGCGCTGAGATATTTCAGATATTGGATTAGCAGCGGATCGTCCAGACCGAACATCTCGCGATATTGGGCGATCAAGACCTCGCTATTCTCGACCTTCGAACCTTGCGATTCGAGTCGCCCGAGGACGGCCTGCACCGGATCGCCCGGGGCCAGTCGCGGGATGATGAAATTGATCGTCGCGGTGATCCAGACGATCAGCAGGAAAACCCCGAACCGCTTGATGACATACCCGACCGTCATCGGCACCCCCTTTGACACGATCGCTGGCGACACGCGCCTGACGGAGGCGCGTGTCGCCGTGCGGCGAACAGCGGTCAGGCCGTCGCCGGTTTCAGGCTCGTAATTGCCAGCAACGTCGTCATCCACCAGTTCGGCGGGTGGATGTAGTTGTTCTGCGCCGACGGCCAGTTGGTCCAATATTTGCTGCTGAAGGGGACGACACGATACTGCTGCGCGATCGCGAAGTGGGGGAGATCGCGCAGGCGCATCTCCAGCGCCTGCCGGAAGAGCGGCTTGATCCCGGCGTCGCCCGGCGGCAGGAGCCGGATCTTGTCCACGACCGTGTCGTATTCGGGGTTTTTGTAGCCCCAGTAGTTGTTGCCACGGATCTCGCCCTGGGGTTTGATCCACTGGCTGTGGAAGAGGTTCAGCTCGGCGAACGGATCGACCACGCTGCCGCAGGCGACCTGGCCGGTCTCGATCTCGAAGTTGCCGCGATTACGCTTGTCGGTCCATTGGGTCGAGGCCAAGCCCTGCGGCACCGCGTCGATCCCGATCGCTTTGAGGTTCGTTGCCAGCAGCGAGATCCCCGGCAGCGTCAGCGACTCGATCGGGACCAGCAGATTGGCCTGGAGGGTCTTGCCATCCTTCTGGTACATCCCGTTGCCGCCCTTGGTGTAGCCGGCCTTCTCGATCCGCTGCATCGCCTTCTGCGGGTTGTATTCCAGGGTGTTGTACTTGTCGAAGAGGTCATTGTTCTCGTTCAGTAACGCTTCGAGCGGGGCGTAGAAGGGGAAGTTGTAGCGTGCGGGCAGGCCGGTGCCGAATCCGACCGCATCGGCGTACTTCTTCCGGTCGATCCCGAGGCTGACCGCCCAGCGGAGGTCGACATTGTCCCAGGGCGGTGTCTCGGTCTGGAAGCCGAGGGTGCCGGGACACGGATCGATCCAGGCGTAGGGCGACTTATCGAGCCAGGCGACCGCCTTGGGATTGCGTTCTTTCACCTTGGAGAAAGCATCGATCGTCAGGCTCGGCTGGCCGTCGACATCGTTGGCTTCCAGTGCCGCCGCCTTGCGGTCATCCGCGCCCGCTTCGAGGAAGACGATCCGTTCCGGGGCGGGCAGCGGCTTGAAGCCGGTTTTCACGGCCCACCAGTCGTCGCGACGGTCGTAGACGAATTCGTTGTTCGATGCTTTCACCATCCGATACGGCCCGGTGAAGACCGGCCACCCCTTCGCCAGATCGAAGAAGGTGAAGGTGAGCGGATTCTGCCCATTCCAGATATGTTTCGGCAGGATACGGACCGCGCCCCAGATGTGGACGCTGAAATTGTTGAACATGAAGCGCGGATATGCCTCTTTGAGGGTGATCCTCGCGGTCAGCTTGTCGACCGCCGTCGCCTCTTTGACGAACCGCTGCATCTCAGGCCCGTAGTTGAGCGTAGCATTATCGCGGAGGAGGTTGACCGTGAAAGCGACGTCATCGGCAGTGAACGGCTGGCCGTCGGACCACTCAACGCCCGCCCGCAGCTTGATATCGACTTGGGTGAAGTCGGCGTTGAACTGGTGGCTCTCGGCCAGCCAGGGGATCACCTGCCCGTTCTCGTAGTTCAGGTAATAGAGCGACTCGATCACCGCCTGATGTAGCCCCTGGGAGAGGCGCGCGGCCAGGACGTAGGGGTTGCCTTGCTCTGGTGCCTGGACCGGGCCACCCTCGAAGCCGATGATCAGCGTCTTGTCACGCGCGACGTTGGTCCGCGCGGCGGGCGCGCTCACGGCGGCGACGCTGGCGGCAACGCTGGGGACACTCGACGCAGCTGCGGCGGAGGTCGCTGGGCGCGCTGCTGTGGCTGCCGGTTGATTCAAGGCGACGGTGGGGATCTGGGCGGGCTGTGGTGCGGTGGTCGGTACAGCGGGAGCGGGCGTCGAGGTTGTACCTCCGCAGGCTTGTAGGGCGAACATCCCTCCGACGACCACGCCGCCATACAAGAACTGGCGACGAGTCAACCTCCGCGCGATCGGCCTGTCTGTCATCCCGGTCCTCCTTTTGTAACCTCGGACGAGAGAACGATCAGCCCACGCCAGGGGACACCCTAGGCATGGGATTGCTGACGGCAGATGGTGTTACGCGCAGGGCATCGACACAGGTAAGTGCCGGTCGGCTACCCTGGAAGTTGGCTCATGAATTGATTGGAGGGGGCTTAGCACCAAGGTTCCGATGAGGTTGCCGTAATGCGCCGGTGCTGTAGCCCTCTAGGAATGTTCGGAGTATACGTATCGCGATCGACAATGTCAAGCAATATGTCCTACATATCAACGTATAATACATACGATATTGTGTCGGCCTCTGATTTGCGGGGAACAGTCCAAGTATCGCCTTGGACACGAACCCAGGAGTGTGTGTTGTGATGCACTATCATGGCGCAATTTCTGCGGTAGCGTCAGAACTGGGACGATGAGAATGGGTTCTGTTGGGTTGTGCTGTGATAGGCCGCCGGGCCGAGGAAGGCGTCATCAAGAGTCACAGTTGCAAGGCCATTCCTGGGTTGTGCTGGCCGTTTAGTCTGTCCGTGCCTCGATCCCGGCACGCTCGTAGCTGGCTGCCATCGAATCGCTACGGATAGAGTAAACGACCAGCACAGGTCAGATCGACCGCGCCAACGCACACAATGCGCGGAACGCGATCAGCGAATGGCGGCACGACCCCCCAGCATACGGCGAGGCGTGGCAGTTGGCGGACCCGCGCCTGGGGATCGCCGGAACTTCTCCACCGCGCCCGCGTTACTCCCCCTAATGGTCGCCGCGCCGCACCGGATACTGAGGGAGGCGCGGCATCCGGCGATCTTTTCGCGGGAAGGGCGGCCATGCAGCATCTCCGGGGCCGACGACAAGGACGGATCGGGGCGCTCCTCGCGCTGGCCCTCGCGCTCGTGGGCTGCGGCGGGCCGACCGTCGCGGGGGGCGACGCCGGCACCGCCCCCCCGCCACACCCCCTTACGGCGGTGCCGACCAGCCCCGCCGCCAGCGGTACCGCGTCGGCCCTCACCATCGCCCCTGCCTCCGGCCCGGCGGGTACCATATTCGCGATCACGGGGCGGGGGTTCCCGCCCAACGCGGCACTACACGCCCTCGGGCGGGAACCGGACCGCTCCTTCGCCAT
>JAABUN010007944.1_pt1 | contig 11139 bp, 11 predicted proteins | sample 5559311 | NCBI WGS metagenome assembly JAABUN01 (sample SAMN10711877, study PRJNA513370) | rock metagenome | isolation source: Antarctica rocks | place: Antarctica: Victoria Land, Siegfried Peak sud | reverse complement strand
GCGCTTGGCGACCTGAGCCCCGACGAATTCGAGAGGAGGTACCGTTCAGCGACGCCCGCCGCATGAACCTGACCGTCCGCGGAGCCGGGGCAACTCCAGGCCGGAGAGGCTCGGTTGCGTGCGTTGGATGCACGCGCCCATCCGGCGCCACCCGACCCCGGCCAGCCCTTGCTCTTACTAGAACAGATGTTCTAATCTAGGCGTCCGATGTCGACCGCCCGTGGTGATGTGGACGCTGCCGTCGCGGGCCTGCGGGCTCGCTGGGGTGCCGCAGCTCCGCGGGTCATGGGCGCGCTGGCCCTGGCGCCCGCACCGGCACCCGCGCCCGCCCCCGGGGAGCCACCGGGTGATCGACCCACGAACGCCCCCACGGACGACGACCGCGTCATCCACACGGGCTTCGCCGCGCTCGACGCCATCCTCGGGCCGGGCGGGCTCCCGAGATCGGCCAGCGTCGCGATCCGCGGCGACGGCTCGAGCGGCCGGACCACGCTCGCCCTGCGGGTCGCCGCAGAGGCCCAGGCCGCAGGTTCGGTCGTGGCCTGGCTGGATCTCTCGCGCAGTTTCGACCCGGTGGAGGCCGTCGCCCGCGGGATCCGCCTCGAGTGGCTCGTGATCATCACCCCGGCCAGTCTTGACGAGGGCCTCTCGATCGCGGGGAGTCTGCTGGCCGGCCGCTCGGTGGACCTCCTCGTCCTGGACTTGCCCGGCGGTCGACTGGCGAAGACCGACAAGCCGGCCAGGATCGCCGATCGACTCCATCGACTGGCCGCCCTGGCCCGACGCGCGGAGACCCTGCTCCTGATCCTGGACGGCCCGGTCCGGGCGGGTGGTCTGGCGAGTGCGGTCGATGGATCGACCGGTATCCGGCTCGAACTCGCCCGACGCTCGTGGGTCCGCCTTGGTCGTGATGTCGTCGGCCAGCGCACGGAGGCGCTCGTCGCGCACAACCGCTACGGCCCGCCGGGGCGGAAGGCGACGCTCCGGATCCTGTACGCCGAGGGCGGCGAGCGCGACGCCTGTCTCGCCAACGACGCCCTCCTCATCGACCAGGCGCCGCTCCAGGCGCCGGTCCAGACCACGCTCCAGGCACCCATCCACGTTCCCCCGCACGAGGCCCCCGATCGAAAGACCCACGACCATGCGACGTCTCCACCTCTTCGTGCCGCACCTTCCCCTGGGCCTGGCACGGGCCCGACGCTCCGAGCCCTTCCCGACCGGCCCGCTCGTGCTGGGCGGCAGGCCATGGGATCCGGGTCCGGTCATCGATACCGACCGGACCGCCAGGGCCCTCGGCGTCCGGCGCGGGATGCCACTGGCGAGCGCCCACCGACTCGTCCCTGAAGCGACCTTCATCGAGCCCGATCCCGACGCGGACCGGGCACTCGCCGAGGGCGCGTTCGAGGCGCTCGGAACGTTCAGCCCGAGTCTCGCCGGCAGCACGGACCCGTTCGATGCTGCTTTCGGGCTGTTCGAGATCGGGATCGATGGCCTGGGACCGTTGTGGGGTCCTGAGCCCGTGCTCGTCGAGCGTGTCAGTTCCGCGTTGCGTGCCACCCTGCCCGGGGAGTGCCTCGCGCCCCGGGCCGGGATCGCCGGCACGCACTTCGCCGCGACCATCGCCGCCGTCCACGCCCGTGCCGGCTCTCCGGTCGTGGTGGCGCCGGGTGACGAGGCCGCCTTCCTGGCCGACCATCCGTCCGGGCTCCTGACGACGGACGGTGACGTCCGCGCTCGACTGACCCGGTTCGGGTTGCGCCGGATCGGCGCCGTGGCCGAACTGCCACGGTCTGCGCTGATCGCCCGGTTCGGCGACGAAGGCGCCCGACTCCACGCCCGCGCTCGGGGCGAGGAGACGGAACCGTTCCGATCGCGCCGGGCGGTGGAACGGCTGGCCCTCGGCCTGCCCATCGAGCCGCCGGTGGAAGCGCTCGAGCCGCTGCGCTTCGTGCTCCATCGGCTGGTCGGGGCGTTGACCGCGCAACTCACCGCGCGGGGACTCGCCGCGGACCGGGCGCAACTCGTCGTGGACCTCGACCTGGTCTTCGCGGCCCGGGGGACGCCGCCACGGACCGAAGTCGAACAGCGTTTCCCGGAACCCACCGCGGACCCCGAGGCGATCGAGCGCCTGCTGTTCGCCCGCCTGGAACGGGAGCCGCCACCGGCCGCGGTCCAGCGCCTGGAGCTGGAACTGCGGGGCACGACCCCGGCGGCCGGTCAGCAACTGCCGTTGTTCGTGCCACAGGCCGCGCGAACGGCGCGCCTGAGCTGGCAACTCGCCAGGCTCGGCCTGACCTACGGGGAGGATCGCGTGCGCCGGGTCGCGATCACGGATCCGGAGACGCCATTGCCGGAACGGCGCTGGGCCTGGCGCCCGATCGGCGTGGACGGGGAGTCAGGGCGATGACCCGACTGCTGCGCGAGCACCCGCCGATCGAGGTCGAATTCGACGCGGGCGGGCGCCTGGTCGCCATCCGCTGGAACGGCCGCCGCGAAGCCGTGGAGGTCTGCAATCGATGGCGGGTCGAGGAGGCCTGGTGGCGTGACCCGATCGCGCGCGACTACGTCAAGGTCGTGGGTGAACGGTGGCTCGCCCTCGTCTATCTCGATCGCGTCGCCGGGACGTGGCACCTGGAACGACTGTACGACTGAGACGACGGGATGCCGGTCCGGAACGTCAGCGAACCGGCGCCCCCACCGTCAGCGTGACGACGAAGAGGACGAGGAACAGGCCGATCACGAGGATCAGCGCGCCGATGTCGCGAGGCTGCGCGGACTGCATCTACTGGCCTCCCCCAAGGCTGATCTGGATCGGATTCCCCGCCGATCCACGTGCAGCATAGACGCCTCAGCGACCCGATGTGTCGCGCCGACGCGCCACCCGGGTGTTGCCGGCTGTCAACGGCGCTCGACCGGGATCAACGGCCCTTTCTCAGCTCTCGACCGTCGGGATATTGCCGATGACCAGGAGCGCCACGAGGCTCACCAGGACGAGCGCCAGGACGGCCGCGCCGACGAAATCGATGGGTCTGGGGTTCATCCGACAGGGCTCCTCGATCAGTCGACTGGTGTGGGGCTCACGGGGTCGGGCAGGCGGCACCATAGCGGACCGCCATGAGCGTCAGGCCACCCTGCGGTGTCACGGTCACCTGGATCCGGCAGTCACCCTGGCCGACCGAGTCGAGCACGAAGCTGCCGTCCTCGAGCGGCCCCGACAGTGCCTCCGTACTGTACGTCGCGGCCTCCAGCGCCGCCTGCAGGGAGGTCGTGATCTCGTTCGCATCGCCCTCGTTGACGGCGAAGGTCCCGCTCACCGGTTCCGGTCCGGCATCGTCAGCCTCGGTCGCGCCGGGATAGGTCGGGAAGCCCGGCGGCAGGGCATCCCAGATGCGGCCCCATTCGGTGTCGCTCTGGGACGTGCTTGGGACGGGGCTCGGGCCTGCGCTGTCGGACGCCGGCGCGCTCGTTCCCGCACTCGACGGGCCGGCTCCGGTCGCTGTGTCGGTCGCGGGAGCGGCCGTCCGGCCGGCCGTGGGACTTGTCGTCGACGAGGGGGAGCTGCCGCTTGGCCCGCACGCCGCGACGGCCAGGATGAGCGGCAGGGACAGGAGGAGGCGCAGTGGCGTGTGCATCGTCGCAGTCTAGGGTCGACCGAAGATCCGGGCGGAGCGGGCCCATATCTGCCGAGGAAACGCCGGATGCCGGCAACCAGCCCGTCGGCGTACCTGGCTCGCCCGGTGGACGTGGTCATCAGCGCGGCGTCGCCACGGTTCTTCATGTTGCCCAGCTCGACCATCACGGCCGGTACGTCCGACCAATTGAGGGTGCCGAGGTCCGTCCGGGTCTTGATGCCCGTGGTCGCGTAGTAATTCGCGATCGAGAGCCCGGCGTCGACCAGGCCCGCGCGCATCGCCTTGGCGAGCGTCGTCGACCGGGCGGCGATGTCATCCGTATAGCCCGTGACGATGCCGGGCTTCATGACGACGAAGCCGTGGTAAGCGGAACTCGCCCCATCCGCGTGGATGCTGACGAGGAGTGCCGCTCCCACCTTCTCCCCGAACCGCCCGCGAGTGTTCACGCACGGACCCAGCCATCGTCCGAGGTGCGGGTCAGGTAGACCGTCGCGCCGAGCGCCTCGAGGCGGGTCTTGACCGCCGACCCGACGCGGAAGTTGAAGCGATGCTCGGTGGCGCCACTGGTCGTCGTCGTCCCGACCTGGTTACACGGCTTCCAGGCGTTGCCGATCCAGACCTTCTTCGAGATCTCGGCGGTGTGCGTGGCATTGCCACCGTTGTGGCCGGGATCGAGCGTGATCACGATCCCGGTGAGCGGCGCGGAAGCCGCCTGCGCCGAAGACGCGACCGGTCCGCCGGCGATGAAGGTCGCGGCAAGGACCGCGAGACCGCGTGGATGGGTCGGCGTCGAGGGGTGCGCGCGGGATGAGACATCGGGACCTCGACAGGGGATCGCTGGCGGGCGTCGAGCCTACCGACCGCCCGCACCGAAGTCATCGGTACCTTCGGCTGGCAGGGTCGACCGATCCGGTCCGGACATGGCAGGACCCCCGTCGCCCCCAAGCGACGAGGGTCCTGCGGCCAGGAGTCGCTGGTCACCAGCGAGCCCTGGCGCGTCAGCCCGCGACCATCGCAGTCGTTGGCTGCCGAGTCGTCCCGAGCCCCCAGGCACCGAGACGTCGTATGGAGCTAGATCGACGCCGCCTGGACCGCCAGCGCCGCGGGCAGAAGGACGAGGATCAGCAGCATCGCCACGACCACGAGCAGGCCGCTCCGGAGCGCGATCTTGGCGATCGGTCGGAGCGGGCGGTCCGGATGGTGGGGCGATTGCATGCCCGTGTGACGCCCGATCCCGCGTTTGTGTTTCACCCCCAGAGATAGAACGTTTGTTCTATGCTGACAGGCCCCTTCTGGACCAGCCCGGACCGGAGCGACATCGTGGTAACCACTCCCTACGCGGAACTCCACGCCCACACCGATTTCTCCTTCCTGGACGGGGCATCGACCCCGGATGAGCTAATCGAGCGGGCCGTCGAACTGGGTCTGCACGGGCTGGCCGTGACGGACCACGCCGGCCTGTACGGAGCGGTTCGCTTCGTCGGGGCGGCCCGTGACGCCGGGCTGCATCCGATCGTCGGCGTGGAGATCGAGCTGCTTGACGCGCTCGTGCCGGATCTCGCCGGGATCGTCGTCCCCGATCGGCGCCACCGCCGACCCCGGCCCGGGACGCCGACCGTGCCCGGGATGTCGGATGCGCCGGGCATGCCGATCGCGCGGGAGGGTCGTCCGGCCCGTCCCCGTCCGGCCCGATCGCGGCTGCCCGGCCATCGAGCGCCGGTCAAGGAGGACCTGCGGGGGGTGGGTGAGCGCGTTCGCGGCCCGCACCTCGTCCTGTTGGCTCGATCGGCGGTCGGCTGGCGCAGCCTGTGTCGCCTGATCTCCCACGCGAACATGGCCGGCACGAAGGGTGTCCCCAGGTTCAGCCAGGCGCTCCTTGCCGAGCACACGGAGGGACTGGTCGCGCTGTCCGGCTGTCGCGATGGTGAGCTCGCCCGGCGGTTGCGGGTCGGCGACCGGGCCGGGGCACGGGCCGTGGCCGAGCGGTACGCCGCACGCTTCGGGCGTGGCGATGGCCCGGCGGCAAGCGGCTTCTTCATCGAGCTTTCGCATCACCTGCTGCCCGACGACGATTGGCTGGTGAGCGAGGCGGCGGCCCTGGCGGACGAACTGGGCCTGCCGGTCGTCGTCACCAACGACGTCCACTACGCCCGACCCGCCGACCGGGAACTGCAGGACGTCCTGACCGCGATCCGGCACGGCCGGACGCTCGATACGCTGGCCGACCTGCGTCGACCGGATGGCCTGTCGTACCTGGCTTCGGGCGAGGAACTGCTGGATCGGGCGGTCGGGCTGCCGTCGGCGGCGGCTCGATCATGGCGCGAGGGGATCGCGACGTCGGTCGAGCTCGCGGCGTCGTGTTCGGTCGATCTTGGCTTCGAGCAATACCGCTTCCCGGGCTTTGCGGTGCCGGCCGGGGAGACGCCGTTCAGCTACCTGGTCGAGTTGTGCCAGACGGGCGCCCGACGGCGCTATCACCCGTTGACCCCGGCCGTGGTCCGGCAACTGGCCCATGAGCTCGACGTCATCGAGCGGACCGGCCTCGCCGAGTTCTTCCTGATCTGCTGGGACCTGATGCGGTTCGCGCGCGAGCAGGGGATCCCCGCACAGGGTCGGGGGAGTGCCGCGGGCTCCATCGTGGCGTACGTCCTGGGCATCAGCCGGGTGGAACCGATCCGCCACAACCTGCTGTTCGAGCGGTTCATCAACGAGGGCCGGACGACGTATCCGGACGTCGATATCGACTTCTCCTCGGCGCGTCGTGAGGAGGTCATCCAGTACGTCTATCGCCGCTACGGGCCGGAGCACACGGGGATGGTCTGCAACCTCGTCACCTACCGGGCACGATCCGCGGTCCGGGAGGTGGGGCTGGCGCTCGGGTTCCCGCGGCCGCTCGTGGATCGCGTGGCCAAGGCGCTCGAGACGTACGACTCGGTGATGGTTCGGCGCGACCTGGAGGCGGACGGGGGGTTCGCCGAGTTCTTCCGGGCACCGGGGGAGGCCGAGGTCGCGGTCGAGGGCGCGGGCGCGGTGGCGGGCGCAACGGCGGTCCGGGTCGCGGGCGAGCAGGGCCTGACCGACCGGATGGGGCAGCTGGACCACGGCCGGGGTCGGGCTGGTGGGACATCCGGGGACGAGGGTGGACCGGGCGATACGCCCGCCAGCATCACGTGGCTCCATGCCGGTCGCGGCACGGGCTATGCCGAGGAACGCGAGCGCCTGGTCCCTCCCGGCCTCGTCGACGGTCGGGCGATCGATCCGGAGAGTGGCCAGGCCGAGCCCCCGCCCCGGACCGCGGACCGCGCCACCGACCGACTCGGCCGGCCGAACCACTGGGATCCGCCGGCGCCAACGGCCGGGACGCTCGGTCGGGGCGGCGACCACCGCGACCACCGCGCCCACGGCGACCACAGCTCGGTCGCCCGCGTCCGACCCGACCCGCGCCCCCAGCCGCGTGGCGGCTCCACGATCGGCCTCTCCCACTGGGAGCGCTGGCTGGAGTTCTGCGCCCGGATCGATGGCTTCCCGCGCCACCTGTCCATCCACAGCGGCGGGATGCTGGTGACCGCCGCGCCGCTCATCGATATCGCGCCGATCGAGCGCGCGACGATGGCCGACCGGGTCGTCGTCCAGTTCGACAAGCGCGATGTCGAGACGCTCAAGCTCATCAAGCTCGACCTGCTGGGCCTCGGCATGCTCGCCGCGATGGACGAGACGCTCAAGCTCATCGAGCATGATTGCGCCGCCTGCCTGGACCTGGATCGCCTGCCGGAGGACGTGCCCGAGGTCTTCGAGATGCTCCAGGCGGCGGACACCGTGGGCGTCTTCCAGGTCGAGAGCCGGGCCCAGATGCAGACCTTGCCCAAGTCGCGGCCGCAGAACCTGGACGATCTCGTGGTCGAGGTCGCGATCATCCGCCCGGGCCCCATCCAGGGCAACGCGGTCCACCCGTACCTGCGCCGCAAGCAGGGCCTGGAACCCGTGACCTACCTGCACCCCAGCCTTGAGCCCGTCCTCAAGGATTCGATGGGCGTGATCCTCTACCAGGAGCAGGTCATGCGCATCGCCATCGAGGTCGCGGGCTTCAGCCCCGCCGAGAGCGATGGCTTCCGGCGGGCGATGGGCACGTGGCGGTCGAGCCGCGAGATGGAGAAACTCCACAGCCAGTTCTTCGATGGCTGTCTTCGCCAGCCCGGGATGACCCGGGAGATCGCCGAGGAGCTGTTCCGCCAGGTGGCGGCGTTCGCCAGTTTCGGCTTCGCCAAGTCGCACGCAGCGGCCTTTGCCCGGACCGCCTACGAGTCGGCCTTCCTCAAGCTGTTCTATCCGGCCCAGTTCCTGGTGGGACTGATCAACGCCCAGCCGATGGGCTTCTATCCGGTCGAAGTGCTGGTCAACGACGCGAAACGCCACGGCGTGGCCGTGCTGCCCGTGGACATCAACGGCTCGTCCTACCGGACCACGACCGAATGGGTGGGCCGACCCGGCGAACCGCTCCCCGAAGGCACCGGGATCGAGGCGCGACCGGCGCCGGTGGTCTCGTCCGCGTGCGTCCTGCCGTCACCTGCCGCGCGCGAACGATGGACGCCGGAGGTGACCGTGGGCTGGGGGGTCCGACTCGGACTCGGGCTCGTGAAAGGCATCGGTGAGCAGCACCAGGCGCTCCTGGATGCGGAGCTGGGGCGCGGCTCCTACCGGACCCTGGCCGAGGTGGTGGAGCGGACCGGGCTGCCCGAAGAGGTCCTGGAGCGCCTCATCCGGAGCGGAGGGATGGACTCCCTGGGCCGACCCCGGCGAGAACTCCTCTGGCAACTCCGCGAGGTGGCCGGCGCGTCACGTGGTCGGATGGACGGACGGACGGTCCGCGCGCTGGGACGAGCCGCCGGGAAACGGGGGGCCGCCGCCGGCCGGCCGCTGGACCTGCGCCTGCCGGCGACGGAGGCGCCCGATCTCCCGCCGATCACCGAATCGGAGCGGATCGGCGATGCCTACGCGGTCCTCGGGGTGGATGCCCGTCGCCAGGTGGTGGGACTGTTCCGGCCGGTGCTTGAACAGCTCGGAGCCGTCACGAATGCCGCGCTCGCGGACCTGCCGCGGGGTCGGGTCCGGGTTCGGGTGGGCGGCCTGGTCGTCACCCGCCAGCACCCGATGACGGCCAAGGGCACGGTCTTCCTGGCCCTGGAGGACGAGACCGGGATGGTCAACGTGACGATGTGGCCGAACGTCTGGGAACAGCTCCGCGGCGTGGTCCGGCGGCACGCGTTGCTGCTCGTCGACGGGGAGCTCCAGCGGGAGGGGTCGGTCGTCAATCTCGTCGCCCGCGAGGTCCGGCCACTCCCCGAGGTGGCCGCCGCGGCCGGTGGACCGGATCAGCCCGGCGGCGTTCGCCAGATGGGGCAGGCCGGGATGCGTCGACTCGGCTGATCGGATGGCCCGGTCAGTTCAGCGTCGGGCCGCTCGCTGCGTGCCGCCCCGGGTCCGCCCGTCCGGGCCGCGCCTGGCGGCCTGGGCCTGACGACCCCGGTTCGGGCTCGAAAGCTGGAGGAACCGCCGATACCAGGCAGCCGCGGAAGCGAACAGCAGGCCCATGACCGGCGAGAGCACGAACGCCGAGACGATCGCGTCACCCGCCAGGCCCGGCGTGGTCGAGCCGGCGGTCACGGCCGCGAACACGGTCATGATCAGCACGGTGTAGCAGATCGCCGAAACCAGCCCGACGATCAGGCCTAGCAGCCAGCTCGCACGCGGCGCCAGGAAGCCCGCGATGAAGACGCCACCGATGGCCGGTGTCTGCACGAAATAGGCGAACAGGAACCGGGTCACGATGTCGCTGCCCGCCGTGATCGCGAAGGCGACCGTGGTGCCGATCGTCAGGAGCAGCGGCAACCAGAGCGCCTTCGAGCGGAGCGCGACCGCCGGCAGCGCCCGAAGGTCGCCCCGTAGATCGAGCGGCCGGAACGACTGGCGGAACGCCGCGATGACCGAGATCCGTGCGGGGACCGTGTCACGCCGGGCCCCCTCGGGGGTGTTGGCGGCGCCGGACTCGATGGCCTCGTCGGGCAGCCCCGACTCGGCTCGATGGCGGCGACGGGCTTCGGCGCGTGCGGTGCTCTTGGCGCGGGCCATGGTCTCTCCAGGGACGGTCGGAAGGGTCGGCCCATCGTAGTCGATAAGTGGCAGGTAAGTGCCATCTGGTTCACTGCTCAGGCACCGCCGACCGCCCGTTCCCGCCGGGAGGTCACCCATGGATCACGCCCGGCGCGCGGCTCGGACCGCGCTCGCCCTGCTCATCGCCGTCGCGGCCAGCGGGTCGCCCGGAGGGGCCATCGTCCGACCGACGACGGTCCTGGCGGCGGCGATCGCCTGGCCCGCGTCCACGCTCGTCGTCTCGGAAGTCCAGACCGGCGGCGCATCGGCCTCGGACGAGTTCGTCGAGATCGCCAACCAGGGCCTCGCGCCGGTCGACCTCGTCGGCCTCGAGGTGGTCTACGCCACGTCCAGCGGCTCCACCGTCACACGGAAGGCGGCCTGGTCCGCGTCCGTGATCCTGGAGCCCGGTCGCCGCACCCTCATCGCGAACGCGCTCGGGCTGTATGCCGCGGGTGCCGACGGGACGTACAGCGGAGGATTTGCTGCCACCGGGGGCGCCGTGGTCCTCCGCGTGGTCGGTGGACCCGTCGTGGATGCCGTCGGCTGGGGCGATGCCACGAGCGGGTTCGTCGAGGGGCAGGCGGCCGTGGCGCCTTCGGCCGGGTCCAGCCTGGAACGGCGGCCGGGTGGCGCAGCCGGCAACGGTGTGGACACGAATGACAACGCGACCGACTGGTTCGTCGCGACGCCGAATCCACAAGGGTCCGCGGCGCCGCCCGTGCCCGCGCCCGGACCGACGCCAACCCCCGTCCCGAGCCCGACGCCCATCGCCACGCCGAGCCCGACGCCCAACGCCACGCCGAGCCCGACGCCCATCGCCACGCCGAGCCCGACTCCGATCGCCACGCCGAGCCCGACTCCGATCGCGCCCCCGAGCCCGACTCCGACCTCGATCGCGACCCCGAGCCCGATTGCCACCCCCGCGCCAACACCCACTCCTGCACCGATCCCTACGCCGAGCCCGACCCCGACCCCCGCGCCAACACCTACTCCCGCACCGACGCCGACAGGGACCTCCACGCCCACGCCCACCCCGACATCCACGCCCACCCCCACCCCGACACCGACACCAACGCCGATCGCCACGACCCCGATCGGGTCGGCTCGATCGCTCGTCGACGGAGTCGCTGTGACCATCGAGGGCACGCTCACCGCGCCGCTCGGCGGCCTCGAGTCGGGTCGGACGACGTTCGTCCAGGATGAGACCGGCGGGATCGCCCTCTACCTCGACACCACGGTCGTGACGGCGCAGCCGGCCGGAACCGCCATCAGGGTCGAGGGCACCCTGGCCACCCGCTACGGGCAGCGCACGCTTCGGGTCAGCGAGGCTGATCTCATCGTGACCGGAGCGCCAGGC
>JAABUN010007943.1_pt1 | contig 11141 bp, 8 predicted proteins | sample 5559311 | NCBI WGS metagenome assembly JAABUN01 (sample SAMN10711877, study PRJNA513370) | rock metagenome | isolation source: Antarctica rocks | place: Antarctica: Victoria Land, Siegfried Peak sud | reverse complement strand
CATCGGTCGCGCCCCAGAGGGCCGGGGCGAGTCGCCGGAGCGCGGTCGCGTTGCGCTCCTCATCGCCGTCACGCCATTCGAGCGCACGACCATCGAGACGTTGGAGGATCGTCAGCAGATCCCAGGCGGCGCTGAACGGGTGACTCGGGCGGGCGGAAGGGGTCGCGGCGATCGGCTCCAGCGGCGGTGGGGCATCGCGCGGCGGACGGCGCGGCGCAAGAACATCGCGTGGGACAATCAGCGCCCGATCGGGCACGGCATCATCTTCCGCTTCAGCCCAGACCGGCCAGGCCAGCAAACGCCGATTGAGCGCCCGCGCAGCCTCGCGCAGCACGGGTGTGGTGAAATCCAACTCGGCGGCCAGCGAGTCGAGCGCGGCCCGCCCGCCCGCCGCCCGGATCGCGTTGAGGAGCCGCCCGGCCTCCGGGGGGAGCTCACGCGCGACCGTACGGCGCTGCTCCGGGAGATCGACGCGCGCCAGGATTTCGTCGATCAGCGCGTCACGCCCGATCGTGCCGGGGGTGACGCGCAGGCCCCATCCTTCGGCGGCTTCCTCTAACTCGGCCCCTTCAAGAGTTGTCAGCAGCGCCCGCAACGGCGTCTCCGGCCCGGTGGCGGGGCCAAGGAGTCGTTCTTCCTGAATTCGCCGGAACGCGGTGGCGAGTTCGCGCGGCAGGGCCAGCGTCTCGCCCTCGACGGCGAGGATACCGCACGCGCGCAGGCGTTCGCTCGCCGCCGCAAAGTCCGCCGTCGACGCGCCAACAGTGTCGGCGAGCGTGTGCGCTTCCTGGTCCCCCGCCTCAGTGGAAGCGAGGATCGCCTCGATGATCGACCATTCGCGCGATGACAGCGCCGCGACCCGATCGCGCACGGTCCAGGGATCGCGCATCGTGCGGTAGAGTTGCGCGACATGATCGGCGACCGTACGCCCAATCAGCGCGACCTCCCAGCAGTCGGCGATCTGCCGCAACGCCGCCTCATCGTGTGCCCGCAGGTGTACCAGGAGATTCCGTACCATCGCCCCTCGTCGTTTTGGCTAGCGGCTGAACCACGAGACTATACATAATAGGGTGACACCGCGCCTCGCGGGCCTGGGCTATGCCTATTGCGAACTTAATTCGGCAATCCCCGTCCACTTCAGTGGCCCAGGATGCCTAGCCGGGGATTTCAATTCCCGACCCATCACATCGCCGACGTGGGTCGCCGGATGAATCCGGTGCCAGGTGGCCTGTGGGCCACTTAGCCGGGGATTAAAACCCCCGGTCCACCCCCTTACCAGCAGCCGCTACTACCCTTACTCGCCCGCCAGTGCGATGCAGGAAAACGCGACCTTCGCGTCGGTCGGGACGCCGAAGCGCGCCGTATGCCGCGCGGGCAGGCCATTAGGAAAGTGCTTGACATACTCTTCGTTGCAGGCATTGTAGTCGGCGGGATCGGTGATCAGCATCGTCACCTGCGCCACCTGTTCCAGGCTACTCCCCGCCGCCCGCAGAATCTGTTCTAGGGTCGCCAGCGCCTCGCGCACCTGTCCTTGCGGCGAGTCGGGGCGCGGACGCCCACCCTCAGGGTCGTGCGGGGCGCTGTGGCCCGAAACGAAGACCAGACCCGCCGCCTTGGTCGCCCAGCTGAACGGGAACGGTCGCGCACCCAACTCCGGGGGATTGATGAACTCGATCATCGCCACGCCTCCATCATCACGCCGCGATCACGCCGATCGCACCCTATCCTACCATCACCCTACTGTCGCGCCACCATCTCACACGCCGGACAAGAAAAAGGCCCGCATGAGCGGGTCACTTTTCGATGCACTCTGGATAACGTTGGGGAACTGCCCCATCGGGCCAGCCGAGTACGGCGCAGCTTACTTGTCCCCATTAGCCGAGAGGAGTTGCAACGACTCGCGCCCGTCGCGCATCACCTCGTAGACATCGCGCACATGTTCGAGGCGGGTGAGGATATGTTGCAGTTGCGGGATACTCGCCACCTCGATCGTCATCACAATCGTCACACTGCGATCGGTGTGCGTGATCGTCCCAACCGAGATAATATTGATCTTCTCGTCCGCCGCCAGCGACGTGATATCGCGCAGCAGCCCGACGCGATCCCACGCCCCGAGCCGCACCTGGACCGGGTAAAGGGTTTTCTCGCCGTTGCCCCAGAAAATCTCCATCAGCCGTTCCGGCTCGCCGATGTTGATGATGTTCGGGCAATCGCTACGATGGACGGTGATCCCACGGCCGCGCGTCACGTAGCCGATGATCTCATCGCCGGGGATCGGCTTGCAGCACGGCGCAAGATTGGTCAGCAGATCGCCGACGCCAGTGATCTGGAAACTGGCGCGCATCGGCTTCGCGTGGCTCTGCTTCGTCGGCAGCAGCGCGTCGCGATCGACCGGGGTATCGAGCTTCGTGGCGATCTGCTGCGGCGTCACCGCCCCATAGCCGATCGCCGCAAGGAAATCATCGGCCTTGGTGTACGCCGGGAAGTGATCCGCCACTTCATCGATGCGGATATCGAGGCCGAGTCGTTTCAGCTCTTTGTCGATGACCTCCTTGCCCTGCGCGATATTCTCGTCGCGGCGCTGGCGGCGGAACCACTGGCGCAACTTCTCCCGCGCCCCGGCGGTCGCCACGTAGCCGAGCGAAGGATTGAGCCAATCGCGGCTCGGTCCCGGCTTAGTCTTGGAGGTCTGGATACGGACGACCTCGCCGTTGTGCAGCAGCGTATTCAGCGGCACCAGCTTATCGTTCACCTTCGCGCTGACGCAGCGGTGGCCGACATCGGTATGGATCCGGTAAGCGAAATCGACCGGCGTGGCCCCCTTCGGCAGATCGATCACGTCGCCCGCCGGGGTGAAGACGTAGATCATCTCGCGGAAGACATCGCTCTTCAGCGATTCCACGAACTCTTGGGCGTCCACAACCTCGTCGCGCCACTCCATCAACTGACGGAGCCAGGCAACCTTCGACTCGACGTTCGCGTCGGTGCGCCCCGCCTCCTTGTAACGCCAGTGGGCCGCGATCCCGTACTCCGCGACCCGGTGCATCTCCCAGGTGCGGATCTGGATCTCCAAAGGCCGCGCTTCGAGCGCCAGCACCGCCGTGTGCAGCGACTGATACATACTCTCTTTCGGACGACCGATATAGTCATCGAACTCACCGGGGATGGGGTGCCATTTCTCGTGGATAACGCCGAGCGCGCCATAACAGTCCCGGTTCTCATCCACGATGACGCGAATCCCGATCACGTCGTAGATCTCGTCGAACGACTGGCCTTTGCGTTCCATCTTCTTGTAGATCGAGTAGCTGTGCTTGCGCCGCCCCGAGATCTCCGCGCGAATACCGGCAGCATCGAGCGCCGCGCGCAACTCCTCGGTTACACGCTCGATATAACGCCCATGTTCCGGGCTATCTTTGCGGAGTTTCTGGTCGATCTCGGCGTACTTCTCCGGCTCCAAGTACATGAAGGCGAGATCTTCCAGCTCCGACTTGAACTGGCGGATCCCGAGCCGGTTTGCCAGCGGGGCATAGATCTCCATCGTCTCCAGCGCCTTACGGCGCTGACGCTCGGGACTGGTCAGCGGGGCAGAGCGCATATTGTGGAGGCGGTCGGCGAGCTTGATCAGGACAACGCTCACGTCGTCGACCATCGCCAGGACCATCTTCCGCAGGTTCTCCGCCTGGGCGGCCTTCTCGCGCTCATGTTTCCCGGCGGCACCATCCTCGGGCTGCGCGAGGCGGCTGGCAGTCTGCCCCAACTTCGTGACGCCGTCAACCAGCCTGGCGACACGCGCGCCGAATTGCGCGGCGATCTCTTCGGTCGTCGCGCCGGTATCTTCGATCACATCGTGCAGGAGGGCGGCGGCGATCGTCTCGGGGTCGAGTTGCATCTCGGCGAGGATTCGCGCGGTGGCGATCGGGTGGAAGATATACGGTTCGCCGCTTTTCCGCGACTGCCCGGCATGGGCCGTCGCCGCGTATTCATACGCGCGCTCGATCAGCGTCGTATCCACTCCCGGCATCTGGCGACGCACGAAGGCCAGGAGTTCATCAAATTCCGCTCGACCAGTTTCAATCCAATCGATCGGCGCGGCAGTGGCCTGCATAGAATCCCTACCCCGTTCTTCGATGGCGGCAGCGGCGACGAGGCACATCAGAGGCACATCAATTATGTTCTGCGTGTGCCTGAGGAGGCCGTTCCGGCCATCGTGCCACTGTCCCCGTATTTAGGGTTTCACCTCCAAGTATATCGCGCAGCAGGGACAGATGCCAAGTTATTTCTGTGCCATTAGTGCATGTTGCCACTCGACTTGCGCGCGAAGTCCGTCGATCGGCGCAACGTGTGGCGCGTAACCAAAGTCGTTGTGCGCTTTGCTGACATCAGCGAACGTATTGCGCTGATCGCCCAGGCGGGCGGGCCGATAGCGCCGTTCGGCGGTATGTCCGGTCAACTCTTCCAGCAAGGCAATCGCCGCATTCATCGAGATCGGCACGCCCCCGCCGATGTTGTAGATCTGCCCCGCCCGCCCCCGCGCCAGAGCCAGGAGGGTGCCGTTGACCCCATCGGCGATGAAGGTATTGCCGCGCGTCTGCTCGCCATCGCCCAGCACGGCGATCGGCTCACCGCGCAGCAGGGCCTCGATCCAGATGTGGTACGCCATATCAGGCCGTTGCCCCGGCCCGTACATCGAGAAGTAGCGCAGGACGACGACCTGCAAGCCGAAGCTGGCACCGTACGCCAGCGCCAATTGCTCGGCGGCCAGCTTGGTGATCCCGTACGGCGAGACGGGATTGAGCGTCGTACGCTCGTCGCCGCACGCCTCCGCGCCGTAGACCGAGGAGGTGGAGATTTGCACCAGCCGCCGCCGCTCGCCGTCACCGGCAACGCGCAGCGCCTCCACCAACCGTTCGGTCCCTTTGAGATTGCAGCCCATGTAGAGATCGAAGAGATCCCAGCGATTCCCCGGCATCGCCGCTAGATGGAGGACGGCATCGACATCGGCGACGAGCGGCACCAGGTCGGCCTCGCGCAGATCGGCCTCGACGAAGCGGAAGTTGCGCTCATCGCTCAGGCGCACGAGGCGCTCTTCCTTAACTGGGCGCGGATAGTAGGGGATGAAGGCATCGAGGCCAACGACCTCGTGTCCCTCCCCGAGGAGCCGCGCGCAGACGTGCGACCCGATGAACCCCGCCGCTCCCGTGACCAGGACGCGCATACTGCTTCCCCCTCACCTACTGTGCCGGACATCGGCAGCGATACAACGCCCGCCAGACGCGACGGATGCGGCACTCGGGGACGACGCTCAGGCAGATGGAACGCCGCCGAGCCCTGCCCGCTGCGCGATCTCCCGAAAGTTGTCCCACGCCATCCCCTGTGTGCCATCCTCGATCGCGTGGATCGTGTCGAGGATGGCGCTGTTCACCGGGGTGGGCACGCCGACTTCGCGCCCTTTGCTCACGAGGACCGCCACCTGCATATCGACTTCGGTCTTGCGGCGCTTGATCTTCAGGTCGCGCCAGATCCCCATGTGCTGCTTCGGGGATTGTCGCATCGCCTCGGCGAGCGCGTCGAGCGAACCTTCCGCAGCGGCATCGTGGCCCGGCGCAAAGTCGTTCGGCTCGAACTCGCCGATTGGCTCCAAAGGCTGCGCCTGCGTGCTGGCAACCAGATACGCCTCAGCGGCAGCCGCCCGGCAGACGGCCCGCCCCAGCGGATCATCGAGGATCGCCGGCACCGGCGCATCGACCGACGACGCGGCGAACGCCAGCGCCCCGTAAACCAGTTTCCCCCACAGAAAGCCCCAGATATTCGCGGTGGTCCGGGCGGGCATGACGTGCGCCAGAGTCGCGCGCAGCGCCTCGGCGCGCGGCGAAAGCTGCCCATCGAGTTCGCCGATGAAGATCGTCTGCTCGGTCCCCAACTGAATCAGACCGGGCTCGATCAGATCGGCCCCGAAATGGACGAATGCGCCGACCGTGCGTTCCGGCCCGATATCCTGCGCGATCACCGCCTCGTTGAGGCCGTTCTGCAGCGATAGGACGAAGCCATCGGGCGCGAGCAGCGGCGCGAGGTCACGGATCGCGTCGGCGGTGAAGTGGCCTTTGACGCAGAGGAAGACGACGCCGAGTGGGCCGCGCAACGCCGACCGCTCGATCGCGGGCACCCGGAAGGTGCGGTCGCCGCGTATCCCGATAATCCGCAAACCATCCTCGTTGATCGCCCGCACATGCGCGGCATCGACATCGACCAGTGTCACGTTGTAGTCGGCGTCGTGCAGAAATGCGCCGACCGTCCCGCCGATCGCCCCCGCCCCGACGATCGTAATCGGCAGATTTTGCAGATCGTTTCCGCTCATCTTTCCTCTTTTCCGCGAACAGCGCACCCGATCGGGTATCGCCATGAATCTGCCAATGATAGCCAAGCGATCGGCGTTGGTCTATCGAGTTTGCCGGATCGCCGCTGTATACTCAAAGGATCGCACGACATCTTGTGAGAGGCAGGCTCCCCGATGCGTTCTTATTGGCATATGGACTGCGAAGATACCGATGGTGGGCCAGGTCGGCGCGGGCGAGCGCGGTGATTCCCCGCGAGTATAGCGAAGCGTGTCCGAAGCCGACCTGAACGTGAGGGGAACGGAGGGACCAGGCGATGATGGATATTCCGGCCAGCGAGATTATGACCCGTAACGTGATTACCGTGCCGACGACGATGCCGGTGAAGGAGATCGCGCAGATCCTCTCCGAAAAGCGGATCACCGGCCTGCCGGTCGTGGACGACGAGAATCGCGTCGTCGGGATCATCAGCGAACTCGACATCATCAGCAGGCAGGGCGAAACCGCCGCCGAGATCATGAGCGATCAGGTGATCAGCGCCACCGAGCAGACCGATGCGGAGGAGGTCGCGCACCTCTTCACCAGCAGCCGGATTCGCCGCGTCCCGATCCTCGCCGATGGCAAGCTCGTCGGGATCGTCAGCCGCTCGGATCTGATGCGCCTCTATATGACCACCCGTTGGGTCTGCCAGAAGTGCGGCTACTTCGTCCGGGGCTTCGATCAGCCCGAGCAATGCCCGAACTGCGGCTCCGACCACTTCGTCGTCCAGCGCGAAAAATAGGGCCGCGAAGGGCGTTGCCAGGTATCGGCCAGGATCGCCATTCTGCACAGATGCCACAAGTGGGGTCTTGACAAGATGTACGTACAGTGGTAATCTACCTGTGGCGGGTCAAACTCCATCCTCCCTCCTCTGGCCCCTGGACCGTTGGCGGCGGTTCAGGGGCTCTCTTTTGTTCATTTCCGGCTAACTCTTGCTCATAGCTTGTTCTCGATAGAGCGCGACAATCCCCGCAGCGGCACAAACGACCTCCTCGCGAAGGGCAGCGGGCGACTCGACGATGATCGCGGTCCCGAAACCGAGGACGAACTCGCGCGCACCATCGGCTGTCTCGAACAACATCTGCAACCGAACCCATCCTTCGGCGTCGGACGGCTCCTCCGTTTCGATCCGCGCATAACGCCCGCCCAGACGGATCATCTGCACGGTTGACGGCGCGGCGCGCACCGTCGCGCGATATTGTGGCAAGCTCGTGATGAACTCGCGCGACGATTGTGCCCAGAACGCGGCCAGATCGAAATCGGCGGGGCGCACGCACGGCTCATCCAGTACCTCGGCCTCGTTGATCCGCGAGACGCGATAGGTCCGTAGTTCGCCATCGTGTGCCGCGACCAGATACCAGAGGCTCCCCTTCGCCACGAGTCCGAGCGGATCGATGACCCGCTCCACATCGCGGTCCTCCCCGCGCTGATAGCTGATCAGCAGCTTTCGTTCGCCCCAGATCGCCTCTTGCACCGTCGGCAGGGTCGGCACGGTTCCCGCGATCTGCCGCCAGCCGGCTACGTCGATATGGAGCCGTTGCTGGATATCTTCGGCGCGGTGGCGCTGTCGCGTCGGCAACGCGGCCAGCAGTTTGATCAGCGCGCCATCCGCCGCCTGCGCGAGGCCAAGATCGGCGAAGAGGCGGCCGGGCGAGGCCAGGAAGAGGGCTTGTACCTCGACCTCGTTCAGGCCGGTCAAATTGGTGCGATATTCTTCCAGCAGATGCCAGCCCCCGCCCGCCCCACGCTCTGCGACGACCGGCACCCCGGCACCGCTCAAAGCTTCCATATCGCGATGGATGGTACGCGCCGAAACGCGCAACCGTTGCGCCAGATCGCTCGCGGTAATCCGCCGCTGTACTTGCAGCAGCAGCAAGATCGATAACAACCGATCGGCGCGCATCTTCGATCACCTCCCAGGCGAATCCTCATTCCCGCCAGTGTACCCCGGAATATGACAGATGGTGTCAACAAAGGCACGCTATGCTGGACCCGCGCGCCCTGTGTAGGGATATGGCAGCAAACCGTGGGCGTGCTGATGGTGAAGGGGAAGGATAGCGATGCGTTATGGACTGGAACTACCGAATGCGGGCGTCTGCGGCGACGCGCGAACCCTCGCAGAACTGGCACAGTTGGCCGAAGAAAGCGGCTGGGAAGGCCTCTTTCTCGAAGATTACATCACCCATTGGACCGGTGCGCCGACGTGCGATCCGTGGGTTGCCCTCGGCGCGATGGCGCTGACTACCACACGGATCAAGCTCGGCACCGAGGTGACGCCGCTCGCGCGCAGACGACCGTGGAAGCTGGCGCGCGAGACGGTCACGGTCGATCGGCTCTCCGGTGGGCGGCTAATCCTCGGCGTCGGCATCGGCGATCCGAATGACCCGAGCCTGGCGAGTGTCGGCGAAACCCTCGGGGCCGCCGAACGGGCGCAGATCGTCGATGAAGCGCTCGAGATCCTAGTTGGGTTGTGGAGCGGGGAACCGTTCAGCTATCAGGGAACGCATTATCAGGTGCGCGATACCACCTTCCTACCGCGCCCGGCGCAGGCACCACGGATCCCGATCTGGATCGGGGGCGGTTGGCCGCACGCAAAGCCGGTGCAGCGCGCGGCTCGCTGGGATGGCTCCTGCCTCTACAAAGTGCCGGACACCGGCGATTGGGCCGACTTCACCCCGGACGACATTCGCGCCTTGCGCGCCGACATCGCCCGTCAGCGCAGCGCGACGACACGATTCGAGATAGTGGTCGGCGGCAGAAAACGCGGCGAAGACTGGGAAGCCGAACACGCCCTGATCGCGTCGCTCGCCGAGGCGGGGGCGACCTGGTGGATCGAATATATCCCGGTGGGGTTCGGCGACCTCGCGGATATCCGCGCCCGGATTAACGCGGGGCCGCTACGCACGTAGTTATCCCACTAACAGCATCGACGCCGCCCACGGCGGCGATAGCGCCTCATGTGGGTCTGTACACTGGTATCGCGTTGCGCAGCGATCGGATTGTCGCGCGACGTTGTAGCTACCAGTAGGACAACCTGTAACATCGGTCACGGGCGCAGGATCGGCGCACAGGGCTGCAAATCAACGGCACAACCGCCGATAGCGCCAAATATCCCCCGCCAATAGTGCGACGATGGTGCCGACTGATGGTATGAACACGCCCTCCTACAGCCGGACAATTCTTGTGGGGAGAAATACCGACACGAAATTACCCCACTTTGGACAGTCACAACCTACAAGCTCGCTCGGTACACTATTTCTCAGGAAGCCGCTCGGCAATGGCGCCGGGCGACAAGGAAATGTGGGCACTGAAGCCCGCACCATTGTCCGAGGGGGAATACCATGTCGCAACAACTGCTCACCGGCATCGCGGTCCTGATCTTAGCCATCCTGCCGATCATCTTCTGGGTCACGATGGCAGCGCACCGTGGGGCGATCAGCGAATAAGCTCGCGATCGAGGGCCAGGGCAGTTGCCCTGGCCCTTTCGTCTTTAAGTTCCCCAGCCAGCGCCTCGTTCGCCAGCATAGTGGTTGCAGCCGATCCGGTAGCCAGCGTCCTCCCGCATAATCGTTTAACCTCCTTCATGTACCGCGCAGTCTTTATTTGCAATAGCATTTGATACCGCGATAGACACCCTGACGATCTGCCGCCACGACGATGGGGATACGTGTACGCATCGCGATAACTGCGAGAAAGATCACGCGGTTGTGCGGCGGTACACGCGGACAAAACCCTTGAACGTACGCAGGGGCTTGACAGCGGATGATATACTATGATGAAGCGAGCAACTACGGCTCCTTACCTCTCCACCAACATCCACACGGTCATCAATTCACACCGCAAATTCCCGAAGTGCCATCAAGCGGATATGATGAAATACCGTGCGGCATGATGAGTTTCGTAGCAAATGATCAGAATCGTAGCCTGCTGCGTTGTTGGGCGTAGGCTACCTTGAGATTGTGTGATCGTTTTGTGCGCCCGACGATGTGCGTTGCGCCGCTTGGCGCGTAGAGAATAGCGAGTTTGACAACCCCATGAGTAGTACCAACGTCACTGATAAGCAAGCGGTCGAGCAAGCACTCGCGCAGGCAGAGGCGGAAACCACCAGCCCGACGAAGCGAACGGTAACACGCACCACTGTGCGACGTGCGCCGCGCCGTGCTGCGGCCACATCTGACGAGGCGGTGGCAACGGCAGCGGAAGCCGCACAACCGGAGCAGCCCGCCCTCGCCGCCAGCGCTAGCGCAGCACCGGCGAAAACGACACGTCGCCGCACCACCAAGGCAACAGAGAAAGTGGCCGAGTCGGCGACCGAGCAACCGGCGGCGCAGGCCAGCTTGCCCACAACCGCTGCGGCACCGCTCGATCCGCCGAAGAGAGCCGCGAAGGTCGCCGCGCCGATAGTACCGCCGAGCAAACCCGCCTCGATGCCGCCTGTTGTTCAGGCGCAGGCGACGCCCGCGCCGGTGGAACAACGTGCAGAACCCATCGCGCAGGCAGCGCCAGTGCAGCAACCGATCGCGACGGCACCGGTACCGGTCGTGCCGGTACAGGCAGCGCCGACGCCAGGAGCGCAAGCCGCGCCAGCGCAGCAGCCCACGCCAACGGCGCAAGCTACGCCAGTGCAGCAAGCCCCCACCCCAGCGGCAGCGCAGGCCGCACCGGTACAGCAGGCTCCGGCCCCGGTAGCGCCGCTGGTCACCGCACAGCAAGCGCCGCCGCAGCCCGCGCCTACGCCGGTGCAGCACACCCCGCAGCCCCAGCAGCAAC
>JAABUN010007942.1_pt1 | contig 11144 bp, 10 predicted proteins | sample 5559311 | NCBI WGS metagenome assembly JAABUN01 (sample SAMN10711877, study PRJNA513370) | rock metagenome | isolation source: Antarctica rocks | place: Antarctica: Victoria Land, Siegfried Peak sud | reverse complement strand
CCGGGCAGGACCACCTCGCGCGTCGTACAGGGACGCTCCTCCCCGAGCTGGCGGCACATGGTGTCCACCACGTCCTGGGCCATGAGGCGGAAGGTCGTCCACTTGCCTCCGGTGATGGTGATGAAGCCCTTGAGGGCGTCGCGCTCGAGATGGTCGAGGACCGCGTGGGAGCGGCCGAGGTCGCGGGTGGAGTCGGTCTCCCCGGTCTTCACGTCCTCGAACAGCGGTCGCACGCCGGCCCACACCCGCAGTGCGCGGGCGTCGCGGAAGCCGGGGACCAGGGTCTCGCCGTCGTCGAGCATCTGGTCCACCTCCTCCTGTGTCACCGGGATCTCGTCGGGATGGGCCGTGCGGATGTCCGTCGTCCCTATGACGCTCACCGTGCGGATCGGGACGAGGATGTCGCCGTCCGCCGGCATGGTGCAGCGGTTCACCACCGTGTTGACCAGCCGATGGTTCATGGCGATCATGATGCCCTTGCCGGGGGCCACGCGGACGCCCTCGACCCCCGCCATGTGCGCGATCTCGGCCGCCCACGCGCCGGCCGCCGAGAGGGTGAAGCCCGCCTCCACGTCGAGCTCCTCACCCGTGAGCTCGTTGCGCAGGCGCGCACCCGTGATCGCGTCGCCGTCCCGGCGCAGCCCCACGACGGAGTGGTAGGTGAGCACGCGGGCGCCGTGCTGTGTCGCGCCGTCGGCGAGCGCCCAGATGCACTTCCAGGCGTCGATGTTGGCGTCGGGCACGGTGAAGGCCCGCTTGATACCCGGGTTCAGCCGTGGCTCGCGGCGCAGGACCTCGGCGACATCGATCTCTTCGGACGGCACGCCGGTGTCCTTACAGCCCTGCAGGAAGCGATCACCGTAGGCCGGATCGTCGTCCGGCGTGGACACGAACAGCCCGCCCGTGTCCTCGATCGTGTCGGGGACGATATGGCGGAGTATCCGGTTCTCCTCGATGCACTCCGTCGCGGCGTGCGGGTCCTTGACCGCGTAGCGCCCGCCGGAGTGCAGCAGTCCGTGAAAGCGACCGCTCGTACCCTCGCCGAGGTCCCGCCGGTCGACGAGGATCACGTCGAAGCCGCGCAGGGCCGCGTCCCACGCGACCCCGGCGCCCGTCGCGCCGCCGCCGATCACCAGCACTTCGGTCTGCAGCGTCGTCATGGATTGATTATGGCCCGAGGGGACGACCGGACGGTGCCGGCCGTCCCCTCGTGGCGCGTCAGGCGTCTTCGGCCTCGAACCAGTCGAAGGACTTGGTCACGGCCTTCTTCCAGTACTTGTAGTACTCGTCGCGCTTCTCGGCGTCCATCGAGGGCTCCCAGCGCTTGTCCTCGACCCAGTTCTCGCGCAGATCCTCCTGCTCCTTCCAGAACCCGGTCGCGAGCCCGGCCGCGTAGGCCGCGCCCAGCGACGTGGTCTCGGGCACCTCGGGCCGGATGACCGGGACGCCGAGCAGGTCGGCCTGGAACTGCATGAGCAGCTCGTTGCCGACCATGCCGCCGTCCACCTTGAGCGACTCGAGCTCCACGCCGGAGTCGGCGTTCATGGCGTCGACCACTTCGCGGCTCTGGAACGCGGTCGCCTCGAGCGTCGCCCGCGCGATGTGGCCCGCGCTGACGAACCGCGTGAGGCCGGCCACCACCCCGCGCGCGTTGGACTTCCAGTACGGCGCGAACAGGCCAGAGAACGCAGGCACGATGTAGCAGCCGCCGTTGTCGTCGACCGACTTGGCCAGCTCCTCGACCTCCGGTGCCGCCTTGATCATCTTCAGGTTGTCGCGCAGCCACTGCACGAGCGAGCCCGTTACCGCGATCGAGCCCTCCAGGCAGTACACCGCGTCCTGGTCGCCGATCTTGTACCCGACCGTGGTGATCAGGCCCGACTTGGACTGCACGGCCTCGGTGCCCGTGTTGAGCAGGAGGAAGTTGCCCGTGCCGTACGTGTTCTTGGCTTCGCCGACCGAGAAGCAGGTCTGTCCGAAGGTGGCCGCCTGCTGGTCGCCGAGGTCGCCCGCGACCTTCACGCCGTTGAAGCCGCCGCCCGACTTGACTTCGCCGTAGACCTCGCTGGAGGCCTTGATCTCCGGCAGCATCGCCTTCGGCACGCCGATCGCCGAGCACAGCGCGTCGTCCCACTGAAGGGTCTTGAGGTCCATCAGCATGGTGCGACTGGCGTTCGTGACGTCGGTCATGTGCAGCCCGCCGTCCGTGCCGCCCGTCAGGTTCCAGATGACCCAGGAGTCCGTGTTGCCGAACAGCAGGTCGCCCGACTCGGCCTTCTCCTGCAGGCTCGGATCGTTATCGAGGATCCAGCGGACCTTTGGGCCGGAGAAGTAGGTGGCCACCGGCAGACCGGTCTGCTCGCGGAAGCGGTCCTGCCCGCCGTCCTTCACGTATTCGTCGACCAGCTTGTCCGTACGCGTGTCCTGCCAGACGATCGCGTTGTGCACGGGCTCGCCGGTGTTCTTGTCCCAGACCACCGTGGTCTCGCGCTGGTTGGTGATGCCGAGCCCCGCGACGTCGTCGGCGCTGGCGCCGGCGGACTCGAGGGCCTCGTTCATGACCTCCTGGCTACGCGTCCAGATCTCCTTGGGGTCATGCTCGACCCAGCCCGGCTTGGGGAAGATCTGCTCGTGTTCCTTCTGGGCGACGCTGACCACCCGGCCACCGTGGTCGAAGATCATGCAGCGCGTGCTGGTGGTGCCCTGGTCGAGTGCTGCGGCGTACTTAGCCAATGACCCGTCTCCTCTTTGATCGATTGCTGCAGTTGTGTGTCAGTCCGCGCCGCCACCCAGCGCCTCGGCGGCGCTGCGCAGCAGCAGGTGAGTTGAGGTGGCTCCTGGATCCTGATGACCCACGCTGCGCGGGCCCAGATAGCTCGCCCGGCCCCTCCGGGCCTCGAGATCGATGGTCGCCTTCATGCCCTGCTCCGCGGCGTCGGCGGAGCGCTCGAGCGCGTCGCCGAGGCCGGCGCCCTCCGAAGCCGCGGCTTCGAGCGCTTCGAGCGCGGGCAGGAGGGCGTCGACCATGGTCTTGTCGTTGGCCTGTGCTTTGCCACGCGCCTGGAGTCCCTTGACGCCTGACTGGAGGGCCTCCTTCCAGCCGGCTAGGTCCAGCTCGGCCTTGTCGCCTGACGCCGACGCCATCTGGAGGAACAGCGTCCCGTAGAGGGGGCCCGCCGCTCCGCCGACACTCGAGACGAGCGCCATCCCGACCGTCTTGAACACGACGCCGACGTCGGCCTCATCCAACGCGTCGAGCTTCTCGACGGCCTTGCGCATGCCCCGGTCCATGTTCGTACCGTGATCGCCGTCTCCGATGGCGGTGTCGAGCTTGCTCAACTCCGCCCGATTCTCAGCGATCACGTCCGCGTAGCGCCCGATCCACGCTTTCAAGCCGGACGCGGTGATGGTTTCCGAGGTCTCCTCGTTCACGCCCCCCACCGCAGCGCCGGGGTGTTGACGGGCGCGTCCCACAACCGGGTCAGCTCGTCGTCGAGCTTGAGCAGCGTGATCGAGCATCCGGCCATCTCGAGCGACGTGATGTAGGAGCCGACGAGCTGGCGCTCGATCGTGATGCCGCGGCCCTCGAGGAACTTGTGGAGCTCCCGGTAGACTATGTAGAGTTCGATGAGCGGCGTGCCGCCCATCCCGTTGACGAACGCCAGCACCTTGTCGCCGGAGGCGAACACTCCGTCGTCGACGATCGCCGAGGCCATGCGCTCCACGACGTCCGAAGCCGGCCCGAGCTTCTCGCGGTAGCGACCGGGCTCGCCGTGGATCCCCACGCCCATCTCCATCTCATCCTCGCCGAGCTCGAAGCTCGGCTGACCCGATCCAGGGGTGACGCAGGGTGTGAGGGCCATGCCCATGCTGCGGCCCTGGCCGTTGACCTTGCGGCACATCTCAGCGACGTCGGCGAGGCTACGGCCCTCGTCGGCCGCAGCGCCGCAGAGCTTCTCCGCCAGCACGGTGACGCCGACGCCGCGGCGACCCGCCGTGAACGTGGAGTCCTCGACCGCCACGTCGTCGTTGGTCACCACCGACTCCACCTCGATGCCCTCTGCAGAGGCCAGGTCGGCGGCCATCTCGAAGTTCAACACGTCGCCCGTGTAGTTCTTGACGATGTGCAGTACCCCCGCGCCGCCGTTGACCGCCTTGGTGGCTTCGAGCATCTGGTCCGGCGTGGGGGACGTGAAGACCTCGCCGGGGCACGCCGCATCGAGCATCCCCGCTCCGACGAACCCGCCGTGCAGCGGCTCGTGACCCGAGCCGCCGCCGGAGATGATTCCCACCTTGCCCTGCACCGGCGCGTCCGAGCGCACGATCAGGTATGGGTCATAGGAGACCTTCAGCGTGTCGGCATGCGCGGCCTCTATGCCCTCCAGCGCCTCCCGGACGACGTCATCCGCTGCGTTGATCAGCTTCTTCATCGCTGCCTCAGCCCGGATAGCAGATGTCGAAGACCAGGGCACCGGCGATGCCGCCGAGGATGGGCGCGACGACCGGGATCCACGAGTACTCCCAGTCCGATCCGCCTTTGCCCGGGATGGGCAGGATCGCGTGCATGATCCGCGGCCCGAGGTCACGTGCCGGGTTGATCGCGTAGCCCGTCGGGCCGCCGAGCGACAGGCCGATGGCCAGGACCAGGAAGCCGACGAGGAGCGGCGTGAGGCCACTCACACCGGGCTCCTTATTCGCGCCGATGGCGAGGACCCCGAACAGCAGCAGGAAGGTGCCGATGAACTCCGTGATGCAGTTGGCCACCGGGTTGCGCAGCGCCGGCGCTGTCGAAAAGCAGGCGAGCTTGAGGCCCGGATCCTCCGTCTCGCCCCAGTGGTTGGAGTAGGCGGCATAAACGAGCGTCGCGCCGATGAACGCGCCGACAAACTCTCCCGCGAGGTACGCGGGCACGTCACTCCATTCGGCACTTCCGATCGCCGCCAACCCCAGCGTGACCGCCGGATTGAGGTGCGCACCGCTGAATTGTCCGACGGCGTAGACGCCGATCGCCACCGCCATGCCCCAGCCGAGCGCGATGACGATCCAGCCGCCGTTCTGCGCCTTCGAATGATTCAGGAGCACGGCCGCGACGACGCCGTTGCCGAGCAGGATCAAGATCGCCGTACCGATTACCTCAGCACCGAAGATGCTCACGCGCGTACCTCCCCATGGTTGGATCGACCCGCGGCCCTCCAAAGACCCGCGGCCGCCGACCCTATAGATCAGCCCGGCGTCGGGTCAACACGTTGTCACTAAAAGCGGCGTCGACCGGCCGCGGGGAGTCGTTCAGCTGACCGAAGGCTCACGCCTATCGTCGGCTGGGGCGTCGCGAGCGTCGCTTGCCTCGACCTGGAAGCCACTCGAGCTTCTGCTTCCTTCGACGGCCGGGCAGCCGTGCCCCCCGCCGAGCCCCCTGGGCGCTCTGCGTGGCGACGGTCTGCGCCTGCTCGAAGAACTTCCCGATTCGGTCGGTGACCGCGCCGCGATCGTCGGCGACCACCTTGATCGGCTTGCCGAAGGTGACGGTAACCGGGTGCCGGCGCGACAGCGGGCCAATGCGCTTTCGCTTGGGCCAGAGCCGCCCGGGCGGCATCGCGTCGCGGGTGCCCGACACGTGAATCGGCACGATCGAGGCTCCGTGCTTGGCGGCGATCGAGGCGGCGCCATGTCGCAGCTGGCCCACGCCGCCCTTGCGGCTCCGTGTGCCCTCCGGATACAGGAGCAGGCTGTTGCCGCGGTCCAGGAGGCGGTCGATGTGGGCGATGGATCGCGATCCGCGCCGCCGCTCGATCGGCACCGTGTTGAACAGCACGGAGATGAGCGTCGCGACGAGCCGGTTGCGGTAGAAGTAGTCGGCTGCGGCGCCCACCACCGTCCGCCGGCGCCACGGCCGCGGCAGGGCGCGCAGGATCGCCGGGGTGTCCATGTGGCTGGCGTGGTTGGCCACGAGCACCACCGGTCCCTTGAGGCCATCGAGGTTCTCGCGTCCGAGAACCCGGCGGCGGGTGTAGAGCGTCATCAGCGGAACCAGGAGGAGTCGTCCCGCGCCTTCGCGCAAGGCGTGGCCGATCGGTCCGTGCGCCCACTTGATGTCGAGCTTTGCAGCTGTGCGCCCGAGCTCAGCCGACCGCTCCTTCGCGGTCTCGGCGAGCTCTCTGCCACGTCTGCCGGCCTCGTGACCGAGCTCGGCCGACCGCTCCTTGGCACTTCCGGCGAAGTCGCGCCCGCGTTCCTTGGCGTCGTGGCCCAGGTCCAGTGGCCAACGGGCCTTCGTCTTTGTGTTTCTCATCTCCTGGCTCCCCAGCGCCAGATACTCTCTGTCCAGCGGGCGGTTACGGCTTCAGCTCGCGACGCCGGCCGGCATCAGGCAACGCCGCTGAGTTGCAGGGCCCGCTCGACGAGCAGTTCCGCATCGCGGGCTGCTGCGGCCAGGATCGCGGAGCGCCGCTCGAGTTGGCCGACCACGGGTGACCCGGCGGGAGGCCGCAGGCCGAGCACGTAGGGCGGCCCCGAACCCGCGTCGAGCGAGCGGCGGGCGATGTCTGCCACGACGGTCTCGTAGCAGGACACCCGCTCGCGGTAGAGCGTCACGAGCTCGGGGTTCAGCCCCCTCAGGTGGCGCTCGATCAGCTTGTCGCCCACGCGCGAGGCGCTCTTGCGCGGTACGCCGTGCGGCCGCGTCTGGAGAGCGAGCACGTGGGTGGCCCCGGCGGCGACGGCTTCGGTCACGGGGATCGGCGAGGCGAGGCCGCCGTCGAGATAGCGGCGGGTGCCGATCTCTACCGGCGCGCCGCCGGCCCAGGGCATGCGGCTCGACGCCAGCAGCGCGTCCCACAGGTCCCGCGTGTTCTGCATCCCGGTGAGGTCGACCGCTCGGGCGGTGTCGACGTCGACGGTGATGCAGTGCAGTCCGATCGGACTAGCCACCACGCGCTCGTGTCGCGACGCGTCAAGACCGCTGGACGCGTACTGCAGGACGTAGTTGACGTCGATGACCGGCCGTCCACGAAGCACGCGGGCGGGGTTCACGAACGAGCGCGACGCCAGGGGGCCGTGGTAGGTCGCTGCGCCGGCTCGAGCCACACCGCCGAGAAGGGCGGCGCCGTTGATCGCCCCGGCCGAGGCGCCCACGACCAGATCGAAGCACGGTGTAAGCCCGAGGCGCTCGAGCGCCGCGGTCATGCCCGCTGAGACCACGCCGCGCATGCCCCCGCCCTCGAGCACGAGTGCCACACGGTTGCCGTCCTGGCGTGCGCCCGGCTTGGATCCGCCGGCGACGCGTTCTGAGAGGACCTCCGAGACCGGGTGCGGCATGCCGGGACTGATGGTGCCGATCAGGCGATCTTCCCCGGGTTGAGGTTCGTGCCCGGATCGACACCTTCGAATAGCGCCTGCAGCATCGCGACCCCGGGGGCCGAGATGTCCTGCTCGAGCCACTGCGAGTGCTCGGTTCCGACAGCATGATGGTGGGAGAGCGTCGCGCCGGAATCCATGAACGTCTGCTGGACCGCCGATTTGATCACGTCGTACTCCTCCAACGGCTCGCGCTCACCAGAAGGCTTGAACGCGAAGGTGAAGTAGAGGCACGCTCCGGCGTGGTAGGTGTGCGACAGGTGACACATCAGGTACCCGCGAATGCCCAGGCCGTCGAAGGCCCGGTAGGCGGCGGTCACCACGTTGTCGTACAGCGCCGGAAGCCGGCTCCAGGGCGCTGCCGTCTCCGAGACGTCGCCCAGGGCGCCGCAATCGAGCAGAAAGTCCCTGATGTAGGGCGTGTCGAACTTCTTCTGGTCGTACAGGGCGCCCGGCCCGGCGCCGATCCCGACTCCGCCGTGCCGGGACACGATGCCCTTGACGAGCTTGATCTGCGCAGCCACGTGGGCTTGGGAGCCCTCGTAGCCGACGAACGACAGGCACATGGCCTCGAGGTCGAACCCCCGGCGTCGCGTGAGGTAGATCGCCAATGCCTTGGACTTGAGCCCGTCGACCGCCGACGACTCCCGCTTCGTCGCGAAGGAGAACTGGGTCTCGCGGGCGTCTGACACGCGCATCACCGAAGGCGCCGCCTCACTCGCCGCGATCTCCCTCATGGCGGCGACCGCTCGTGGCCAGTCCGGGAACAGATAGCCGAGGATCTTGCGCGATTCGGACAGCCGGTGCACCTGGACCGTCGCCTCGCAGATGATGCCCAGCCGACCCTCGCTTCCGAGCACCATCTCGCGGACGCTCGGACCGGTCGACGTGACGGGCACGGGGCGCGTGACGAGCAGTCCTCTGGGGGTCACCACCCGAACGGCCCGCGTCAGGTCAGCCACGTCGCCGTACTTGTCGGACTGCATGCCTGACGACCGGGTGGCGATCCAGCCGCCGAGCGACGAGTGCGTGAAGGAGTCCGGAAAGTGCCCGAGCGTCCAGCCCTGGGCATTCAGCTGCTCTTCCAGCTGCGGCCCGAGAATGCCGGCCTGAACGGTGGCGAGGCGCGATTCGGCGTCGATCACGACCACTCGGTCCATCCGGCCGAGGTCGACCGAGATGATGGTGCGAGTCTCGGCTTCGGAGGGCTCGAGGCTGCCGGAGATGTTCGTGCCGCCGCCGAACGGGATCAGGACGGCGTCGGCTTCGACCGCCGCGCGCACTAGCGCTTCGACCTCCTCCTCACCATCGGGGCGAACCACGACGTCGGGAATGCGCCCCAGAACGCCGCGGCGGTGCCTGACCAGGTCGCGCAGGCTCTTGCCTCGCGCGTGCACGACGCGATCGAGTGCGTCCGTCGAGACCTGATCGCCGCCGAGCGCGTCCTCTAGGACGGCTCGTAGGCCCGACGACAGTGAGGACTCAGGGACGGTCAGGGCTTCGAAGGAAACCGGTCGCGTGGTCGATCGCCCGACGTCGACGTCTAGGTGACGCCTGATGAACGGCCGCAGGCCGGGCTTGTCGGCATGGCTGAATGAGATCTCCTCAAGCCCCCAACCCCACCATTTCATGCGGCCGGTCTGCGCCCTGATGCCCGACCTGGCTACGGGCCGCGCCGTTTCGGCTGTTCTGTTCACCGACCCATTATCGGTCCTCGACGGACGATGCGGTGCACGAGTCGCGGTTGCCGCCGCAGGTTGACGTCCGGGGACTCGCCTACCTTTCCGCCATGCCACTGTGCTTCATCGAGCCGCAGGACGCCATACGGGTGATGGTCGAGTCCGTCGGGCGCGAGGCCCGGCGACAGCTTCTGGGGGAACTCGTTCGCGCGTGGGTGGACGAGATACCCGAGGGCGAGCTCGCGTCGCATTACGCCAAGGCTGTCGACGACCTCGACGAGCACGATCTGTCCATGCTCGCCGCGTGGCACGCCTCGCTGGAAGTCGGTCGTCCCATCGCCAACAAGGAGTTCCTGGTCAACGCCTTCTCCAGGTTGGGCGAGAACCGGCGCGAGGCGCTCAAGATCGCCGCCGGCTTCAGGGGGGAGGAGGCCTTCAACGCCGGTGTGGCCGAAGAGCAGACGCTCGCGGCGGTGCTGCCGTGGCTTTCCGCCCGGCGGTGTGAGGAGCTCGCGGTGGAGTGCCTGGAGCTCTACTGCTGGGACCGGCTGGGCTCGGACAACTAGTCCTGAGTCAGAAGTTCGCCTCAGGCCACTAGGCGACACGCCGAAGTACGTCGTAGCGCCCGACGCCCTCGAGGCCGTCCATCGTCCAGCGCATGAAGGAGCAGTCGAGTCGCAATTGACCGAGCTCGAAGGAGGAGCCGCAGAGCAGGGTGCCGGCCGCTCGCCGGGGCGCCTCTGCCTCCTCGTCGAGCCAGAGCTCGAGCCCCGCGCGCCGCTGGCGGCCCTGTCCGTCGTAGGTCGTCGACAACCGCGGGTCCGCAACCTCGACAGCTCCGGTCGAATCGAGCATGGCACCCCATCGGGAGTCCTCGTCATGGCCGGCTGAGCTTTCCTCACGAACGACCGTCATCGCCACGGAACGGTCGTCCTCCATCCAGGCGCACAAGGAGTGCAGCGCCGTCACCCGCGTCCAGTCGGGAGATCCCCAGCTGTGACCGCGCTGACCTCTGCCGTCGACCGGGCGCACTTCGTCCCCGAGTCTCGCCTCGCCTCGGACTCTGCACAGCTGCTCGTAGCCTCGCGTCTGCCGCGGCGCGCTGCGACCGGCGGGCGGCGATACGGCCTCGAAGGTCAAGTCGAAGCCATGATCCTCGCCAGCCAGACGGACGCTCCAGCGCTCGAGCGGCTCCTCGATCGAGGCGGCGAGACCCGGCAGTGACAGCCGCTGACAGCCCGCATCCGCCTCGACGGGGAGATCGCCCTGTGCAATCGTCGCCACCGGGACCTGCTCGGAGAACATGACGGCCAGCGCGGAGCCGCGCCGCTGCTCGCCTTCCCCCGACAAGCCGAGACGGGCGAGCCCGTAGAGGCGCGCAGCCGGATCGGCGAACGAGAAGGTCACCGCGTCCGAGTCGCCCTGCAGGGTCTCGTGATCGGCTACCACTCTCACGGACGGGGCGGCTGACCCTCGACGGAGCTGGCGGTTCCTTCGACGTCGAACGAGGGCTGTGTGCCTTCGCGCGGGCCGCGCGGCGGTCGTGGTCCCGAGTCGGGGAAGGCGGCGGAGGTCGCGCCGCTCACCATCTTGAGCGCGAGTCGCCGTACCAGCAACCGCCGAAGCACCGCGCGGGTCGGCGGCAGGAGCAGCAGCAGCCCGAAGAAGTCCGTGATGAAGCCCGGAGTCAGCAGGCAGGCGCCGCCGAAGATCACCAGCCCGCCGTCCAGAACCTCCGCCGCCGGCACCCGGCCGGTCTGCATCGCCTCGTTGAAGCGCCGCCAGGTCGCGCGGCCCTGGGACCGCATGAGCACCGAACCCAGGATCGAGTCGGCGATCAGGACGACGATCGTCCACCAGATCCCGATGGCCTGGCCGACCTGGACGATGATCGCCAGCTCGGCGATCGGCACGAGGACGAAGAGGAGGACGAGTGGCAGGAGCACCGTGCTCCAGGATAAGCGGCGGGTGAGCTCAGCCCGCGGGCTCGAGCGCCACCGAGGGCATGCGGTGCAAGCCGACGAGCTCGATCAGCGTGCGGATCTGCGGCTGTGGGGCGCGCAGGCGCAGGCGCCGGCCCTCGGCTCGCAACCGTTGCGCGAGCACTGCAAG
>JAABUN010007941.1_pt1 | contig 11146 bp, 13 predicted proteins | sample 5559311 | NCBI WGS metagenome assembly JAABUN01 (sample SAMN10711877, study PRJNA513370) | rock metagenome | isolation source: Antarctica rocks | place: Antarctica: Victoria Land, Siegfried Peak sud | reverse complement strand
CGGACGACGTGGCAGCCTTTGGATGGGTTCGTTCTGGACGGAGGGCCGATGACGACGGCGGCGCAACTCTGTGCCAATCGACGTAACGCCGAGCGCTCGCCCGGTCCTCGCACCAGCGCCGGAAAGGCCCGGTCGGCGCAGAACGCGGTCACACACGGCTTCACCGGGCGCCTGCTCGTGGGACTCCGGTACGGGCCGTTCGCCGACGACGCAGTCGAGTTGCAGGCCTTCATTCGGGCTGTGCTCGAGGAGCTGGACCCCGGCTCGGCACAGGAACGGGCCGAGTCGCTCAACATCGCCGGACTCTTGGTGCGCCGGGCCCGCCTGGTGGAGCTTGAGGCGATGGCCCTGGCTCACGGCACGCGCTCGGGGCTGCCACCCTCGGGCGTACCTGGTCAGCCGGCGGTGGTGGCCGAGGACGAGGTGACCCGGGCCGCCGCCAACGCCTTGAGCTCGGACCTGTTCGACCGCCTGCCCCGCTATGAGGGGCACCTGAGTCGAGAGCTCGACAGAAGCGTGGCCCGATACGGCCGTCTCCAGGAGATTCGCCGGATGAAGGAGCAGGCGACGTTCGGGAACTCGATGGAACAGCCGCTAGTGGCCAAAGCTCATGGTCGAGCCCGGGTGCTCGTAGAGGTGATGACACCGGAAGCCGAATGACCGTCCTTCAGCAAGCAGGCCGCGACTGAGGGTCGAGCCGGGCCCGGTGGTCGCGGGAGCCGGAAGTTGTTGTGGGCCGCCAACGCTTGGTCCCGAGGAAGATCCGCTCAGGCTGCGCCTGAAGGTACCGCTTCCCCGGCAGCGCGGTCCGCACCTGGTCCGCAGAGAGTCCGCAAGACGTCCACGGCCACTCAACAGTTGCCAACGCTGGCAAACGGTGTAAGCCCAGGTCAGAGCCGGTTCGAGCCGCCGCTCAGGGTCAGTACGGGTTGCGCCTACCGATAGTTGACGAACTGCAGCGGTACGCCGAAGTCCGCCGCCTTCAGCATGGCGATCACGGCCTGCAGGTCGTCGCGCTTCTTCCCGGTGACCCGTAGCGAGTCGCCCTGGATCTGGGCCTGCACGCCCTTCGGCCCATCCGAGCGGACCTTCTTGGCGATCGCGCGGGCCGCCTCGTCGGTGATCCCCTGCTGGATCTCGACGGTGAGCCGGGAGCTGCCACCGGCGGCGGGCTGGGGGTCGCCGTGCTGCAGCGCCTTGAGAGAGACGCTTCGGCGTACCAGCTTCTCCTTGAAGACCTCGAGTACGGCGCGCACCCGCTCGTCGCTGTTGGCGCGGATCTCGACCGCCTCGCCGGACCAGGCGATCGAGGCCCCCACCCCCTTGAAGTCGTAGCGGGTGGCGACCTCCTTGGCGGCGGTGTTGAGGGCGTTGTCGACCTCCTGACGCTCGACCTTGTTCACCACGTCAAACGACGCGTCAGCCACGCTGTTCCTCCAGTTGCCGGCACCGATCAGCCGTTCCGGTCGGCTACTCTCACCTGCGCGAGGCAGGTTGCCCGAGCGGCCAAAGGGAGCGGTCTGTAAAACCGTCGGCTCAGCCTACGATGGTTCGAATCCATCACCTGCCACCATCTGCAGTACCGCGCTCACCAACAGGGTTGCGCCATGGACGGCGCGTTCTCCCAGGTCGGGACGTCTTTCGGGGTCCCGCGTCGGGGCGGTTGACCGCAGTACCTGAGAGGTGGCATCAGCGGTCCGTCGCAGCTAGTAAGAACCAACGCTAAGGATGCCCTCCCCAACCGCCGATGCCCCCTGCGGGATCACCTCGCCCCGGGGAGGGATGTCGTGGCGCAGCGGGCGCTCGAGCGTGCCAGCTCCGGGCTGCGCGCTGCCGTGCGGTCGCCAACCACCCACGTCATGCTCCTGGTCGCCGTCCTGCTGGCCGGCTCGGCCGGGCTGTGGCGCGCGGCGCACGTCGAATCTGCCGGTACCGGGCTGGCGCCCGTCGTGATCTGGCCGGTGCTCGCGGTGCTATTCGCACTTGCCGAAGCCTCGGTGCTGCACGTCCAGGTACGCCGCGAGGCCCAGGCCATCTCCCTCAGCGAGATACCGCTGGTGCTGGGATTGTTCTTCGCCCCTCCCGGCCATCTCATCCTCGGTCGGCTGGTCGGGTCGCTGGTGGTCCTGGCGGTCTTCCGCCGGCAGGCGGTTCTCAAGCTCGTGTACAACTTCGCCGCGCTCCTGGCCGGCGCGGTCGTCGCACTGGCGGTGTTCCACGCGGTGGCCGGGCCGGTTGCGGGAAACGACCCGCGGGCGTGGCTGGCGGCTTACCTGGCGGTCGTGGCCGCCGGGGCGCTCGACGCCATCTCCACGGGGCTGGTGGTCGGGCTGTACGAGCGGTCGCTGCGGATCACAGTCTGGCTGCGGGAGTCGCTGTCCGGCGCACCAATGTCTGCCGCCGCCGGGACGATCGCCCTGGTTGCGGTCAACGCCCTGCGGGAGGACGGGCGGGCGGCGTACCTGCTGATGGCGGTCCTCGCCATCCTGCTGGTGAGCTTTCGTGCGTTCGCGTCACTCTCGGAGCGGCACCTCAGCCTCGAGCGGCTCTACCGGTTCAGCCAGGTGGTCAGCAGCTCGCCGGAGGTCGACGAGGTGCTGCGCTCCGTGCTGGTCCAGGCCAAGGAGCTGCTCCGCTCTGAGTACGCCGAGGTCGTCTTCCTCACACCCGACCGCAAGGGCACCGGGTTGCGGGTGGGGCTCAGCCGCACCAACCGGCTGGAACGCGCCAGCGGCGACGAGCTGGCGATGCCCGGGTGGGTGTGGACCCGGGTGGTGGAAACCTCGCAGCCGGCGCTGCTGCCTCGGGGGAGCCGGGACGAGGAAGTGCGGAGCTATCTGCAGCTGCGGGACATCCGGGAGGCGATCGTCGCGCCGCTTCGAGGCGATGCCGGCGTCATCGGCATCATGCTCGTCGCGGACCGGATGGGCGACGTCCGCACGTTCGACATGGATGACGTCCGGCTGCTCGAGACCGTCGCCAACCATGCGGGCGTGGCGCTGCAGAACAGCCGCCTGATCGAGCGGCTCCGGCATGACGCGCTGCACGACGGCCTGACCGAGCTGCCGAACCGGGCGTTGCTGCAGCGGCGCACGCTCGATGCGCTGGATGCCATGGCGCTGGGTGAGCTGCCGGGGCTGGCTGTGATGATCATGGATCTGGACAGCTTCAAGGAGGTGAACGACACCCTGGGTCACCAGCACGGTGACCAGCTGTTGGTGGAGATCGGTACCCGGCTGGCGACCACCGCCGGCCCGGAGGCCACCGTGGCGCGGTTGGGGGGTGACGAGTTCGCCGCTCTGTTCCCCGGTGTGGCCCATGCCGACGCCGCGCTCGAACTCGGCCGGGGGTTGCTCCGGTCGCTCGAGCAACCGGTGACCCTCGACGAGCTCGACATCGAGATCGGTGGCTCCCTCGGGGTCGCCCTGGCACCCGAGCACGCCGGCGACGTGTCCGGTCTGCTCAAGCGGGCCGACATCGCGATGTACGCCGCGAAGGGTTCCACCGGTGGCCTGCGGCTCTACGAGCCGGCGATGGACACCTCCAGCCCGCAGCGGCTGGCGCTGGTCGGTGAGCTGCGGAACGCGATCGCTCTCGACCAGCTGGTGGTGTTCGTGCAGCCCAAGGCCTCGCTGGCCGACGGCAGGATCACCGACGTCGAGGCCCTGGTGCGCTGGCAGCACCCTGTGCACGGACTGTTGCCGCCCGATGAGTTCGTCCCGGTGGCCGAGCGGAGCGGCCTGATCCGGCCATTGACCATGACCGTGCTGCGGACGGCCCTGGCTGCTTGCGAGGACTGGCGAGCGGCCGGTGTGGAGGTCGGCATGGCGGTGAACCTCTCCGCCCGCAGCCTGCTCGACCTCGGGCTGGCCGACGACGTCGGTCGGCTGCTGCGCACGCACAACCTGCCGGCCAAGATGCTGACCCTGGAGATCACCGAGGGCAGCATCATGACCGACCCGAACCGCACGATCGGGCTCCTCATCCGGCTCTCCGAGATGGGCGTGCAGCTCTCTGTCGACGACTTCGGGACCGGCTACTCCTCACTCTCATACCTCAAGCGGCTGCCGGTCCACGAGGTCAAGATCGACCGCAGCTTCGTCACCGCGATGGACACCGACTCCGACGACGCCGCGATCGTGCGCTCGATCGTCGACCTCGGCGCGAACCTGTCGCTCCGGGTGGTGGCCGAGGGGGTCGAGCAGCCGGCCACCTGGCAGCGGTTGGCGGAGCTGGGCTGCGACTCTGCCCAGGGCTTCCTGCTCAGCCGGCCGATGCCTACGGCGGAGTTCCCGGGCTGGCTGGCGGCGTACAACGCGCAGCGGCGCAGCGGCGGGCCGGCGTTCCTGCGTGGCCGCGGCACGGCGGCCGGGGTGCGGTCTGCGTGACCGGTTCCGCTTCGACCGCGGGAACCGGCGGCGTGTAGCCTCGGCTACCGGCTGGCCCCCTTAGCTCAGTCGGCAGAGCGTCTCCATGGTAAGGAGAAGGTCTACGGTTCGATTCCGTAAGGGGGCTCTGGTGCGGCCGGGCGACCGGCGTACGCAGCACTTGGCGGTGTAGCTCAGCCTGGTTAGAGCAAGCGGCTCATAATCGCTGTGTCGCCGGTTCAAATCCGGCCACCGCTACCACGCCCGGCCGCAATCCAGCCCGGTCGGCTAGTCTGTGAATACCGTCCCACCACCCGGAAAGAGGCGCTTGTCCCGTGGCCGCCACCGACGTACGACCCAAGATCACAATGGCCTGCCAGGAGTGCAAGCACCGCAACTACATCACCCGGAAGAACCGGCGCAACGACCCTGACCGCATGGACCTGCGCAAGTTCTGCCCGAACTGCCGCAGCCACACCGCCCACCGCGAGACCCGCTAGCAGCGGCACCGCTGCCGTGGCGGTCAACGCCGCTCTGGTCGGCCGGAGCTACCCGGCCGGCGAGCCGTACGAGGTCAGCCGGGCAAAGATCCGCGAGTTCGCGGACGCCATCGGTGACACCAATCCGGCGTACCGGGATCGGGCGGCAGCCGCGGCGCTCGGGCATCCGGACGTGGTGGCGCCGCCCACGTTCGCCATCATCCTGTCCTTCGAGGCCGGCCGGGTGGTGATCGAGGACCCTGAGCTGGGCGTCGACTACAGCCGGGTCGTGCACGGCGAGCAGGCCTTCGCCTACGACCGGCCGATCCGCGCCGGCGACGTACTGGTGGCCACTCCCACCGTCCGGGCCGTGCGAAGTGCGGGCCGCAACGAGATCCTGACCGTCGACTGCACCATCGCGACCGACGACGGCGAGCCGGTCTGTACGGCGACCAACACCCTCGTGGTGCGCGGCACCCCGGCCGGCGGCGGCTGAGTGGCCGCCACCGTCGGGTACGCCGACGTCGAGGTCGGCACGCAACTGCCCGCCCAGGTCTTTGCGGTACGTCGTCTCGATCTCGTGCGCTACTGCGGCGCATCCGGCGACTTCAACGTCATCCACTGGAATTCGCGGGTGGCCCAGTCCGTCGGACTGCCGGACGTGATCGCCCACGGCATGTACACCATGGCGCAAGCGGCCCGGGTCGTCACCGACTGGTGCGGGGACCCGGGTGCAGTCGTGCAGTACGGCGTCCGCTTCTCCTCGATGGTGGTCGTCCCGGACGACGACACCGGGGCCACCCTCGAGGTGAGCGGTGTGGTCGAGGACAAGCTGCCAGGTAACCGGGTGGTCGTCGGACTCACCGCGCGCGCCGCTGGCGGGAAGGTCCTCACCGCAGCGAGGGCGGTCGTCCAGCTCAGCTAGCTCGACAGGCTGGCGGCCCTCAGCGGGCCTCGCGCAGCAGCCGGTCCAGCCGGGAGATCCCCTCGACGAGGTCGTCGTCCGCCAGGGCGTAGGAGAGCCGCAGGTATCCCGGCGTACCGAAGGCCTCGCCCGGGACGACGGCGACGCCGGCCTCGTCGAGGAGCAGCTCGGCCAGCTCGGCCGAGCTGGCCGGCCGGGAGCCACGCAGCCGGCGGCCGATCAGCTCGCGGACCGACGGGTAGCAGTAAAAGGCGCCGGCCGGCTCGGGGCAGACCACACCCGGGATCTCACCGAGCATCCGGGTCATGGTCCGCCGCCGGCGGTCGAAGGCAGCCCGCATCCCCGTCACCGCGGTGAGGTCGCCGCGAACCGCGGCCAGGGCAGCCGCCTGGGCGATGTTGTTGACGTTCGACGTCAGGTGGGACTGGAGATTGGCCGCCGCGGTCACGACGTCCGGTGGAGCGATCAGCCAGCCGACCCGCCAGCCGGTCATGGCGTAGGTCTTCGCCACCCCGTTGACGACCACGCACGTGTCGGCCAGCTCGGGAACCGCGACCGGCATCGAGGTGAACACGGCATCGCCGTACACCAGGTGCTCGTAGATCTCGTCGCTGACCACCCAGGTACCGGTCTGGAACGCCCACCGGCCGACGGCGGCGGTCAGCTCCGGCGGATAGACCGCCCCCGTCGGGTTCGAGGGCGAGCAGAAGAGCAGCGCCTTGGTTCGCGGCGTACGCGCCGCCTCCAGCGCGTCGGCATCGGCGAGGTAGCCGGTCGACTCGTCGGTGGGCACCGGCACCGGTACGCCGCCCGCCAGCCGGATCGCCTCGGGATAGGTGGTCCAGTACGGCGCCGGCAGCAGCACCTCGTCGCCGGGGTCGAGCAGCGTGGCGAAGGCCTCGTACACCGCCTGCTTGGCGCCGTTGGTCACGAGCACCTGCTCCGGCTCGACGGCGTACGACGAGTCCCGGCGGGTCTTGGCGGCGACAGCGGCCCGCAGCTCCGGTAGACCGGCGGTCGCGGTGTAGTGGTGATAGTCCACGTTCCGGCAGGCCTCGACCGCGGCGGCGACGATCTCGGGCGGGGTGGCGAAGTCGGGTTCCCCGGCACCGAAGCCGATCACGTCCTGGCCGGCCGACCGCCGCGCCTTCGCCTTGGCGTCGACCGCAAGGGTGGCCGACTCGGCGATGCCGCCGATCCGGGCGGAGATCCGGGCGCCGGCCGGCGGGTCGCCGGTCGGTTCCGGCGACGGAGCTAGGGCCATGCGGAGGATGCTGCCGCAGCCAGGGCGCCGAGGTCCACCTCGTCGCACGGTCGACCCGCCGGTGGGCCGGGACGTACACTGACGCCCGGGCTCACCGTCCCCGCTCCGGCGCGGCGGAGTCGGCGCAGCCTGGAAGCACAGGGCAGTAGCTCAATTGGTCAGAGTCCCGGTCTCCAAAACCGGTGGTTGGGGGTTCGAGTCCCTCCTGCCCTGCCAGCCGCTCGACAAGTCCGACACCAGCAGCACCACCGACACCACCAGCAAGGACGGTGAAGACCAGTGACCGAGCCGCGCGGCTCCACGGCTGTCACCGAGCGCGCCGCCGATCGACCGGAGCTCGCCACCGGCGGCAGAGGTGCCCGGGGTGGCGGGCCGCTTTCGCAGCTCTCGCTGTTCTACCGCCAGGTAGTCAACGAACTGCGCAAGGTCATCTGGCCCACCCGGCGGGAACTCATCACCTATACGACGGTCGCGCTGGTCTTCGTCACTGTCATGGTGGCGCTCGTGGCTGGCTTGGACCTCGTGTTCGCCAAGGGCGTCCTGGCCATCTTCGGCTGAGTCGCCGGCGATTGGCCGTCATTTCTCCCAAGGAAGATCGTGTCCGATAACACCGACCTGATGCAGGACCCACGCGACGTCGAGCCGGACGTCGTGGCCGACGGCGCTGCTCAGGACACCGCGCCCGATGGCGTGGAGGCCGAAGCTGCCGCTGCGGACACCGCCGAAGAGGAGGTAGCCGAGGACGACCCCACGGAGGAGTTCCGCCGGGCGCTGGCCGCTTCGCCGGGGGAGTGGTACGTCGTGCACTCCTACGCGGGATATGAGAACAAGGTGAAGGCCAACCTGGAGAGCCGGATCATCTCGCTCAACATGGAGGACTACATCTACCGGATCGAGGTGCCCACGGAAGAGGTCACCGAGATCAAGAACGGCAAGCGACAGCAGGTCACCCGAAAGGTGTTCCCTGGTTACCTGCTCGTTCAGATGGACCTCACCGACGAGTCGTGGTCGGCCGTCCGCAACACCCCCGGGGTCACCGGCTTCGTCGGGCAGACCAACCGGCCATCCCCGCTGTCGGTCGATGAGGTGGTGCGAATCCTGGCGCCCGCTCCCGAGACCAAGGTCAAGGAGGTGCCGCGGGTAGTCGACTTCGAGGTGGGCGAGTCCGTGACCGTCATGGACGGGCCGTTCGCCACCCTGCCGGCGTCGATCAACGAGATCAACACCGGCGCGCAGAAGCTCAAGGTGCTGGTCTCGATCTTCGGCCGTGAGACGCCCGTGGAGCTGTCGTTCAACCAGGTCAGCAAGGTCTGACCTCCCGCCCGCAGGAAAAAGGACGCGTAGATGCCCCCCAAGAAGAGACTCGCCGCAATCGTCAAGCTGCAGATCAAGGCGGGCGCGGCGACACCGGCCCCGCCGGTCGGGCCGGCCCTGGGCCAGCACGGCGTGAACATCATGGAGTTCTGCAAGCAGTACAACGCCGCAACCGAGGCTCAGCGCGGCCAGGTCGTGCCGGTCGAGATTTCGGTGTTCGAGGACCGCTCGTTCACCTTCATCACCAAGACGCCGCCGGCCGCGCGGCTGATCCTGGCCGCCGCCGGCATCGAGAAGGGCAGCGGCGAACCACACAAGACCAAGGTCGCCGCCCTCACCCGCGGCCAGGTGCGCGAGATCGCCCAGGCGAAGCTGCCGGACCTCAACGCCAACGATCTCGATGCCGCCGAGAAGATCGTGGCTGGCACCGCGCGTTCTATGGGCATCACCGTCAGGGACTGACAGCAGCAGGTGTGGGAGAGCCCGCGCGGCGGGCCCGTCATCACCACAAGACAAGAGGAGTACGCCGTGCAGCGCAGCAAGGCACACCGGCAGGCAACCGCCCTGCTGGAGCCCGACAAGGTCTACACACCGCTTCAGGCCGTCCGGCTGGCCAAGCAATCGGCGAAGACGAAGTTCGACCCCACGGTCGAAGTCGCGATTCGGCTCGGCGTCGACCCCCGCAAGGCCGACCAGATGGTGCGCGGCACAGTGAATCTGCCGCACGGCACCGGCAAGACCGCTCGAGTCGCCGTGTTCGCCACCGGCGAGAAGGCCGCCGAGGCGGAGGCGGCCGGTGCCGACTTCGTCGGCTCGGACGACCTGATCGCCCGGGTGCAGGAGGGCTTCGTCGACTTCGACGCCGCGGTGGCGACCCCCGACATGATGAGCAAGGTCGGCCGGGTGGCCCGGGTACTCGGCCCCCGCGGCCTGATGCCCAACCCGAAGACGGGCACCGTGACCAACGACGTCACCAAGGCCGTCGGCGACATCAAGGGCGGCAAGGTCAACTATCGGGTCGACAAGCAGGGCAACCTGCACCTGGTGATCGGCAAGGCCTCGTTCGAGGAGCGGGCCCTGCTCGACAACTACGCCGCCGCGATGGACGAGGTGGTGCGGGCCAAGCCGGCCTCGTCCAAGGGCCGGTTCCTGCAGAAGGTGACCTTCACGACCACCATGGGACCAGGCATCCCGGTCGATCCCAGCAAGCTGCGCAACCTGATGGACGAGGCCGCGCCGGCCGGCTGACCGCCTCGGCCGGGCCCCGGCGGCTTTGACCGTTCTCCCGGCCAGCCCGTAACCTGACCGAAGCCAAAGACCGCCGGTCGCCGTACGTCGCCCTCGGGTGAGGTGCGGCCGAAGGTCCCGCCACTTGCGGGCGACCCGCGTAGGTGCCGAGAGCGGTTGTGCCGCAAAGGCCAGCTGATCGCCCCGTGCGCCCTGCGCCGGGGCGTTTGTGTGTGTAGGGCCCCCGGCGTACCGACCGGGAAGGAGGCTCTATGGCAACCGCCGCGAAGACCGCTGCCGTGGCCGAGATCCGCGACGCGTTCACCAACTCCACCGCCGCGGTGCTCACCGAATACCGCGGGCTGACCGTGGCCCAGCTCAGGGAGCTGCGCCGTACGCTCGCCGGCAACGCGACGTACGCCGTGGTGAAGAACACCCTTACCAAGATCGCCGCCTCGGACGCCGGCATTCCCGGCTTCGACGCGCTGCTTCAGGGGCCGTCCGCGATTGCCTTCGTCAGCGGCGACCCGGTCACCGTTGCCAAGGGGATCCGCGACTTCTCCCGGACCAACCCGCTGCTGGTCATCAAGGGTGGCGTTCTCGACGGCCGGGCGATGTCGGCCGACGAGATCCGTCGGCTGGCCGACGTCGAGTCGCGTGAGGTCCTGCTTGCCCGGTTGGCCGGCGGCTTGCTGGCGTCGTTGTCCGGAGCGGTCTCGCTGATCGCCGCGCCGCTGTCACAGGCCGCCCGGCTGCTGGCTGCGCTGCAGGCTCGCGCGGCGGCCGATCCCGGAGTGCTGCGCGGGGATGGGGATACGACGCCCGCCGGCGAGTCTGGGCCAGCAACGCCCGGCGACGAGCCGCCCGCCGATGATGCCGCTGCCGGCGAACTGGCGGCGGAGTCCCTGCCCCTGAGCCGACCCCGACCGACGCGACGCCGGAGCCCGCGACCTCCGGTGACGCGGCGGATGCCGCGGTAGCCGCCGACACGCTCGCCCGAGAAGTGGCCGCCGAGGACGTGGTCGCCGAGGACGTGACCGTGGAGCAGCCGCCCGCCGAGCAGCGGCCCGACGAGGAGCCACCCGCCTGAGCGCCTGCCGCGCCGGGACCACAACGACAACCCCGACCAACCATTCTTGACTCAGGAAGGACCGCCGCCATGGCGAAGCTCAGCACGGATGACCTGCTCGACGCGTTCAAGGAGATGACGCTGCTCGAGCTGTCCGAGTTCGTGAAGTCGTTCGAGACCACCTTCGGCGTGACCGCGGCTGCACCCGTGGCCGTGGCCGCCGCGCCCAGCGCCGGCGGCGGCGGCGAGGTCGCCGCCCAGCCGGAGGAGCAGGAGGAGTTCGACGTGGTCCTGGAGGCGGCCGGCGAGAAGAAGATCCAGGTCATCAAGGAGGTCCGGACGCTGACCAGCCTTGGCCTCAAGGAGGCCAAGGACCTCGTCGACGGCGCTCCCAAGCCGGTCCTGGAGCGGGTCAACAAAGAGGCCGCGGAGAAGGCGCGAGCTGCTCTCGAGGGCGCCGGAGCCACCGTCACCGTCAAGTAACCCGGGGCGGTGGGAGCC
>JAABUN010007940.1_pt1 | contig 11147 bp, 9 predicted proteins | sample 5559311 | NCBI WGS metagenome assembly JAABUN01 (sample SAMN10711877, study PRJNA513370) | rock metagenome | isolation source: Antarctica rocks | place: Antarctica: Victoria Land, Siegfried Peak sud | reverse complement strand
TGAGGCAACAGAACCGGCTCAGGTCGTCCATGACCGATCCCACCAGGGCGTGAAAATCGCAACCGTGCGACGCAATTCCTTACCTCGCATCGGTCAGGGCGTGCAAGAGAGAACGGACACCACCCGAGGTCGCACCGTGTCCGAATCTCTCGCCGAACCGGCGGCCGGGGTGGCCCTCCTGCCGCTCTCGATCGTCAACGTGTACTTCTTCGGCCACCCCCGGGCCGGGGACCGCGGCTGGGTACTAATCGACGCCGGCCTGCCCACCTCGACCGGGGCCATTCGCCGCGCCGCAGCTGCCCGGTTCGGAGCGAGCAGCCGGCCGTCGGCCATCGTGTTGACGCACGGCCACTTCGACCACGTCGGGGCGCTCAAGACCCTCGCCGAAGAGTGGGACGTGCCGGTCTATGCCCATGAACTCGAAACGCCGTACCTGACCGGCCGATCGCCGTATCCGCCGCCGGACCCCGCCGTCGGCGGCGGGGCGATGTCATTCTTGTCGCGGCTTTATCCGCAGGGGCCGATCGATCTGGGCGGCCGGATGCGGGTACTCCCGGCCGACGGCAGCGTGCCGGGGATGCCCGGCTGGCGGTGGGTACACACCCCGGGCCACACGGCGGGCCATGTGTCGTTCTTCCGCGACTCCGACCGGGCGATCATCGCCGGGGATGCGTTCGTCACCCAGCGGCAGGAGTCCGCCTGGGCGGTCCTGACCCGCAAGCCCGAGGTCCGGCGGCCGCCGGCGTACTACACCCCGGACTGGCCGAACGCGAAGGCGTCGGTCGTGGCCCTGGCCAACCTGCGGCCGAATGTCGCCCTGACCGGCCACGGGGTGCCGATGCGCGGAACCACGCTGCTCAAGGAACTCGATGCGTTGGTGCGGGACTGGGACCGGGTGGCCGTCCCGCCGCAGGGGCGGTACGTCGGCCACCCGGCCGTCACCGACCGCCGTGGGGTGGTGTCGGTCCCGCCGCCGGTCGCCGACCCGAACGTGCCGATCGTCGCCGGGGTGGCCGTCGCCGCCGTCGCCGGGGCGTTAGTACTCCGCAGCCGATAACCGGGACGCGAGTCGTGACTGTCCGCTTCGACATCGGCGACCCGGACGTGCTGGCGACGTTGGCGGCCGGCATCGGCCTCGACCCGGCCGCGTTCCGGGCCGATCTGGACGCCGGGACGTACCAGGCCGCGCACCCGGATGCGCTGGCCGAGGCAACCGAGCGACACATCACCGCCGTCCGGACGCTGTTCGTCGGACGGCACGCGCTGTACGCCGTCAACCGGCATGTGACGTTCACTCCGTACCGCGCTACCTTCGGGTTGGCCGAGTGCGAGGTGGACACGTCGCATTGGTCGCGGCGGGGCCGGGGTTAAACACGGCAAAAGCCCACCGCTGAGCATCGGTGGGCTTTCCGGTTTTGCGAAGTCCAGGGGCCGTAGCCCCTGGACGTTTCTGTTCGCATCACTTCCCGATGCGGTCCGTCGGGTAGATGACGACCGCCTCCGCCGCCGCGTTGGCCGCCGGGTGCTTGCCGCGGTACTCCCGGGTCGCATACGCCCGGGCCAGTTCGTCCGGCTTGTACATCAGGTGCGCCACCTGGTGCAGTTGTGACAGGGCCGCCGCCAGGTTGGCCCGCACGGCCGGGTCCGTCGCCGCGTGGAAGGCCGGCCGCAGTTGGCCGAACAACGCCTTGACGGCCGGCAGCCGTGGAGCCTGGGGGTCGGCCGGCTGCTTGCCGAACGCGGCGATGGCGTGGGTGAGCGCCCCGACGGCGGCCGCGTCCCCGGTCACGGCCGCGGGGGCCAGGGCGAGCAATCCATCCGCCGTCACCGGCCCCGCGGCCGGCGGCGTAGTCATGGTGCTGGCCAGTGCGGCGTAGCACTGGCTCAGGCCGTAGTGCGAGTCGATGTCTTCCGGGTCGACGGCTAGCGCCCGTTCATAAGCGTCGATCGCCTTGAGCAGCACCGCCTGCTGGGCCGGCGACCCGTCCGGTTCGAGCTGGCCGCGGCGGAAGTACGTCCGGCCGAGTTCGGCCAGGACGACAAAGTCGCGGGTGAAGTCGAACTTGACCCGTCCGTCCGGGTGCAGGGGGCGATTCTTCATGTCGACGATCTTCTCGAACTCGGCCGCCGCCGCGTCCATCCCGGCCGGGGTCGCGCCGTCCTGGGCCATGACGAGGCCGGTGAACCAGGCGAGCGACCACCACGGGGCCGGCGGGTCCGCGGTCCGGGCGGCGTTGAGTGATTCGGCCGCTTCCCGCAGCCGCCCCTGGTCGATGAAGACGCGGGCCTTGTTGAGATGCCCCTGGGCGACGGCGGCCTCGGCCCCCTTGCCGAGGGTGAGCAGCTTGTCGAACGCCGCCTCGGCCTGCCGCAGGTTGCCACGCTTCGACCCGGCCCCGCCCTCGATCAGGCAGCCGATGCCGTAGTCGTTCCACCGCTGCCACGCCGGCTGGATCGGGGACATTTGAGCGGGCACCGTCGTGCCACCGATGAGGGGCAGTGTCACGGCGTCGGTGCAGATGTCCACGATCGGGAGTTTGGGCACCGGCCGGTTGCCCTCCTTGTGGACAATCTCCATGTAACGGTAGTCGAACTTCCGGTAGCGGAGCTTGGCGGTGATCTCGACCGGCCCGGCGATGCCCTTCGGGATGTCGAGCCGGTAGTGGACGACCTGTCCGGCCCCTGGCGGAATCTGGTGGTCGTAGAGCGGCGTGAAGATGTCCTGCGGGTTGCGGCGGTCGATGCGGTTGCCCTGCCGGTCGAGCATCAGGACGTTGATAAAGTGCGCCCACTCGTCCACCGGCCCGGACCCGTCCGGGTTCTTCAGGCCGCCGCTCTTGGCGATGACCTTGCCACCGGACTTCGCCTCGAAGTCGACCCAGATCTCGTTCGAGTCGACGGTCCCCTGGCTGAAGTGGTGGCCGACGCCCAGCGTCCGGACGACGACTTCGGCGAGGTACGACTTGCCCCGTTCGACCGCCGGCAGGTCGGGCCGCAGCACGGCCAGTCTCGCGTCGTCCGGGGTGACGCCGTCCGGGCCGAACGGCTTCAGGCCGAACAGGTCGATGCGGAGCTTCTTGTCGCTGCCGTCGGCGGCCGTGCCGCGCAGGTAGTCGGCGTTCTTGTCGATCGACTTCTGGAACTCGACGGCCCGGCCCTTGTACTTGTCCTCGAACTTCAACAGCTCGAACAGCCCGGTATTGGCCCCCGGGAAGAAGTGGTCGTGCCGCTTGCGAACGCCCGAGCCGTCGAAGTCCTTCGACCCGAAACTGTCGTCGGGCTGGAGCGGCATGTGGCAGCTCGCGCAGTTGTCTTTTTTCCCCGTCGGCGGGAAGTAGAAGCTCCGCGCCCCGTTGCCCATGCCACTGAGGGTGAACGAATCGGGGTGGTTCTGGCCGCGCAGGAAATCCTTGTAATGGTTCAACTCGACCGGCAGCGACACCTTGTGGCACGTCGAGCAGAACTCGGCCGACGTATGCAGGGGCTTGAGGAACGTCTTCTTGTGCAACTCGGGTTTGCCCTTGATGAGTTGGGCGTTGATCCACTGCAGGGTCGGGTCGTCCGAGAAGGCGAACGGGTAGTGCTGGGCTTCTTCGATGGTGAAGTTGGCGTTCCCCTCCGGGCCGTTCACATGCGTAATCGAGTGGCAGACCACGCACGTCACGCCGGCGTGGCCGGTCGGGTCTTTGGCCATGTCGAAGGTGGGGTCGTCGAACTTGCCGCTGACGAACGGAACCTGGTCGTGGCAGCCGGCGCACCACCGGCTGGCGTTGACGTTCCCGTCCCGCGCCAGGGCGACCTTGCGGGTCTCGTTGACGCTGGCCAGGTACGCCGGGTTGTTGAACGAGCTGAACTTGTGCGCCGAGTGCAGGTGGTCGTCGTAGACGCCGGGGTGGCAGGTCTTGCAGTAATCGTCCATCATCAGCGCCCTGGCCGGGATGAACTTGCCGGTGGCCGTCCGGGCCAGGGACGGCATGAAGTACCTGTCCCCCTCCTTCGGCCCCTCCCGGCCGACGGTGCGGGGGTCGAGGAAGTGCGCCCCGGCCATCGCGGCGACGGCCCCGACCACGCCGACGGCCCACGCCTTGCCGTACTTCCAACGAATCTTCGGCCCGGCCCGGCGGTGGGCGACGTACACGGCCACCGTCGCCACGGGTACGAGAATATGCAGGAAGTAAGCGACGTTCCGCGACACGGTGCCAGTCGGCAGTTGCGGCAGCCCGTCGAGCTGCACCAGCGCGAACCCGGTGGCGATGATGACGATACCGAGCTCGAATACGGCCATGCCGAGCCGCACGGCCACCCGGTTCGGCCGGCGGTACGACGTGGCCATGTGCCAGAAGCCGAACACCAGGAAGGGCAACGTCCCGATGACGCCGATGCCGGTGTGCCCCAGGAGTGTCCAGAACGTGAACGGGTTGGTGAACAGGTGGTCGGGGTAGGCCCGGTTGAGAACCGTGACGGCGAGCAGGTAGACGCCGGACGCCCCTAGGACGGCGAACGACCCGAACACCGCCCACAATAGTACCCGTAGGCCCGGCCCGAGGGCGGATACATACGGCGGCGGGGCGGCCCGCTTCTTGACGACGATGGCGGGGGCCACCGCCTCGCCGGGGGACGGCTGGAGCATGGGACGGCATCCGGGAGAGAATGAGGCCGCGGGATCAGGGAATGATACCGACACCGTGGGCGGGACTCAACCGCCCCCGTGGTCCGCTCACTCCGTGAGCGGTCTTCGTACTTGGGCCAGCCGTCGGCGGGGGAAGACCGCTCACGGAGTGAGCGGACCACACCTCACCCCTCCTCGGCCCCGCCGGTGAACTCCGGCAGGACCGCCCGCAGGTGCCCGCTCAACTGCTTGATGCCGACCGGCCGGACGAACGCCGCCCCGCCGGGCAGGTTCTTCACTTGGTCGGCCCAGCCCGCTTGCTCCACGTTCAGGATTAGCATCCCGGCCAAATCAAGGTGCATGGCCGCGGCCTCTTTGAGAACCGCCTTGTAGGCGTCGACCCCGTCCCGGCCGGCCGTCCCGGCGTCCACTAGCAGGGCGTGATACGGCGTCTGCTGGTAGCGCTTGAGGGCGTTGGTGCCGTCGCTCGAAATCAGCACCCGGAACCCGAGGGCCTTGAACTTCTCCCGGAACACGTCCTGCAGCTTGGCGTTGTCCTCGACCACGTAAATCGACAGCGGGCCGCTCGCCCGGCGGGTGCTGGCCCCGCCGGCCAACTCGGCCCGGGCCGCCTTGATCGCTTCCAGGAATGCGGCCGGGGCCTGGTAGCGCTGGGCCGGCTCGAACGCCACCGCCTTGGCGATCAACTTCGTCACGGCCGGGTGCAGGCCGAGTTGCGGGGCCTTGGCCATCAGCTTCAACTCGACCTCCTCGAACCGCCGCCTTTGCTGGGCCGCGTGCTTGTCACGGGTGCGCGGCATGATCGCCTCGCCGGCGATCATCTCGTAGAGCACATGGCCCAGGAAGTAGATGTCGCTGCGGATGTCCCCGGCCTTCACCCCGGTGGCTTTTTCGAGGCCAGCGTAGTCGATGGTCCGGTCCATCTGGGCGTCCTCGTCCTTGTCGCCGCCGGGGGTCTTCTGGTCCATGAACACCGACGCCCCCTGCTGGAACTCGGCCAGGCCGAAGTCGACCAGCTTGGCCAGCTTGTCGGTGCCGAGGAGGATGTTCGTCGGCTTGATGTCCCGGTGGGTCAGCCCCCGGCTGTGGGCGTAGGCCAGGCCGTTGACGCACTCCTCCATGATCCGCAGCGACTCGTCCACGTCGATCTTCTTGCGGATGTTCAGGATGTCCCGCAGGTTCCCCCCCTCGACGAACTCCATGACGATGAAGTACTGCCCGGTCGCCTCGTCTTTACTTACGGCCAGGATGCCGACGATGTTCGGGTGCTGGATCGTCCGGCCCAGCCGGCCTTCGCGCTCGAAGTGTTCGACCCGCCGCGGGTCGTCGGTGTGCCGGCGGCGGAGGACTTTCACCGCCACCACCTGCCCGCTCCGGGGGTCGACGCCGCGGTAGACGCGGCCGAAACTGCCGGACGCGATCCGGTACAGGAGCCGGTAGCCGCCCAGGACGTACCCGTCCCGGTCGCCCTTTAACAGCTTGCCGGACTGGAACGGCGTCAGGACGCCCTTGCGTTCGAGGTGCTTGACCAGGTCCGCGGCCGGGGTCTTGGGGCCGCCGACTTCGTACACCGCTTCCCGCGCGGTGGCGTCGTCGGTCAGGCCGAACCGGACGATGTCGGTGGCGACGGTGGCGGCGTCGGAGGTGGCGGTCATGGCGCACGCGGTCACGGGGGGTGGGGCGGCGGGTGCCCTTCAGCGTACTTCAGACCGGCCCCGGGATCAACGCGGTCGTGCGCAACTTCCCCTTCCCCCCCGGCCGGCCCGCGTGGTACAACCCGGCCCTGCCCCGCCCCCGGTCAGGACGCTTGCCCGTGTACAAGTACCTCCTTTGCACGCGCTACCTGCGGACTCGCTACCTGGCGTTCGTCTGCATCGTGTCGGTCATGCTCGGCGTCGCCACGCTGATCGTCGTCAACAGCGTCATGAGCGGGTTCAGCAACAAGCTCAAGGACCGGCTGCACGGTATCCTCAGCGAGGTCATGGTCGAGACCGACCGGGCCGACGGGTTCGCCGAGCCGCCGGACGCCATGATCGCCCGGATCAAGGCCAGCCCCGTCGGCGAGTACGTCGAGGCCGTCTCGCCGACGGTCGAGACGGTGGCCATGTTGCAGTTCTACGTCCGCGACCGGACCGGCCAGAAAGTCCCGATCATCAAACACGTCAAGCTGGTCGGAGTCGACGCCGCCAAGCACGCGACCGTCAACCGGTTCAAGGACTACCTGACCCGCCAGAAAGATTCCGCCGCCGCCCCGTCGTTCGACCTGACGCCGGCCGCCAAGGAGCGGCACGCCCGCAACCAGTGGCTCGGCGACTGGGACGCGCCCCCGGCCGCGTCGCCGCTGCCGCCGGTCGTGATTCCGAACGTCCAGCCCGACCCGGCCGCCCTGTTTCGAGGCGGGGAGGTCGTCGCCCCGCCGGCCCCGGCCGTCCCGCCGCCGGCGCTGCCGGCCGCCGCCCCGCCGCGGCTGCCGGGGGTAGTGCTCGGGTACGGCATCGGCCACCGCACGTACACCGACCCCGCCACCGGCAAGCAGGAGCCGTACACCCTGCTCCGCGAGGGGGACGACGTGCTCCTGGCCACGGTCGGGGCCGGGGGGATGACGCCGGTGTACGGAACGTTCGCCGTCGCCGACTTCTTCAAGGCCGACATGAGCGACTACGACAACAGCTTCGTCTACGTCCCGCTCGCAGACCTGCAGCAGCTCCGCGGCATGGCCGGCCGGGTCAACAGCCTGCAACTGCGGCTCCGGGCGGACGTGGCCGGGGACGAGAAGTTCGTCCACGAGACGATCGTCCCGGAACTCCGCAAGCTGTTCCCGCGCGAGGACGGCATCGCGGTCCAGTCCTGGCAGCAGCACCAGGGGACGCTCCTCGCCGCCATCGACATCGAGCGCGGCATCCTCAATTTGCTCTTGTTCATGATCGTCGGCGTGGCGGGCTTTAGCGTCCTGGCCATCTTCACCATGATCGTGGCCGAGAAGTACCGGGACATCGGGGTGTTGAAGTCGCTCGGGGCGTCGAACGCCGGGGTCGGGCAAATCTTCCTCGGCTACGGCCTCCTGCTCGGGGCCATCGGGTGCGGGTGCGGGTCGGCCGCGGGCCTGCTGATCACGCGCTACATCAACGAGATCGAGGGGTTCCTGACCAAGCTGACCGGCCAGCAGATTTTCGACCGGAGCATCTACTACTTCGACCAAATCCCGACCAACGTCGAGGCGGTCACCGTGCTGCTGGTGAACGTCGGGGCGGTCGGCATCGCGGTTCTGTCGAGCGTCCTGCCGGCCGCCCGGGCGGCCCGGCTGCACCCGGTCCGGGCGTTGCGGTTCGAGTAAGTACCGGAGTTCACCCCATGCTGGTCGCCGCCAACCTCGTCAAAAGCTACCGCCGGGCCGCCGGCGCGGTCAAAGTGCTGCAGGGCCTCGACCTGACCGTCCACGCCGGCGAGTTCCTGAGCATCGTCGGGGCCAGCGGGTCGGGCAAGAGTACCTTGCTCCACCTGCTCGGCACCCTCGACGCCCCCGACTCCGGGACGATCTCCCTCGACGGCAAGCGCATCGACAACGGCCGGCCGAAGGAGCGAGACGCCCTGCGCAACCGCACCTTCGGCTACGTCTTCCAGTTCTACCACCTGCTCCCGGAACTGTCGGCCCTCGACAACGTCTTGATGCCGGCGTACATCGCCGAATCGACGCTCGGTTGGTATCACACCCGGCGGGCGTGGACGAAACGCGCCGAAGCCCTGCTCGACCGGGTCGGCCTCGGCCACCGGGCCAGGCACAAGCCGCGGGAACTGTCCGGCGGCGAGATGCAGCGGGCGGCCGTGGCCCGGGCGCTCTTGACCCGGCCGCGGGTACTGCTGGCCGACGAGCCGACGGGCAACCTCGACACCGACACCGGGGCGGACATCGTGAAGCTCATGCGCGGCCTGAACCGTGACGACGGGGTGACCATCGTCATGGTGACGCACAACCTCGAAATCGCCGCCCTCACCGACCGGGTGGTGCGGATGGCCCACGGCCGCGTCGTCCCGGCCCCGGCCCGACTACCCGTGCTGGCGGCGGTCGGCTGATGGCCTCCACCGTCTGGGTCAACGGCCGGCTGACCGACAAATTGACGGCCGTCATCAATCCGCTGGACCACGGCTTGATGTTCGGCGACGGCGTTACCGCCGGGACGCGGCTGTACGGCGGCGAGCCGTTCGCGTTGGCCGCGCACCTCGTTCAACTCGCCACGACCGCCGCCGCGATTTCGCTCAAGCTGCCGAACACGCCGGCCGAGTTCGCGGACATCGTACGGGCGGCCGGCGCGGCCAGCGGCCGGAGTGAAGGGTACGTCAAAATCGTGGTGACGCGCGGGGCCGGGACGCTCGGGTTCGACCCGCGCAAGTGCGAGCCGGCGGTCATCGTCATCGTCGATGATTTGTTGCCGTACCCGCCGGAATTGCGCGAAGCCGGGGTGAGCGTGGCCACGGCGAAGGTGCGTCGGCACCGCGGCCACCTGCCGGACTTCGGCCACACTTTAAGCAACCTGACGGCCGTCCTGGCGATGCGGGACGCCCTCGCCGCCGGCTGCCTGGAAGCCCTGGTGCTGGACGAAACTGGGGCAGTGACCGGGACGACGGCGGGCGCGGTTTACTTCCTCAGCGGCGGCGAATTGCGGACCGCCCCCGCCGACGTATGCCCGGACCCGGTCATGGCCGGCGTCGTCCGCGAATTGGCCGCCGGGATGGGGCTGGTCGTGGGCGAATGCGAGTTCGTGCCGGCGGACGTGGCCGGGGCCGATGAAGCGTTCTTCGCCGGGTGCGGGACGGAGGTGGTGCCCATCTCGCGGGTCGACGGCGTGCCGGTCGGGGCGGGGGCGGTGTCGCGGGAGTTGCAAGAGCGGTTCCGTCGGAGCCGCGCCCGTCAGGAAGCGGCCGGCGGCTGAGCGAGGCCACACCATTGTTCACAAGTAGCTGCCCCGACCGGTCCTGTCACGGATAAACGACGGAGCGGCCTCGCTCAGCCGCCGGTCGCTTCCTGACGGGCGCGGCTCCGACGGAACCACCCGCTACTGCTTATACTGCCTCCATGCCCCCTGCCCTCCACGTCAAGCGCGACCACCTCATCGCACTCCTCGCCGCCGAGGCGGGGGTCGCCGTGGCGTTTAGCGGCGGCGTCGACAGCACCGTCGTCGCCCGCGCCGCATTCGAGGCGCTCGGCGGCCGGGCCGTGGCGGTAACGGCCGACAGCCCGAGCGTCGCCCGGGCCGACATCGCCGACGCGCGGCGGCTGGCCCAGCTCATCGGCATCCGCCACGTCGTCGTGGGCACGAGCGAGTTCGACCGGCCGGACTACGCCAAGAACGACGGCACCCGCTGCTACCACTGCAAGACCGAGCTGTACACCGTCATCGAGCGCCTCCTGCCGGAACTCGGGGTCGAAGTGGTGTGCAGCGGGGCGAACCTCGACGACCTGGGTGACTACCGCCCCGGGCTGACCGCGGCGGCTGAACACCACGTCCGGCACCCCTTGCAGGAAGCCGGGTTCACCAAGGCCGACGTGCGGGCGGCGGCCCGGGCCTGGGGGCTACCGGCATGGGACAAGCCGGCCAGCCCGTGCCTGGCCAGCCGCCTCGCTCCGGGCGTGGCCGTCACCCCGGAGCGGACCGGCCGCGTCGAAGCAGCCGAGGCGTTCCTGAAGGCCCGCGGGGTTTTCGACGGCCGAGTCCGCTACCACGATGGCGACCTGGCCCGCGTCGAAGTGCCGCCGGCCGACATCCCCCGGTTCGCCACCGACCCGCTGCGGACCGAGTTGACCGACGCGTTGCTCGGCCTGGGGTTCCGGTTCGTGACGCTCGACCTGGCCGGGTTCCGGTCCGGCAGCTTGAATACGCTAGTGCCCCTGGAGTTGAAGACCCGGTTCACCCCGACTCCCGGCCGCGTATGACCCCGACCCCGCTGGCCGCTGCGGCGGTCCTTGATGCGTACTTCCTCGACGCCCGCGCCCGGCTCTTGGACCTGGCCGCAACCCTCGACCGCGTAGCCCGGGGGGCCGACGCGGATGCCGCTCACTCCGACCCGCGCGTCGGGCAAATCCGGCAGGCTCTACTCGTGCTGCTCAACCAGCCGGACCGGCGGGCCGAAGCGGTCCAGCAGATATTCTCTCTCGAATACGACCCCGCCTGGCCGCGGCCGACGCCCCGGGATTAGGGTGCGGTCATGCCCCAAACCGGGGCGGCCGATACAGTAACATCACCGCCGTACCCGGCCGCCCGAACCCGCGAGGTCGTTCATGCCGATCAAGGTCACATGCCCGAAGTGTCAGGGCGTCCTCCACGCCCCGGACGACGCCGGCGGCAAGCGTGGTAAGTGCCCGACGTGCGGGACAGTACTGGCCATCCCGGCGGCCGCTACCGCCGAGGCCGATGCCCCGGACCGGCCGTTCGCCGACACCCCGCCCCGGCTGCCGGCCCCGTCCCGTCCCGCAGCGGCGGCGAAGGGGCCGGGGGACGAACCCGGCCGGAAGGCGTCGTCG
>JAABUN010007939.1_pt1 | contig 11148 bp, 7 predicted proteins | sample 5559311 | NCBI WGS metagenome assembly JAABUN01 (sample SAMN10711877, study PRJNA513370) | rock metagenome | isolation source: Antarctica rocks | place: Antarctica: Victoria Land, Siegfried Peak sud | reverse complement strand
CTACCTCTACGTCCTCGCGCACTGCCTGCTCGCCACCGCGGCGGCGGCCTGGCTGGGGCGGACGCTCGGGCTCGGGACGTCGTGGAGCGTCGCCGTCGCGGTGTCGGTGGGTTTCAACCCCTACACGATCGTGTGGGACGCCACTGCGTGGAGCCAGGGGCTGATCGCCTACGCGTGGGTCGTGCTCGCCGTGGCGGCGCTCGTTGCCTTCCACCTGCGGCCCCGGCACCGGTACGGCTGGACGATCCTGTTCGCGATCTACGGCTGCCTGACCAGCGGGTGGCCGCTCGCGATCGTCGTCCTCGGCTTCTTCGTGGCTGCGCTGCTGCTCGCCCGGCTGGCGGGACGCAGCCCGCTGCGGGGAACGCTCTGGCTGGCAGCCTGGGCTGGGGGCGGGCTGCTCTGCTCGCTGATCGCGATCTACCCGCTGATCAGCAACTTCGAAGTCGCTGACCGCACGTCCGCCATCACCAACGTCACCAACTTCAACGTGGGGACCTTCGAGGGGTTGCTGCAGTTCGCCAACCCTGGCTACTACGGCTTCTTCTTCAACTTCAACGGCAACGTCCTGCAGCGCCTTCCGCACTTCTACGCCGCGTGGTTCGTGCTGCCGGTGCTGGTGCTCGTCCGGCGGAGCCGGCTGCGACCGGCGTTGCAGACGCTGCTCTGGGCGGTCCTGGCCACCGTGGTGCTCGCCGGGCTGTCCACGCTGGGGCCGGAGCGGCTGCTCGTGCTGCGGTTCCCCACCCGCTCGCTGCAGTACTTCCACCTGTTCTTGCTGGTGCTCACCGGCCTGCTCGTCGCCCACGGGCGCTTCGAGTTCTCGCGACGCCGGCTGGCCGTCCTGCTCGGCCTCGTCGGGCTGCTGGCCGTCAACGCGCTGCAGGCCGACCCGAACGGGCCGGGCCGCATCCTGCGCTGGGGCCTGGTACTCGGGTTGCTGTCGGCCCTGGTGTGGCAGTGGGGAAGGCCGAGGGCCGGCCTGGACGGCAGTTGCATCGGCTCCAGCGCCGTCGTGAACGCCGCCGTCGTGCTCGGGACCTTCGGGGTCCTGGCCGGCCTCGCAGTCGTCCACGAGTCGGGTCGCGGTCTGGACTGGGGGTTTCCGCACGATGTCCGGGCGGTCGAGCCGCTGAGCACCAAGGACTACACCCTGTTCTACGGCAACTACCTGCCGCTGGGCACGGGCCTGGAGGGCTACCGCGAGTACCAGCCCTCGACGATGGGGCTGACCGTGGGGAGCCGGCAGGTCAACGGCTACTCCTCTCTGGGCAACCGGCTGTTCCGCCGCTGGTTCCCGGTCGACGACCAGGGCAACCTCGAGCTCGGCGAGGCAGCGAGCTTCACCGAGGTGGACCCGGTGAGCGGCCTGCAGATGCTCGAGCTGATGCGGGTCGACCAGGTCATCCCCCGGACCGGCCCGATGGAGGAGGATCTGCGCCGCGTGATCGGGGACCAGTGGCGCAAGGAACGCAGCGGGCAGTTCGCCGCCGTTTACCGGCACGAGCCCTACCCGCTGCCCGGGCTGGTCTCCTGGACCTCTCCCGGCGTCCAGGTCGCAGAGACGCCGGGCTGCCCGCAGGTTGCCAGCCGCGAGTGCGTCAGCGTCACCAGCAGCCCGCAGACGGAGGGAACGGTCGTCTTCGCCCGGCTGGTGCTCCCCGGCTACCGCGCGAAGCTGAACGGCGAACCCGTTCCCGTACGCCGCTACAGCGAGATGTTCGTGTCCGTGGCCCTCCCGCCGGGTGCGACCGGGAGCCTGGTCCTGTCCTACCGGCCGCCGGGCACGCTCAGGCTCGCCGTCCTCGCCGCGACGGTACTCGTCGTGCTCGCGGGGATGTCACTGTACGTTCCGGCCGGAACTCCCCGGCGGCGCAGCAGGGACCCTTTCCGGCCGCCGAGCGGGGGGCGGGAAGCCGCGGTCAGGGTCCCATCGGAGCGTTGACCATGAGGTGGACGGCGCACTCCATCGGCGTGCGCCGGATCTGGTCCGGCCCCCGTGGTGGAGGGGCGAAGCGGAGCACCGGCGGCTGCAGACGCGTCTCGGGACGTTCGGCGTAGCTGGCGGGTACGCGCCGCCCGGAGACGTCTCCCACCAGCGACAGGATCGAGGAGACCGTACGCGTGGTGCCGTCCCGCACGAGCGACTGGGACCAGCCCGGCGGGGTGGTCTCCAGCAGACGCAGGGCCACGGCTGCGGCGTCGACGTTGTACACGTAGTCGCGGCGGGTGTCCTGGCTGACGAACACGACCATGGGCTGGCGCAGCCGGGTTGCGCGTACCGCGGTGGCGACCAGCCCACGGGCCGTGAGGCGCCCCTTGGCCAGGCCGTACAAATTGCTCATCCGGAAGACCACGACGCGGCAGCCGGTGGCGTCGACGAGCCGGCGCAGCACGTGCTCCTGAGCCAGCTTCTCCCGTCCGTAGGCAGAGACCGGCTGCGGGACGGAGCTCTCCTGCACAACGGCGTTGCCCGCTCCGCCGAACAGCGCTCCCGCCGAGGAGGCGAACAGCACCGTGAGCGCCTGCCGACGATCTGCCGGCAACGCCGTGACCGCCTCGCACAGGGCCTGCACACCGGCCGACTCTGCTGTGAGCAGCTCCGGTGACGCCCCGATCGAACCGACCCCTGCGGCCCACACGAGAGTGACCGGCCCGGCACCCGCGACCAACGCGGCGATACGGGTGCGCAGCTCGGCGACGACGGCGAGCGGGTCGCCCCAGTCCGGGGACAGGCGGGTGACGTCCGCACCGGTGCGGCTGAAGACCTCACGGAACCCCGAGCCGAGCACCCCGCCCCCACCGAGCAGGACGTACCTCACGAGACCGGCGCCGACGTCCTTTGCAGCGCCGCCTGCAGCGTCCAGAGCACCCTCGCCTGCGCGTGTTCGGTCTTGACGTACAGCGGCTTGCCGATCGTGTTGCGCACCGCGAAACCGACGTACTCCGCCAACGTCGCCAAAGCGATGAACACCCCGCCTGCCAGGATGAGCTGCGTGACCATCACCGAGGTCCAGCCGGGGGCGGGGAACTCGCCGCTGAGCCGGCGCTGGGCGACGACGACGGCGACGAGGAGCCCGAGCAGGGTGACGATCACCCCACCGACCGCGATCAGCCGCAGCGGCCGGGTGCCGGTGGACAGCACCATTCGCCAGAAGTGGCTGAGCAGCTTGCGCGGGCTGTAGCTCGACGCCGTGGACTCGGCCCGCATGAGCATCGGGGAGAACGCGGCGTCCCCGCACGACCACTGCATCGCGACGTCGAGGTAGACGTTGTCACCGATGTAGGCGCAGGCCGAGCGGGCGATCGACCCCTCGATCAGGCGGAAGCTGTGGAAGTCGCACTTGCTGTTGGACAGCACCCGGAACAGGCGCTTGGTCGCCCGGGAGGCGGCGTTGCGCGCCGCGCCGTGGGGCGGTGCGTTCGTCGGCCGCGCGTAGACGAGCGGCACGTCGCTGCGCGCGGCGACCAGCAGCATCTCCGGGATCTCCCGGGGGTCGTGCTGACCGTCCTCGTCCATGGTGACGACCCAGTCGCCGTTGGTGGAGACGATGCCGGCGACGGTCGCCGGGTGCTGGCCGAAGTTGCGGGCGAGCCAGACCGTGCGTACGCGGGAGTCGACCTCCTCCAGAGCACTGACCGCAGCCCGCTCGGCGACGGGGAGTGAAGGGTTGTCCACAACGAGGATGATCTCGTCCAGGTGCAGGTCGACCTGGGGTGCCAGCGCGAAGACGGCGGCCGCCGAGATCAGCTCGCGCACCGTCTCCTGCAATCCGGCGCCGGCTCGGTACACAGGGACGACGACGCTCAACGTCTGCGTCAGCACAAAAAGCCTCCGGGGAAGTACGGCACGGACGTCAAGGTAATGGGGCCGAGTCCTGTGCCGGTGACTCTCGGGCGGCATGTCGGCTCCGCGGACAGCCTAGCCGCAGAGAAAGGTCCGGACCACCCGGCGGCATGGGGATGCAGTGCATGCTCATCCTGCGCGGCGGTAGATCCGCCACTGCGTCGTCACCTCGACCGGGCGGTAGAGCGCACTGTCGGCGAAGGGGTCGCTGGTCCACGCCCCGTCGCTGGGCACGACCACGGCGACGTCGCAGCCGTACCGGGTCGACATGCGCGTCAGGTCATCGGGTGCGGGACGGCCGGCGAAGACGCGGTTGTAGATCTGGGCCACCTCCCAGGCGTGGTCGTCCACGAGCGGGGAGAACACCAGGACCATCTCCCACACGGCGTAACAGGAACGCCGGTCCGACAGGAGCGCCCAGCTGATGTTGGTGGGCCATGGCGTCGTCTCCTGCAGGTAAAGCGGGTTGTTGACGACCCTGTCGTCCGGCCCTGAGTGGCGGCGTACCGCGTCCCACAGGGCCGGCGCGCGGGCGAGCTCCTGGGCCTTGGGTGACGGGATGCCGGCGACCAGGGCGTCGGCCTGTCGGCTGGTCCCGTGCAGACCGAGCCCGACCAGCAGGGCCGTCAGCACGATGAGCGTGCGTGCCTGGAACCACGTGGTCAGGCCCGCCGCGGTGAAGATGCCGAGAACCAGGAACGACGCGATGATGGAGCGCCACCCGAGGTCGTTGTTGCCGATCACGGATCGGAACACAAAGGCGACGAGCAGGCCGGCGACGGCCAGCGAAAGCAGCAAGGCGGTGTCCAGCGTTGCCCCGCGGGACAGGCGGCGGCTCGTCAGCGCGACGGCGGCAGCCGCGAGCCCTGGCAGGTAGATGGCCGGCCAGTCGATCGGCATTGCGAGCAGCCAGAAGGCCAGCCCGTTGGCCAGAGCCGTCGCCTGGTCGGGTTCGTAGGAGCCCAGTGCCTGGAACATCTGGAACGCCACGGGGGACCGGGTCCGGGCCAGCGCCCCCTGCAGCTGATCGACCAGGACCGGAGCGGCCAGTACGCCGGCGAGCGCGACGGCCAGGCCTGCCCTCAGCAGGAAGGACCGGGGGCTTCCGGCCCGATTGACGATCACGACGACGGCTCCGGCAGCTGCTGCCAGTGGCAGTACGAACGCGCCCAGGTAGGCCGACGTCCCCAGCGCGGCCGCAGCCGCCAGCGCCAGCGCCAGGACGGCCCAGAGGCTGTCCAGCCGGCCCAGGAGCAGGACCGCGATCAGCACGCAGGTGGCCCCCATCACGTGCTGCGGAGCCCACGGCATCTGGATGACCCACGTGCCGAGCTCCGGCCCTGGCGCGAGCAACCCGTCGGTGACCTGCAGGCCCGACAGGGCGGACAGGAACGGCCGCAGGTCCGCGGCGAAGGAGACCACGACCACGACGAGCGCGGTGCGGGCCCGCCCGGTCAGGCGGACGGCCAGGCCCATCATCAGCAGCATGCTGGCGGCCCCGGTGAACCAAGTCAGGGCGGCGTCTGCTTCCCAGCTGGTGGCGCCGAAGATCACCCGGAAGTTCGCGGCGCTGCCGTACCAGCTCCAGTAGTAGGCGAGGCCGTCGGTCGGTCCGCTGTCGAAGAAGAAGGGGTTCGACGGCGGGAAGTGCCCCCTGGCGATTTCGCCGATGATCGCCGCCTTGGCGTGATCGAACAGCGGCGCGGCAAGCAGAACCCCCTCAGAGGTCCCCCTGGGCAGCACGGACAGGGTCGGCACCACTGCCGCGGCGCCCGCCAGCACCGGAATCCACGGCGCGAGCCGGGGTTGGCTGCGCAGGTCGCCCCGCCAGCGGTGTGTCGCGAACAGCGCCATCGTCAACATCACCACGGCAGCGGTGACGGTCGAGGCGAAGCTGAAGCCGGTGAGGCGGAAGAGCAGGTTCGTGAGCGCCGTGTGCGCCGCCCAGCCCAGGGCCGGCGCCACCGCCAAGGCCGGCCGGAGCCCGCTGCGTACCGCGAGGGGGTAGCCGACGGCCGTCCAGAACGCCCCGCCGACAGCGGCGCACAGGATCACCATCGCGATGCGCACGAGGGGGTACGTCTGGGCGCCCCACCAGAGCAGGAGCAGCAGCGCGACGGCCAGGGGAACCCACTCCAGGCCGGGCGCCTGCCGGTGCCGGGGCAGCCTCGTCCCGGGTGCCGGGTCGGGCGCCGCCTCGACGGGAACAACTGCTTCGGAGACCGGAGTGGTCATTCGGGCGGCGCAGCACTACCGGAGCGGAAGAACCAGGGGGGGAACGCGTCGGCCGGTGCCGTGTACTGGTAGCGCAGATAGGCTTGGAAGCACACCTCGTCCCGCACGGTGCAGGCCCACAAGTCGACGTCGGTCGAGTAGTCGGCCGCCACCTCCTGAATCGCCGTTGGGGCAGCAAGGAGCGCGATCAGCGCGCCGGCGACGGCCGTCAGGCGCATCGACCCCCGGCGGCCCGCAGCGCCCTCGGCTCCGGCCGTCCGGCGGGAGCGGCCGGCCACCAGCTGCGTGAGCAGGTAGGCGGTCTCCCAGCCGAACAGCACCACGAACGGGAAGGTGGCGTTCATGGTGAGGTCACTGAAGACGCCGAACACGATCAGCAGCACCAGGCAGGTGAAGACCAACGCCGCCCGGTGCACACCGGTCAGGCCCCGCAGGAGGGCCGGAAGGACGACCAACGGCACCACCTCGATCGCGACCAACGCTGCCCAGGTGAGGTACCAGGGGCCAATCTGCGTCTGCGGTAAGGACCAGAGCATCTCCACCGGCACCGTCTCGGAGCCTGCTCCGAGGTACAGCACCAGGAGCAGGCCCGCCGGCAGAACCAGCAGACCCGGGAGCAGGCAGTCCAGGCTCAGGCACCGCCACTGCCGGGTTCGCGCGACAGCGTAGACCCCCGGCAGGAGCAGGGGGATCACGCCCAGAGCGACGAAGGGCGTCCAGTACACCGTGGCCACCACCAGCGGCGCGAGCAGCCACAGCGACCGTTCGGTGGGTCGCAGCGTCACGATCAGCGGGACGAGGATCAGCGCGGGTAGGAACTGGCCGGGTCGCCACAGGAGCCCGGTGAGCACCGAGTTCACGGGCACGGAACCCGACCACCCTCTCCAGGTGCTGCGCGGACAGGCAGGTGTCCAACCCCGTCACCAGGCACCCGATGCTGTCCCAGCCCGACATCAGCAGGAAGAGCAGCAGCGCCGGCGCGGCCAGTCGCCACGGGAGTGCACCGGCAAGCAGGATCAGGCCGAGAAGCAGCCCGAGGGCGAACCAGATCGCCAGGAACAGGCGAGGATCGGCATCGAGCGCCCTGGCCAGCCCCGAGGGCACCAGGTAGAAGCCGGAGTAGTAGCGCAGAACACCGTCCGGCAGTTGCGTCGGCCACGGGGACTCGGCCAGCGTGTTGGTGATGGCTGCGTGCTTGTACCAGTCCAACTTGACCGAAGGCAGCCCGCCGACAAGCTCGCTCATCGTGATGATCCCGCCCGTGGCGAGCGCAGTTACCGCGCACGACCCTCGGCCGAGCGCCCCCGGCCTGCCGGTCAGCGACCAGAGCCCTACCCCGAGGGTGCCGAGCAGCAGCAGCAGCGCGGGAAGCAGCACGGCGCTGAGCCAGGTGGACAGGAACAGCAGCAGCGGCAGGGTGAGGTACGCCGCCGCCACGCAGATCAGCCACGTGGGGGACCGGCGCCACGGGCTGCCGAGCCCGGACCCGGCGACTCGAGTCGGCGCTGCTGCCAGCGCCGGCGCCAGCGCCGGTTGCTCACGTGTCGCGAGAGTCACGATGCCTGGGCTCGTCGGCCGGCGCCCGCCCGCGCGCTCACAAGCGGCTGGGGGTCACGTCGGCGGCTGCGTCCCCCCTGGCACGGCTGCCGGAGCAATGGTGTCCTCTCCACGGCTCGACGTTCGACCCCCCGACCGACGCGGCCGGGTCGTACCGCCGCGACCCACGTGATCGGGCTCGAGTTCCGAAGCGTAGCGGCGACCCCGCGAGAGTGCCCGCGCGCCGCACCGGCCTGCGCGCCTGCATCAGGGCGCTCCCGCGCGCCGGTATCCTCGGTGCACAGCCACGCAGACCTGCCGGTGTTCCGGTGCTCGGACTGCGCGGTCGGCAGCCGCGACTGCCAGCGCTCCAGCCTGTCGCGGCCCGAGAGGAGACTGCAGTGCCTGAGCGTTTCGATGTCGCCGTCGTCGGCGGGGGCTTTGCCGGCCTGTCCGCGGCGCAGACCCTCGCCCGTGCCGGGAAGCGGGTCGTGGTCCTCGAGAGCGACCGCAGCGTGGGCGGGCTGGGCGGGACCTTCACGTTCCCCGACGGCGTCGAGGTCGAGAAGTTCTACCACCACTGGTTCACCAACGACGCCTACGTCCCGCAGATGGTCGACCGGCTCGGGATGACCGGGGACATCGTCACGATGCCGTCGCGCACCGGCATGTACCTCAACGGGCGCATCTGGTCGCTGTCCAGCCCCCTCGACCTGCTGCGGTTCACCGCGCTGCCCATGGCCGACCGGGTCAAGCTCGGCCTGTCCACCTTGCGGGTGCGCAAGGTTCAGGACTGGAAGGCGATCGAGGGGATGAGCATCCGTGAGTGGCTCACCCCGCTGTGCGGCAGGCGCGCCTACGACAAGGTCTGGGAACCGCTCGTCCGGGCGAAGTTCGGCAAGTACGCCGATGAGATCACGGCCGTGTGGATGTGGAAGAAGTTGGTCCTGCGGGGCAGCACTCGGTCCAGCTCCGGCGGCGAGCAGCTGGCCTACTTCAAGGGCGGCTTCGGCCGGTTGGCTGCTGCCATCGCTGCCGATGTCGAGAAGCACGGCGGCGAGATCCGGCTGGGTGAGGCCGTTGCGTCGGCGGAGGTCGGCAACGGCGAGATGATCCGGCTGCGCACCACGTCCGGCGAGGTCGAGGCCGACCAGTTCCTGTTCACCCCCTCCTTCGAGGTCATCGCCGACATCGTTGCGGACGTCGCGCCGAAGGAGTGGCTGACGACCCTGCGACGGGTCAACTACCTGGGCAACATCTGCCTGGTGCTCCGGCTGACCCGCAGCCTGTCCGACACCTACTGGCTCAACGTCAATGACCCCGGGTTCCCGTTCGTCGGGGTCATCGAGCACACCAACTTCGACAGCCCGGCGCATTACGGCGGCGACCGGATCGCCTACTTGTCCCGCTATATTGACGTCGACGACCCGGCCTGGTTGATGGACGAGCAGGAGTACTTCGAGCATGCCCTCGGCCACCTGAAGCGGATGTTCCCCGACTTCGAGCGCAGCTGGGTCCGCGAGGCGAGGACCTGGCGGGCTCGCTACGCGCAGCCGGTCACCGAGCGCGGCTACTCCGACTACGTACCGCCGTCCACCACCCCGTGGCGCAACGCCTCCATCGCCACCATGGCGCAGATCTATCCCGAGGACCGAGGGACCAACTACGCCATCCGCGACGGGATCTGCGCGGCGGAGCGCCTGCTGGGCGCGCCGTCCCCCGCCCGCTCGTGACGACGACGCCGACCACCGGATCGGCGCTGCACCGTTTCGTGGCCTCTGCTGTCGGACCCTCGTCGGCCGGCCGCTACGCGCTGATCGGGATCTCAGGTGTCGCCCTGGACACCGTCTTGTTCGTCGTGCTGGTGGGGGCCGGGATCCCGCCGGTGTTGGCCACCACGATCAGCACCCTCGCCGGTATCGCCAACAACTACGTGCTCAACGCCAAGTTCAACTTCCAGACCGGCTACTCGGGGACATCGGCGTTACGCTTCCTGGTCGTCGGGCTGCTGGGGCTCGTCGTGGCGGCGGTCTCCCTGCAGCTGCTGCTGGCCTTCACCGGCCTCGGGCCCCTCGCCGCGAAGCTGATCTCGCTGCCGTGCGTGCTGGTCGCGCAGTTCCTGGCCAACAAGTACTGGTCCTTTCGCGACTGATCCGGATCCACGAGAGCAGGAAGAGGGCGCAGGTGCGGCAGTTCGCGCAGCAGCAGCGGGTGCTGTGGCACGACAAGATTGTCCGGGCTGTCGAGCGCGGGGTGCACCAGGCTGTCGCCGTACGCCTCGACGAGCAGGAGCGACGTGCGCAGTCGCGACATGCCGGGCTCCTCGAGGCGATGCAGGCATGGGAGCGGCGTTCGCGACGGGACCTGTTCACGGCCATGGATCTGGAGGCTGCCCGCTCCAGCGCTCGATGGCTCCTGGCCGAGGTGACCTCCAGGACCTTCTTCTTCATCGCGCACGACACGCTGCGACATGCCGTCCGGCAGGCGCCGGCGGACGGGCTCGTGCTGGAGTTCGGTGTCGCCACCGGCACCACCCTGCGCATCATTGCCGAGGAGCGGCCGGACGGACCCGTCTACGGGTTCGACTCCTTCGAGGGGTTGCCCGAGCACTGGCGCTTCGGCTTCGCGGCCGGCGAGTTCTCCGAGCACGGCGTGCCGGATGTGCCCGGCGCGCGGCTGGTGACCGGCTGGTTCAAGGACACGCTCCCGGACTTCCTCGCCGCACACGCCGACCCGGTCGCCTTCGTGCACGTGGACTGCGACCTCTACAGCTCCACCAAGACGGTGCTCGAGCAGCTCGGCCCGCGGTTCGTCGTCGGGACCGTGCTGATCTTCGACGAGTTCTACAACCACCCTGACTGGCAGGACCACGAGTACCGCGCCTGGCAGGAGTACGTCGCCGCGAGCAGACTCACGTTCGAGTACGTCGCGGTCACCGTGGACGACGAGCAGGTGGCGGTGCGCATCACGGGCCTTCCCGCAGCACCCGCCGGATCGGTCTCGGCGTCCGCCCCCGCCCAGTAGCGTCGCGTCGATGAGCCGTTGACCCGAGAGAACGAGTTCGGGGCCCGTTCACGCCGCCGAACCCGAGGTTCCGCCGCGCGTGCTGCGGCGTCTGACGCGGTGCTGAGCGCGCCCTGGCTCCGGCGACCCGACTGCCGGACTACCGTGAGACCCGGACGGGCTCACGGCGACCAAGCCCGTCGGCGCAAGTGCGCTGCCGAAACTGGAAGGACGTGCTGTGAGCGGTGGACTCGTAGCCCTGCTGGACGACGTGGCGGTGCTGGCCCGCGCCGCCGCCGCGTCCGTCGATGACATCGGGGTCGGTGCCGCCAGGGCCAGTGTGAAGGCTGCCGGTGTCGTTGTCGATGACGCCGCCGTGACGCCGCAGTACGTGCGTGGACTGGCTGCCAAGCGCGAGCTGCCGATCATCCGGCGCATCGCCGTCGGGTCGCTGCGCAACAAGCTGTTCATCATCCTGCCCGCGGTGCTGCTGCTCAGCCAGTTCCTGCCGGTCCTGCTCACGCCGA
>JAABUN010007938.1_pt1 | contig 11150 bp, 10 predicted proteins | sample 5559311 | NCBI WGS metagenome assembly JAABUN01 (sample SAMN10711877, study PRJNA513370) | rock metagenome | isolation source: Antarctica rocks | place: Antarctica: Victoria Land, Siegfried Peak sud | reverse complement strand
TTTCCCTTACGGCGCACCTTCCGCCGAGATGCGCCTCATGTAGTCGGGAGGGTCGGCGGAGGTCGAACGACGCGCGCGGGTGAAGGTGCGTCGGGTTAGTCGGCTGCACGCGCTTGGTCCGTGAAGCGCAAGATACGGCCGCGGTCGCCGTCGCAGGTCCAGTACTGGGCGGCGTCGTCGGCGGTCAGGCAGTGGCCGGTTTCGGGCACGCGGACCTCATTGACGAGCGTGAAACCGTCACGGGACGCTTGCAGGGTCACGAGCGTCGTGTCGGGGTCGCCGCGTACGTAGAAGTGATCGGATTTCGGCGAGTAGCCCGGGAGCGCTTCGCCGCCGCCGACGGCATAACGGTCGAGTTGGCGTCCGTCGACTGCGTCGAGCAGGACAACTTCGCCGTCGTGGGCGCAGCTGGCGATCAAGAACTGCTCGGCCTTGTCTACTCGTGGAAAGCCGTGAGTGCCGTCGCAGCCGGTCTGCCAGCGCTTTTTGAGCGCGCGCGTACTGACGTCGATCGCTGCTAAATCCCTGCCGGCATGCGTGTAGACAGTCGTCTCAGTCGGGTTCAGTGTGATGCCTTCTGGCCCGTCGGGCACCTCGATGAAACCGGCGCGCTGCGGTTTCGGCGCGGTGCCGGCGGGCAGCGTGAAAATCTCGATCCCCGCTGGCGAGGCACCGGGTTGCGTGACCCACAGCTCGCCGGTTGCCGCGACATAGCGGAGGTAGTCACCGGCAGCGCTCGTCGCGGCCGTCGAAACAGTGCGGCCGCTATCAGGGTCGACGACGTCGATCGCGCGGTCATCGCGGCGCAGGACGAACAGCAGTCCACGGCCGGCGTCGGCAGAGTCAGCGGTGTGCGTCGCGCCGACGCGCGTAGCGTTTTTGCCGTCGCGGTTGGCGAGATAGAGCCCGCTCTCGCGCGCGGGCACGAGGACGCGCCGTAGCTCTTCGGAATAGACGATGTCGTCGAAATCGATCTGACGCTCCGCGCCAGGCAACTCGACAACGTGCCGCGCCACGTCGCCACGATCCTCGTCGGGCCCAGACCCACAACCAACCAAAGCGGTGAGCGCTCCGATGAGCAGGCAGCAAACGCCGAACCTCATCGAAGCGAGCGATGGGCGCGTCGGCGAGTCGCCGCAAAGCGACCCGCGGCCGATCCCTTGTCGCCTTCGGATCCTCGTCATGATCGTCGTCTCCGCTCGTCCTTCGGTGTGACCGCGAGTACGCCTGTCCGCCTCACCCACGCCCTACGGCGTCCGCTCGGGCCAGCGCTCGCGCGGCCGAAAGGAGCCTTCCCGGCGACCGCCCTCGGCTCCGCCGAGCTGTAAGCCCCGTAACGAAACCATGGTTACATAGCTTGTTAGGATCCGCGCCGTGTCCGTCGGTCAATGGGTCTTATTGGCTTATCGCCTGCCTCGTGAGCCGTCGACGCCGCGGATTGCGCTGTGGCGTGCGCTGCGGCGCGTCGGGGCGGTGCAGGTGCTTGACGGGCTGGTGGCGCTGCCCGCCGACAGCCGTACGCGCGAGCAGTTGGAGTGGTTGGCCGACACGGTGCTCGAGGCAGGCGGTGAGGCGACCGTCTGGCTAGCGCAGCCAGCGTCAACAGCCCAGGAGCGCGCGCTGGCCGAACGAATGCAAGCCGATGTCGGCAGCGAATACCGCAAGCTCATAGCCGACGCCAAGGAGGCGGCGAGCGCACCCAGCGCAACTCGCAAGCGAACGGTCGGACGGTTGCGGCGCGAATTGCGGCGCGTCCGTCGGCGCGACTACTTTCACGCGAGCGAGCGCGAAAGCGCGATCGACGCAATCGACGCGCTCGCGCGCAGCGTCGAGGAAGTCGCGGCGTGAAGTGGGCGACGCGGAGTGGGCCGCACGTCGACCGCACGGCGTGCGCGTGGCTTATCACGCGATTCATCGATCCTGACGCCGAGTTCGTGTTCGTCCATGACATCGACGAGGTGCCCGACGACGCGACGCCGTTTGACATGCGCGGCGTTGAGTTCTCGCACCACCACGGTGATTGCTCGTTTGAAGCGTTTCTGAGTCGCTACGAGCTGCGCGACGCGGCGTTGGAGGCGATTGCGCGCATCGTGCACGAAGCCGACCTCGAAGACGACCGCTACGACGCGCCTGAGGCGCCAGGGCTCGACGTGCTCATGCGCGGCTTGTCGATGGTTCGTCCCGACTCCGAGGTGCTAGCGGTCAGCGCGCCGCTCTACGACGGCCTCTACGAGTACTTCAAGCGTGAGGCGATGCTAGGAAGGCAGCCGTGAAGCTGCGCCCGGCCTCGGTGCCGGTCGCAGCGGCGCCGCCTGTCCGTGGCCCATCTTCGCCAACCGCGCGACCTGCCCGCGGTGCGGGCAGGTCTGCGCGCGAAACTGCGGCTCTGCTGGTATCTGACCGCTTGTCGGTGCGCGCCGCGGACCGCTGCATCTTGGACGGCGCGTCGTTGAGCGTTGCCTCAGCCGAGCTGGTCGTCGTCATGGGCAAAAGCGGCGCCGGTAAGACGACGCTGCTGAAGTCGTTGAACCGGCTGATCGCCCCGAGCGCCGGGCGCGTGCTGTTGGCTGGGATCGACACCGCGGCGATAGCGCCCGAAGAGCTTCGACGCCGGATCGCGCTCGTGTGGCAAACGCCGTTCATGTCTGACGGCACCGTTGGCGACAACCTGCAGCGCGCTGGGCACTACGCCCAAACCACGGTTGACCAGCAGCGATGCCGACGACTGCTCGAGCAGGCCGCCTTCGACGGCGACCTGACAGCTGACGCGCGCCGATTGTCAGTCGGTCAGCAGCAGCGTGTCGCTTTGGCGCGCGCGCTGGTCGCCGAGCCAGAAGTACTGCTTTGCGACGAACCGACCGCTTCACTGGACCACGAAACAGCGCTTCGACTCGAGTCCGCGTTGCGTGGCATGTCAGAGAGCGGGATGGCAATCGTGTTCGTCACGCATGATGCCGCGCAAAGTCGCGGCGCGACGCTCGGCCGCCTCGCGTCGGCGTACCGCCGCTTGATCGTCACCGCCGCCGGAGCCACCGGAAGATCCGCCTCGAGAGCAAGGACATGGGAGCGCCTCGCAAAGGATCCCGTCGTTGTCAGCGTCGCGCGTGTCGCCGGCGCGCTGAGCGGCTGCCTGGTTGGGATAGTCGCTGAACGTCGCCGCCGCGCGCGCCGTGGGCGCCGCAGAAGCCGGCGCAGCCGCGATCGACAACGCCGCAAAAGCCAACGCCGCGCTCAAATGGAACTTCGAGGCCTTCATCAGTTCCCTTCGTGGACTCCCAAGACCAGGGCAACCGTAGTGACGTCACGCAGTCCGAGCAACGCAGTAGTCGGGCAGAGTCAACCGGGTGTGACCGATGGCCGGGCTAGGGGACGCCGGATGCCCGAATCGCTGTCCCTGTCGCCACCGCAAGCGCGTGGACGCTGGCGCCACGCGAGAGTCAGTGTGCGGCGCAGCATGCGTGCTTGTGGTCGTACATGCCTGGCCCGTGCCGTGGGCAACTGTGCCGTGGCGAGAGGGCGGTGCGTTCGTGGATACGCGGACAGTTGGGCTCGGCGCGGCGTGTGTGCGGATCCGCTGGACGCTGCGCGGGCGGGTGAGCGACGCGGGCGGCTCGGGGACGCTTCGACTCTCCGGCTGGTACGTCAGCGCTCGCGACGGTTCGCGCCTCAACTACTGCGGCCCGGTCACTTTCCGCTGGCGAGCTGGGCCGGCGCAGCTGTTGGACGAGTGAGGGGTGGCCGGAGCGCGACTGGTAGCCGACCCGAAGGCTGCACCGAGCACGATCCTTGTTTTCGTGCGCAAACGATACGACGTCACGCGGCCAACTCGTAGAGCGCGTACTCGTTCGGGAACACACGACGGATGACGGCGCGCTGCGCGCGGGTCAGGCCGGCCTCATCACAGACCTCGTCCCAGCTCGCCTCAATGGTCTCGCGCTGCCGGTGCACAATCTCCAGCGCCTTGTCCCGCGAGATGCCGTACAAATCGGCGCGGTCAACGCACCCACCGACGTTCGAGAGGCGGTACGGGTCGTCGCCGGTGCCCAGCATCATCGCCTGGCTCGCTTCCCCGCCGGCCCGCAGGTACGGGCAGACGTCGTATGCCGGCGTCAGCACCAACTCGCGGCCGTCCCAAAACGCAGCGTGATTGCGCGCATGATCGTCGGTGTTGCCGCACAAGATGTTGAAGACCATGCGCGAGAACAGCTCACGTCGCGTCTGGCTTGGGGCAGTGAAGCGCCGACGAATCAGCTCCGACAGATCCCCATAGGCAGCCAGCTGCGGTGAAGTCTCCGGCAGGCCTAGCAGGGTTAGCGCGGAGAGCACCTGACGGCGGCGCCTCGTGCCGGCGATGCGGTCGAAGCGCTCGACGAGCAGGACGTCACGGCCGTTGGCTTCGACGAGCTCGACCGCGGCAGCGTCCAAGCCACAGCGCGCGGCGATGCGCATGGCGACGAACTCGGCGCGGACGATCGGCCATTTGTCGGTCAGCGAGCTGAACTTCGCAATGAGGTGACGGGTTCCGTCAGTCAGCAGCGCTTTGGGCCGGGCGCCGCCGACCGAGCTGCCGGCACGCAGCGCCTGCTCAAGCTCCGCGGGCACCGGGTCGCCAGCTTCGATGCGCTGGGCGACCTCCAACATGTCCGCAAGCGTCGCCTGCTCGCTGCCGCGGTGCACGTACTCGCGTGGTGACGGCTGGAAATCGAGTGCTCCGATGCGATCCGATCCCGCCTCGGACAGGTAGGTCAGCCTGGTGAGATCGCCGAAGTCTGCGTCCCGGCCAGCGAGACGGCTCAGGATGACTCGCTGACCCCAACTGTCCGGGCCCGCGTCGCTCAAGCACCCGGCGATCTCCAGCCCGTCGGGCGGGTCAGCGAAGCCGACGTTGCTGAGCGGCAGCTCGGCATCGAACAGCGATATCGCATCTGGCCGGTGCCGATACCGCTCGCCGTAGGCGAACTGGACGAATCGTCCTTCCTGGCGTGCCACCCCTGCGGGCACCGGTTCCTCAGATCCCGGGAGCCAGACCCAGACGTAGGAGTCAGAAGTCAAGGTCAACCTTCGTCGGTGCGGTCGGCCGGACACGCCTGCCGATCAGCGCCGCCCGGCCGCGCTCGGCCTCGGCGGCAAGCCGGCGCTCGTCCTCGTAATACAACGTGACGCCGACCAGCACGGCGCAGTCGAGTGCCGTGCCGAGCGCCACTCCGAGGTCGCCGCGCTCGACGTTGCGTACCGTCTTCTCCGCCACGCCCGCACGCTCGGCCAGGTGCGCGACCGTCCACCCACGCTCCATCCTCCCGGCACGGACGTGGGCGCCGAGGAGCTGGGCGACGTGGTGTACCACGCGAGGGTGAGAACGCGAGGGCATGGCGAGACAATATCACCGCTTACGGCTCTAAGCGGTATTTTATTACCGACGTCGAAATGGCTGCGAGCTTTGCCGGGCTCACCCGCCGAGGTTCTATGGCCGTTGGAAAAGACCGCTTATCACCGTAAGCGGTATTTTCTTACCTGTCTGAACTGGGCGGACCCGCGCCGAGCCTTCTACGGCCACTAGGCGCTTCGGCTTCCGCGGCGACATGTTCGTCGCCGAGACCGCGCCTGCTCGTCCGCTTCCGCCAACCACCGGCCATCGCGTTCGGTCGGCGTCCAACGCGGCCGCCGCTGGCGTGCCAACGACGGCTTACCACGCTCGTTCGTCGCCGAGGAGAATCGCCCGCCGGCGCGCTCCTTCACTGGCTGCGGGTCGTTCATGGGAGGTGCGTCGTGAAGGACATACGTCCACGATGCGCATTGTTGGCGCGCGCCACCTCAACGTCGTCATTCAACTGACGAAACAGCGGAGGTTCGAACGTGCCCAGGTCAGGGCGTTCGCGCCAGCCGTGAAACCGGCGAGCGGCATATGAGCGAGTGACGCGACATCGTTTGAATCGTCACCAAGTGCTCGCGGGTCTGAGCGGCATGATGGGATCTCCGCAGGCCACGGCGTTCCGGCAGGAGCGAGCGCTGTTGGCCCGAACGTCAGCCCGCCGGCGATCCTCAGCGGCCGGACAGGAACCGAGCCGAGCGGCTCGCGCCGCTCGCCGCGGGACATGCGCCGGGGCGCTGTGGCGACTCGCCGCACGGACGCGTCCGCATGCGGAACCCATTCTCTCGTACATCGACGGATTGGCGCCGCGCCGGCGTCCGAGGAGGCTGGCATGAGCCAGACCGTGTCGGATTTTCTGCTCGAGCGACTGCACGCGTGGGGCGTCAGGCGCATCTATGGATATGCGGGCGACGGGATCAACGGCTTGATGGGTGCGATGGATCGCGCGAGCGACAAGCTCGATTTCGTGCAAGTGCGTCATGAGGAGATGGCGGCGTTCAACGCGTGTGCTCACGCGAAGTGGACGGGCGAAGTCGGCGTCTGCATGGCCACGTCGGGGCCGGGTGCGATTCACCTGCTCAACGGCCTTTACGACGCCAAGCTCGATCATCAGCCGGTGGTCGCGATCGTCGGGCAGCAGGCGCAATCCGCGCTGGGAGGCAACTACCAGCAGGAAGTCGACTTGGTGACGCTTTTCAAGGACGTGGCGCACGAGTACGTCCACGTCGCGACGACGCCTTCCCAAGTCCGCCATCTCGTCGACCGCGCGGTGCGTATCGCTCTCGCCGAGCGGACGGTGACGTGCGTGATCGTTCCCAACGACGTGCAGGAGATGGACGCCGTCGATGAGCCGCCGCGCGAGCACGGGACCGTTCATTCCGGTGTCGGGTTCGTTGCGCCGGTGGTGACGCCGCCCGCCGATGAGCTGCAGCGCGCCGCCGACGTGCTCAACGCGGGCGAGCGGGTCGCGATGCTCGTCGGGCAGGGAGCGCTCCACGCTACCGACGAGGTGATCGCGATAGCCGAGCTCTTGGGCGCCGGGGTGGCCAAGGCCCTGCTCGGCAAAGCTGCGGTGCCGGACGACTTGCCGTTCGTGACCGGATCCATCGGCTTGCTTGGCACGAAGCCGAGCTGGGATCTGATGACGGAGTGCGACACCTTGCTGATGGTCGGCTCGAGCTTCCCGTATTCGGAGTTCCTTCCCGAGCCGGGGCAGGCGCGAGCGGTTCAAATCGACATCGACGGACGGATGATCGGGATCCGCTATCCGATGGAAGTAAACCTGATCGGCGACAGTCGCGAAACGCTCCGCTCGCTGATACCCCTGCTCGAACGCAAAACCGACCGGAAGTGGCGGGAGAACATCGAAAGCGGCGTCAGCGACTGGTGGAAGCTGATGGAAACGCGTGCCATGACCGACGCGGAGCCAGTGAACCCGCAGCGGTTGTTCTGGGAGCTGTCGTCGCGTCTGCCTGACAACTGCATCCTCACGGCGGATTCCGGGTCCTCAGCGAACTGGTACGCGCGCGACATCAAGCTCAAGCGAGGGATGATGGGCTCGCTTTCGGGCACGCTCGCGACGATGGGGCCGGGCGTCCCGTACGCGATCGCCGCGAAGTTCGCGCATCCCGATCGCGTGGCGATCGCGCTGGTCGGAGACGGCGCGATGCAGATGAACGGGATTAACGAGCTGATAACGATCGGCAAGTACTGGAAGCGCTGGAGTGACCCGCGGCTGATCGTCCTTGTCCTGCAGAACGGCGACTTGAACCAAGTCACGTGGGAGCAGCGCGCGCAGGAAGGCGATCCCCGGTTTGTCGGCTCTCAAGACGTTCCCGCCTTCCCCTATGCGCGCTATGCGGAACTCCTGGGGTTGCAGGGGATTCGCGTCGACGACCCGGACGAAGTGGGCGACGCCTGGGACCAGGCGCTGGCCGCCGACCGGCCGGTCGTCATCGACGCGATCACCGATCCGAACGTTCCGCCGCTGCCCCCGCACATCAAGCTCGAGCACGCCAAGGCGCTGACATCGGCACTTTTGAAGGGCGACCCTGACGCGCGCGGGATCATTCGTCAGGCGTTCAAGCACAAGGTCGAAGAGTTCCTCCCCAACCGATGAGCGTCGTCGAGGACCTCACTGTCACCGCGTGCACGATCCCGACGGATGCGCCGGAGTCGGATGGGACGTTTGCGTGGGATTCGACGACGATCATCGTCGTCGAACTGTTCGCCGGCAGCGAGCACGGCGTCGGGTACACCTACGCGGATTCGTCAGCGGCTCACGTGATCGACGGGACGTTGCGCGACGTCATTTGCGGCCGAGAGCCGTTCGACATCCCGGGAGCATGGGCAGCGATGGTTGACGCTATCCGCAATCTGGGGCGCCCCGGCATCGCGTCGCACGCAATCGCTGCCGTCGATGTGGCGTTGTGGGACCTCAAGGCGAAGCTGCTTGGACTCAGTGTCGCCGATCTGCTCGGCGGTCAGCGCGAGGCGGTCCCGATCTACGGCAGCGGCGGCTTCACGTCGTACTCCAACGAACGCTTGCAGGAGCAGCTCGGCGGTTGGGTCGAGCAGGACATCCGGTTGGTGAAGATGAAGCTCGGTCGCCATCCGCGCGAAGATCGGGAGCGGCTCCGAGCGGCGCGTGACGCGATCGGTGACGGCGCCGAGCTCATGGTCGACGCGAACGGCGCTTTCGCGCCGAAAGAGGCGCTGGAGTGGGCTGAGATCTACGCCGAGTACGGTGTCAGATGGTTCGAAGAGCCAGTCAGTTCTGACGACTTGACTGGTCTGAGGCTGTTGCGCGATCGCGGGCCGGCCGGCATGGCGATAGCAGCAGGGGAATACGGCTACGACCTCGCCTACTTCAAACGCATGCTCGACGCCGAGGCCGTGGACGTGTTGCAAGCCGATGCGACTCGCTGCGCCGGAATAAGCGAGTTCCTGCGCGTCGGTGCGCTCTGCCAGGCGCACGGGGTGAAGTTGTCGGCGCACACCGCCCCCTCGATCCACGCGCACGCGTGTGTCGCAATCAATCCTATGCAGCACCTGGAGTACTTCCATGACCACGTCCGGATCGAGCGGATGCTCTTCGACGGGGTGATCGAGCCCAAGGACGGGATGCTGCGCCCGGACCGGGCACGACCGGGGCTCGGCCTTGGAGTCAACGAGACAGAACTCCTCAAGCACGCCGTCTGGTCGTCACGCCAGGGACAGGTCCGCTCATGAAATCCTTGACAGCCTTATTGCCACGCCGGCGCTCGTTGCGTGATCGCATACTCGACAACGTGCGTGAAGGGCGCCTGCAGCGGACGCTGTCGGCGACCACGGCGGCGAGCGTGGTTCCGTTGACGTTCGAGGTCTATCTCGAGCACTACAAAGGCTCTTTCGGGAGCCGGTGGGAGTGGCTGCCGATCGCTTGCGCCCCTCCGGTGACGGCGGCCGGCATCGCCGGCGTCTTTTCCGCGCGCGCGGCTCGGACGTGGCTGCCGGCAACTTCAGCGGTTTACGCGCTCAATGGCGCGATCGGAGCGTTTCTGCATCTCCGCGGCGTCGCGCGCAAGCCGGGCGGATTCAAAGAGCCGATCTACAACCTCGTCATGGGCCCGCCTCTGCTGGCCCCGGGCTCCCTGGTGCTCGTGGGGTCAATCGGCATGCTCGCGGCCCTCATGCGCCGCGAGGGCGAGCGATGACCGCTCCGCGAGACCCGGGCGACGAACGGGGCAGCGACCCTCGGCCGGCGAATCCGCAAGATCTGCCGCGGCAGCGCAGCGGCGTCGTGCCGCAGATGCGGGGCCGCTACCCCGATTGGGACGTCCTCAGCCAAGCGGACCATTGGGACGCGGAAACGCGGAGGGTGGTCCTCGAACGAGTGGATGACGTCCCGCCGATCCGCTTCTTCGGTGAAGACGAGGCTCGCTCGCTCCACGTGTTCTGCGACACGGTGATGGCCCAAACGGAGGACCCGCGAATCCCCGTCCTGTCGTTCATCGACGACAAGCTCTTCCGCGGTCGATCGGAGGGCTACCAGTACGCGTCAATGCCGAAAGACGGCGACACGTGGCGCCTGCTGGCGCGCGGGCTCGACGAACGGGCGCGGTCGCTTGAGGCGCCCGGCTTCGCCGATGCACCGGTCGACGTGCGCATCCGAATCGTCGGCGAGTTGCAGCGCGGTGAGTTGGGTGGCGGAGTCTGGGAACGACTCGACCCTCAGCTGACGTGGAAGGTCGTGATGAACGCTGTCCTCGACGCCTTTTACTCGCACCCATGGGCGTGGAACGAGATCGGCTTCAGCGGCCCGGCGTACCCCCGCGGCTTCGCCCGCATGGGCGTCGGCCTCAAGGAAGCATGGGAGCCTGAAGAGGCGTTCGAGCTCGATCCTGTCCGCGACGTCGCCGAGCGGGGACTTGACCTATGAGCGCCCCCCGATGGCTCAAAGGCGCCGTTGGTCCTGAAGACAACGACTCGCGCTGGCTGCTGGACCCCGAGCGCCGGCACGTTCCACAGGCCGCGACGATGCAGACCTTTTCCGACGAGGATGAAGTCGACCTCGTGATTGTCGGGGCGGGGGCGGGGGGAACGGTTCTCGCTCAGCGACTCGCGCGGCGCGGGTGGCGCATCGTGGTGCTCGAAGCCGGCCCATTCTGGGATCCCGACCGCGACTGGGTCTCCGACGAAGCGGGCTCACATCACATTTACTGGACGCAGAATCGCATCATCGGCGGTGGCGACCCGGTTCCCCTCGGCAAGAACAACAGCGGCCGCGGCGTCGGCGGCTCGATGGTTCACTTCGCCGGCTATACGCCGCGGTTTCATCCGTCGGATTTCAAGACGTTTTCGCGCGACGGCGTCGGTGCTGACTGGCCGATCGGCTACGAAGAGCTCAAGCCGCACTACGAGCGCGTCGAGCGCGAATTGCCGGTCGCCGGACAGCACTGGCCGTGGGGCGACCCGCACGGGTACCCACATGCTCCGCACCCGGTCAGCGGAGCCGCCGAACGGGCGTGGGAGGGCGCGCGCGCCGCCGGGGTGGAGATGCGAGTCGGCCCGGTCGCGATCACGAACGGGACGTTCGGCAACCGGCCGCACTGCATCTACCGCGGATACTGCCTGCAGGGCTGCAAGGTCAACGCCAAGGCTTCGCCGCTGGTGACGCATCTGCCGGACGCATTGGCTCACGGCGTCGAAGTCCGTGCCGAGTGCATGGCGGCGCGCATCGAAACCGACACCGCCGGTCGCTGCACCGGCGTGACGTACCTACACCGGGGACGCGAACGCT
>JAABUN010007937.1_pt1 | contig 11155 bp, 10 predicted proteins | sample 5559311 | NCBI WGS metagenome assembly JAABUN01 (sample SAMN10711877, study PRJNA513370) | rock metagenome | isolation source: Antarctica rocks | place: Antarctica: Victoria Land, Siegfried Peak sud | reverse complement strand
TCAGCAGCGACCCGGTGGTGGCGGCCAAGATGGTGGCCTCCCGCACCGACGACCGCGGCCTGGTCGCACCGGGCTCGGCGCCGGCCGCCATGGTGCCGCGGGTGCTGAGCGACCTGTTCTGGTTCGGCCGGTACGCCGAACGGGCCGAGGACCTGCTCCGGCTGGTGCTCGCCACCCGGAACCTGGCCATCGAGACCGACCTGGACGTGAGCAACGGTCGGGCGCTGGAGATCCTGCTGCGCGCGGTCACCCACGTCAGCACGGCCTATCCCGGCTTCGTCCGGAGCGGGGTCGAGATGATGCCCGAGCTGCGCTCGATGTTGCTGGACCGGCACCGCGCCGGCACGGCCGCGCACTCCATCGTCCAGCTGTCGATCGCCGCGCAGGGCGTTCGCGACCAGTTGTCCGAGGACGTCTGGATGGTGCTCGCCGAGGTCGACCGGGCGCTGGCGTCGCTGGCGGCGAACCCCCATGACCAGGGCCTGCAGCTGGCCGACGTGGCCGAGCGGGTGCTGTCCGGGCTGCTGGCCCTGTCCGGGATCGTCAGCGAGAACATGGTCCGCGACCCCGGCTGGTACATGCTCGACTCGGGCCGGGGTCTGGAACGGGCCCTGCAGATCACCGCGCTGCTCCGGGTCACCCTGGGCCAGTCCCAATCGATCGACGACCGGCTCGTGGTGGAAGCCGTCCTCACCGCCTCGGAGTCGATCGTCACCTTCCGTCGGCGCTACCAGGGCCGGGCCGGCACCGATGCGGTGATCGAGCTGCTGGTGCTCGACCAACACAATCCGCGCTCGGTGGCCTACCAGCTCACCCGGGTCCAGACCGACCTCCGGGCCATCCCGAGCACCTCGCCGACCGCCCGTCCGCTGCGGCTGCTCGACAACCTGCTGGAACGTGTCCGGACCGCCGACCCGGCCGAGCTGGCGGAGACGGTGGACGGGGAGCGCCCCGGCTTGCAGTCCTTCCTGGCCGGGGTCCAGGACCAGCTCCGCGACCTGGCGAGCGCCGTCCGCGACCAGTACCAACAGCAGCCCCCGACCCAGCAGCCGCTGTGGCGGGCCGGGGCCGTCGAGTCGGGTTCGTCGGGGGCCGCGGCATGACCACCTACCGGATCGAGCACCGTACGACCTACAACTACGACGACGACGTGACCAGCAGCTTCGGGCAGTTCCACCTGCGGCCGCGGGATCTCGACTGGCAGAGCTGCCTGAGTCACGAGATCGTCATCGACCCCGGTCCCGCGGACCACTACCAGCACCAGGATCTGTACGGGAACACCAAGTCCTACTTCCACGTGGTCGAGCCGCACACCCAGCTCACGGTCACCGCGATCAGCACCGTGGAGGTGCACAAGCAGGAGTTCGCCCCCGGCACCCTGGAGCTCCCGTGGGAGCAGGCCCGGCCCCAGGACCGGACGGATGTCCCGGACGCCTGGGAGGCGGCCGACTTCACCTTCGCCTCGCCGTACGTGGACATCCCGCCCGGCATCCGGGAGTACGCCGAGGTGTCCTTCACCCCCGGTCGCCCGATCGGGGAGGCGGCGGTGGACATGATGCTCCGGGTGCACCGCGACTTCACCTACAAGTCGGGGTCCACCATCATCGGGGAGAAGGTCGCCGACCTGCTGACCAACATGACCGGGGTCTGCCAGGACTTCTCGCACTTCATGGCCTCGGGTCTGCGCTCGCTCGGCCTCGGCGGGCGCTACGTCAGCGGCTATCTCGCCACCCGGCCGGCGCCCGGGAAGTCCCGGCTGGTCGGGGCCGACGCCAGTCACGCCTGGGTCGGCTGCTGGATCCCCAACGGGGGGTGGCTGCACCTCGACCCGACGAACAAGCGGGTCACCGACGAGTCCCACGCCACCGTGGCCTGGGGCCGCGACTACGGCGACGTGCCGCCGGTCCGCGGCGTGATCTTCACCGAGGCCAAGAAGTCCAAGATGAAGGTGTCGGTCGACATGGCCCCCGCCGCCTGAGGGGTCGGCATGCGCGCCTTCCGCTGCCCGGTCTGCGGGGCTGAGCTGTTCTTCGAGAACTCGGTCTGCCTGGCCTGCGGGTCGGCGGTTGGCTATGACCGTGGGTTGCGTCGGATGGCCGGGGTCACGCCCGATGCGCCGGTGTGCGCCGACCTGGACCGGTGCGGTTGCAACTGGCTGGCCGACCCGACCCGGTCCGACGGGTTGTGCCTCAACTGCGCCCTCACCCTCACCCGCACCCGGCCGGCTGACGACGACCCCGTCGGGCTGCAGCAGTGGTGGGTGGTCGAGGACGCCAAGCGCCGACTGGTCGTCGAGCTGGACGAGCTGGGACTCCCGATCGTGGTTAGCGACGGCTATCTCGGGCTGGCCTTCGACCTGCTGTCCAGCAGCCGCGGCCCGGTGACCACCGGCTACCACAACGGGGTGATCACCCTCGACCTGGCCGAGGGTGATGACGCCCACCGGGAGTGGCTCCGGCACGCCATGGGGGAGCCCTACCGTACGGTCCTCGGCACCCTGCGGCACGAGATCGGCCACTACTACGCCGAGCTGCTCGCGCTGACCACCCCGCGGCGGGACGAGTTCCTGACGGTGTTCGGGGACGAGACCTCCTCCTACGACGACGCCCTCGCCCGCCACTACGCCGCCGGCCCCCGGCAGACGTGGCAGGACCGCTTCGTCAGCGCGTACGCGACGATGCACCCGCTGGAGGACTTCGCCGAGACCTTCGCCCACGTCCTGCACCTCACCGACGTGCTGCAGACGGCGACCGCGTACGGGTTGCTGGACCGACCGGTCGACCTCACCGCCGAGCCCGTGGCCACCGTGGTCGGTGAGGTCTGGCTGCCGCTGACCAAGGCGCTGAACCAGATCAACCGCAGTATGGGGCTCTCCGACCTCTACCCGTTCGTGCTGGCCCCGGCGGTGGTCAGCAAGCTTGCCTTCGTGGTCGATCTCGTGGTCGCCGCCCGCCGGTCGAACACCCTGCCCTGATTTCTCTGCTCTGGTCAGGCTCCGGGGCCTGCCCCTAAATTCAAGGGCGTGTCGCGGTCAATCGCGAAGGATTTTCAGGTGCGCAGCTCGCGTCGGATGATGGCGAGCATCAGCTCCGGGTGCTGGTCCAAAATGGCCGAGGTGAACCGGAACACCTTCCAGCCCGCGCCGACCAGGGCGTTCTGCCGCCAGCGGTCCGAATCGAACAGCTCGAGGTCTCGCTCGTGCCGCCGCCCGTCGATTTCCACGGCCAGCCGGGCGCCCCGGAAGGCGATGTCGATGTAGTAGACGGTGCCCGCCAGCACGACCGGGCGGTTCGAGGTCCACCCCACCATCCGTGCCTGCCGCAGGAGCCGGTGGGCCCGCCGCTCGGCCCCCGACCAGGGCTGGTCCCGCGAGTCCACCAGCAGGGCCCGCCGGTCGGTGTTGCCGTCGCGGGTCGGGGTCAGCTGTAGGGCCTCGTGCATGCCGGCCAGGGTGGCGACCCGCAGCCCCAGGGCCCGGTCGATCGGGTCCGCGCACTCGGCGATGGCCAGGTCGATGGCGGTCGGCGCCGGGGAGGTCACACGCAGTGCGCCGCGCTCCAGCACCAGGTCGGGCGGGATCCGACGGCGGCTGACGCAGAACCCGGTGGCCGGGGCGACGGGACGGGGCAAGGCGACCTCGACGGTGCTCAGCGGTGCCTCCGGCCACCATGACATCCGGGCTGCGGCTGCGCCGGTCAGCACGGCGTCGGGGTGTCGGAGCAAGGCGGTCCGCATCCGGATCCGCGGGTCCGTCTGTGGACGGCGGCAGCGGAGCCGGAGAGGCCTGTGGAGACCGGTCCCACCGGGAAATCCTTCACGCGTGCGCCCGACACGCCGTCCCAGGCGGGGGTGAGCTGAAACCAGCGCAAGAAAGTCAGGCGACCTGGGGGGCTGGGGTCAAGCGCGGGGGACCTCGTACGACGTGAGGTGGGCCCGACCCTTGCCCACGTCGGCCCAGGCGTGGGTCAGGCAGAGCACGGCCACCGCCGCGGTGGGGAACTTCACGTCGAACCGGGCCCAGAGCTCGGAGCCGTCCTCGCGGACGCCGAGGTGCTCGACCAGGTTCGGGATCCCGGACGCGTGGCCGAGAACCAGCAGCGTCTGCACCTCGGGCGGGGCGCAACGGACCAGGCCCACCAGCTCGGGCACCCAGGCGTGGTAGATCCGCGGCTCGAACCGCACCTCGGTGGCCGCCGCACCCCCGGCCAACGCCCCCTCCCAGGTCTGCCGGGTCCGCAGAGCCGTCGAGCAGAGCACCAGCCCGGGCCGGATGGCCCGGTCGGCCAGCAGCTGACCCAGGGCCCGGGAGTCACGGCGACCCCGGCCCGAGAGCGGGCGTTCGTGGTCGTCGACGTCGAGGTCCCAGGACGACTTGGCGTGCCGGACCAGGACCAGGGCCTTGGTCGGCGCGACGTCCATCCGGGAGGATATCCGTACCAGTTCGGCCGGGCCGGACGGCCGCACCCGGGGGGTCACCGCCAGCCGGCGGGCAGCTCCTCGGCGGCCGGCACCCACTGCTGGTGCCGGATCCGCAGGCTCTCCCTGGAGCGCCGCTCGGCGACCACGGCGGCCAGGAACTCCAGCGGCGGCAGGTCCGGCGGCGGCGGGGGAGCGGTGTGCGCGGCCACCTGACGGGCCAGGTCGCGGGCCACCTGATCGCGGGGGTAGCCGAGCAGCCCGTCGGCGCGCTGGACCAGGTGCCGGGCAGCGGTCACCAGCTCGTCGGGCAGTCCGCTCAGCTCCAGCTGCCCGGCCCACGAGGCCAGCTCGGCCGGCACCGGCGGGATCGGCTCCGGCGGACGGGGGGCGCGGGTCCGGATCACCATGGTCCCGGCCATCAGGTCCCCGAAGCGCTTGGACTGGCTGTTCACCGCGGCGCACACGAGCCCCCCGCAGAAGCCGGTCCAGATGGCGAAGTCCACGGTCCAGAACGCCAACCCCCGCAGCAGCGCCTGGCGGAAGCGGATCGCCCCGCCGTCGTCGCGAACCGCCCGCAGCCCCAGCGCAAAGGCCCCGACCGTACGGCCGCGGGTCAGGGTCTCCATCGTGATCGGATAGCCGAAGTTGATCAGCAGCGCCCCGGCGATGGTGACGGCTCGCACCCGCGCCTGCGAACCACCGATCTGGTCCACGACGTAGCCGTAGAGCAGGGTGGCGCCGAGCACCAGGACCAGGTCGATGCCGGTGGACAGCAGCCGGGTCGGGATCCGGGCGGGCCGCAGGTCCAGCAGCACGGCGTCGCCGGTGATCAGCTGGCTCACCCGGTCAGCGTAACCGGGTCGCGGCTCGACCGCCCCTAATCGAGACCACCCGAAGCCCCACCGGCTTAGGCTGAGGGCGTGGACCTCGACTCCTACATCCTGCGGCACGGGCCACAGTGGGACCGGCTGGCCGAGCTGACCCACCGCCGCGGGGACCTGAGCGGGGCCGAGGCCGACGAGGTGGTCGACCTTTACCAGCGGGTGTCGACCCACCTCTCGGTGGTCCGCAGCACCGCCTCCGACCCGTTGCTCGAGGCCCGGCTCTCCGGGCTGGTGGCCAACGCGCGGAGCCTGGTCACCGGGGTCACCCTGCCGGTGTGGAGCACCGTCGGACGCTTCTTCACCGTCGCCTTCCCGGCCGCCGTCTACCGCGCCCGGGTGTGGTGGATCACCGTGGCCGTGGTCAACGTGGTGATGGCGGCGCTGATCGCCTGGCGGCTGGTCAACACCCCGGGTCTGGCCGAGTCGCTGCTCTCCTCCGCCGAGGTCAAGCAGCTCGTCGACCACGACTTCGCCAGCTACTACAGCGAGAATCCCGCGGTGGACTTCGCCTTCAGCGTCTGGCTGAACAATGCCCGGGTGGCCGCGACCTGCCTGGTGCTCGGGGTTCTCATCGTCCCGGTGCTGATCGTGCTGTGGGCCAACGTCGCCAACCTCGGGGTGACGGCCGGCTACATGATCGCGGCCGGCCGGGCGGACGTCTTCTACGGCCTGATCCTGCCGCACGGGTTGCTGGAGCTGACCGTGATCTTCGTGGCCGCCGGGGCTGGGCTCCGGCTCGGTTGGTCCTGGATCGCCCCCGGACTCCGGACCCGCTCGCAGGCCCTGGCGGTGGAGGGCCGGGCCGTCGGGGCGATGGCGCTGGGCCTGGGGGTCTGGCTGCTGATCTCGGGCCTGGTGGAGGGTCTGGTGACCCCGTCGCAGCTGCCCGCGTGGGCCCGGCTGGCCATCGGCGCCCTGGTCTGGCTGGCCTTCTTGACCTACGTGTTCACGCTGGGCCGACGGGCGGCCCGGGCCGGCGAGACCGGCGACGTGGCCGAGGAGCTGCAGGCCTCAGTGCCGACCGAGGCGGCCTGAGCCGACGTCGAGCGGCGGCCTACTCCTCGCCGTCGGACATCTGCTCCCAGATCTCCTTGCAGTCCGGGCAGACCGGGAAGCGCTCGGGGTCCCGGCTGGGGATCCAGGTCTTGCCGCACAGGGCCACGACCGGCGTCCCCATGATCATCGCCTCGGTGAGCTTCTCCTTGGGGACGTAGTGCGAGAAGCGCTCGTGGTCACCCTCGTCGACGCGGAACTCCCGCTCCTTGACGCGCTCGTCAACGATGGTCTGTGCTCCGGGACTCAGTTCTTGACTCACGCAGGTCAGTCTAGACACCAGGCCGCCCAGAAGTCTTTTGACCTGCAGTGGGCTCGAGGTGGTGAACTGTCCGGGTGACCAGCTCGCAGACGGTGCCATCGACCAGCGCACCGACGTACGTGTCACAGCGTCGGTTGACCGTCGGGTTGTGCGTCAACATCGTCGCGATCGCCTTCGAGACCATCGCGGTAGCCACGGCGATGCCGGTCGCCGCCTGGGAGCTGAACGGTCTCACCTACTACGCCTGGTCGTTCTCCGCCTTCGGGATCGGGATGCTCTTCGCCACGGTGGCGGCAGGCCGGCTGAGTGACCGGATCGGACCCGCCAAACCCCTGCTGGTCGGTCTGGGGGTCTTCCTCGTTGGCTTGGTCGTGGCCGGCACCGCAGAGCACATGCTGCAGCTGATCGGCGGCCGGTTGGTCCAAGGCCTGGGCAGCGGGGTGATCAACACCGCGATCTTCGTCTGCGTGGCCCAGGCCTACTCCACGATTGAGCGGCCGAAGATGTTCACCTACATCTCGACGGCCTGGATCCTGCCCTCCTTCGTGGGCCCGCCGGTGTCGGCCTGGCTCACCGAGCGGCTGAGCTGGCACTGGGTCTTCTTCGCCGTCATCCCGCTGGTCATCGGCGGCGCTCTGATGGTGCTGCCGACCCTGCGGCGGATGATGCGCTCGTACGAGCAACCTGTGGCCGGGCCCGACGGGGCGTCACCGGCTCCGCTGTGGGCCGCCGGCCTGGTCGCTTTCGCCGCCGCCGCCCTCCAGCTGGCCGGTCAACGCCAAGACCTGGTCGCGCTGCCGCTGCTCGTCGCCGGGCTGGTCGGACTGGTGGTCGGTCTGCCGCGCCTGATGCCGGCGTGCTTCCGTCGCTTCCAGCCGGGGCTGTCCCCGGTCATCATCACCCGCGGCCTGCTAGCCGGAGCCTTCGTCGGTGCCGAGGCGTTCGTGCCGCTGATGCTGGTCGAGGAGCGCGGGATCGCCCTCGTCCTTGCGGGCGCCGCCCTGACCGTCGGCAGCGTGGGCTGGACCCTTGGGTCCTGGTTGCAGTCGCGGCCGTGGCTGAAGATCCGTCGTGACCGGCTGATCACCCTCGGCTGCCTCTCGTTGACGCTCGGTCTCGGACTGACCTCGGTGGTCGCCCTGCTGCCCGCGATCTCCTACTACCTGGTCGGGGCAGCCTGGATCTTCTCGGGGCTGGGCATGGGCCTGGCCACCTCGAGCACCGGGTTGGCGGTGATGACGCTGTCCGCCAGGGCCGAGCAGGGCCGGAACGCCTCGTCACTCAACCTGTCCGACGCCCTCGGTGCCGGACTCTTCGTCGGGGTGTCCGGCACGATCTTCGTCGCGCTGCACGACCGCGGCAACCTGCCACTGACCTTCGGGGCCGTGCTGGTCACCATGGCGGTGGTGGCCCTGCTGGCCGCCCTCGCCTCGTTGCGTATCGGCTCGGTCCGCAACGAGTTCGCCCCTCGCTGATCCCCCGCAGTAGAGTCTTCCGAGTGTCTGTTCAGCCCGAGCTAGGTTCCACCGGGCTTCCCCCGGCGTTTCCCGCCCGGGCGGCGTGGGGCACGGCCAAGCATCTGCGGGCGTGGCAGGCGGCCGCGCTGCAGACCTATGTCGACCGTGACCCGCAGGACTTCCTGGCCGTGGCCACGCCCGGTGCCGGCAAGACCTCATTCGCGCTGAACCTGGCCGCCCACCTGCTGGCCCGTCGCCAGATCGACCGGATCATCATCGTGGCGCCCACGGAGCACCTGAAGACCCAGTGGGCGGAGGCGGCCGCCAAGATCAACCTGGCGATCGACCCCGATTTCGGGGTCAAGCAGGGCAAAACCAGCCGTGACTACCTGGGGATCGCGCTCACCTACGCGGCGGTCGGGATGAACGCCCTGGCGCTGCGGATCCGCACCGAGGGGTTCAAGACCCTGGTCATCCTGGACGAGATCCACCACGCCGGGGACGCCCGGAGCTGGGGGGACGCCGTACGCGAAGCCTTCGAGCCCGCCGCCCGCCGGCTGATGCTGACCGGAACACCCTTCCGCTCCGACACCTTCCCCATCCCGTTCGTGCGCTACGAGTCCGACGGCGCCGGGGTGCTGCGGTCCAAGGCCGACTACCACTACGGCTACGGCCAGGCCCTTGCCGACGGCATTGTCCGGCCCGTGCTGTTCATGGCCTACTCCGGCGACCTGCACTGGCGCACCAGCGCGGGCGACGAGGTGTCGGCCCGGCTCGGTGGGCCGCTGACCAAGGACCTGGCCAGCCAGGCGCTGCGTACGGCCCTGGACCCCGCCGGCTCTTGGATCCCGGCGGTGCTGCGGGCCGCAGACACCCGGCTCACCGAGGTCCGGCAGCACATGCCGGACGCGGCCGGTCTGGTGATCGCCTCCGACCAGACCGCCGCCCGGGCGTACGCCGAGACCCTGCACGCCATCACCGGCCGCAAACCCGTGCTGGTACTGAGCGACGAACCGGGCTCCAGCCGCAAGATCGCCGACTTCACCGACTCTGCGGACCGGTGGATGGTGGCGGTCCGGATGGTGTCCGAAGGGGTGGACGTGCCCCGGTTGGCCGTCGGGGTATACGCCACCTCGACCGCCACCCCGCTGTTCTTCGCCCAGGCCGTCGGTCGGTTCGTCCGGGCCCGGTCCCGGGGCGAGAGCGCGTCGGTCTTCGTGCCCAGCGTGCCGAACCTGCTGCTGTACGCCTCGGAGCTGGAGCGGGAGCGGGACCACGTCCTCCGGGCCCCCGGCTCGACCGAGGACGACGGGTTGCTGGACGACGACCTGCTGGCCGCCGCCGAGCAGACCGAGACCGAGGCCGACCTGCCCGAGGGGGTGTTCACCGCCCTGGCCAGCGAGGCCGACTTCGACCGGGTGGTCTTCGACGGCGGCGAGTTCGGCCTGACCGCGCAGTCCGGGAGCGCGGAGGAAGCGGACTACCTCGGGTTGCCCGGGCTGCTGGAGCCGGACCAGGTCAAGGACCTGCTCCGTCGGCACCAGGCCACCCACCAGTCCCGTACGCCGGCCACCGGCGAGAACGCACCCCGTAGCACCCACGAGGAGCTGCGGGAGCTGCGCCGCGAGCTGAACGGGCTGGTCGCGGCCTGGCACCACCGTACGGACCAACCCCACGGCGTCATCCACGCCGAGCTGCGGTCCTCCTGCGGCGGCCCGCCGACCGCGGCGGCCAGCGCCGAGGAGCTGCAGGAGCGGATCGACAAGATCCGGCAGTGGGCCGTCACCGGGCGGCGGGGGTGAGCCGGCGGGCGGTGCTGGCCGGCGCTTCCGGCTTCATCGGGAACTCGTTGGCCGCAGACCTCGAGCGGCGCGGCTACACCGTCAGCCGGATCGGGCGGACCGGTCCGGACGCCCGTTGGGGTGAGACCAGCCGCATCGCCGAGCTCGTCGACGGGGCCGACCTGCTGGTCAACCTGGCCGGCAAGAGCGTCGGCTGCCGCTACACCGACACCAACCGGGACGAGATCTACCGGTCGCGGATCGAGACCACCGAGACCCTGCACGCGGCGGTCGCGGGCGGCGCCAACCCGCCGCCGGTATGGATGAACGCCAGCACCGCCACGATCTACCGGCACGCGCTGGACCGCCCCCAGACCGAGCAGGACGGTGAGCTGGGCGAGGGGTTCTCGGTGGACATCGCCCGCAACTGGGAGCGGGTGTTCTTCGCCGGTGAGCTGCCCGGCACCCGCCGCATCGCGCTGCGGATGGCCATCGTGCTCGGCGACGGCCCGGCCCTGACCATGCTGCGCCGGGCGGCGCGGCTCGGGGTGGGCGGACCCCAGTACGACGGCTGGTGGTTCCCGCACCGGCGCTACCGCGGGATCGGGCCGGAGCCCAGCGGCCCGGAGCAGTTCCGGGGCCACCACCGCACCCAGGCCCGGCAGAAGTTCAGCTGGGTGCACATCGACGACCTGCTGGTCACGTTGCGGTTCCTCGAGGACAGCGATCTGGCCGGACCGGTGAACATCGCCGCCCCCGGCACAAGCGACAACCGCACCCTGATGGCCGAGCTGCGCCGCGGCGTCGGCGCCCCGGTCGGGCTGCCGGCCTACCGCTGTATGCTGGAGCCCGGGATGTGGGTGCTCCGGCAGGAGTCCGAGCTGCTGCTCAAGAGCCGGTGGGTGGTCCCGGACCGGTTGACCCAGGCCGGGTTCCAGTTCCGCTGGCCGGACCTGAGCGGCGCGTTGCGCGACCTCACGGCCTAGCGGCTCCCCCCGGGGAGGCCGGTGGCGGCCCGACGGCTAGCCGGCGAGCTCGGTGGCCCAGGAGGTGGTGTGATCGAAGGAGCTCGGCGGCGCCTCGAACGACCAGGGCCGCTCGACCACTCGGGGGCGGTTGACCTCGTCGGCCACGCTGTCCAGGGCCTCGGCCAGCAGCAGAGCGGTCGGCGGTCGATCCCGAGGGTCGGCCGACAGCCCGGACTGCAGCACGGCGTCCAGGCTCGACGGCGCGCCCAGCTGCTCAGCGAGCGGTGCCGGGATGGCGTCCGCGGGACGAGCCAGGATCTCGGCGATGCTC
>JAABUN010007936.1_pt1 | contig 11155 bp, 9 predicted proteins | sample 5559311 | NCBI WGS metagenome assembly JAABUN01 (sample SAMN10711877, study PRJNA513370) | rock metagenome | isolation source: Antarctica rocks | place: Antarctica: Victoria Land, Siegfried Peak sud | reverse complement strand
CAACTCGCCGGGCGGCTCGTTCACCGCGCTGACAGCGATCTACGACACCATGCAGTACGTCCGGCCGGACATCCAGACGACCTGCATGGGCCAGGCCGCCTCGGCCGCGGCCGTGCTGCTGGCGGCCGGGACGAAGGGCAAGCGGTTCGCGCTCGAACACGCCCGGATGCTGATCCATCAGCCGTCTGGCGGCGGTGAGGGCCAGTCCAGCGACATCGAGATCCAGGCTCGGGAGATCATGCGGATGCGCACCCAGCTGGAGCAGATGATCGCGCGGCACACCGGCCAGGACGAGGAGCGCATCCGTACCGACATCGAGCGCGACAAGATCCTCACGGCTGCCGAGGCGATGGACTACGGCCTCATCGACGAGGTTCTCTACACCCGCAAGCTGGCGGCGGCCACCACCGGGTGACACGCCGCCGGACGGGTGGTCGGCGGCCGATTGTGGCTTCCCACCGCCGTCTCAGGCGGTAGCGTCGTGACAGCGAAGAAGTCCAGATCGACACCAGGTCGGCGTACCGAGAAGGGAACGAAACCCCCGTGGCACGTATCGGTGACGGCGGTGACCTGTTGAAGTGCTCCTTCTGCGGAAAGTCGCAGAAGCAGGTCAAGAAGCTCATCGCAGGCCCGGGTGTCTACATCTGCGACGAGTGCATCGACCTCTGCAACGAGATCATCGAAGAGGAGCTCTCGGAGTCCGCCGAGCTGCGCTGGGACGACCTGCCGAAGCCGAAGGAGATCTACGACTTCCTGGACTCCTACGTGATCGGCCAGGAGACGGCCAAGAAGACGCTCTCGGTTGCGGTCTACAACCACTACAAGCGGGTGCAGGCGGGGGGCAACGACAAGGAAGCCGTCGAGCTGGCCAAGTCCAACATCCTGCTGCTCGGGCCGACCGGCTGCGGCAAGACGCTGCTGGCCCAGACGCTGGCCCGGATGCTCAACGTGCCGTTCGCGATCGCCGACGCGACCGCGCTCACCGAGGCCGGGTACGTCGGCGAGGACGTCGAGAACATTCTGCTCAAGCTGATCCAGGCGGCTGACTACGACGTCAAGAAGGCCGAGACCGGGATCATCTACATCGACGAGGTCGACAAGATCGCCCGCAAGTCGGAGAACCCGTCGATCACCCGGGACGTCTCCGGTGAGGGCGTCCAGCAGGCGCTGCTCAAGATCCTCGAGGGCACCACGGCCTCGGTGCCGCCGCAAGGGGGCCGCAAGCACCCGCACCAGGAGTTCATCCAGATCGACACCACCAACGTGCTCTTCATCGTCGGTGGTGCCTTCGCCGGCCTCGACAAGATCATCGAGTCTCGGATCGGCCGGAAGTCGGTCGGCTTCGGCGCCATCATCCACTCCAAGGCGGAGACCGACGCCCATGACGTCTTCGCCGACGTGATGCCGGAGGATTTGCTCAAGTACGGCATGATCCCCGAATTCATCGGGCGACTGCCGGTGATCACGTCGGTGTCGAGCCTCGACCGGACGGCGCTCATCCGTATCCTGACCGAGCCGAAGAACGCGCTGGTCCGGCAGTACCGGCGGCTCTTCGAGCTCGACGGCGTAGAGCTGGAGTTCGGCGACGATGCGCTCGAGGCGATCGCCGACCAGGCGATCCTTCGCGGCACCGGCGCCCGTGGCCTGCGCGCGATCCTCGAAGAGGTGCTGCTCTCGGTGATGTACGACATTCCCAGCCGCAAGGACGTCGCCCGCGTCGTCATCACCCGCGAGGTCGTGCTGGAGCACGTCAACCCCACGCTGGTGCCTCGCGAGGTGGCGGCCAAGCGCGAACGCCGCGAGAAGACCGCCTAAACTCCGGCCCCGTCGCCTCCTCCGGCACCCCGATGCGTCGGCTTCGGCTCCGCCCTGTGCCGGCACTGATCCAGATCCCCTGAACAGGAACAAGAGGGCGGATCCGTCCCGCTGGCGGGATCTCGATCACGCCGTACGCCGGCCGGCCAGCTGACGTCGACGGGTCACGAGCGTCGCGCGGAGCTCTTGTCGTACGGACTCGACCTCCGTGTGCAGCCGGCGATGCGAGAAGCGCAACGTCAGCCAGCCCTGCGCTGCGAGCGCGAGGTCTCGGCGCTGGTCACGGTCACGGTCGCCGTGGTAGGCCGAGCCGTCGAGCTCCACGGCCACCATCTCCTCCTCGTATGCAAGGTCCAGGTAGACCGTGCGGATGCCCAGCTCGACCGGCCGCTGGCGACGAGCGTGGGGCAGCGAGGAGTGGTTGAAGACGTGCCGGTGGCCCCAGATCTCGAGCTCGCTGTGACAGCCCAGCTCGAGCAGGTGAAGGAGCGCGGCCAGCTCTGCCCGACCGGGCAGCTTCGGAGCCTGGCCGACCTCGGCCGCGATCCTCGCCGCGGTGGTACGCCGACCCTGCACGGCAAAGATCACGGGTGCACGTCGCTCGGCTGCGGGAGCAACGGCCAGCTGTCGACTAGACAACGCTCCAGCCGGACAACGAGGAGCCCGTCCCGCATCACGGCGTACGGGGGTTCGGCCCGGAAGCCAGCACGGTGATGAACCACCAGGCCCGACGCGTGCCGAAGCCGACATCGCCGGTGAACGGTCATGTGCACGACGTACGGAGTCGGCACTGGTAACGCCCAGCCCCACAGGCCACTCAGGTGGCTGAGCGCGGCATTTCCCCCCGCGTAGCGCACGGCGCCACGGTGCCGGACGCTGGGCTCGGTCAACAGATCCGGCGTGGTGTAGGTGGAGGGGAAGATCCGGACCAGCACCCGACTAGCGAGGGCGTCGTCGATGACGTGCACAGGCAACGTCCGGGTCAGCTGGTGGCGCGTGACCACACCGCCGTAGCTGTCGAGCAACGCCTCGACCTCCGCCCGCATGACACCAGCGTGCCGAAAGGGGCTCCTGGTCGAGGCGGTGCCGACCGCGGCTGTGGACACCATCGGGGTGCGGCCGGCCGCTGTGAATGGCTGCCGACCACTCCTTACCGGTGATCCAGATCCCTGCAGCAGGGCCGAAAGCCCGCCTGCGGCCGGCTAGAGGGATCCCGATCACCGTTCCCCCGGCCGCACGTCCGCTGCACGCCCCCCGGCTGCAATAAGGAACGGCAGGATCCGTCGGGCGTGCCCTACCCCGCCGGGTCAATAGACTCGGCGACGTGACGGAGACCGAGGTGAGCGGCGGGGACCAGGGTACGGCGAGTGGGAGCGCTGGGAATGCCGCCGCGACCGCAGCCGGCGCGGTGGTGCCGGAGCGGCCCACCCTCGACGGGCTCGAGGACCGGTGGGGTGAGCGCTGGGAGAACGACCACACGTATCGCTTCGAGCGTGGTCGGACCCGCGACGGCGTCTACGCGATCGACACCCCGCCGCCCACCGTCAGTGGCTCCCTGCACGTGGGGAGCGTGTTCTCGTACTCGCAAACCGACCTGGTGGCGCGCTACCAACGGATGCGCGGCAAGCGGGTGTTCTATCCGATCGGCTGGGACGACAACGGGCTGGCCACCGAGCGCAGGGTGCAGAACTTCTACGGCGTGCGCTGCGACCCCTCGATGCCGCACGACCCCGACTTCACGCCGCCAGCAGCTCCAGCGAAGGCAGAGGTGCCGGTCGACCGGACCAACTTCATCTCGCTCTGCGAGCGGCGTACCGCTGAGGACGAGCAGGCGTTCGAGCAGCTCTTCCGCCGTCTGGGCCTGTCGATCGACTGGGAGCACTCCTACACGACGATCGACGAGCGGTCCCGCCGTGCCGCGCAGCGGGCGTTCCTGCGCAACCTGGCCCGGGGTGAGGCCTACCACGCCGAGGCACCGACGCTGTGGGACGTCGACTACCGGACCGCCGTCGCCCAGGCCGAGCTGGAGGACCGGGAGATCCCGGGCGCCTACCACCGGCTGGCCTTCGGCGATCTGATGATCGAGACCACTCGACCCGAGCTCGTTCCCGCCTGCGTCGCGCTGGTCGCGCACCCCGACGACAAGCGCTACTCGGACAGGTTCGGTACGACGGTGCGCACGCCGCTGTTCGATGTCGAGGTACCGGTGGTGGCGCACGGCCTGGCCGACCCTGACAAGGGCTCCGGACTGGCGATGGTCTGCACCTTCGGCGATCTGACCGACGTCCGGTGGTGGCGCGAGCTGGATCTGCCGGTGCGCAGCATCATCGGTCGCGACGGCCGGATCGTGGCCGAGCCGCCGGCCGGGGTACCCGCCAACGCGGCGTGGAGCGAGCTGGTCGGCCGGACGGTCAAGCAGGCGCAGCGGCGCATCGTCGAGCTGCTACGGGACGCCGGCGATCTCCAGGGCGAACCGCGTCCGATCACCCACCCGGTCAAGTTCTACGAGCGCGGCGAGCGACCGCTGGAGATCGTGACCAGCCGCCAGTGGTACATCCGCAACGGCGGCCGGGACGAGGAGCTGCGCACCGACCTGCTCAAACGCGGCGCCGAGCTGAACTGGCATCCGCCACTGATGCAGGTGCGCTACGACAACTGGGTGGGCGGCCTGATCGGTGACTGGCTGGTCAGCCGGCAGCGGTTCTTCGGCGTACCGGTCCCGGTGTGGTACCCCATCGGCCCGGACGGTGAGGCGAACTACGGCGCGCCGCTGGTCCCGGACGAGTCCCGGCTGCCGGTCGACCCGTCCATCGACGTGCCCGACGGCTACACGCAGGCCCAGCGAGACATCGCGGGCGGCTTCACCGGCGATCCCGACGTGATGGACACCTGGGCCACGTCCTCGCTGACCCCGCAGATCGCCGGCCGCTGGGTCGATGATCCCGAGCTGTTCGCCGAGGTCTTCCCGTACGACCTGCGGCCGCAGGCGCACGAGATCATCCGGACCTGGTTGTTCGCGACTCTGCTGCGGGCGGACCTCGAACACGGCTCGCTCCCCTGGACCGACGCTGCCATCTCGGGCTGGGTCGTGGACCCGGACCGGAAGAAGATGTCGAAATCGAAGGGCAACGTGGTCACGCCGATGGCGCTGCTGGAGCAGTACGGCGCGGACGCCGTGCGCTACTGGGCGGCGAGCGCCCGGCTCGGGGTCGACACCACCTTCGACGAGGCGCAGATGCGGGTCGGCCGCCGGTTGGCCGTGAAGCTGCTCAACGCGTCGAGGTTCGTCCTGGCCTTTCCCGACGGCGGCGACGGACCGGTGACGGAGCCGCTCGACCGCGCCATGCTCGCCCAGCTGGCCTCGGTCGTCGAGGAGGTGACGGCGGCGTACGACGACTACGACCACGCGGGGGCACTCAACCGGACCGAGGCCTTCTTCTGGACCTTCTGCGACGACTATGTCGAACTGGTGAAGACCCGGGCGTACGCCGGCGGGGATGCGTCGCAGTCGGCGACCCGTGCGCTGCGGCTAGCGCTGTCGACGCTGTTGCGGCTGTTCGCGCCGGTCCTCCCGTTTGTCAGCGAGGAGGTCTGGTCGTGGTGGCAGCACGGCTCGATCCACCGGGCGGCCTGGCCGGACGCCGCCAGCCTGCGGGCCGCGGGTGGCGCAACCGGTGAGGGCGCCGTCCTGGACGTGCTCGGCGACGTGCTGGGGCGGGTGCGCAAGGCCAAGAGCGAGGCCAAGGTCTCCATGCGTGCGCCGGTCGATCGCCTGCTGGTGAGCGACTCGGCCGATCGGCTGACAGCGATCCGGGCCGGCCGGGACGACCTGGCCAGCTCAGGCTCGATCGCCGAGATCGTCCTCACGGAGGGCGTGCCGGTGATCGACGTCACGCTGGCCGCCTCGGCCTGAGCGGTGACGGTCCGCAACCGGAGTGAAACCGGGCCGGAACAGCCTCTGGCCGCCGTGGAGCGGGCGCTGGCGGCCCGAAACCCCGACCGCATCGCGCCCACGCTGGACCGGATTCTTGCTCTGCTCGACCTGATGGGGGAGCCCCAGCGCGCCTACCCGTCGATCCACGTCACCGGCACGAACGGCAAGACCAGCACCGTGCGGATGATCGACTCACTGCTGCGCGCCTTCGGCCTGCGCACCGGTCGCTACACCAGCCCGCACCTGGAGTCGGTCACCGAGCGGATCGCGCTCACCGGTGAGCCGCTGTCTGCCGAGGCTTTTTCCCGGGTCTATGACGAGGTGGTGCCGTACGCCGAGCACGTCGACGCCCGTTCGGCCGATCCCCTCACCTACTTCGAGCTCACCACCGCGATGGCCTTCGCCGCGTTCGCCGACGCTCCGGTGGACGCCGGGGTGGTCGAGGTCGGCCTCGGCGGCCGCTGGGACGCGACCAACGTGCTGCTGGCTCCGGTCGCGGTAGTCACGCCGATCGACCTCGACCACGCGGAGTACCTCGGCGACACGGTGGCCGCAGTGGCGGCCGACAAGGCCGGGATCGTCCACCCCGGCGCGGTGCTGGTCGCGGCCGCGCAACCGAAGGACGCCGCCGCCGCGCTGCAGCGGCGGGCCGCCGAGGTCGAGGCGACGGTGGCCAGGGAGGGGATCGAGTTCGGCGTCCGGGCCCGCGAGGTGGCCGTGGGCGGCCAGCTGGTGACCCTGCAGGGTCTCCACGGCACCTACCCGGACGTGTTCCTGCCGCTGCACGGCGCGCACCAGGCGCAGAACGCCGCCTGCGCGCTGGCCGCGGTCGAGGCCTTCCTCGGTGGTGGCCAGGGGGTTCTCGACCCCGAGGCGGTGCTGGCCGGTTTCGCGGTGGTGGACTCGCCCGGCCGGCTGGAGCGCGTCCGGACCAACCCGACCGTGCTGCTGGACGCCGCTCACAATCCGGCCGGTGCGCGGGCCCTGGCCGCGGCGATCACCGAGGCCTTCGAGTTCTGGCGGCTGGTGGGGGTCGTCGCCGTACTCGCCGGCAAGGACGTGCGCGGCATCCTCGAGGCGCTCGAGCCGGTGCTGAGCGCGGTGGTCGTGACCACGAACTCCTCCCCCCGCGCGCTGCCGGTGGACGAGCTGGCCGCGGTCGCGGTGGACGTCTTCGGGGTCGACCGGGTGGAGGTCGCCGTTCGGCTGGACGATGCGCTGGACGCGGGTGTCCGGCTGGCCGAAGAGGAGGGCGCCATGGGCGGAGCGGGCGTGCTGGTGACCGGCTCGGTGATCACCGTGGGGGACAGCCGCCGGCTCCTCCGCCGGACCTGACGACTCGTTAGGCTGCGAACTGCCCCCACCAGCAAGCAGCAGAGGAGCCGAGCACGTGGCCGAGCGCACCCTGGTCCTGGTCAAGCCGGACGGCGTGCGCCGCGGGCTGGTGGGCGAGGCGGTCTCCCGATTGGAGCGTAAAGGGCTGCGGCTCGAGGCCGTGGAGTTGCGGACGCTGGACCGCCAGACCGCCGAGTCCCATTACGCCGAGCACACCGGCAAGCCCTTCTTCGGTGAACTCGTCGACTTCATCACCTCCGGCCCGCTGGTCGCGATGGTGGTGTCCGGGCCACGGGCGGTCGAGGCGGTGCGGATGCTGATGGGCGTGACCGACCCGGTCACGTCCACCCCTGGGTCGCTGCGCGGCGACTACGCCCTGGAGATCGGACAGAACCTCGTCCACGGGTCGGACTCCACAGCATCCGCCGACCGCGAGGTCGGCCTGTTCTTCCCCGACCTGGGCTGACCCGGACGGGCGCCTCCGGGTACCGGCCGCGGGGGCCGTCGAGGGATACGATGCCGACGGCGCCGTACGCCGCCCGGGGGGCGTGACCCGGCGCCTCGACTCCGGAAGGCAACCGCCGCGATGTCCAACAACCTGGCGTTTCTCGGCCGCGACATGGCTGTCGATCTCGGCACGGCGAACACGCTGGTGTACGTGCGGGGCAAGGGCATCGTCCTGAACGAACCGTCGGTGGTCGCGATCAACACCAACACCACCGGAATCCTGGCCGTCGGCACCGAGGCCAAGCGGATGATCGGCCGTACGCCGGGCAACATCGTCGCCATCCGTCCCATGAAGGACGGCGTCATCGCCGACTTCGACACCACCGAACGGATGCTGCGCTACTTCATCCAGAAGGTGCACCGACGCAGCCGGCTGGCCCGTCCGCGCATCGTGGTGTGCGTGCCCTCCGGGATCACCGGGGTAGAGCGCCGCGCCGTCATCGACGCCGGCTCGCAGGCCGGCGCCCGCCGGGTGTTCATCATCGAGGAGCCGATGGCGGCGGCGATCGGCGCCGGCATGCCGGTGCACGAGCCGACCGGGAACATGGTCGTCGACATCGGCGGTGGGACGACCGAGGTGGCCGTGATCTCCCTCGGCGGCATCGTCACCAGCCAGAGCATCCGTACCGGGGGTGACGAGCTCGACCTGGCGATCATCAGCTACGTCAAGAAGGAGTACAGCCTGATGCTCGGCGAGCGGACCGCCGAGGAGATCAAGATGGCGATCGGCTCCGCGTTCCCGATGCCGGACGAGCCGCACGCCGAGATCCGCGGCCGCGACCTGGTCTCGGGGTTACCCAAGACGATCGTGGTCAGCGCCGAGGAGATCCGTAAGGCGATCGAGGAGCCGGTCAACGCCGTGGTGGACGCGGTGAAGACCACCCTCGACAAGTGCCCCCCGGAGCTCTCCGGCGACGTCATGGACCGCGGCATCGTGCTCACCGGCGGCGGAGCGCTGCTGCGCGGCATCGACGAGCGGCTGCGGCACGAAACCGGGATGCCGATCCACATCGCCGACTCCCCGCTGCAGTCGGTCGCGATGGGGTCCGGCAAGTGCGTCGAGGAGTTCGAGGCGTTGCAGCAGGTGCTCATCTCCGAGCACCGGCACTGACCTTGCGCCGGTCCTGGTGAGGGACACCCGGCGCTCGCGGCTCGTCCTCGCCCTGCTGCTCCTGACCGCGTTCACGCTGGTCACGCTGGACTATCGGGCCGGTGGCGAGTCGCCGCTGCGCTCGGTACGCGGCGTGGCCGGCTCGGTGTTCGGCCCCGTCGAGCGGGCGATGGCGGCGCTCACCCGTCCGGTCGGCGACGCCCTGTCCGCGCTGACCCACCCGGGCCGCGCCCGCTCGCAGCTCGACCGGGTCCGCGCGGAGAACGACGCACTGCGGCTGCAGTTGCAGCGCAACCGCCTCGACGCCGCCCGGTCGCAGCAGCTGGCTGCGCTGCTGCGCCTGAAGGACGCCGGCCAGTACACGCTGGTGCCGGCGCAGGTGATCGCGGTGGGTGACGGCCTCGGCTTCGAGTGGACGGCGGCCATTGACGCCGGTAGCCGGGACGGCGTACGCGTCGATATGACCGTCGTGAACGGGGCGGGGTTGGTCGGGCGGGTGAAGAGCGTGACCGCGGACACCGCCACGGTGCTACTGGCCGTTGACCCCGCCTTCCACGCCGGGGGACGGCTGGAGGGCTCGCTGGAGATCGGCTACACGGGCGGCCAAGGACTGCGGCCGATGACCCTCACGCTGCCCGACCCCCGCGCCGCCGTCCGACGGGGGGACCGGCTGGTGAGCCAACCCGCGGGGCCCCCGTTCGCCGCCGGCGTCCCGATCGGCCGGGTGTCGGACGTGCTGACTACGGCCGGTGCGCTCACCCGCACGGCGCTCGTCACCCCGTTCGTCGACTTCACCGCGCTCGACCTGGTGGGCGTCGTCGTGGTGACCCCCCGGACGGACCCGCGGGACCGGGTTCTCCCGGTCGCACCCCCGCCCCGGCCTCGTCCCGTCCCGCGGCCGTCGCCGCCGGTCAGCCCCACGCCGACCGGCCACCGGTGACCGCACGCTGGCCGCGGGTGCTGCTGGCGGCCGTGGTCGTCTCCATAGCGCTGGTGGTCCAGCTCGGGGTGCTGGGGCGGTTGCGGCTGCCCGGCGCGGATCCGGACGTCGTCCTTGTCGTGGTGGTCGCCATGGCGCTGAGCTGGGGCCCCCTGGGTGGAGCGCTGGTGGGCTTCGGCGCCGGCCTGCTGATCGACGTCGTACCGCCGGCCGACCACTCGGCCGGCCGGGTCGCCCTGACCCTCACCCTGGTGGGTTACCTGGCCGGGTTGCTGCAGGCCGAAGCCACCCGTTCCGCGCTGGTCCCGCTGGCGGCCGTGGCCGTGGCGGCGGTCGCCGCGGTGCTGATCTCGGCCGCCGTGGGGACGCTGCTGGGCGACCCGCGGGTGCGCTGGCCGGTGGTGTGGCGGGGCGTACCGGCCGCTGCTCTGTACGATGTGGTGCTGACGCCGTTCGTGTTGCCCGGGGTTGCCGCCCTCTGTCGCCGGCTGTGACGCGAGGTGTCCGGACGCCGACCGAGGTGATGGAGCCGAGTCCGTGAGCGAACGGTCCAGACCGCGGCTGTTCGTCCTGCGCGTGCTGGTCATCTCGCTGCTCGTGACGCTGTTCGCCCGGCTGTGGTTCCTCCAGGTCCTCGCCGGCGAGCAGTACGCGCAGGCAGCCTCGGACAACCGGGTCCGTGAAGTGGTGACCCCGGCCACCCGCGGCCAGATCCTCGACGACCTTGGCCGGCCGTTCATCCAGAACAAGACCGCGCTTGTCGTATCGGTCGACCGCGGGGTGCTCCAGCGTCAGCGCGACCGCGGTGTCGGAGTGCTGCACCGGCTCGCTGCGGTGATCAGGATGCCGTACGCCGAGCTGCACGCCCGGGTCCAGCTGTGCGGCAAGGGCGTGAAGCTGCCCTGCTGGAACGGCTCGCCGTACCAGCCGATCCCGGTCACCGACCGCGCTGACACCCCGATGGCGCTGCGGATCCTCGAGCGGCAGGAGACCTTTCCGGGCGTGACCGCTGAGGTGGCGGCCGTGCGCGACTACCGGCTACCGGCCGGCGCCAGCGCCGCCCACCTGCTCGGCTACCTTTCGCCGATCACCGACGCCGAGCTCACGTCGCCGCGGTTCGCCGGCTACCGGCGTACCGACCTGATCGGCAAGAGCGGGCTGGAGGAGTCCTACGACCGCTACCTGCGGGGGACACCCGGCGTACGCAGGCTCACGGTCGACCATCTCGGTGCGGTGACCGGTCTCGTGCGGGAGACCCCTGCTGCGGCCGGTAACAACCTGGTGACCAGCCTGGATGCGAACGTCCAGAAGGTGGTCGAGGACGCCCTCGTCCATGCCGTGGCCAACGCGCACACCCAGGGGCAGCCCGCCGACTCGGCCGCCGGCGTGGTCTTGGATGCCCAGACCGGTCACGTCGTCGCAATGGCGAGCTATCCGAGCTACCGGCCCGACGTGTTCAACGGCGGCATCTCGGAGCGGAATTTCGCCGCGCTGCAGAACCCGGCGGCCGGCG
>JAABUN010007935.1_pt1 | contig 11157 bp, 7 predicted proteins | sample 5559311 | NCBI WGS metagenome assembly JAABUN01 (sample SAMN10711877, study PRJNA513370) | rock metagenome | isolation source: Antarctica rocks | place: Antarctica: Victoria Land, Siegfried Peak sud | reverse complement strand
TCCTGACCAAGAGCCGGAGCGCCTACCTCGGTCTGATGGCGGCGCTGGCGGTCCTGGCCTGGCGCGAGCGGCATCGGGTATCGGCGGGAAGGCTCGCGGCGGGCGCGATCGCGGGGCTCGTCGTCGTGTCGGCGCTGGTGGCCGCGGGCGTGGCGACGAGGCGGCTCGACCGCCAGGTCCTCACCGAATCGACCAAGTCGCTCGGCTATCGGGCCGAGTACTGGATCGGCGCCTGGGGCGTGATCACCGACGGCCCGAGGACCTGGCTGACCGGCCACGGGCCGGGCAACTTCTCCGGGCCCTACGTCCGCCACAAGCTCCCGAGGTCGAGCGAGGAGATCATCGACCCGCACAACCTCATCCTCGAAGTCTGGGCGGCCTCCGGAGTCGTCGCCGCCCTGGCCCTCGTGGCCGCCCTGGGAATGGCCCTGCGGGAGACGCTCGGCCCGGCGCGGACCTCGACGGTAAGCCCATCGCCCGAAGGGCGGAAGGGCCGCCACTCCTCGGCCGGACCCGTGATGGACACCGAGCCCGAATCGGCCGTGACGCCGATGCGAATGGGCTGGCTGGTGGCCTTCGCGGGAGGCGGTTGGGTCATGGCCACGGTCGTGGGGACGCTCGATCCCTTCGCCGGCGACCTCTTCCGCTGGCTGATCCTGGGCGCGGCCTGGGCGGGGGCCGTGGTGCTCGGCCTCCTGCTCTGGCAACGCCGGCCGATCGCTGCTTCCGGCCTGGGAGCGGCGGCGCTCGGGGTGGCGATCAACCTGCTCGCGGCCGGCGGGATCGGCATCCCCGCGGTGGCACTGGCTCTCTGGACCGAGGTCGCGCTGGGGCTGAACCTGCGCGACGACCGCGACTGCGGCAGGCTCCGCGTCGTGGGGGGACGCCCTCTGGCGTTCGGCCTGGCCCTCGGCTGGGCGGCGCTCATGGGGGTCTTCGTCGGGACGGTCCGGCCCTACTGGGAGGTAAAGGCGACCATGGCCGAGGTGGAGCAGGCCATGACTTCCGAGACGCCCGATCCCCTGCGCGCCGAGCTGGCGATCGAGCGCGCCATCCGGGCCGATCGCTTCAGCGCCCGCCCCTGGGTCGCCCTAGCCGAGATCCAGTACGCCGCCTGGCGGGCTCGCGGCGCCAAGGTCGACGACCTGCGGTGGCGGACCGTCCCGTATGCCCTGCTCCAGGCCGTCAGCCCGCCCCGCAACTCTTCCTGGTCGCTCCATCGCCGTCGCGCCATCCGGACACGAGACCTGCTCGAACAGCTCGGCACCGGCCTTGGGCCGGTCGACCTCCTCCGCCTTCGCGCCGACGTCGTCCACGCCACCCGGACCGCCTCGCGACTCTACCCCACCAACGCCACGCTCCACGCCGAGCTCGCCGAGGCCAGTGCCGCCATCGGCATGATCCCCGACGCCGTCCGCGAAGCCCGCGAGGCACTCCGGCTCGACCGCCTCACGCCCCACCTCGACAAGAAGCTGCCCGATCCCGTCCGCAAGCGGCTCGAGGCGGAGCTTCCCGCCTGGCAGAAATCGGTCCCCGCAGCCGAGGTCTCGGCGGCCCCCTGAGCGGGGATCGCCATGCTTTGCGTTGCCGGGGTGTGTGGTCACCGGATACGATGGAGGAACGGAACTGACATCGACATAATCACACATCTGGGGTGGCGTACTATCGTACCAGCGGATACGATGGAGGAATGGAACCGACATCGACCCAAACCTCCATCCCCACCGAGACGCCCTGCATGCGACCTGCCGACTGCGCGCGAATCGTCAGCACGCCCGGCACCTGCGGCGGTCGCCCTCGCATTGACGGGCACCGCATCACGGTCGAGGACGTGGCTATCTGGTACGAGCGGATGGGCATGAGCCCTGAAGACATCGTCTCGGCCTACCCGAGCCTCACCCTCTCGGACATCCACGCGGCCCTGGCCTACTACGACGACCATCGGGACCAGGTCGACCTCGACATCCGAGAAGGCGAGCGGTTCGTCGAGGAGATGAGGGCGAAGGCCCCCCCCTCCTTGCTCCAACAGAAGCTCCGGCAGGGGAAGGTTCATGCCCAGGACGATCCGCTTCCACCTCGATGAGAATTGTCATCAGGCACTGGTCCTCATCTGGGAGCTGATGGATCCCGAAGAGATGGCCAACCGCGTCGAATATCTCTGAATCCAGGCGGCGTGGCCGAAGGCATTCCCTCGGCCACGCCTCGACGGATCAGCGATCCCCCTGCTTCTTGGTGTCCGTCGGCTCATCGACCCGGAACTGCCTGGGCTTGTCGCCCAGGACCCTCCGGAGCCACTCGGGCGAATAGCCGACCGCCTTCGGCGTCTCGGTGCGGTCATTGACATATCCGTCATTGTGCTTCGTCAGGATCCGCTCGGCCAGCTCTTTCCAGCGACGGAAGAGTCCTTCCGCCGTGGAGACGGAGTAGTCCGTCAGGAATCTGTGCATCAACGTCGCGTCGGCCTGACCCAGCTTGACGGCCGTCTCGTCGATGACCGGCTGCATCGTGAGAAATGCGTCTTCCCGCTCGCGCTGGACGGCCTGGACGTCGGGGATGATGCGGGACCAGCGGTCGTAGGTGAGGTTGGAGACCATATTGAAGACCCACCAGGCGGAGTCCCACGAGAAGCGATTGTGGTCCCCCTTGAGGTAGGGCTCGGGGAGTGCATTGATCCCGCAGTACAGCGGCGTGAAGCACGAAGTGTAGGCGTCGTCGGGCGTGAACCAGTAGACCCCTCCCACCGGGTCGGGGAGCCACTTGCGGCTCTGAGCGACCATGACGAAGCCGGCCTGCTGGGTCGAGATCGGCCGCTCCCACGCGCAGGAGACCCCGTCGACCTTCCAGGTCAGGTCGCGGAAGCGATAGGGGCTGCCGAAGGGGCCGGCGTCGACCCCCTTGGTCATGTCGTAGGGGGTCCCCTCGTAGTGGTCGCGCATCAGCCCCATCACGTCGCGGAGCGAGAGCTTCTCGTCGGGCTTGAGGAACAGGGGATAATCCTCGGCGCCGGGGAGCCCGCGGAAGAAGGCATCGCTGAAGTCTCGGCTCGGGGCGACCCGGCGGTATACGCTCCAGACCCTCCCGGCGCAGGCCCGCTTATTGGTCACGTTGATGCCCGGGTGGTAGGCGTCGCGGTAACTGAACGGCTTGCCCGAGTCGGTCTTGTAGAACCCCTGCTCGACCGCGAAGGTTACGACGTCGGGCGCGTACAGCCAGTTCTCCTCGTCGTCGAGCGGAAACGTGGTGATCCGACTGATGTTCGCGTGGGCCGTGATGTGCCCCTCTGGGACCCGCGCCGCCACCCAGACGGCCCCCTTCTCCTTGGTCCCTTTGCCAATGATCTCCATCATCCATGTCTCATCCTTGTCGGCGATCGAGAACGTCTCGCCGGGGGCGTTGTAGCCGTACTCATTGGTCAGCACGTCGATGACCCGGATCGCCTCCCTGGCCGTCCTGGCTCGCTGCAAGGTCAGCAAGATCAGGGCATCATAGTCGAGGATCCCCTTCGAGTCGGTCAGCTCTTCACGACCTCCCGTGGTCGTCTCGCCGATGGCGAGCTGATGCTCGTTCATCAGGCCGACGACCGCGTAGGTATGGGCGACCTGCTTCACCTGCCCGTGGAACTTCGCGTCCTCCCACCCTTTGGCGTCCACCATCGTGCCGGGCTTGTGATCCGCCGCGGGGAGGTGCAGCAGGCTGGGCATGAAGGGGCCGTCGGCCGAATAGGTGATCAACACCGAACCGTCCCGCGACGCACCCCGACTCACCAGGATGCTGGTGCAGGCGTCGGCCGATCCGACGAGCATCGCCATGACGAGGAGTACTCGAGATACCTTCACGATCGTCTCCTTAATCAGGCCGCCGAGGTATGACCTCCGACTCATGGCTGGGAGGCAGATCGGCATAGCCGAAAAACAGTAGTTTCCGCGACTTGAGGTTTTCGAAACTGCCAACGATCACGCTCAATGGAGTCGGTTAGGCGTCGGTCTCCGACAGCAGGAAGAAGTCAATTCCCCGGCACTCCGGGATGCGGTTACCCGCGGCGACCGGCATGAGCGATTGCAACTCGCCGTCCGACAACACGCGCCGCGACACACCCTCGCCGAGCGAGAGCGTCTGCCCATCATAGTTCAGGATGCCGCTCTCCAAAACATGGAAGCCCCGACGGCCTTGACGCAGGGCGATGACAGATCGGCCGTCGATGTACGCCGGGTGATACATGACACCGCCTCACAATCGTTGACTGGACGGGGGCCGGTCCGACCGGGGCGATAGCGTTTGCCAGAACAGCCAGAAGAACCGAACAGCCGAGTGGCTGAGGCCCCTCCGCGGACCCCGGCGTGGGCGAGGCCGGGGTCCGCCTACGGACCTCAGCCACCCCATCACCATGGCTTCTGACGTCGTCCATCAGGGCTCGCCCCCCGCCGTGCGGGTCTGGTAAGTGCGGAGGTATTCTCGATACGACGCGTCCATTGGCCGCTCGCCTTCGGGGCCGAACGGGAACGGGGGCATCTCGCGCCAGGGAAGAGGCCCGATGGAGTCGCTGGCGGCGGTGAAGGGGTCGGCATCTTTGCAATAGCCGACGGATCGGAGGATGAAGGCGCGCGTCCACCCTTCGGGCAAGGGAGGGGCCGCCTTGGCGTCGAATTCGAGGCGGACCTCGTCGCCGGGGCCGACCAGGCAGAGCTGATCGTCGTCGTCGCGGAGGAGCGGGGCCACGTCGCCGGTCCGGGTGAGCCGGCCGGACATCCGAGCGAGGGGGGCGGGGTCGACGTAGTCGTAGTCGTAGAGCAAGGGGAGCCGGCCGTCGGGGGAGACCTCGCGGAGATAGCCGCGATATCCGAGCACGGCACGCGACACCGGGAGCGCAGTGACCTGGTGCTTGGGATCGCGCTCGATCACGGAGATGAACGCCTGATCCCAGTAACATTCCATGTTCGTCCTGAGCCGGAGGATACAGCGGGGGCCGATGAGCTTGCCGGTCAGGTCGAGGGTGGTCAGGCGAGGGAGACCGGCGGGGTAGCCGGCGTGGGGGACGATCTCCTCCCAGCGTCCATCGTCGCGGAGCCGTTCGAGCGTCGGCGGGCGGAGCGTGACCCCGGCCGTGCTCGCGGCGTAGTTGGTCTGCGAGTAGGGGTATTCGACCCAGCCGGCCAGGCCGAGGACCAGGCGATCGTCGGGGCCGAACGCGCTCAGACGATCGCCGAAGTCGAGCACGATACCGTGCTCCTCGGCGTAGCCGATCCAGCCGTGGAGCCGTCGGAAGCCGTCGACGGTCTTGCGGTCGCGGGCGCGAAGAGTCTCGGTCACGTCGACGCCCTTGAGGTCGGTCGCGGCGACCGGCTCGATGGCGGGACGCCACGCGAGGATCTCGCCGGTCGGCCGTGGCCCTTCGGGGGCGAACCGCTCGTCCGGGGCGGTCGTGAGTCCCGGTGGCCGGTCGACCACCTCCAGGACCAGCTTGTCGAGGTAGGCGACCTCGTCCATCGGCTCGGTGATGACGAGGCGGTAGGAGCCGTCGACGGGCTTGAGCTGGTCGGGTTCGATGGCGACGGCCTCGTCGCGGTCGGGCTGGCCGTAGATGCCGGGGGCGACGAGGTAGCCGAGCCCGCCGCCGCCGAGGAAGTCGCCCAGGCAGGCGAAGCGGGCGCCATCCCAGGTGAAGAGGACGGGGCAACTGCCGGTCTTGCGGTTATGCTCCATCAGAGCGAGCTTCTGATCGGCCGCGACGTTCAGCTCGCACTGCATCGTGCCGTCGGGCCAGCGGATCCGCAACAAGGCGGCCGAGGTGTTCGGGCCGAGCCCCAGGACGAACGGCCCGACCGACTGCGCCAGGCCCGCCTGCGTGGTCGTGTGATCATATGGGACGTCCAGCCTCCGCCCTTCGAGCGACAGCCGGGCCCCGAGCCCGTGCGGGTTGGTGCGCATGTGGTCGAAGCTCGTCTTCCACCGCCCCCCCAGCGTCAGCGAGAGCCAGTGCCGCCCGTTGCCAAGGTTGCGCGCCAGCCGTGGCGCCTCGCCGTCACCCACCACGACGAGATCAGGGAGCGGGTCGCCGACGAGGTCGGCCAGGGCGAATCCATCGACGCCGCGCGGCTCGACATTGCCGGGAGGGAGTGCCAGCGGACTTGAAGTCAGGCGCCGGCCGTCGTTCCGCGCCCATGCGACCGTGTGACTCTCGCCCGACGCGGGGAGGCCGACCAGGTCGGCCCAGGTGTCGAGGTCGAGGTCGGCGGCGACCGCTCCCCGCCAGTCCTTGGCGTCCGTCGGCCAGGCCTCCCAGGTGATCGATCGAGCCGCGGAGGTCCGCTCGGTCGTATTCCGGAAAGGGGAGACGCGGCCCGACGGGCTGACGGCGACGAGGTCGGCGAGGCCGTCCTTGTCGAGGTCCGCCACGAGCGCACCGGAGACCGGCTCGGGCGCGGGGAGGCCGTCCATCTCGGCGGCGTGGAACCGCCCGAGGCGGTCGTTCAGGACGGCCCGGGGCTCCTGGCCGTCGGCCCAGAGGACGAGGTCGAAGTCGCGGTCGTCGTCGAGGTCGAGCGCGGCCACCGCCGTGTGCGCGGCGACTCCCCCGGAGAGGGCCTCGGCGTCGGGCCAGGGCGCGAAGGCGATCGAGAGGCCGGCGGTCGCGGGGAGGTCGTCGGGGGCCACCGCCAGGGGGGCCCAGTTGTCCTCCGGCCGTCCCGCGATGGGCGCCGGCTTGCCGTCGTTGCGATACGCCGCGTTGGCCCGTCCCGGAGGAGGCTTGGGGCCATTGAAGGCCGCCTCGGCGTGGGCGCCGTCGGTGTAGCGGATCACGTACAGGTCGAGGTCGCCGTCCTGGTCGAGGTCCAGCCAGCGCGCCGAGGGGCTGATGGCCCCCTCGCCCGCGAGGCCCGCGTCCTTGGTGATGTCGGCGAACCTCTTGCCGAGGTTGCGGTAGAGCCGGTTATCGCCCACGCCGGTCAGGTACAGGTCGACTTTGCGATCGGCGTCGAAGTCCCCCGCGGCGACCCCGAGGCTCGCCCGGTCTTCGGGGAGGCCGTAGGCGAGCGCGACCTCCTCGAACTTCCCATCCCCTCGATTGAGCAAGAGCGCATCGCGCACCCCTTTCGGCCCGACGACTGCGGCGGTCAGGTAGAGGTCGAGCTTCCCGTCGCCGTCGGCGTCGAACGTGGCCACGCCCGCTCCGAAGCGGGCACGGGCCCGGCCCAGCAGCGCCATCGGCACCTTCAGATCGGCCGACGTGGCCCAGCGGCTCCCCTCGGCCAGCCGGACATCGAGCGGGGCCGGCGGGTCGAACTGGGGCGGGAGGACGGGCCCTTCGGCGACCTTGGGGCTGGGGAAGGGATTGATGACCCGGGCGTAGCGCCCCGTCTCTCCGTAGGACGACTCGGCCGAATCTCCCGGCCCGGCGGGGTTCCGCTTGGCGTAGAGCCTGTCCCAGAGCGCGATCACCTCCTTCTGCTTGGCACGATCTCCCGACCAGGCGTAGGCGGTCTGCAGCTTGTACAGGGTGCTGACCAGGTAGGGGTTGCACTCCAGGGCCCTGGTATAGATTTCGACGAGCCGCTTCGCCTGCTTCGGCCCGGCGGGTCGGCCGGGGTCGTCGGGATCGGTCAGGGTGCTGCCGAACCTCAACCAGGCGTGGGCGTCGTTCGGGTCGAGCTCCGTGACCGTGGCGAAGTCGCGATGGGCGCGGGCGATCTCGCCCTGGAATTCGAGGATGAGCCCCCGGCAGTAATGCGCGGAGGGGTTCTTGGGATCGCGCACGATGACCGCGTCGAGTCGTTCGAGGGCCTGCTCGAAGTTCCCCGGAGGGGCCTGTCCTCCGGCCGGGTTATTGTCCTTCTCGGCGGCCGTCCCGCTCTGATTCAGGAGGGCGACGGCCAGGTTGATCGAGCCGGCGATCCAGCCCGGTGCGCGGTCGTGGGCGTCGCGGAAGGCGCGCGCGGCGTCCGCGTACTCGTAGCGCTCCATGTGGCCCAGGCCCTGCAAATGGGCCTTCAGGACCGCGTCGAGCTGGTCCGGGGGGATCTCGTCGCGGAGGACGACCGGGCGGGGCGACGGCTTCTCGGCCCCGGGAGGTGGGGCCGACGGGCCGGCGTCGCCGCCGCATCCCGACACAAACGCGACGAGGGCCGTGAGGGCGATCGTCGTGCGGAGGTGGGTAAGAACCCCCATCGATGGCTCCTGATCGAGATGAGCGGTCGGGAAGGCGCGAGGATAGGGATCAACCACGCCCGCCCGGCGGATAGATAGGCCGATTGTAGAGGCCAGTGTATGCCTCTGTCCGCAGGTGGGAAAGCGGGTGATGGCCGCTCCGGCGCTCCCGCTCGCCGCGGAGGGCGGCCAGGTCGATCGGCGCGACGACGATCTTCTCGCCCGGCCCCGGGTCGGCCTGGGCCAGGATCCGGCCGTCGAAGTCGACCACCATGCTCCCCCCCGGCCAGGTGAACGGGGGATAATTCGAGGCGCTCGCCCCCTGGTTGGCCGCGACGACGTAGGCCATGTTCTCGACCGCCCGGGCCCGGTTGAAGAGCGTCCACCAGTCCATCGGCGGCGTCGCCCCCCACGGGTCCATGTAGGCCGAGACCCGGATCAGGACCTCCGCCCCCCCGAGCGCCAGGGCACGCAGGACTTCCGGGAAGAGCCAGTCGTAGCAGATCGCCGCCCCCAGGCGGCCGATCTCGGTCTCGACCACGGGGAAGAGGGGCTCGTCGTAGCCGTGCAGGTCGTGCGGGCTGGCGTGCAACTCCCAGGGGAGCCACGGGTTGACCTTGCGATAGCGGCTGGCGAGCCCGTCCGGCCCGATCAGGCAGGTGGTGTTGAAGACCACCCCGGGCCACTTCGGGTCCACTTCCAGGAACGTCCCCGACTGGATCCATACGCCCCGTTGCCGTGCCTTCGCGACGTAGCGGTCGGTGTGTTCGTTGGGAATCGCGACGGCCAGCCGGTCGATCAACTCGTCCACGGTCGCGTAGATGGGCGCGGCGTGGGCGAACTCGGGGAAGACCACCAGCTTCACGTCGAAGAAGGGCCCGTAGCCCACCACGGCGCGATCGATCATGCCCAGGAGAAACTCCACCCGCCCGGCAATCTCGCGGCGGTCGCGGGGGCAAGGGAGGTCGGTCTGGCAGGCGGCGGCATAGTAGCGTTGCGGTCCGGACATGAGCTTCGCGGGTCTCGGCGGAGGGGGCGGCCTCCCGAGGGAGGATCAGTCTTCCTGGTTCTTCGCGGCCGAGGCATCGAGGAAGGCCTCGAGCGTGGCGTCGGGCTTGCGGTCGGTGAGGCGGAGGAAGACGTCGGCCGCCCTCCGGGTCTGGCCCGAGAGATACCACTGCGCGCCCAGGACGAGCCAGGCGTCGCGGTCGGTGGGATGGGCCTGGAGGTGCGATTCCAGCTTGGCGATCTGCGCGTGGAAGTCGGCGGGCTCGCCGTAGGTGGCGCTGATGTCGCGGGCGTGGATCAGCCAGCCGGGCTGCGCGGTCAGCGCCCCGCGGACGTGTCCGGCCGCCTCGGCATAATCGCCGCGTGCCAGTGCGAGCTGCGCCAGGCCGATGTGGGGGGCCGCCGCGTTCGGGTCGGCGCGGGCCGCCTGATCGTAGCGCTCCGCGGCGCGGCGCATATTCCCCGCGCGGAAGAGGCGGTCACCCAACGTGACGAGCTGATTCGACCGCGCCGGGTCGCCCCGCCTGGGCGCGTTCGCGGGGGCGCCCTGCCATCGTTCGTCCATCCCGCGCGGGGGGAGCGGTCCGGCGACGCCGAAGCCCGGGTCGGGCGAGACCAGGGGGACCATCGAGGGGCCGAACGGGATCGGCGGCGGGCCGGGATCGACATAACCGGCACCGGGGCCGACCAAGATCGGCGGCGCCACGTAGCCATACGAAGGCGGGTACACCGAGACCGGCGGCCGCTGCATCCCCGGGTGCGGAGGGCACGATGGCGCGATCGACGTCGGCCTCGCCAGGATCCCGCCGGGCGCCGTGATCTTCTGGGCCAGCGTGGGCCCCCCCGAATGGGAATGGTGGGACTGGGCCGAGACCGTGCCCCCGACCGCCAGGAGGCCCATCGTCAGGGAGAGAGTCCATCGGGTCGACATCGTTTGCCCTCCTCGATTTCCCTCCTGGACCCGTCCCCTTCCTGGGCTGGATCGGTCGGGCTAAATTCATTATTCGGCAACCCGCCCCGAAAAGACAATCATCCACGTCCCGGCATTCCGAGAGCGGCGACGGGCCGAGGCCCTCACCCTCCCCCGGGATCAGCGCCGACGAGGGGCCCGGACCGTCGGGAGGCCGAGCCGGCGGGGGTCGGCGCCGACGTCGAGGACCTTGCGTCCCGGGTGGAAGCTCGGGTCGAGCGCCAGGGCCCCGGGGTCGATCTCGCCGGGCCGGAGCCGTTCGAGCGTCCGGACGCCCGGAGTACGGCTTGCGAGGCTCGGGCCGGACACGTCGCGGATATGGTTGGCACCCCAGAGCTCGACCCACTGCTGCCGGACGTCGGGCCGGACGACGGCGGCGGGGGGGGCGTCGGAGCCGGCGAGGAAGTGTCCGACCTCGTAGGCGTCGTTGACCGCCTGCCAGAAGAGCACCCCCCGGGCGAAGGCGTCGGGATCGACGCGGAGCAGGACCGCTTCGCGAGGAATCCGGTTCGACCCGTCCAGGAAGGCGGAGCCCCGAGACGTGACGAGCCAGGGCCGGTCGGGACCGGGCGCCCCACCCGCCCACGCGCCGAGCGCCACGAAGCTCCGCCCGGCGACGAGCGTGCAGCGGTCGAGCCACAGGTCGGCCTGGAAGCGACCCTTCGCCACGCGCCCGGGGAGGAGCGTCAGCGCGTCCCCACCGGCGGCGATCGCACAGTGTTCGAGGGCGACGACCCCGCGAGCGACCTCGGCCGAGAGGGCATGACCCCTGGTGATCAGCACGGAGTCGATCAGCCGGAGGCTCGGGAGATCGGTCGCGGTCCCGAACGGGCCGGGGACATCCTGGAGCGGCCTGGTGGTGGCCGCGCGGAATGCGACCAGGCCCCCGCCGCCGGTCTCGACCGGCCCTCCGGACATGAGCCGGCAGCGATGGACGACGAGATGGCCGTCCTCGACCCGGAGTAAATGCTTGAGCCGCGAACCCCCGTCGCGAATCAGCCCGATATCGGCGAGGATGAGGCTGCCCCCATGCACCT
>JAABUN010007934.1_pt1 | contig 11157 bp, 6 predicted proteins | sample 5559311 | NCBI WGS metagenome assembly JAABUN01 (sample SAMN10711877, study PRJNA513370) | rock metagenome | isolation source: Antarctica rocks | place: Antarctica: Victoria Land, Siegfried Peak sud | reverse complement strand
GCAAGCCGGCGATATAGGCGCAGGCGATCCGCGCCGTCAGGAACGGATCTTCGGCGTAGCACTCGAAGTTGCGACCGTTGAGCGGCGAACGATGCAGATTAACCGTCGGGGCCAGGAGAACCCGCGCCCCTTTTGAGTGCGCTTCCGCAGCCAGCGCCCGCCCGATCTCTTCGATCAGGGCGAGATCCCAGGTCGCACCGAGCGCGATCCCCACCGGGAAGCTCGCCGCGCGGACGCCCCCGACGAGGCTGCCGCCGCCGCGTGCGCCATTTGGCCCATCGGAGACTTTGATCGCCGGGATACCGAGGTGTTCGATCGGCGCGGTGGTCCAAAAATCGATACCGGCGAGCAAGGCAACCTGCTCCGCCAGTGTCATTTTGTCCAGCAACTCTTCGATCGTTGCAGCATCCACTGGTCCGTCCTTTCGCACCTTGCCGCCCGCCGCTCCCACCACCCCTCGGGGACCGCAAGCGCCGCGCCACACATGACCATACGGGACGCGCCCACCCGGTTCAGGGTGGGCGCGTGCTCGCTTGCAACAACGGCGGCGGGATTAGTCGGCGGCCATCGCCTCGATCGCCGGGGCACTCACCCGCCCGAACCAAGCGGTCGGGATGATCCCCCGAATCGAAGCGTCGACAATCTCAACCGGATGGACGGTCGGGATCGTGATATCCAGCCGCCCCAACGCGGCCCCGATCTGCAACAGGCAACCTGGGTTCGCCGTGGCGATCAGTTCCGGGTTGGTGTCGAGGATGTTGCGCGCCTTGCGTGCGCCGAGGTCATTGGCGGCATCCGGTTGAACGAGATTGTAGATTCCCGCGCTGCCGCAGCAGATGTCGGCCTCGGGGATGTCGAGCAGTTCCAGACCGGGGATGTCGCGCAAGACGGCGCGCGGCTGGAGACGTACCCCCTGCGCGTGGCCGAGGTGGCAGGCGTCGTGGTAGGCCACACGCAGCGGCACCGGGCCACGCGGCGCGATCGGCTCCAGTTCGGCCAGCAGTTCGGAGATGTCACGCACCCGCTCGGAGAACTGCCGCGCCCGCTCGGCGTAAGCTGGGTCGTCGCGCAACAGGTAGCCATACTCTTTCAGCGTCGAGCCACAGCCCGCCGCATTGACGACGATCGTATCCACTTCGGCGCGCTCGAAGGTGTCGATCAGCAGGCGGGCACGTTCGAGCCCGCCATCTTCGCGACCGGCGTGGAAGTTCAATGCACCGCAGCAGCCCTGCTCCTCCGGCACCACCACGTCGCAGCCCTCTGCCGTCAACACACGGATCGTGGCGGCGTTGACCGGGTCGAAAAAGACGCGCTGGACGCAACCGGAGAGGAGGCCCACCCGCCGCCGCGCCTTGCCACGCGCCGGGGTGAACGCCGACGACTTCGCGGTCAACGCACCGAGCGAAACCGGCGGCAAGACGGCCTCCATCCCCAGCAGTCGCGCGGGGATCAGGCGCTGGGCCAGCGGCGAGCGCAGCACCTTTTTGAGCCCGCTCTGCTGATAGAGCCAGAGGAACGGCAACGCCGCGCGCAACCGCTCGGGGTGCGGGAAGAGCGCGAAGAGGAGCGAGCGGAAGGCATCGTCGTAGAACGAGCGCTCGTAGCGGCGCTCGACCTGGGCGCGCGTCGATTCGATCAGCTTCTCGTACTGCACGCCGGACGGGCAGGCGGTGACACAGGCCATGCAACCGAGGCAGAGGTCCATGTGCCGCACGAACTCGTCCGTCATCCCGATCTCGCCTTCGGAGGCCATCCGCATCAGGTAGATCCGCCCGCGCGGCGAATCCATCTCCTCGCCCCAGAGGAGATAGGTCGGGCAAGTCGGCAGGCAGAAGCCACAGTGGACACAATCGTTGATCAGTTCGGGCTCGGGCGGGCGGTGATTATCGAACGCCCGCAAGAGATCGATGCGGGCGCTACCCTCGCTGCGACCGTAGCCTTGGGTCGCCGCCGCCGCACCCGCCCCGACGCCGATCGACTGCGCCCCCGCCGACGGTCGATCCATCCCCGCGACCTGTGCGGCGGCCTGCATATGTGCGGGCTCGGGGCCGCTCGGCATCTCGTCGCCGCGCCCCACCCGCTCGGCCTGCTGATAACCACTCGGATCGGCGACCCGCCGCGACGGACCGTTGTCCGATCCCTGTCCATTTCCTGTCGCCATCGCCCCTATATCCCTCCCACGAAACGCCCCGGATTCAGGGTCGCGTGTGGATCGAATTGCTCTTTCACCCGCCGCATGATCACCAGCGCCGGACTCGCCCCCCAGGGATTGACCACGGCCAGAACCGCGGGCGGTGCATCGGTCACAACCAGGCTCCCGCCGTGCGCGACCGCCGCCGCACGCAGATCCGCGACGATCGCCCGCAACGCCGCTGGCTCACCGGTGAAGCGCAGATCGACCAGACCATGCCCGGCGTGCGCGCACCAGACGCCCTGTACCGCAAGCCGCGTCGCCCGATCGCGCAGCGTATCGAGCCAGGGGTGGATCGTTGAGGGCAAGAGGCTGACCTTCAGGCGGATTCCCACGCCAGCATCAGCCGCCACAACCGGCCCGGCCATCGCCGCACGCCAATAGTCGGCCTCCTGATCACCAGCCAGGATCTCGGCGGTACCGCCGAGTCCCCCGGCAAAAGCACTGACTTCAGCGGCCTGCGCGTCAGCCGCAGCAACACTCCCCTCGAAGCGCATCGCCAGCACAGAATCAGCGGTGCTGGTGGAACCGCCGATCGTCAGCGCAGAGGGGACCAACGTCGTGTTCAACAGTTTGACCGCGAGGTCGCAGAGCGGGCCGAACGACGCGGTATGCAGCAGCACCGTACGCGCACTCGCCGCCCTGGGATAAAGCCGGAATGTCGCTGAGACGATCACGCCGAGGGTGCCGAGCGAGCCGGTGAAAAGTTTCGGCAGATCGAACCCCGCGACATTCTTGACGACCTTGCCACCCCCCTTGGCGATCGTGCCATCGGCGCGGACGATCCGCACCCCGATGATCTGGTCGCGCACCCCGCCGTAGCGCAGCCGATGCGCCCCGCTGACCGCCGTGGCGACAACACCGCCGATCGTCGTCGCGGCAGGCAAGGCCGGGTCCAGCGCCAGCCATTGCCCGGCCCGACCGAGCGTCGTCTGGAAATCGGCCAGCGTCATCCCCGCCTCGGCGGTCGCCGTCATATCGCCCGGCTCATGCTCAACGAGCTTATCCAGGCCGCGCGTACTGAGCAAGATACCCCCCCCGGTCGGCGGATAGCCCATCCCGAGCTGCGTCCCGCCGCCCCGCACGAGGACTTTCAAGCCCTCCGCATCGGCATAGGACAACACTGCCGCGACCTCGTCCTCGGTCGTCGGCTCCACCACCACCTGTGCCTGCACACCCGCGACCGCATCATCCGCCGTCGCCGCCCGCACATGCCCCACGGCACGTTCCCCGAGCGCCTCGGACAGCGTCCCTACCGCTATAGCCATCACTTACTCCCGACTACGGTTTCAACGCAGAGACGCAGAGAAAGAAAGAGGACCGCAGAGAGGGAACGGGAGAAAGGACGGATGCACGCAGAGACGCCGAGGGGAAAGAGCGCGCAGAGAGGACGATATATTTCTCGTTTCTTCTCTGCGGCGCTCTCTCTTACTCCGCGTCTCTGCGTTCATCCCGTTCCCTCTCTGCGCGCCTCTGCGTCTCTGCGCCTCTGCGGTGAACCCCGTCCCCTTACCCACTCAGAACCGATCGGCCACGCCCGCGATTTCGAGCGGGTGTGGGACGTAGACGCCCGGTGTCTCGCCGCAGAGGCGCGGCGTCGGATAAACCTTGCCCGGATTGCAGAGATTGTCCGGGTTGAACGCACAGCGGATCATCTGGTGCGTCTCCATGTCGGCGTCGCTGAACATCGCCGACATGTACGGCTGCTTCTCGACGCCGACACCATGCTCCCCGGTAATGCTGCCGCCGTGCGCGACGCAGGTCTTGAGGATATCGCCCGCCAGATGCTCGGCCTTCTCGTAATCGTCCTTGTTCGGGTAGAGGACCAACGGGTGCAGATTGCCGTCCCCAGCATGGAAGACGTTGGCGACGCGTAGGCCGTATTGCTCACTGAGCGCCGCGATCTCACGCAGCACCTGCGGGAGCCGGGTGCGCGGGATAACGCCATCCTGCACGATGTAGTTGGGGCTCAATCGCCCCATCGCGGCGAAGGCGGCCTTGCGACCCTTCCAGAAGAGAGTTCGTTCGTCGGCGTCCCGCGCGATGCGAATCTCCGTCGCGCCGGCGTCCCGACAGATCGTCTCGACCAGCCCCTGTTGCTCGTTGACCTCGACAGCGCGACCATCCAACTCTATAAGCAACACCGCGCCCGCATCGAGAGGATATCCGGCGTGCGTCGCCGCCTCGGTCGCCTGAATCGCCAGATTGTCCATCATCTCGATCGCTGACGGGACGATCCCCGCGCTGATGATCCCCGACACCGCCTCACCGGCAGCATCGGTCGAAGCGAAGGCGACGAGCGAGAGGCGGATCGACTCGGCGCGACGGACCAGCCGCAGGGTGATCTTGGTGCAGATGCCGAGCATCCCTTCGGAGCCGACGAAGATGCCGGGGAGATCGTAGCCGGGGGCCTCGACCGCCGCGCCGCCAATCTCGACCACGTCACCATCGGGGGTCACGATCTCCATCCCGAGGACGTGGTTCACGGTGAAGCCGTATTTCAAGCAGTGCGCGCCGCCGGAATTCTCGGCCACATTGCCGCCGATCGAGCAGACTTGCTGGCTCGAAGGATCGGGTGCGTAATAGTAGCCGTGCGGGGCGACTTTCTGCGTAACCCAGAGGTTAAGCACCCCCGGCTCCACGACGATCCGCTGATTGGGCAGATCGATCTCGATGATCCGCTGCATCTTGCTGAGGCCAATTACGACGCAACCCTCGACCGGGAGCGCCCCACCACTGAGCCCGGTGCCCGAGCCGCGCGGCACGAACGGCACGCCGTAGCGCCGACAGAGGCGCACCACATCGCGCACCTCGGCGGTCGTCGTCGGCAGCACGACCAGTGCGGGCGCTTGCCGGAAGACCGTCAGGCCATCCGATTCATAGACGCGCAGCTGCTCCGGTCGGGCGATCAGCCCTTGCGGCCCCACAACCGACTCGAGTTCCCGCGCCAGTTCCTGTATATTCGCGGCGGTCGCCGTCATCGCGGTCCCTCCTCGCCCTACACCCACCTCGTGGAGTATCGACCACCACAGACTAGCATCCAGCGCCTGGCCCTGATGGCGTCACGCTTCATTATGGCAAAGGGCCACAGGCGCGTAAAGCCCACGCGAAATATCGACATGCAGTAGGCTTAGGTGGGACTTATCGGTACAGTCAGGTAGGACCTCCAGGCGATTGTCAACAATGATAGCACCCTGTACATTGAAGGAGGATACGATTGCAATTATAGGCCCGGGGATGGAGCCGGAGATGTCGAACCACCAGCGAACGCGCTACCCTCACAGCACCAGGCGTACCAATACGGATCTCACCGCATTACAGCTCGAGAATGCGCGACTCCGCAAGGAGATCGCACGTTCGCACGCTGAGCGCGCCGCATTATCGCGTTTCATCGCCGATGCGGACACCCCCGGCGATAGTGAAGGGCGTTTCGAGGCCATCGCTATCGCCGCGCAGCAAGCTTCACGGTCACATGGTGCGGCGCTCTACCTCTATAGCGCCGACCACGAGCGCACCACGGAGGCATTTTTCGCCGGATACGCAGACGCGGCGGCGGCGCAACAACTCGCATTGCGTCAATCCCCACAGCAGTTACCCCTCGAACAGTCGTTGCTCGATGCCGCGCAGCCGCTCACGATGACCGTCACGCACGATGATCCGCTGACTCGGCCTTACCCCGACTCGGCAGAGGGCGTATGGCACACCCTGACGCTGCCATTACGCTCCGCAGGGCAGATCATCGGCTGCCTGCAACTGAGTAGAGCGCACCCAGCCGCCCCCTTCACTCCCAGTGATGCGGTGTTCGGGCGGTACCTCACCGCCCCGACCGCGCTGATCATCGAGCGGATCAAGCAAGACGCAGCGATTCAGCGGCGGGCCGTCCGCGCCGAAGCACTTCGCGAGATCGGCCGCCAACTCAGTACCGAGCTTGATTTCGAGCGTTTTTTGGAGAATGCGGCCAAACATCTGATGACGTTACTGAATGTCCGCGATTGCCTGCTGACCGTCTGGGACGAGGCGGCGCAAGAACTCACGCCAGCGCTCTATATCAACGACGGCGTGCGGCACGAATGGCGGATTAAGATCCGGCCCGGCGAGCGACGCGGCCTCACCAGTGTGATCGTCAACGAACGCTGCACACTCCATGTGCCGGATTATTTGGAGGAGTGTCAGCATCGGGGGATCGATCCCGTGGTACCAGAGGGTGACTGGCGCAAACTCGCCTGGGCGGGGGTGCCGCTAATCGCGCGGGGTCAACTCGTCGGCGTCATCGTCATCGAACGTCGCGGTCAGACCTTCAATACAGAAGAGATCGCGATCCTCGAATCACTCGCCGGACAACTCGCCTCGGCGATGGAGAATGCGCGCCTCTATGCCGAGGTACGACAACTCGCGACAACCGACTCTCTGACGGGACTCGCCAATCATCGTCACCTCCACGAACGCCTCGAACAGGAACTCCAACGCGCCATCCGCCACGATCGACCACTCGCCATCGCGATGGTCGACCTGGATAATTTCAAGCGGTATAACGATACCTATGGGCATCAAGTGGGCGATGAGTTGCTCCGCGCCATCGCCACGATCCTGCGGGCAGAGGCGCGCAATGGCGATATCATCGGGCGCTACGGTGGCGATGAGTTCTTGCTGGTGCTGCCGAAGACGACCGCCGCCGCCGCCAAGACCGTGCTGGCGCGTATCGGCGCACGGCTGGCAGCACTGACGCACACACCCGATCAGTTGGATAGCCCGAGCGTCACGGCGAGCGTCGGGATCGCCGCCTATCCAGGCGAGGCGCACCTGGCGCACGATCTGATTGCCCGTGCCGATGCCGCGCTCTACGCCGATAAGAAGGTCAACCGGATGGGTGCCTGAACAGGGCGCAGTGTCCGTCGGCAGAATTAGCCTTCCCGCGCTGTTATCGCCGCGACACGCGCCACGATCGACTGCGCCATCCGCAACGAAGCGGCATCGACCATCCGGCCCTCAACGACCATCGCCCCGCGCCCGGCAGCGGTCGCGCGCCCGTACTCGTCCAGCACCGTGCGCGCCCAGCTAACCTCGGACTCCGGCGGCGAGAAGGCCGCGTTCGCCGCCGCAAGCTGACCGGGGTGGATACACCACTTGCCGTCGAAGCCAAGCGCGCGGGCGATCCCTGCGGCCTGCCGAAAGCCGTCGAGATCGCGGAACGAGGCGAATGGCCCATCGATCGCGCGTTTTTCGAACGCCCGCGCCGCCGTCACGATCCGGCTCATCACATGGTGCCAACGGTGGCCCGGATATGTCCGGTCGTTCTCGTCCGGCTCCCCGATCGCGTCGAGCGGCATCCGTAGCGACGCCGCGTAATCGCCCATCCCGAAGACCAGGGCATCGAGTCGCGCCGAGGCGGCCGCGATCGTGTCCACGTTCACACAACCGAGCGCCGTCTCGATCTGCGCCTCGATGCGGATCTGGCCGGGCGCAAACCCCTGCCGCCACTCGATCTGCGTCAGCAGCAAATCGACGAACAGCACGTCCTCGGCGCGATTGACCTTCGGCACGATGATCAGATCGAGCCGATCGCCCGCCGCCTCGACCACCTCGATCAGGTCGCGATAGGCGAACGGCGTATCGAGCGCATTGATCCGAAAGAGGCGCTGGCGCTGGCCGAAGTCAATCTCGCGCAGCGCCCGGATCACATTCGCCCGGCTCGCCTCTTTCTCGCCGACCGCGACCGCATCTTCCAAGTCGATGCAGATCGCATCGGCGGGCGACTGCGCCGCCTTCGCGATCATCGCAGGATTCGAGGCGGGGGTGAGCAGATAGGAACGTGGGGAGTAGATAGGCATGATGGCAACCTCGATATGGTTAATATGCGGGAGGCCGGTGGATCGCGATCCACCGGCCTCCCACGTTGGACTGCGACCACAGATTACGCCCTTATTCCAGCCCCTTGTAGGCCGGCAGCGTCAGAAACTCCGCGAAGTTTGGTGCGGTCACCAGCGAATCGAGGATTTCGGCCGCCTCGGCGTAGCGCCCGGCACCCGCGCCACCGGCCTTCTCCAACTCTTCCGCACGGACCTTCAGATAGAGTTCGGCGGTGCAAGGGGTGCCATCTTCGAGCTTCGCGCCATTCTGGATCCACTGCCAGAGTTGGCCGCGCGAGATCTCGGCTGTCGCGGCATCTTCCATCAGGTTGTAGATCGCCGCCGCGCCGTTGCCGAGTAGCCAGGAGTTGACGTACTGCAACCCGACATCGACGTTCATGCGGAACCCTTCGTGCGTCACCACACTACCGGGGATGTCGAAGTTTTGCAGTTCGTCTGCCGTCACCGCGACATCTTCGCGCAGGCGTTCGCGCTGATTCGGGCGCTCGCCCAGCACCTTATCGAACGATTCCAGCGCGGTCGGGACCAGATCGGGGTGCGCGACCCACGAGCCATCGAAGCCGTCGCGGGCCTCGCGGTCCTTGTCGTCGCGCACCTTACCGAGCGCCACCTTGTTGACCTCGGGATCGCGACGACTGGGGATGAACGCCGCCATCCCACCGATCGCGTGCGCGCCGCGCTTGTGACAGGTCCGCACCAACAGTTCGGTGTAGGCGCGCATGAAGGGGACGGTCATCGTGATCTGCACGCGGTCGGGCAAAATCATCTCGCGGTCGGCGCGGAACTTCTTGATCGTGCTGAAGATGTAATCCCAGCGCCCGGCGTTGAGCCCAGCGGAGTGTGCGCGCAATTCGTACAGAATCTCTTCCATCTCGAACGCGCCGAGGATCGTCTCGATCAAGACCGTCGCGCGGATGGTGCCGCGCGGCACGCCGAGCGCATCCTGCGCGAAGTTGAAGACGTCGTTCCAGAGGCGCGCTTCGAGGTGGCTTTCCAGCTTCGGCAGATAGTAGTACGGCCCACTGCCGCGCGACAGGAGTTCTTGCGCGTTGTGGAAGAAGTAGAGGCCGAAGTCGAAGAAGCTGGCCCCGATCGGCTCGCCATCGACCAGCAGATGCTTCTCGGGGAGATGCCAGCCGCGCGGACGGAGCAGCAGGACGGCGGTCTGCTCGTTCAGTTGGTATTTGCGCCCATCGGGGTTATCGAAGGTGATCGTGCGGCGCACGGAGTCGTAGAGGTTGACCTGACCCTGGATCACATTTTCCCACGACGGCGAGAGCGAGTCTTCCAGGTCGGACATGAAGATCTTCGCGCCGGAGTTCAGCGCGTTGATCATCATCTTCCGCTCGACCGGCCCGGTGATCTCCACACGGCGGTCCATCAGATCGGCGGGCGCGGGCGCGACTTGCCAGTCACTCTCGCGGATCTCCTTGGTTTCGACCAGGAAGTCGGGGCGCTCCCCGGCATCTAGCCGTTGCTGCCGCTCTTCGCGACGCTTCAGCAGCGCCGCGCGCGTCGAATTGAACTCCCGGTGCAGGCGCACGACGAACGCCAACGCTTCCGGCGTCAGCACCTGCTCGACTGCGGGCGACTGCGCCCCGGTAATCTCCACACCCTGTATCGTTGACATCGTTGCCCTCCTGCTCTATTCTCGCCACAATACCTACCCACACAGAAGCAACACGCTCCCGTTGGCTGGCAACCGGCGAACCCACCACCCGCGCACTATACCACGACACCTACGATCGGGAATCTATAGACCACGACACCCCGGATCGGGAGTCGGTCGGCGGTTTCGGAGAACGAACAGCGGGACTCTACGATCTGGCGAAACTTACCATTGGCGCTCAAGACGTAGCGGTAGCCGCCCAGATCGCGCGCAGTTCCTCGATCGCAAGCTGGCCGGGGGCCGAGCCAGCGCCCGCCGCAACCGCCGCGAATGTCAGCGCCGAACCGGACTGATGCCCGACCACCCGCGTGATCATCCCGAGCGGCCCCATCGCCATCGCGGCCAGCGGAATCGTGATGCCCGTCGCGCCGCTGGTGATCGTGCGCGTGAAGGCCAATAGGCGGGCGGCATCGGCGGCGTGCTGCGGCATCACCGCCAGTTTCGCGGCATCCGCGCCAGCCGCGGCCATCGCCGCGACCGTCGCCAGCAGTTCAGCGTCGGGCGGCGTCAGCGTGAAGTGGTGAAACGAGAGGATGATCGGGACGCCGCGACGTTTGCCGGCGGCGAGAATGCGGTCGCGCAAGGCTGGCGCGGTCGCGAGTTCGAGATCGACGAGCGCGGGGATACCAGTCTCGATCGCGGCGAGCAGCGCGGCCACACGCGCCGCTTCATCCTGCGCCCGCGCGCCACCTTCGGCGGCGACACGATTGGTGAAGAGGAGCGGCAATTGCCGCTCTGCGAGTCGGGGCAACAACGCCCCGATCGCCGCTGGCGATATGTCGTCCAGATAGTCGGCGCGCAACTCGATCGCATCGGGCGCGAATGGGACGATCCGGTCGGCGGCATCCAGCACCCCAGCAGAGGTCGCGGCGACGATCGGCACGCAGACGAGCGGGCGATCACGCCCGAACCATTTCGCGCCAAACGGAAAACCGGCGGTCGGTGCGACTGCGGGGCTGGTCCCGCCTTCGAGCAGCGCGACCGCCCGCACGATCTCGCTGGCAACCTGCTCGGGCGTGAGCCGATCGGTGTGAATCGTCCAATGGACTAGCGAATAGACGAACTGTCGCGCCGTTTTCAGGCTCTGGATCCGGCCAAGCGCATCGGGATCATCGAGCAGGGGGCGCACGCCAGCTTGCCCATCGGTGCGGAGTTGCCGGTGGACCCGGTCGTAGATCGTCTCCGGGTGCGCTTCCAGACCGATCACCCAGCCGTGCTCGAACATCAGCCGACGATTCGCCTCCGCGAGTGGCACCCCACCGCCGGTGGCGATGATGCCACCTCGTTCTCTCGCCTCCCCCGAGATCGCCCGCAGCGCGTCCGACTCCAGAGTACGGAATACTGGCTCGCCATCGTTCGCAAAAATGTCGGCGATCGGGCGGCCCGCGCGCTCGACGATCGTCGCATCGACATCGTAGGTCGCCAGGCCA
>JAABUN010007933.1_pt1 | contig 11159 bp, 12 predicted proteins | sample 5559311 | NCBI WGS metagenome assembly JAABUN01 (sample SAMN10711877, study PRJNA513370) | rock metagenome | isolation source: Antarctica rocks | place: Antarctica: Victoria Land, Siegfried Peak sud | reverse complement strand
GATGATGGCGGTTCCCGAAGCGGCGAGGACCCGGCAGGCGGCGGCGCCGATGCCGCTGGCCGCGCCGGTCACCAGGATTCTGCGTTCGGTCATCGCCTGCCTTCCCAACCCGTGCCACGATCATGCGGCAACGCCGGTCGCCACCAGACAACGCGGCAACCCGACCGTCGGCAAGGGAGAGAATGCCATGAAATCCATCTCGCGCCGCGGCCTGTTCGGGGGCGCCGCCTGCGCCTGCGGCGCCGCGCATCTGGGGCTGACCGCCACCCCGGTCCAAGCTCAAGGCTGGACTCCGCCGGCCTCGGCGCAGCGCTGCCCGTCCCGCTGGGGCGCCGCCGACCGCCGCGGCTCGATGAACCTGATGACGGCGGACCGCGCCAAGCGCGCCGCCGCGCTGATCCGCACCGGCGAGGTCGTGGAACTCGGCCAGGTGCTGTCGCAGGCGATGCCGTTCTTCGGCACGCGGCGCTTCGACATGCACCAGAAGGTCATGTTCATGAACCCGGAGGCCAACCGCCGCGGTTCGAACGAGGAGATCGTGGTTGCCGAGATCGGCCAGGTCGGCACCCAGCTCGACATGTTCCCGCACCAGACCATCGGCGACGAGACCTACAACTGCGTGAAGCTCTCGGCGATCGCCGGCCGCGGCGGCTTCACCGAGATGGGCATCGACACGGTGGGCACCATCTTCACCCGCGGCGTGCTGCTGGACATCGCCGGGCTGAAGGGCCAGCCGGTGCTGGGCGACACCTACGAGATCACGGTGGCCGACATCGAGGCCGCGCAGACCAGGCAGAACATCCGGGTGGAGGAAGGCGACGCGGTGATCTTCCACACCGGCTGGGGCACGCTGTGGGCGCGCGACAACGCGCGTTACGTCCGGAGCTGCCCGGGGATCGGCATCGCGGCGGCGGAATGGGTGATCGCCCGCAACCCGATCCTGATGGGATCCGACAATTGGCCGGTCGAGGTCGCGCCGAACCCGGACCGCAATGCCAGCCTGCCGGTGCACCAGATCGCGCTGGTGGTGAATGGCGTGCACCTGCTGGAGAACATGAAGCTGGACGTGCTGGCGACCCGTGGGCAGTCGGAATTCGCGCTGATGGTGCAGCCGCTGAAGATCAAGGGCGGCACCGGCAGCACGGTGGCGCCGTCCGCGCTGTTCTGAGGCGGCGGGCCTTCCGGGCGCCGCCGCAGCCGCCTACCCTCCCCTGCATTCGCCGGGGAGGGCGACAACCATGCTGACGGTGCTCGAGCCTGAGGGGATCTATCCGGACACCGCGCTGGAACAGCGCATCCTCGGCCCTGGCGTGCGCATCCTGCAGGGCAGCGCCCGCGCCTGCATCGCTGAATTGCCGGACGTGCTCTGCGCCGAAGCCGACGGGCTGATGACGCTGCGCATGGCGGTCCCCGCCGAGCAGCTCGCACGTTTCCCGAAGCTGCGCGTGGTGGTCCGCATGGGGGTCGGCTACGACCGCGTCGATCGCGCCGCCTGCGCCGAACGCGGCATCCTGGTGGCCAACGTGCCGGACTACGGCACCCAGGAAGTCGCCGAGTTCGCTGTGCTGCTGGCGCTCTCGCTCCGCCGCGGGCTGCTGCTGCTGTACCACGACACCCAGCGGGCAGCGCCGCCGGCGGCCTGGGGCGTGCTGCCCTCGCCGCTGGTGCGGCGGCAGGAGGTGCAGGGCTTCGGCATCATCGGCCTCGGGCGGATCGGCCTCGCCACGGCGCTGCGGGCCAAGGCGTTCGGCTACCGCGTGGTGTTCCACGACCCGCACCTCCCGAACGGCTGGGACCGTGCCGCCGGTATCCACCGCGCCGCCACGCTGGACGAACTGCTGGCGCAATCCGACGTGCTGTCGATCCACGCGCCGCTGACCCGCACCACCCGCGGCCTGATCGGCGAGCGGGAGCTGCGGCTGCTGCCGAAGGGCGCCGTGGTGGTGAACACCGCGCGCGGCCCGATCCTCGACCTCGACGCGCTGGAGCGCTGCCTGCGCGATGGCCACCTCGCCGGCGCCGGCCTCGACGTTCTGCCGGAGGAGCCCCCGCGCGAGCCGCTGCCGTCGCTGCTGCGGGCCTACCGCGCGCGGGAGGACTGGCTGGTGGGACGGCTGGCAATCACCCCGCACGTCGCATACCACTCGCCCGAGGCTTGGCAGGATATCCGGGTGAAGGGAGCCGAGACGATGCGCGACGTGCTGGTGGAAGGCCTCCGCACCAACGTCATCCCGCCCGATTCGGAGTGAACGCCGGCGTCACGCCCGGCCCAGGCGCCGCCAGCGCAGCAGCATCAGCGGCGCCACCATCCCGAGGCCGGCCGCCAGGCCGAGCCACAGGCCGACCGGCCCCAACCCCGCCCGGTGGGCCAGCCAGACGCCGATCGGCAGCCCCAGCCCCCAATAGCCGAGCGCCGCGAACAGCATCGGCACTCGGGTGTCCTTCAGCCCGCGCAGCGCGCCCGACGCCACAGCCTGGATGCCGTCCACCACCTGGAACAGCCCGGCGACGGTCAGCAGGGTGACGGCCAAGCTGGTCACCGCCGCCGCCTGCGGGTCGGCCGGGTCGAGGAATGCCGAGGCGATCGGCCGCGCGGCCAGCACCAGCAGCAGCGCCATCAGGGCCATGAAGCCGCCGCCGAGCGCGATCGCCACCCAGCCCGCCCGCGCCGCCGCCGCCGGCTGCCCCGCACCGGCGAACAGCCCGACCCGCGCGGTGGCCGCCTGGCCGATGCCCACCGGCACCATGAAGGTCAGGGTCGCGGTCTGCACCGCGATGGCGTGGGCCGCGATCGCCACCGCGCCGAAGCCGCCCATCGCCAGCGCCGCCGCGCTGAACACGCCGATCTCCAGCAGCATCGAGCCGCCGATCGGCAGGCCGAGCCGCCAGACCTCGCGCAGCTTGCCGATGTCGATGCGCCAGAAGCGCCCGAGCAGGCGGAAGCGCCCGAGCCGCCGGTCGCGGGCGATCAGCACCAGCAGCCCGCCGGCCATCAGCAGCTTGGCGAAGCTGCTGGCCAGCCCGGCGCCCACCACGCCGAACCCCGGCCAGCCGAGGGCGCCGAACACCAGCAGCCAGCCCAGCGCGGCGTTCACCAGCAGCGCCACGCCGGTGATCCACAGCGCCGGCCCCGGCCGTTCCATGGCGGCGAGGAAGCAGCGCAGCACGACGAAGCCGCAGAACGGGACCAGCCCCCACATCATCGCCCGCAGGTAGGCCCCGGCGAGCGCCGCCAGCCTGGCATCCTGGCCGAGCGCCAGCAGCAGCGCCTCGCCGTTCCACAGCACCACCAGGGAAGGCAGCACCAGTGCCAGCGCGGCCCACAGCGTGCTGCGCGCGCCGCGCCGCAACTCCCGCACCCAGCCGCGCGCGGCGCCGGGCGGGCTGCGCCGCCGGCCGGCGCCGCGGGCATGCGCCAGCATCGGCGCGGCCGCCAGGGCGACGCCGAGCGAGGGCGCTAACAGTGCCCAATAGAGGTTCGCGCCGAGCGTCGCCGCGGCCAGCGCCTCGGTGGACAGCCAGCCGAGGATGATGGCGTCGGTGACTGCCAGCGCGTGCTGGCTGAGGTTGGTCGCGGCCAGCGGCCAGGCCAGCGCGAGGATTGCCGAAGCCTCGGCGCGCCAGGCCACGGCAGCACGCGGGCGCCGCCTGCCGGTTGCGCGTGCTGTCGATTCCATGCGGCGGAGATAGCATGTGGCCGGCTGTTTTGGTGCCTCCCGCCGTGGCACGACAGGTTGCAAGGCCGGCCGGTTCGGGCAGGCTTCACGGCAGGGCGATCGGTTGAAGGATGCGGCGGTTGGGCCAAATCGCCGCGATATCCTTGAAGGATATGCTCCCGGATGCCCGCCGGCCGCTGCTGCCCTGGTGATCCCCGCACGATTTGTTCGATACCGTCACGCCGCACCAGGCCACTAGCTGTGTGGTCCCGGAGTGTGATGGTGCATTATCGACCCTGACCCGCCAGGGCGAGGCAGGCGGGATCAAGGGCGCGAGCCGCGCCCGTTGCGCGTCGGTCAGACCGCTGGGAAAGCCGCCGCCAGACTGGCGATGCGTCGCCCGGTGTTCGTCCGTCCACATCCATTGGCACCATGGAGCCGTTGATCCGCATGGTGAATCACCCGACACCAAGCCGCAGCAAGCGCTTTCGAGTCAGGTTCTGAGCAGGACACCACGGGTGCTGGCCGATCACCCGACCGGCACGGTCCGCGCCAGCGCCGGCTGCTTCGACATCTCCTCGAACCACACCGCCAGCCGCGGATGCCGCTCCCGCCACGGCTCCCCCGCAAACCGGAAGTCCAGGTACCCGAGCGCACACCCCACCGCCACCGACCCGATCGTCAACGCCCCGCCCAGCGCCCCCGCCTCCCGCTCCAGCAGCGCCAGGCTCCGCTCCACCGCCGCCTGCTGCCGCGCATCATAGGCAAGCCGCCCCTCATCCTGCGGCAACGCCTGCATCCCCCGCCGCCCAACCGCCGCGTCCAGCATCCCGTCCGCCACCGCCTGCAACCGCAGCGCCGCGATCCGCGCCGGCCCCGCCGCCGGAAACAGCTTCGGCGCCTCCCCCAGCCCATCGAGGTATTCGCAGATCACCGGGCTGTCGAACAACGCCAGCCCCTCATCCGTCACCAGCGCCGGCACCTTGGACAGCGGGTTGTCCGCCAGCAGCCCCGGCGGCGACACGTGCGGATTGGTCGCCAGCGTCTCGATCCGCCCCTCCAGGCCGCGGGCGATGGCGCAGGCCATCACCTTCCGCACGTACGGGCTGGCGGGCGAATGGTGCAGCTTCATGGCGCGAGGCCCTTCCCTTGGTTCAGCGGAACTTGTCCTTCGCCGCGCGCCGTTCCGCAAGCTGCGCCACGCCCGCCGCCCGCATGAACGGGTTCTCGGCGCGCTCCGCCCCGATGGTGGTCGGCACGGTCGGCCGCCCCGCCGCCCGCTGCGCCGCCACCTCCCGCACCCGGTCCGCCAGCGCCGTGTTGCCCGGCTCCACCGTCACCGCGAAGCGCGCGTTGCTGTCGGTGTATTCATGGCCGCAGCACACCAGGGTCTTCGCCGGCAGCGCCGCCAGCGCCCGCAGCGATTCGTACATGTCGGCCGCGGTCCCCTCCAGCAGCCGGCCGCACCCCAGCGAGAACAGCGTGTCCCCGCACAGCAGCACGTCATCCTGCGCGAAGTGGAAGGCCACATGCCCCCGCGTATGCCCCGGCGTGTCGATCACCACGGCCCGGCTTTCCCCCAGCGCCACGCTGTCCCCCGGCGCCAGCGCGAGGTCCAGCGGCGGCAGCCGGTGCGCGTCGGCCGCGGCGCCCGCCAGCCTGGCCCCTGGAAACCGCGCCCGCAGCGCAGCCACGCCGTCGATGTGGTCGCCATGATGGTGGGTCAGCAGGATCAGGTCGAGCCGCCCGCCCGCCGCCTCGATGGCCGCGATGGCGGGGGCCGCCTCGCCGGGGTCGCACAGCGCCACCGCGCCGGCCGCCGAATCGCGCAGCAGCCAGCAGTAATTGTCGGACAGGCAAGGCACTGGGGTCACGGAAAGCGGCATCGGGGGGATTCTCCTTCAGGGCCGGGGCGGCGCCGGACGGCCAGGCATCGGGCCGGGGGGCCGCATGATCCCCATGCCATCGCCCCCGCCCGGCCGCTATATCCCCGGCATGAGCCACGAGGTCCACGGCCTGGAGAATTTCTACGCCACCCCCGCCGGCCTGGTCGCCGCCCGGCTGCTGCGCGACAGGCTGCGCGCGCTGTGGCCGCTTCTGCCCGGCCAGGCGGTGCTCGGCCTCGGCTACGCCAGCCCCTTCCTCAAGCTGTGGCGGGCCGAGGCTGCCCGCTGCGTGGCGCTGGTGCCGCCGCCCCTGCCGCGCTGGCGCTGGCCGCGCGGCGCCGCCTCCCGCACCGTCATCGGCGAGGAGGACGCCCTGCCCTTCCCGGACCTCAGCTTCGACCGCATCCTGCTGGTGCATGGCCTGGAGACCGCCGACAACGCCCGCCGCCTGCTGCGCGAGGCCTGGCGCGTCCTGAAGGACGACGGCCGCCTGCTGGTGGTGGCGCCGAACCGCCTCGGCCTGTGGGCGCACCTGGAGCGCACCCCCTTCGGCCACGGCCAGCCCTATTCGCCGGGCCAGCTCGAACGGCTGCTGCAACGGCAGATGTTCCAGGTGGAGCGCCGCAGCGCCGCGCTGTTCGTGCCGCCGTTCCGCTCCCGCCTGCTGCTGCGGAGCGCCGGTGGCTGGGAAAAGATCGGACCGTCACTGTACCCGCGCTTCGCCGGCGCCACGCTGGTCGAGGCGCGCAAGGAGGTGTTCGGGGTGATCCCGGCCGGCGCGGTCCCGGCGCAATGGCGCGTGGTGGTGGCCACCGGCGCCTGACCTGCCACCCGGCGTCCGGCACGCAGCTTGCTAACTCGGCAGCAATCCCAGCCGAGGTCCCCGCCATGTCCCTGTCCCGCCGCGCCCTGCTCGGCGCTTCCGGCCTTGCCGCCATGCAGGCATTGCCCACCGATTGGGCAACCGGCCCCGCCCACGCGCAGGGCGCCGAGCGCACCCTCCGCTACGGCATCTCGCTCGCCGACATCCCGCAGACCACCGGCCAGCCGGACCGCGGCGCCGGCGCCTACCAATTCACCGGCTACACCCTCTACGACCCGCTGGTCGCCTGGGAAATGGACGTCGCCGACCGCCCCGGCAAGCTCATCCCCGGCCTCGCCACCGCCTGGGAATCGGACCCCGCCGACCGCCGCAAATGGACCTTCCGCCTCCGCCCCGGCGTGCAGTTCCACGACGGCAGCGCCTTCGACGCCGACGCCGTCATCTGGAACTTCGAGAAGGTCCTGAACCCCCAGGCGCCGCACTTCGACAACCGCTAATCCGCCCAGGTCCGCCCCCGCCTGCCCAGCGTCGCGTCCTGGCGCAAGCTGGACACCATGGCGGTGGAGGTCACCACCAATTCCGTCGACAGCATCTTCCCTTATCAGATGCTGTGGTTCCTGATCTCCTCGCCCGCCCAGTACGAAAGGCTCGGTCGCAACTGGGAACGCTTCGCCGAACAACCCTCCGGCACCGGCCCGTTCCGCGCCGGCCGCCTGGTCCCCCGCGCCAGCCTCGAACTCCTGCGCAACGCCACCTACTGGAACCCCGCCCGCGTTCCGAAGCTCGACCGCATCATCCTGGTCTGCGCGCACGACGCCGTGACCCGCAGCAACGCCCTGCTCAACGGCCAGGTCGACCTCATCGAGACCCCGGCGCCCGACGTGGTCCCCCGCCTCCGCCAGTCCGGCGCCCGGATCGTGGAGAACGTCACCCCGCACGTCTGGAACTACCACCTCAGCCTGCTGGAAGGCTCCCCCTGGCGCGACCTCCGGCTCCGCCAGGCCGCCAACCTGCCGTGGACCGCGCCGGCGTCGTGGCCCTGATGAACGGCCTGGCCAAGCCCGCCATCGGCCTTGTCGACCCCTCCTCCCCCTGGTTCGGCGAGCCGAAATTCCTCATCCGCCACGACCCCGCCGAGGCCCGCCGCCTGCTGGCCGAAGCCGGCTTCTCCCCCCGCAACCCACTGCGCACGAAATTCCTGGTCGCCACCGGCGGCAGCGGCCAGATGCTGTCCATGCCGATCAACGAATACATCCAGCAGACCTGGCGCGAGGTCGGCATCGAGGTCGAATTCCAGCCGGTGGAACTGGAAGTCCTCTACACCTGCTGGCGCCAGGGCGCGGCCGGCGACCTCGCCCGCGGCGTCACCGCCAACAACGTCGCCTACGTGACATCGGACCCGCTGTATGCGCTGATCCGCTTCTTCCACTCCAACCAGATCGCCCCCACCGGAGTGAACTGGAGCCACTACCGCAACGCCGACATGGACCGCCTGATCGACACCGCCCTCAACACCTTCGACCCCACCGAGGTCGACCGCCTGATGGCCCGTGTCCACGAAAAGGCCGTGGACGAAGCCCTGCTGGTCTACGTCGTCCACGACACCAACCCCCGCGCGCTGGGCCGCAACGTCCGCGGCTACACCCAGGCGCAGCACTGGTTCCAGGACCTGACGACGCTGGCCTGACGCGGCTCACTCCGCCGCGTACAGCCGGTCCAGCTCGCGGGCGAACGCCGCCCGCAGCGCCGCGGCCTCGGCCGCCGGCAGCCAGTTGCTGAGGCTGTCGAAGCGCAGCTCGGCCAGGGCGGACTGCGTGTAGTCCGCCCAGGGCAGCCGCCCGGCGTCCCGCGCCTGCCGCAGCAGCGCCGCGAGCTCGTCCCGGATGCGGCCCACGAACTCCTCCGGCGCCGCCGCGTCCTGCAACGGCTCGGCAAAAAGCTCGGTTTGCTGCGCGGCGCGACTCGACATGCCCCGAACCCTACACCCGCACCACGGTCCGCGCGCCCCTTTGCCGCTTGCGGAACGTCCCGGCGCCGCCGCACCCTGCCGGCCATGCACGACACCTGGCGCCGCGAACAGTTGCCAAAAATCGTCGCCCAGCTCGCCGCCCGCCCAGGTCACGAAGCGGTGCGCATCGGCGTCACCCGCCTCATCGTCGACGGCCTCGGCCGCGAGGTCGGCGGCCTCACCCATGAACACCGCATGCCCCTGGTCGGCGGCCGGGCCGACGCGCTGTTCGGCGCCACAGTCTTCGAGTTCAAGTCCGACCTCCGGCGCGAGGCGGCCGATGTCGAGGCCAAGCTGCCCGCCTACCTGGCCGAGCACGAACGCCAGACCGGCCGCCGCCCGGCCCTCGGCATCGCCACCGACGGCGCCGGCTTCCTCGCCTACGAACTCCGCGCCGGCGTCCTGACCAAGCTCGGCGAATGCCGCGCCGACCCCGCCGACCCGCAGGCCCTGCTCGGCTGGCTGGAACCCGCCGTCTCCGACCGCGACGACCCCGAACCCACGCCCCTCACCATCGCCCGCGAACTCGGCCGCGACAGCCTGACCTTCCGCCGCGCCTCCGGCACCCTCGAAACCCTATGGGCCACCCTTCGCGACCACCCCGAAGTGCGCCTCAAGCGCGACCTCTGGGACGGCCTGCTGCGCGAGGTCTACGGCGAGGACGTGGGCGAGGACCGGCTGTTCCTCCAGCACACCTACCTGACCATCCTCGCCAAGACCATCGCCGTCCGCGTCCTGGACCTGCCCGCGCTGGACGCCGCCGCCATCCTCTCCGGCTCGGCGCTGACCGAAATCGGCATCCGCGGCGCCGTCGAGAGCGACTTCTTCGATTGGCTGCTGGAACTGCCCGAGGGCCACGACCTGGTCCGCCGCCTGGCCCGCCAGGCCGCCCGCTTCCGCCTCGTCGAAGTAACCTCGGACGTGCTGAAGGCGCTGTATGAAAGCCTGATGGACCCCGCCCAGCGCCACGACCTCGGCGAATACTACACGCCCGACTGGCTCGCCGCGAAGCTGGTCGCCCGCGCCGTCGCCGAACCGCTGGCCCAGCGTGTGCTCGACCCCGCCTGCGGTTCCGGCACCTTCCTGTTCCATGCCATCCGCCGGCTTCGCGCCGCGGCCACGGCGGCGGGCTGGCCGGCGGCCCGCACCGTCGCCGCCTGCACCCGCCAGGTCCGCGGCCTGGACATCCACCCGGTCGCCGTCATCATCGCCCGCGTCACCTGGCTGCTGGCGCTCGGCCCCGACATCAATGCCCGCGACGGCGAGCTGCACGTCCCGGTCTTCCTCGGCGACGCCATGCAGTGGAACATCACTGACACCGTGGACCGCCTCGCCGTCGAGGTCGCGGTGCCCGGCGAGCCGCCGCTGCTGGTGCCCGCCGGCTTCGCCGAGGATCAGGCGCGGCTCGATGCCGGCGTCCAGGCGCTGGGCGACGGCCTGGCCCGCGACGCCACGCCGGCCATGGTCGAACAGGCGCTGAACCGACTGCCCGGCGTGCTGCCAGCCGACGCCGCCGCCCTGGCCGCCACCTTCGCCCGCATCCAGGCGCTGAAGCGCGCCGGCCGCGACGGCATCTGGCTTTACGTGCTGAACAACATGCTGCGGCCCCTGTGGCTCTCGCGCCCGACGCAGCAGGCCGACGTGGTCGTCGGCAACCCGCCCTGGGTGACGCTGCGGCACCTCGCGGCGCCGCTGCAGCGCCGGCTGCGCAGGGCCTCGCAACGGCTGAACCTGTGGGTCGGCGGCGTGCTGGCGACCCAGTAGGACCTCGCCGCGCTGTTCACCGCCCGCGCCGCGCAACGCTACCTGCGGCCGGGCGGGACCATCGGCTTCGTGCTGCCCTATGCGGTGCTGAACCGCCCGGCCCATGCCGGGCTGCGGCGGGGCGATTGCCGCGACGTGTCGCTGGCCTGGGACGAGGCCTGGAGCCTGGACGAGACGGTGCGGCCGTTGTTCCCGGTGCCGGCCTGCGTGCTGCTCGGCCGCCGCGCATTGAACGGTCCGCTGCCCGCCACGGTGCGGCGCTTCACCGGCAGCCTGCCGCGACGCGACGCGGACGAGGCGGAGGCCGACCGGGCGCTGCGGGTGGCCGAGGCGCCCTGGCCGCCGATCCCGACGCTGGAAGGGGCCAGCCCCTACCGCGCGCGCTTTAAGCAGGGCGCGACGATCGTGCCGCGCCGCTTCTGGTTCGTGGAGCGGGTCAGCGGCGGCCGGCTTGGTGCCTCCGCCGCGGCGCCCGTCGTGCAGGGGCGGGTCCGCGGGCAGGACAAGGTGCCCTGGAAATCCGTGGAGCCGCCACGCGGGCCGGTGGAGCGGCAATTCCTGCGGCCGGGGCTGTTGGGCAAGGCGCTGGCACCGTTTCGGTTGCTGCCGCCGGCGCTGGCGGTGGTGCCGCTGGACGAGCGCGGACGGGTAATGGACTCGAAGGCAGCGGCGAGGGACGGTTTTCCAAAACTCGCGGCATGGCTGGCAGAATGCGAGCAGAAATGGAACGCGAGTGCAGCACGTGATGGAGACGGGAAGCCGAAGATGACGCTCGGACAAAGCCTCGACCACATGCGGAAGCTGTCACAGCATTTCCCAGGCTCTGACCTGCGGGTGGTCTACGCTGCATCGGGAACATTGCCGGCAGCGGTTGTTGTCACCGATCCAAATGCCCTCCTGATTACGCGGCTTCCTCAGCCGCCCGCAGCGGTGTACAAATAGGGAACATTTAAGTGTCTCCAGGAGGATATCCGTGGCCCGCAACTCGGAGCAGTTCCAGAAGGGGCTCAGTGAGCCAGAGT